>Ga0214473_10010229_pt1 | contig 11043 bp, 8 predicted proteins | sample RVTome_7_FD_203509 | JGI IMG/M metagenome (GOLD analysis project Ga0214473, IMG submission 203509) | Soil microbial communities from uranium-contaminated site in the Upper Colorado River Basin, Wyoming, United States - RVT98D197 | ecosystem: Environmental > Terrestrial > Soil > Contaminated >...
ACACGCCATTGTTGAAGTAAAAGAACGATCTGCCTATTCCCCTGACTCAGCTGGGGGACCGCGCCCGTCACAGGGCCCGGGAAGGACGTTCCCGCAGCAACGGAGGGCGGTTTCCCCGGGTCCAGCTGAGGCAAGGGAATAGGCAGAAAGAACGATTCCGGTTGATCGTTTGCCGTCCGCGCGATGGCGTGGTTGATACCTCGGTTCCCCAGGTAACCGCGAATATTCCACGCGTAAAGCGACTGGCGATACCGCTTCGCGAGGTTCGCGAGTGCGTTCCCCTTGATTACAGCGACAATCGTCTTGTGCGGATGCGACTTTTCGAAGAAGCAACCCGCCGGAAGATCGATATCCACTTCGTCTGGGACCGACTGTTCCAGCGATCGAGATACGACGTAATACTCCTTGAGCGCCGCGAAATCCAGAAGTCGACACTCGATCGGAAGGCCAGCCTTGACGTACTCGGCGTTCGCCTTTCGCTCGAGCTCCTTTGCCCTCTCTGATGCGCTGCCATTCGACACGAAGTAGTACGCGACAGACCAACCAGAATCAATCCGTTCTGAATAGTCCACCAACGCTTGTGCGGCAGCAGCAGACCCGTGCTTCCTCACCCAGTCGCTATCCATGAACGCCGCGTGCCTGTGAAAGAAATCGTTCACATCGGACTCTTCGATTTGCCCGGACGTCCCTACAAATTTGCACTGACAGATCAACAGGTGGGATGCGTTCGTATCCTCGAAGACCAGATCTGCCTTTAGGTCCTTCGAAAGCAGAACCGCATCATCTGGGTCCGTGTCAAAACTCTGCTCCAAATCTCCGATCACCTGGGCCACCCAGTATTGGAACGCGTAGCCCCGTTGGGCCTGGTTGTCGAAGCGCCAGCTCTTTTCTTCACAGATCTCCTCGACCCCCTCCTTCAGGATCTTGCGGAATTCGTTGACGCTGACTCCGGGATGGCCCACTTCCCAGTCCCTCGCATATGGTCTGGCGAATCCTACGCCCCCGGTCGCTGCCCCACAAGATGGTGAGCGGCTGCCGCAATCCGGCAGTCTGCTCGGTCGGGGCGTGGTACCGTTGGGCGGCAAGCATCGGTCGCTTACCGAGAGTCCGGCGGCGCTGGGCCGCGCTGCTCCGGGATCGGTCCGTGGGCCTGCGCAAGGGGGCTGAGGCATGGCGGCACCTGCCTATCAAGGAATTCTATTCCCCGATCGAGCGGAGAGCCTCGACCAGTTCGCTCGATACAAGGTCTTCCTCGATCACTGGGCCCCGTTGGCAGCCGAGCTACAGGATCTCTACGAAGGCTTGGCGCTTCGCCGCGAGTCCAGAGCTCTGGCGGTCTACGGTGCTCAGGGAACTGGGAAGACCCTCTTCGCTACGAAACTCGTAGGTGACTTCCAACACTCGAAGGATGCCCTCACTGCCGGAAACCTTGCGCCTGACGAGGCGAATCTTTGGCACCGCGTGACAGGTGGCAGGGCCCTCTCAAAGGAGCTTATCGAGAAGGCGACCCACTCGGCCGACATGCTGCTCATCGAGAATGAGAAGGATTGGGTGGAGAATACCGCAAAGTGGCTTGCAGCGCGTAAGGACCGTCATTGCATTCTAGTGGGGGACAACGCAGAACGAGCCTACTTCCGACAAGGCCTTGTCGCGCTTTCAGATGCAGAGTTCTTGCAACTTGGCGACACCAACGAAGCGATGAAGATGGCCGCGCAAAGCCTCGTCACCCATTGTCGGACCGATCTTCGTGGATCCCTTCTCCTGTTGCTCACGAACGACGACATTTTTCTTCTTGGTCTCCACGACGCGGTTCAGTCTCAGCACTCAGAACTGATCCGCGTCGAGCAGCTTCCACTCCCAAAAGGATCTGACAAGGAAGCCGTAGTTCGTGTCAACACGAACCGGCTCAATCCTATCTCCTATTGGTACTGCCTCGACAAGGCAGGGCCCGATCATAAGCGTATCGTTCGAGATGCAATTACTGGCGCTAGTAGCTTCCCAGCGACCTTTCAGGCCGTGAACCAAGCAATTCGCACCGCGCCAGCAGCGCGATTCGGCCGGAGAGCGCGAAAGAACCAGATCTCGCTGGTTGTTCTTTCGGATGAACCGGGCAACGCATTCCTGGGACTTCCCGAGCTCGGCGATCTCGAAAGAACAGAATTTCAGCATCTCTGGGCCGGAGCGAAACTCTACAACGAGGCGTGGGCTGGCGGTGCAGTAGCGGACGACCGCGAGCGACGTCTCCTCGAGTCAGAATGGAACCTCCGCCTTGTGGTTCTGGGACGGCCGTTTGTCGCAAGCCTCGTTTATGGCGACGACACCCACAGGCTCGCTTGCGCGCGGATGCTGGAAAATCTCAAGGCCGTGCTCGGACCCGGAACGCATCAGACAACCCGGGCTCAGTATGAGGCGGCCTTTCAGGCCTTGATTGATTCGTGGCCCGATACCAGCACTCTCAATCTGACTGCTTTCTGGGACAAAGGGCAGGCTCGCTCGGCCGACTATGAGGCAATCCTGCGGGACCTACTGCCTGGGTACAACTGCACAGCAAAGGGCATGCTCAATTACCGACCTGACTACATTGTCGAGCCATTCGCTCCATGCGCGGTGACCGCTGCGATCTCCGGGGAGATCGAGGCCATTCACCTAGCGATTCAGCGGCGGGCACACGTGTTCGAGTTCACCGCGCAGCGCACGCCCACAGAAGCGACTATCCGTAGCTATCTGGCCGATAAACTCCCGAACTACGTTCAGATTACTCAGGAGCAGTGACCCAGGCAAATGGGGGGGCGTTGTCATGCCGAGGCCTCGAGCTGCTGGCCCAGATTGGCCCGGACTCCCGCTCCCCTTTCGCCCGTCGCGACGAGGCGTTGCTCTCGCGTCTGTGCGGAGGGTTCACGCGCAATGCTAGGTTCCCGTCGTGAGCGAAGAGGTCACGCCGAAGCGCCGCGCAGGATGGCCCAAGGGGAAGCACCGGCAGGGTCCGACGCACCCCCACCCGCACGGGCTCCACAAGCTCAAGCACACGCTCGAGGAGCTCGGCTCGCGGGCGCTCGACCCCAACTCGCCCGTCGGCCGCGAGCTCGCAGCCTGGCGTGCCGCGCTCGTCGCGGACCTCGGCGGCGAGGAGAACCTCTCGACCCAGCAGCTTGCGCTCGTGGACCTGGCGGTGCGCGACTTCCTGCTCCTCCAGTCCGTGGACGGGTGGCTCTTCGAGCAGCCGAAGCTCGTGAACGCCCGGAAGCGCGCCGTGTTCCCGGTGGTGGTCGAGCGCACGAAGCTCGCCGACGGCCTCACGCGCCGGCTTCAAGCACTGGGCCTCCAGCGCAGGGCGAAGCGGCTTCCGAGCCTCAGCGAGTACGTCGCAGCCCGTGACGCCGAGCACGCAGCAGCCGAGGCCGCGCAGAGGGCACCGGCGAGCCCGCCCAAGGCGGACGTCGAGCCCGACGACGTGGCATGACCCTCAACCGTGCAGGCCGGGGGTCGGGTCCAACCTTCTGAATCCGCGTCGCTTTCTTGTGCTGACGGCTCCAGTACGGCTACGGGGCCGGTTCAGCCCCTCCCGATCAGCGCGTCGAGGCGGTCTGCGGCGTCCCGGCCGAGTGTCGGAACGGCGTGCGAGTACGTGTCCAAGGTCAGCGCGATCCGGGAATGCCCGAGCCTCTCCTGGACCACCTTCGGGTTCACGCCCGCCTCAAGGGCGAGGGTCGCGGCGGTGTGGCGCGTGGAGTGGAACGGGAGGTCGGGCAGCCCTGCCCGCTTCAGGAGCGGTTTCCACGACCTTCGGTGGAGGTTTGACCGGCGCACCGGCTCGCCCTCCGGGCTAGTGAACACGAGCCGCTCGGGATGCGGAGCCGCGCCGAGCCTCTCGCGGTGTACGCGGAGAGCATCGACGACGAACGCCGGGAGGTCCACCTTGCGACGGGCCTGCTTCGTCTTCGGCTCGGCGAGCGTGCGCTTTCCGGTGCGAGACTGCTCGACGAGAGCCCGGCGCACCTGGAGGGCACCCCCCTCGAGGTCGAGGTCGCCCCACCGAAGCCCGAGAAGCTCGCCGAGGCGCAGCCCTGTGCCGACCGCCGTCGAGTAGAGGGCCTCCATGGGGTCTCCTGCTGCCGCCTCGAGGAGCTTGCGGACCTGCTCGGCGTCCAGATGTCGGACCTCCGGGCGCGGCGCCCTCGGACGGTCCACGGCGTCGGCCGGGTTCGACGGGATGAGGCTCATCCGCATTGCGTCGCGGAGCGCGGTCCTCAGGTACGTAACCGTCATCTGCCGAGCCCGCGCCGACGCGCCCCGCTCCTCGAGACGGCGCAGGAGCGCATGGAGGTGGAGGGGCGAGAGCCGCCGGAGAGCGACGCCACCGAGCTCCTCGCATACCGGCTTGAGCGCGTGCTCGTAGACGTCCAAAGTGCCCGCGCGCACTCTCGGGCCGGCCACATCCCTGAGCCAGCCCTTGAGGTAGTCGCCGACCTTCAAGGAGCCCGCATCAGCAGCCCCCCGCGCGGCGAGCGCGCGCGCCTCATCGAGTTTCGCGAGAACCTCGGCCCGCGTCTGGCCGTAGACGACGCGCCGCCTCTGGCGCCCGTGCTCGTCAGCGCCGACCGTCGCGGCACCCGCCCAGCCGTTTCGGTAGCGGTAGATGCTGCCCTCCCCTGCCCCCCGCCTTCGTCGCTTCGTCATCGTTTCTTCCTCCTCTTGCGTCTCGGCTTCTCGACCCACACGCGCGCGGTCGTCGGCGGGCTCGGCACCTTCTCGGACCGGACGCGCACGGTCTGCGGCGGCCTCTCGACCACCCAGGAGCGAGCGCTTCCTGGTGTACGACGAAGAGCCCCTCGCGCATCGGGTCGTGGTCATCACGGAGACCGCTGCGCTCGTCGGCGAGTTCGGGACGTACCTCGTGCGGACGCTGCTCTCGGAGGGCCGTCTCCTCTACGGAAGCGTCGGGAAGACCGGGGACGGCCGCATCATCGGCCGCCGCATCGAGAAGGAAGGGCCGACGGCTGTCCTGCTCACGACGACCGCCGTGAAGCTCCACTCGGAGAACGAGACCCGTATGTTGTCGGTCCCCGTCGACGACACCCGCGAGCAGACTCAGGCCGTGATGGCGTCGCTCGCGAAGGGTGCCGAGTCGCTCCACGTCGACCTCGACGAGTGGCTCGCGTTCCAAGAGTGGCTGGAGGGTGGTGAGCGCGAGGTCATGGTCCCGTTCGCCGAGCTCCTCGCGAGGAAGATTCCGCCCGTTGCGGTCCGCCTCCGCCGCGACTTTGCCGCCCTCCTCTCCCTCATCTGCGCGCACGCCCTCCTCCACCGGGCGACGCGCGACCGCGACGGGTACGGGCGCGTCGTCGCGACGCTCGACGACTACGATGTCGTGCGCGAGCTCGTGGTGGACCTCATGGGCGACGCGGTGTCGTCGAGCGTCTCGCCGACAGTCCGCGCCACGGTCGAGGCCGTGGCGACGAGGATGGAGGCGGGTGCCGAGAGCGTGTCGGTTACCGAGCTCGGCCAGACGCTCGAGGTGGACAAGGCGACGGCGTCCCGGCGCTACCGGGTCGCCCTCGAGCGCGGCTACCTGCGGAACCTGGAGGACAAGCGCGGGAAGCCGGCCCGGCTGGTGCTGGGGGAGGCGCTGCCTGAGGACGTGCCGCTGCTCCCGACCGTAGAGGCGTTGCGCGGTTGCGGTGTTGCGGGAGGGGGTAGAGAACACACACACAGCGAGCCGCCCTGCGACCAGCCCGAGACTGAGAGAGTGTGTGTTCCCTCTCCCCCCCTGCAACACAGCAACACTGCAACACCCGACGGCCAGGACTCTTCGGACGCCCTCGCTGTCGAGCGCAACGGTGCAACACCTGCCGGACCTCCCGACGACGACCCGGACGACCCGTGGCACGAGGGGTCGGAGCCGCCCCGGGAGCCCCTGGAGTTCGAGCCGGCCGAAGGGGGGACGCCGGACCGCCCCGCTGCGAGTGAGGGCGCCGGTGCGGACGGAGAGCCTGGCGGCAACCCCGACGTCGAGGTCTTCGACCTATGACCGCCACCGACCTCCTCTCCGCCGCCCGCGCCCGGGGCGCGACCTTCCGGCTCGTCGGGGGCCTCGTCCGCGTGGAGGGACCCGTCGGTGCGCTCGACGGCGAGCTGCGCTCCGCGCTCCGCGCCCACCGCGACGAGCTCCGCGTCCTCGTCGCGCTGGGTCTGCTCCTCGAGAGCTTTCCAGGCGCCCACCACGTCTGCGCGGCATGCGCGGAACCGATGCCCGTCCACGCCAACGCCTTCTGCTTCTGCTGCGACCTCGGCCTCGACCGCTCGGACTTCCCCACGAAGTTGATGCCCCTCGCCCTCGAGCTCCGCGACCGGCTCGGTCCCGCCGGGGCCCGAGGGTTTCGCGTCGCGGCAATCCGCGATGCCGCCGCCCTGGAGGCGACAGAGGACGTCGGCAAGTCCGACGAACCGCAGCTCGACCTCGTGCCAGGAGACACCGCGAAGTACCAAGTGCGCCCTCGCGGCGCCGGAGGACGGAAAGGGTGACCAAGACCATCGACCAGATGAGTGCGGAATCGAAGAGCAGCGGGGACCTGAACTCCGCCCTGCCCCCCGTGGAGGATCAGGTGGGCCGACGGGAAGCAGACTGGCACGAAGTACGCGCGTATGCAGCGAGGGTGGCAGCGCAGCTCGAGGCGGGCGCCGAGCTCGGCGCAGAGGACTCGCTCGAGTTCTTCATGGCGATGCGCGACGGTCGCTTCGGCCCCGAGGACGCGGCCCGCGCGCGCGCCACGTTGATGGCTGTGCTCGAGCGCGACGCGGCGGTCACCGACCATACGGCGCGCGGCCCCGGCGCTCTCGGCCGAGCCTGCCGCGCATTGCTGCCGTCGACGGACGAGGTCGAGCTCGCCCGGCTGGAGGAGCAGTCGGAGCTCGCAGAGGTGAAGCGCAATGCGCTCCTGTCGGATGCCGGCAAGGCCAAGGCGTCGGCGGAAATCGTGGAACGGTACGCCTCCAGGCGGGCGGGGCTGCTCGCACCCAGGCGCGAGCTCGCTGCGCGGAGCCTGGTCGAGCGCAGAGGCGCCCTGGCGGAGCTGCTCGCCGCCGTGGAGGCCCCGAAGCCGACGGACGCCGACCGAATCGTGCGGAGGCTCGAGCTCCTCGCGTTGCTCACCTGCGCGTCCAGTCAGGACGAGCGCAGCGACCTCGTGAGGACGCTCGTGCGCGAGGCCTCGCCGCTGGCGGCCGACGCGCTCCGCACGCTCGCGCTCTCGGGCCGCGATCCCCTCAAGGTCAAATCGATTCTTGCGGCCGTCGAGGCCGACCTCCGCCCTGCGGCGAGGCAGGCGCTCGTCGCCGAGCCGGGGCGGCTCCACGCGGCCGCCGAGCTCTACCTAGTGCGTGCGATGCAGCATCGGGCGGCCGAGGCCGCGCGCCTCCTCGAGAAGGGCGAGAGTGGGCTGGCGAAGGCGCTCCTCCTGCGGGACCTCCCCTGATGAAAGACACGCTGGCGTCGGTCGACCTTGATGCTGCGCGAGGCGGGCACCCTGCGGGCGGCGTGGCCGCTGCTCGCCCCAAAGCTCTCGTCGGGCGTGCGGCTGACGACGGCGGGTTGAGGTCGTCGTGAAATTCTACGAAGCCCTGCACGACCCGACGCTTCTCGGCTCCTGGCCGGCCTTCACCGAACCCGCGTCGATCATTCGATGGACAGTGCTGGCGCGCGCCATCGACGGGGAGCCGCTGAGCGAGGCGGAGCTCGAGGTCTGGCGGAAGCACACGGGGCGCGCGACCTACACGTCTCCTCCGGGCGGCTTCTCGGAGGTTGTTGTCACAGTGGGCCGGCAGTCCGGCAAGAGCACGTTCGCCGCAGCCTTCGCCGTGAACACCGCTGCGCTCGCCCGCCGGGACCCGCGCGGCCGGATCTACGTGCTGCTCATCTCGCAGGACGCGCGCGCGGCGCGGCGCGTCCTCTTCGACTACGCGACCGGCATGGTGCGGAGCTCGGAGCTCTTCAGTGGGGCGGTCGTCGACGAGCGGGCCGAGAGCATCGAGTTCGAGAACGGGTGCGTGGTGGTCGTCTACCCGTGCCGGCCACCTGCGGTGCGCGGGCTGCGGGCGCACGCCATCATTCTCGACGAGCTCGCCCACTTCCGAAGCAGCGAGATGCTGCCCGTCGACGCCGCGATGGTGCGCGCCGTCCGGCCGTGCCTGCTCACGACTGGCGGGCGGCTCATCATCCTGAGCTCGCCCCACGCGCAAACCGGAGAGCTCTGGCGCCTGCACCGCACCCACCACGGGCGCGACGACTCCCCGGTCCTCTCGTGGACCGGAACGACGCAAGAGATGAACCCGACCGTCTCGCTGCGCGGGCTCGAGCAGATGCGCGCCGACGATCCCGAGGGCTACCGCGCCGAGTATGAAGCCGAGTTCCTCTCGGGCCTCTCGACGCTCTTCGACTTCGACGCGCTCACCGCCTGCGTCGCGCCCCGCCGCGAGCTCCCGCCGGCAGTGGGGGTCACATACCGGGCATTCGTCGACCCCTCCGGCGGCCGACGCGACGCCTTCACCTGCGCGGTCGGCCACCAGCTCCGCGACCGCGTGGTGGTCGACGTCGTGCGCGCGTGGGACTCGCCGTTCAACCCGACGGGCGTCGCCGCCGAGTGCGCCGAGCTCCTCCGCCACTACCGCGTGACGCGGGTCGTGGGAGATCGCTTCGCGGGAGAATGGCCCCGGGAGGCCCTCCGTGCGCACCACGTCCGCTACGACGTGTCCGAGCTCGACCGCTCGGCGCTCTACCTCGGCCTGCTCCCGCTGGTGAACGCGGGCCAGGTGGAGATACCGGACGACCGCGAGCTCCTGCGCGAGCTGCGCGGCCTCGAGCGCCGGCGCGGGCCTTCGGGCCGTGACCGCGTCGACCACAGGGCGGGCGGATTCGACGATCGCGCGAACGCCCTCGCGGGCCTCTGCTCGCTCCTGCTCCCGCGCGTGCGGGAGAAGGTGCAGACGTTCAACCCCGATACGTTCGAGGTCGACCCGGCCCCCGGGGACCTCGCGACCGACTCGCGCCAGGTCGACCAAGCGCCGTTCTTCTGGCAGCGCGCGAGGCGGTTGCGGTGATCGTCACGCCCTCGTGAGCTGCGCGCGCTGCGGGTGTCACGCGCTCTGCCCCTGGCGGCGCAGTCATTCCCTAGGAGACACGACGTGAGCCCTCTAGAGCTTGTTCCGATTCTGTTTTGCCAGCTCCTCTAGGCGGTGTTTCTCGAGTAGGAACAGCTCGTAGTGGTTGTAGAAGACCGTCATGACGTCGAGGTCTATGCCGAACTTGCTCAGGACAATGCTGCTTACCCCGGTGTCCCACGTGTAGACCTCATTCGTGAAGGTGGCACCCATGCGGTTTTGTACGGTGGGTGTCTCCACGATGTTCGGCTCCCCGAATTTTGCTCGGAAGGCTTCCTTGTAGTGTTCGAGATAGCTGCTCGGCGCCTCCACGTGCATGATCATCAGCCGTGGCTCGCCTTGGGCATCAGGAAGGAAGTGGAACGCGACAGGGAAGCGATACCCTGCAATATCCATGGGAGCCTCGCGCCATTCCTTGCGCTCCGGCCTTACGTAACTCGGGGAATAGACGAAGTAGGCGCACTTGATGAGCCCAGCGTCCCGGTGCGGGCTCGGGACCATAAGTCTGGACCAGATTGTGAGACCTTCGCTCTCGTCGTCTGTGCAGATGAGGCGAGCACTTGGCTCCTCTGGATTGGTGAGCTTTCGAACACTCGAGAGCGATGCGCCCAGCTCGTACATTCGGAGGGAGTAGGGTCGGGAATCGGTTGCACTGCCACGATTTTCGGGCTGCGGGGGCACCAGTCGGTCCGCGCTTGCGTCGGGCGGAATTTGCGGATGCTCGGGTAGTGGCGTCGAGGGGCTAGATGGCGATGAATCCAGTCGGCCAGCTTGTAAGAGGTCAGAAGTCGCCGTCTGAGATTTGGGCGGACCTTGGGGGGTTGCCGAACGCTCGGCATTGGATGGACTCGAACCTTCGGGAGCGATGGAGTTCTCGGTGCTCGTCTGTGGCTTTCCTCCGATAGGACCTTCTCCGCTTCTCATTGGAGAGGGGGCAATCGGTTCGGGCGATAGCGCAGAAATCCGGGATTCGACTTCTAACGTTTCATTTCGGGATCTGAGGGGGAGATTTTTGGTGGTCAGGCTCCTTCGGTAATAGACAAGGGCGGCATCAGCGTGGCCGAGCGCCTCCGTGGCGCGAGCTAGCAGATACCATGACTCGCCCGTATCGTAGCCGCTCCGAGCGATCTCGAGCGCCGCCTGTTGGTAGCTTCCTGTCTCGATCAGGAGCTTGCCTTGGTCCAGGTCATAGTAGCAGCCCCAGAAGCAATCGAGTGTCGCGTTCCCCGTTTGGATGCGTTCTAAGAGGTCAGCCTCGGACAGGGATGCGTACTTGGCTGCGCAACTCCCGAGGCTCATGACTAGGAAGGGGAGCGCGAACGCGAAGCGCGAGGGCAATGGTCTCTCCACACCGTAGTCTCTCGCCCCCGCTGCCATTGTACTGCGAATCAGCGGCGGTTGTTGGATTCCGACGCAGTGGTCGCACAAGCCGGAACCTGCTCCGGCCGGGCTTGCTCCTCTCCTGGCATCGTTCCAAGCGACGGGAGGCTCCCCATTGTGGGCACGACGTTGCTGGCTTGATGGGAGTGCTCGGGTCCGGTTGACGCTGCTCGCTCACAGCATGCAGAAGAAACCGTGCGGTCCAGCCAGTTCTGGGAGCGGGCCGTCTCAGCCAGAAGGCGTCGCTTGCGTCCGCCCGCCCGCCCCGCCGAAGACCCGACGGCTCAGGCCGGTTCGAAACGCGCACCCTGCTGGACCGTTCCCCGTAGCCGTACTCTAGCCGTACGCACGCCTACTGCGGAGGTGCGAGCCTAGGGACCTCACTCGAGAAAGCGTCGGAGATTCAGTAGGTTGAAGTGGAGCGGGAAACGGGGCTCGAACCCGCGACCCTCAGCTTGGGAAGCTGATGCTCTACCAACTGAGCTATTCCCGCGCCGGGGCCTAGGATGC
>Ga0214473_10010230_pt1 | contig 11043 bp, 8 predicted proteins | sample RVTome_7_FD_203509 | JGI IMG/M metagenome (GOLD analysis project Ga0214473, IMG submission 203509) | Soil microbial communities from uranium-contaminated site in the Upper Colorado River Basin, Wyoming, United States - RVT98D197 | ecosystem: Environmental > Terrestrial > Soil > Contaminated >...
GACATTTCTTGAAAGGCCAACATCGATAAAGCGCCCTACGTTTGAGAATTTTGAGGTAACATTCTCCAACTTATCATATACAAGCAGCTTCCCATGATCTATCAAAGCCACCTCTTCGCAAATATCAGTAACTTCACCTAAAAGATGTGAACTCATAAATATCAGCTTATTCTTATCCTTAAGAGATTTCACTATTTCGCGAACCTCGTTCATACCTTTAGGGTCCAAACCTGTGGTCGGCTCATCCAGCAGGACTATGCTTGGGTCGCTGAGAAGAGCTGCAGCAATGTTGATCCTCTGCTTCATACCCTTTGAGAATTTGCCAACCCTCTTGTTCATCCAATCCTCCATCCGGACTTGGAAAACCGCATCTTCGATTCGTTTGCGCCTCTCATCCTTTGGAATACCACGAATCTCCGCAATCATCATCAATGCCTCACTAGGTGTAAAAGACGGGTATATTTCAGGAGTCTCAATCAAAGCACCGCATGAGGCAAGAGCTTGCTTCTTGTTATGATTAACATCGATACCGTTGATAAGAGCATTACCAGTCGTAGGTGAGATAAGCGCAGTGAAAATCTTCAAAGTAGTGGTTTTTCCAGAACCATTAGGGCCTAGAAAACCTACGCATTTAGATCCTTCAATCTTCAGGTTTAGGTTTGAAAGAGCAGCGAAAGAGTCATAGGTCTTAGAAAGATTAATAGCTTCAATAACAGGATTAGTCATGATATTCTTAACATCCAAGCCAAAATAGTATTTATATAAATATATCTCAGTCAAACATAATATCAAATGACATTCTAATCAAGTCAAAATATCAAGAGAAAAACAAGCAAACAATCAAGATACTAGTTTAGTAAACCCCAAATAATAAGCACCACTTCCCAACATAAACAAAACATAAGTGAATTGCTAATATCCTTTTCAAATCACTGCAAACCCTAGAATTCAAATTAACAGAAAAGTAGTAACAGGGTTAATGAAAACGCTTATGAAACTGATGCGTTGCGCCATATACGGTTGAAGTATATTCTTGTAATCGGCGACGGAATGTCAGACGTCGCGCTAAAAGAACTGAATGGCAAGACACCGCTTCAGGTAGCTAATCATCCCAACATGGATAGGCTGACTGCCGACGGCATTTGCGGTCTTCTGAAGACAATACCGCATGAGAGTAACCCTGGTACAGAGGTTGCGTTTCTTTCAATCTTCGGATACGACCCTTTAAGATTCAACCCGGGAAGAGGCCCTTTGGAGGCTGCGGGAATAGGCATAGAACTGGAGGAGAATGACATAGCTATGCGGTGCAATCTCGTTACTGTGGAGAATGGCATCCTCAAGGATCACTCAGCGGGGCATATAACGACGGAAGAATCAAGAAAGCTTCTAGAAACTTTGAGAGAACATTTTGAAAAAAAGGGGTTGATAGAGTTCTACCCAGGAGTAAGCTATAGACACCTCCTAGTATTACGAGGAGGCAAATATCAGGTAAATATCCGATGCACACCTCCACATGAAGCTCTAAACAAACCTGTCAGCGAAATACTCGTCAAAGCTACTGATGATAAGAGTAGAGCCACAGCTGAAATGATTAATCAATTAATGCTTAGATCTCAGAAGATTCTAGACGCTCATGAGGTGAATAGGGCTAGAGTGAAATCTGGAGAAAGACCTGGAAACATGATATGGCCATGGGGCCAGGGGCGTCGACCAAAAATCAGCACTTTGAAAGAGACTTACGGGATATCAGGCGCAGCAATATCTGCGGTCGACATAGTAAATGGGATAGGACGATACCTAGGGATGGATATTGTGAAAGTCCCTGGGGCAACAGGCTACATAGACACAAACTATGAAGCCAAAGCAGATTACGCTTTGAAAAGCCTAGAGAAACATGACATGGTTCTCGTGCATGTGGAAGCCCCAGACGAGACGAGCCACGTTGGCAGAAGTGATCTTAAGATAAAAGCTATCGAAGATATCGACAGACGACTACTTGGGAGAATAATGAAGGGGTTGAAAGGTGATTATTCGATAGCTGTGATGCCTGACCACACTACTCAGACCAGCGACGGATCTCATTCACGAGACCCGGTGCCGTTCACCATCTTCTCAACAGACCGAAGAGGAGGAGATAAGATAGTCAGATTCGACGAGAAATCAGTTCAAAAAGGATCTTTGGGAGTGGTTGAAGGTGTTGACTTCATAAAGATTCTCCTAAAAAGAGTTGGAATAAATGGGAAAACCTAGGTTATCCAAGTTCTTTCCATTTTCTATACGTTTGATAATCCACATATGACACGTTCGGGCTATCCACCTGCTCTTTCACAGTTGTGCTTCTACGTCTCTTTTCCTCTATCAAATCCGTTACGGTAAGCACGTAAGAGTCACTCCCTGATCCCGAGCCGTAACTAGTCAAGAGAATCCTAGAGTTAGGTTTAGCAACGTCAAGAACAGCGGAGAGCGCAGCCAAACTCGAGCCAGAGTAGAGATTACCTATCTTCTTAACGACTAGGCCAGTATCATATTGTTTTCTTTCAAAACCAACTTCCTCAGCTGCGAGAGCAGGGAACTTAGCGTTAGGTGAATGCGATGCGACATAGTCAAAGTCTTTTGTGGAATAACCCGTTTCCTTAAGCATAGTCTTCATAGCTGTCACCACATGTTTGAAGTAAGCTGGCTGTCCTGTGAATCTGCCGCCGTGCTTAGGGTACTTCGCACCGTCGCGTCTGTAGAAGTCCGGCGTGTCAGATGTGTAGGCAACATAGTTGTCGATTGTGGCAATCACATCATCGCACCCAATCAACAGTGCCACACCACCTGCACCAACAGTGTAATCCAAACGATCCTTCTGAGCAGCCTGAGAATTATCAGCACCTATCACCATAACGTATTTTCCTTTGAAGACAGAGTAACTCACAAGCCCTGCAGCGTCGATAATAAGATCAGTTGCTGCTTTACAAGCGAATTGCGAGTCAACTCCACCTGAGAAGAAGCCGCCTTCATACGCCTCACCCAGCTCCAAAGCCTGAATAACGGTGGCCATCGAAGGCTTTACTGCGTATGGAGATGACTCGGATCCAACGAAGCATTTCCGCACTTCGCTACTACTAACAGCAGAATGGATGAGCGCGCGTTTCCCAGCTTCAACCGAGAAAGTTGTGGTGTCCTCGTCGGAGAAAGGAACCGAACGTTCTAAAACACCGGACACTGGTTCATCGTTTTTTATCCTGAATTTCGGGATGTAGACGCCGTACCCAACTATCCCGGCTTTACCACCTGTACCAGAATGGCTAACCACATCATAGTTTTGACAACTGTAATAGTCGTCTTTGAAGGAGAAATTGTGACTGGAATAGTATATTAAACCTTCTGAGCCGTCTGAGTACATTCTTCTAAACCGAGGAACAACATCTCGTCCAATCAAGCTCTTAACATCAAGGTCATCGCTTGGAACGAAGTCTGTTATTCTGCCTGGAACCTTGATATCATGGTTTTTGAATTCAACTATAGCAGACACGAACCTCTCCAGAGGGACAAAACGATTAGTAGGTTCATAGATAGCACTTCCAGAGTAAATTTCTCCTGAATCGTAGAAATGGTCTACGTCAAGCATCTTGCTGCCACGCCCTTCAACATCACAGAAGCTTTTCGAAGGGAAGTAGACAGCGCCGCACTTTGAGCAACGGGTTGCCTTTATCCTGTACTCGCCCACTAAGTTTCTTCGCGCTATAGGTTCGCTCATTAAATATCCCTCGCCAGAATGTGAACTGTTGCGACACCACCCGTTCCACCTACGTTGTGACACATGGCGATGTTCACATCCCTGTCTATCTGGTTACCACCAGCTTCTTTCCTCAGTTGTTTAAAACACTCGTAGGCCTGTCTCACACCTGTCGCTCCAACCGGATGGCCGTCAGCCTTCAAACCCCCACCAAGATTCACGACAAGTTCTTTACCTTTATTGATATAGGGAATATGTTTAGAGCCTTTGAACGACTCATAGCTCTCGTAAATCCCCTTCCAAGATTCACCCTTCTTATAGAATCCAGAGTCCTCAAGGAAGAAAGCCTCCTCTATAGTGAAGCAGTCATGAGCCTCAGCTATTTCAATATCGCTTATCGTCAAACCGGTCTCTTTAAACGCAGACTTGACGGCGAGACGCGTCGCCATCACACTTGTAATATCCTTTCTCGTGTAGAGCGATATATGGTCTGTCGCCTCTTGGCTGCTCATAATGTAAACAGGGGTGTCAGTATAATTCTTAGCTATTTCAGGTCTCGTCACGATAAGCGCTACCGCTCCGTCTGAGATGGGGGAGCTGTGCATGACTCTGATAGGACTTGAGATAATTTTAGAAGACATAACTTCCTCGACTGAAACATCACCCTTACTGCTGAACTGAGCGTATTTATTCCCAAGACAGTGATGATGATTCTTAGAAGCGATTTGAGCAAGTGCCACCTCACATTTCGGGTCGCCATTTCCATAATCGTAGATGTATCTAGCCATCATAGTAGCGTAAAGACCCGGAAAATTATACCCAGATTCAAACTCGTGAGTATCAGCTGCGAACATAAGGTCGTCAATAATCTTATCCTGACGGTCGCTCATCTTCTCAAATCCGGCGACAAGAACAGCATCATACCTGCCGGACTGAATGCCTAAACAAGCGTTGAACAAAGCCAAACCGCCTGATGCGCAAGCCGCTTCAGTGTTCACCATGGGAACGTTTATACCGAGTTCTCTAGACATTAAACCATGAACCAAGCCTATCTTATTAGTAACTTGGTACAGAAAACTCCCAAAATAGCAAGCGCCAATATCTCGTCTCTTGAAACCTTTCTCAACGGATTCAAGCGCCACCATTCCAGCTTTTCCAATCATAGCCTTGGGGTCTTCATCCCACTGTTCTGTGAATTTAGTCCTGCCCGCACCGACTATAGCAGCACATGGATTACTCTTCAATAGAGACACACTCTAATCCACACCGTTTGGGTAAGGATAAATAACTTTTCCAGAAAAACCGATGACAATAACAGAATACTGTGGATTAGAAGACCCTTTAAGTAAATCTATTGAGAAGTTTGGAAGAATCAGGGAATCAATCAAAACTAAAGTTGAAGAACTAATTTAGAAACACCGCATATAATTTCAGAGATGTTCTAAAATCCAAAAGAGGAACAAGCCCAATATAGATTAGTAATTGCAGTAGATAAATGAATATATGCACAATGGCGTTAGTACTGACGTCTTGGCGAATGCACCTAGGAAACCAAAGATCATGCCGGCAGTAATCATGATATTGTTCGCACTATTTGGTTGGGGATTCCTATACAATCTCTTCATAAGAATTGGATTCACAGAGATTAACGCACAGGTGCTAGGACTATCTTTGGGCATCATAGCAGTATTGATAGTAGAAGGTGTGACAAGAAAAAGGTTAAAACTTCTAATTAAACACGAGCAATCATCTGTCTAAATCTTAGAAAACAATCCTGTTTCAACACAATAAAGGAAAAACCAATTAATCTGCTCAAAACACTAATTAGAACTAAAGGTAACGGCGTCACCCGTTCGAACTTTATCCAATATTTCAATCCCGGACGCTATCTTTCCAAGAGAGTTCATTGGACGAGTAGTTTTTGACTCTTTTAGAAACAGACAAATTGACCCGTTGATTGAAAGAAAGGCAACATCACCTCTTAAGAAAGAAGACTTGCTTTTCTCCACTCCCGTAGTTATTTGAGAAAGCACACTAATCCCCGAGTCACCCATCATGGTAACACGCCCATGAATCGGCATCTGCCTCATCAAAGTATTGATCGTAACCGGGGAAAGATGCCTGAAGAAATCAACTAACATCTCTCCCTTTCCTTGAACCATAACTCTCACCTGAACCTTAGAAACAGACTCTGCCAATTCTAAAGCGTATAGGAGAATCATAGTTTTAAAGTTTGGCAGTATGAGTTAGAAAGCAGTGGTTAAACTAACAAAATAAGCAATCACAATAAGATTGATGGCAACATTAGAACACACTGCTAAATGGGAACAGTTAAGAATTGACAAACGATAGTAACATTTATTTGCCATATAACGGCAGCGTTTGATTATTCCAGTGATTTCCAAGTGGCATCAACAAAGAAAAAAGAATCTAAACCTGAAGTTAAGACTAAACAGAAGAAAATCAAAACTGTAGATACTTCTGAGGAAAAGCAAGAATACACTATATGGCTAGGGCCTCAAAAATTGACTAGATTTGAAAAAGCAAGAATACTGGGTGCAAGATCTCTCCAACTTTCAATGGGAGCTCCGGCATTCATACCAATCCCACCAGAAGTTACAGACCCTATATCTCTAGCAAAATTGGAAATAGACCAGAAAGTTCTACCAATCTCTATACGAAGGATATTGCCAAACGGCGAGTACCAAGACATCCCACTAGATCAATTAATACCGCCATCATAGGAAACCTGACGGCAAGATTAATAAACCATAGAATCAACACCCTCTCGATTAAATCACCATGACCATTCCAGGTTCTAAAATCAATCCTAACGTAAGCTTCAATGATGCCGAGCCAGAAAATACAGTTGAGGCAGTGGTTGCTCCGCAAGAGCGGAACTACCCATCAAACCACATATTCATCGGTCAGAAGCCAGTGATGAGTTACGCCATGTCAGCATTGATCAATCTTTCACAATCAGGTGAAATCGTGCTGAAAGCACGTGGATTAGCCATTTCAAGAGCAGTAGATGTAGCAGAAATAGTCATAAAACGCTTAGGGAACAATGCTTTGGCTTTAAAAAGCATAAAGACAGACACAGAGAAAGTTGGTGTCGGTGAAGAGATTAGAAGTGTCTCTTCAATGGAAATAGTAATAGTCAAAAAGTAAAACTAAACACGCATAGTAATCCTTCCAAAGAGGATTATCCAAATACAGACGTTACTGAGTAGCAACATCAAAAGATTTATTCAAGAAAGAAGGCGGAAGGCTTCAACATTACTACATTGGGAACGAAGAGTGCAGGCAAAAAGCGGATTAATCCTTTGCAATTCTAAGGAACTAATCACGTCATATTGATATAATACATATTTCTCGACATGCGCAATTGATCGATAGAATGCAATCTGAGGTCCAAAACCAAGGTGATGTAAATTGGCATGCTCTTGATGCGGACACAGTGCTTGACAGTTTAGGATCAAGTAGATCAGGTTTAAGCAGTGAAGAGTCAGCTAGACGATTAGAGAAATACGGACCTAATGAGTTGAAGGAGGAAGAGAAAGTCTCTCCTCTGAAGATCATGGTTGAACAGTTTAAACAGTTATTAATCATTATTCTGCTAGTAGCAACGACAATTTCAGTATTACTAGGGGAGTTAACTGACGCTGTAGTTATTTTCGCAATAGTAATTGCTTCAGCAGTTCTAGGTTTTGTTCAAGAGTACAGGGCGAGCAAAGCTGTAGATGCATTGAAGAAACTTGTAACTACAACAGTAACTGTGATTAGGGAAGGCTCGGAAAAAAGGATACCATCACCCCAAGTGGTGCCTGGCGACCTAATTCAACTGACAGCGGGCGACAAAATTACATCAGATGCACGTATCATATCTGAGAACAACCTTAAGACGAATGAAGCCGCATTAACAGGTGAATCTGAGCCCGTTGAGAAAGAGGAGACCACACTACCAGTTGAAACAGGCATATACGCGAGACGAAACATGGTCTTCGCAGGCACAGTTGTCGCTTACGGTCGCGCAAAAGCAGTAACAACAACAACTGGTATGAGATCAGAATTCGGCAAAATAGCGGCTCTAATTGAAACTGTAGAAATCGAAAAAACGCCTCTTGAAAAGAAAATGCAGCATCTTGGAAGAACATTAGGCATTATTTCGTTTGCCATTGTTGGAATAGTCTTCACAATAGGAATCCTAAGAGGAAATGAATTGCTTGAAATGCTCCTATGGTCAATTAGTCTTGCAGTCGCAGCTGTTCCAGAAGCATTACCAGCAGTAGTGACAGGCGCATTAGCGCTAGGAATGACGGCGATGGCTAAGCAGAAAGCGATCGTAAAAAGACTGCCAGCAGTCGAGACATTAGGAAGCACATCAGTAATATGCTCAGATAAAACAGGAACACTAACTAAGGGTGAAATGACAGTTAGAGAACTATACCTCAACGGGACAAGGATTGAAGTCACAGGCGTAGGATATACGCCAATTGGCGAATTCATTGGAGGAGCACCTGATGAAGAAGGAGAATTCATGAAGAGCATCGCATTGTGTAACGATTCCAAAGTGTTTCAAAGCTACGGCTCTTGGAAAGTTGAAGGCGATCCAACTGAAGGCGCTCTAGCAGTGCTGGCGCTGAAAAGAGGTGTATCACTTGAACAACTTAATGCGCAGAACCCTAGAGTCAACGAAATTGTATTCAGCTCCGAGAGAAAACGTATGACGACCATTCATAGAACTGTCGATGGACGCATTTTGGCATACATGAAAGGAGCACCTGAAATTATCCTTGAAAGATGCAGCAGAATAATAATTGACAGTAAAACTATAGAGATTACTGAAAAGATGAGAGAAGATATTCGCATTGAAAATGAATTCATGGCTAAGCGTGCTCTCAGAGTATTGGGACTGGCCTACGCTGAAATCATGTTAGATGCGAAAGAGTACGATGATAGAATTGAACACAATATGACATTCATCGGACTAGTAGGAATGATTGATCCTCCTAGAGAAGAAGCTAAGCAAGCTGGAAAGCTCTGCAAAGAAGCTGGAATAAAGACTGTAATGATTACGGGGGATAACAAGTACACCGCAATAGCTGTCGCAAATGAATTGGGCATGCTCAGAGAAGGCGTTATGACCGGAGAGGAACTCGACAGCATGAGTGACGATGATTTTGAGAAGATAGTTGACAAAGTTTCAGTCTACGCACGAATATCACCAGGGGGCAAGATGAGAATCGTTAAGGCCTTCAAGAAGAAAGGGTATATTGTAGCAGCAACCGGAGACGGAGTAAACGACGCCCCAGCTTTGAAAGCGGCTGACATTGGAGTATCGATGGGAATAACAGGAACAGAAGCAACAAAAGAAGCTTCCGATATGATACTTATGGATGACAATTTCGCCACGCTTGTTTCTGCAGTAGAAAAAGGTAGAGTGATATTTACAAACATCAAAAAGTTCTTGACTTATCTACTCTCAAGCAACATTGGAGAGCTCTTCATAATGCTAACTGCAGGGGTTCTTGGGGCTCCACTCCCATTATTGACAAGTCAGATTCTCTGGATAAACCTAGTCACAGATGGATTACCAGCTATCGCATTAGGAGTAGATCCATCTGAACCTGACACGATGAAACGCAGTCCCACGAAACCAAATGAATCAGTCTTCACCCCATACGTAAAAGCTAGCATATTAACTGTGAGCATTCTAATGACTATAACTCTAATCCCAATATTCTATGCATATGATCCGACGCTCAATGAATACAGCCTAATTAAAGCAAGGACAGTTGTTTTCACAGCGATTATGATGTTTGAAATGTTCAACGCTTTTAACTGTCGGTCTGAAAAGAACTCGTTATTCTACGTAGGGCCTTTTAAGAACCGTTTCCTACTCGCGGCAGTATTGTCATCAATAATTTTACAATTAGCTGTTGTATACATTCCTTGGCTTCAGCCGTTATTTGGAACAACCTCGCTAAATCTTATTGATTGGATAGTAATACTTGGGGCCTCAGTTACAGGGCTGATAGGAGTAGAGACCGTAAAAGCTTTCCTTAGAAGAAGAGAAAGAACTTCAGTCAATAAAGTAATTTGATTGACGCAACCAATCTAATAGAAGACTCACTAGCTCTTTCCTATCTTGTTGTAGTCAAAATCTACTTTCAATTCTCGGAAAATTGCTGTTCTTGGGGAATAGTCAAATCAGAAGATAAATGACATCATTTCAAGTAAGTAAGAGCTTTAGGTAGAACATCAATACCTCTCATAATACCAAGACTTCCTTTAGCCGCCTCTTTTTCTGTGAAACGGCAAACCGAATCTCGCTTAACATTTGGGCCTGAAATAACTATTGGAACTGGGTCTGCACTGTGACTTTTATCTGAACATGGCGTAGAATGATCAGCAGAAACGATGAATGTAGTGCTACCCATATCCACGTTACTGACTAATATTTTGAAGAAATCCGAGTCAATTAATTCTATCACTTTCTTCTTTTTCAATGCATCTCCATCATGCCCGGGCTCATCTGGACCTTTGAGATGCACATATACACAGTCATATTTCTTGAGAAGGCTCAAAGCCTTATTTGCCTTAGCCTTATAATCACCACTATCACCAGCTGAGAAGTCGCTCATACCAGATATTCTTGCAACACCCTTCTCCACAGGCATATCTAAGATTGAAGCAAAACTAATTCCAAACCGATCAGACATCTTTGGCATATTCGGTAGAACGTGCCCAGCATCTCTAAGCAGCAAAACATTTGCAGGTTTTTGTGAATTTCTTTCGCGATCCAAATTCACTTTATGCGACTTCAGAATAGACTGGGTCTTTTCAGTAAATTCATTAACAATATCTGAAGCTAACTTTGCCTCTTTTGAATCGTTTAGAGGCGTTGACGTCTTAAGATACAACTTACCTGAAGTTTCCTTTACAATACCCATTCCTCCAACTCGCTTATACGCTGGGTCTGTATTGGTTATCTCTGAGTTTAGAATCAATCCATTGACTCTGAACTTAACAACAGCTCTATGAGACACAGTGGGGATGAATTCGAAAGTTGCACCACCAGATAATCTTACCTTGTTGATTGCAGAAGCCAATTCTCTAGCCTCACCAGGTGTAAGGTCTCTACCGGCACGTCTATCAACTATGACTCCGTCTCGGTCACGTGTTGCAAAATTAACTCTAAGAGCTAAATCACCTTGCTTGAAGTCCATTCCAACACCAATTGCCTCGACAACACCTCTACCAAAGTAGTTTGAAGATATGTCATACCCAAGCATACAAAACACAGCGATATCAGA
>Ga0214473_10010231_pt1 | contig 11043 bp, 10 predicted proteins | sample RVTome_7_FD_203509 | JGI IMG/M metagenome (GOLD analysis project Ga0214473, IMG submission 203509) | Soil microbial communities from uranium-contaminated site in the Upper Colorado River Basin, Wyoming, United States - RVT98D197 | ecosystem: Environmental > Terrestrial > Soil > Contaminated >...
TAAAGGCATAGGCATAATAATGTAACCTGCATACAGTACCGATAAAAAACCAATTACCAATAAATATGGGATATGGTATTTAATACGCGATAAAAGTTTTTTCGAACCTTTTGATATGAAAAAATAATCAAAAAGTATAAGAATGGCAGGTAAAACAGCCGTGGTTTCCTTGACTGAGAGGCCAAGGATGAAAAAAATAATGCCTGCAAAATAATACCTTAAATTTAATTTTTCTTTTGTTGAACTGAAAAAGCAAAACATTGATGAGAGCATAAAAAAAGCAGAAAGCACTGATGAGCGGCTTGAAATGTATGTCACGCTTTCTGTATTTACAGGGTGGATAAGAAAAAGAACCGACGCAAGAAGATATCTCAGGGAATAAGTCTTTTTAAATCCCCCCTCGCCCCCCTTTACTAAAGGGTGGATGGGGGGATTATCTGTGTCAGCATATTTAAATAAAACCAGATATAACAGAAAGGCGTTCACTACATGAATCAACAGGTTTAGGAGATGATACCCAAATGTGTCAAGGCCGCCGAGTTTGTAATTCAGAAGAAAAGTGAACAAAAGCACCGGCCTTCCTGTAAAAACCCTGGAATAATCAGCGGCAAGCCAGGCCCGGAACCCTTCAAAAGATTTAATAGCAGGGTTACCTTTTAAATAATAAAAGTCGTCGTAATGAAACGGCGCGCTGAAAGAATTAAGATATACCAAAAGCCCGGTTAGAAAAAAAAATATCAGGATTGTCCTGTTTGATATGGATAATTTATTCGACAATGTCATCTGATTATTATGCGCCGGGAATCTTCAAACTCCTTCAGCGCAGGGGCATCTTCCTTTCTATCTCTTTTATCTTGCCTTGTATTTTCTTGCTGCTCTTGATTTGCAGACCTGCATCATATGCCTGTTTGGCCTTTTCAAAATCTTTCAGGAGCACATAGGTGTCGCCGAGTATGAAATAGAGATATGGATTATTTTTATTGGCCCTAAGAAACAACGCGGACAAAAGCACCATCTGCCTGTAAACATCGTCTTTGGGTATTTTATATTTTTCAATAATCGGCCTGTTCTTTTCAGTATTTCTCAGGAAAATGGCTGTTGTATCCTTAAGAAAAACAAGCTCCCAGTCTTTGCTGTCATGAAGCGGTTGTATCAAGGTTGGAACTTCCGATAACAGGAACGGATTAATTACATACAGTATTACGGTATTGATATTAAGTTTGGACAAGACTTTTATATCTGCTGTTGTCTCGATTCGCTGCAGTAGCTTATATGCATTCATACTCAATGCACGTGTATCCATAAAAACCTTATACTCCGGATAGAGCTTTAAGATGAGATAGCCGCCCCACTCAAAACTGTTAAAAATATTTTTCTCGGGTTTTTCTTTCAATATGAATTCTGCCCCATCCACTGGATAGGTTGTGAATAAAAACGGCTCCGGCTTTCCGTGCGGCCTGAATATTATAAGCAGCGCTATCAATAAAACTGTAACAGCCATATCTACTCTCCAGAGCCTTGAAGGAATTTTTATGTTATACGCCTTAAGGTAATCTGCAGAAAGAAATGAGATGGCAATATACAAAAAGGGCGCAAGCCTGAAATGTTTTACTGTCCCGGCTATTAATGCCGTTACAATGATTATGTCTCTGACAGATATCTGCTTAATCCTTGGAAGCAGAAGGGCAACAATCCCGGTTATGGAAACTGCCAGATATATAAGCCACACAGGCCCATATGTCTTGTAAATATATAGAGGGCTTTTGAACTCTATAATGTTTTTTGCATAATCTCCGCTCAATGTATCAAAGGTCAGAGTAAAGGCCTTAAATGTATTCGGGTTCACCAAACTTAAAAATAATCCGAATACAAGAAACAACAATGCCCTTCCTCTGAGGCCGCCTTTCATTGTGCCATAAAAAACCCATATCAGGAGCAGGGCATCGCCGATTATAAAGCCGCCGTGACAGTTTGACCATATCAGCATCAATAGAGGCATGAGCCAGAATTTTTCTTTCTTAAGGATATACAGCTCCGCTGCAAAAAATAAAAAGCTAAGGGCAGACGGCCTGTCGTTTATATAGTAATAGAGCCCGAAAATCAGAAAGCCGAGAAGGGCTGTCTTAAGATAATAATTAAGGTCTTTTGCAAGAGAAAGGAACAGCGCGAAGATTAACAGGTATATCGTAATCCTTATTGCTATCAGCCCCCAGAAGCCGCCGATCTTGAACAAACCAAAATATAAAACCTGGGCAAGCCAGTACTGCTTCAGGATAAAGTCAGTCCTGACTGAATTTTCTGTTACAAAAGAGAATGGGTCTTCATCAGGCAGTGAAAGATTTGCGCATATAAATTCTCCTGTCTTTATATGCCACCAAAGGTCCGGATCCATCAAAGGGAAGGAGTAAAGTGCAAGTATGAGTACAAGCAACAAAAAAAGTATCAGTCTTTTCATGGTTACAACATTATAAAATAAGAAAGGGAAGGTTGTCCTTCCCTTTCTTAATGAAAAAACTTCTAAGAGAGTATGTATTCTCGTCTCTTAAGGCACATACTGCTTAGCATTTATGCTGAGCGTATAAGTGGTACCACTGTAAGTTACCAATGCCTCCCTGTCAGTTCCTGCTAATGATCCAGTCTGGATACTAAACGTCACTGTCGGCGCAGCATAACCACCCACAGTAGTCTGCCATTTGTTCTTGGTGATTCTGTCTAACACCGAAGACTGAAAGTTAGCTAATGAGCCCGAAGGATAAGCCTTATTCTCTGCGAATGTCATCTGAAGCTGTCCACCAATACCGCCAAATGCACCGTCGATAACCGCATCTCTTGCTTCTGACTGAAGGTCAAAATACCTTGGTATCGCAACTGCTGCAAGGATTCCGAGGATGACGATAATCATTACCAGTTCGATGAGTGTAAAACCTGCTTTGTTCTTTAACATCTTCTTTCCCTCCCTTACTTAAATTTTAAACTCCTCAAAGGAATTTCGACTTAATGTAGCAATAGTTATACCCAAAAATCAAGCCTTAAAAATCAAGGAGTTACAAATATCCCTAAAACTATTGGGCATTACTTTACCCATTTTGTTACCTTTTCCCTCTACCCCTTTTTCCCCCTCTTAACTTCTTTATCGTCTCAAGATATTCGATATCTTCAAGGTCTTTGGGACGTTTGCCCATCTTCTTGAGCTTTATTAGGTCGTCTATAGATGGCAATCTCACATGAAAATCAGAATCAGGCTGTCTTATCTCAACAGCCTTGCTGAGACATTCATCTATATCAAGAGTTTCGCCTTCTTTATTAGTTATTTTTCTGGCAATAAAAACATCAATTTTATCAGCGCTGTCAGAATGAAAGGCAAATATTGGTCTTTTCTCTGTTCTATCACGACTTGCTTCCATGCCAAGGGTATCCTCCAGATAATCAAACACAATAGCTTTATCTTCAGGATGAATCCAGAAATCATAATCATATGTAAATAGCGGAGCACCGTAAAACAATAATGCCTGTCGCCCTATAAGCAAATAGCGAATATGTTTTTTGTTGAATGTTTTAACTACTTCTTCAAAGAAATATTTTTTATGCATTTTAATGCCAGCCCCTTGAATGCCTTTACCCTTTCTTGCTGTTTCTTAAAGATCTCCAGTTTTTCAATCGGCGTGAACCTGCTGAACCAGAGGATGTTCTCAACAATTGCAGGATCTAAACCTCTCGGGATTTTATGTTTTCTTATTTTATGTCTTACCACAGTCTTCATTTTATGCCCTCTTTATTATTTTAATAACATACCACACTCAGAGCACTTCTGCCACTGCCTTCTGGCTGGAATCAGAATCCCAGTACGCATATATTTTAACGACTGGGACAGTCCCGATTCGATCAAGAATATAAGGGCTTCCAAAGGAGATGAATATCTTCGCGGATTTTTCAAATTTTTTTATGCACTTTAAAAGCCATGGGCTTGGTCCGCCCTTCCATGCCTTTATGCCAGAAAAAATTGCGATAATTAAATCCCTGTCTTTAATGTCATTTAACTTGATATCATCCCCTGGCTTTAAGTACAGACAGCTCAAATTGCCATGCCTGAGTTTTAGTCCTGAAATAAGAGATTTGCCTTTTTCATCCTTATCATCATTCAAGATAACAAGAAAAGGCTTTTTTACGGGCTTTATCTTTCCTTCTGCCTTAATTGCCTTTTTCGCAAGCCCTTCTGAAATACGTCTGTGTTTCCTGAAATCAGGGATTGAAAGCAATTTTTTTTCAGCAAGAAACTCAATCAGTTTTTTATTTCTTGCAATCTGAGCCTTGACTCCTCCCACATTTGTCTTTTCAAGGTAAGATACAACCCTGTCAGGGTCTGTAGGATGCAAAAGTAAATCAACGCCTGCCTTCAACGCAGTCAAAGATGCCTGCTCTTCTGAAAACTTTCCTATTCCCCCCATATTCATGGCATCAGTTATCAATATGCCTTTGTACTTCATTTTCTCCCTGAGGAATTTCACTGCCTTTTCCGATAGTGAAACAGGGAGACCTGACTTATCCAATGCCGTGACTTTCAGATGACCAAGCATAATCATCTTTACGCCTTCTTTTACGGCATTTTTGAAAGGCACAAGTTCTGCTTCTTCAAGTGAATGAAGGCTCTTTTTTATCAGCGGCAGTCCTATGTGCGAATCCATTTCTGTATCTCCATGCCCCGGGAAATGTTTTCCGCACGCAGCTATACCGTTTGCCTGCAATACCCTTATCATCTCGCATCCAAAAAACGACACAGTCCCTGCATCTTCGCCAAATGCCCTTGTTGAGATTATTGGATTTTTTGGATTGGTGTTTATATCGAGTACAGGAGCAAATATTGTGTTTATTCCTGCATATCCGGCCTCAAGCGCAATAGCCCTGAATATGTCTTTGAGAAGCTTCTGACTTCTGACTTCTGACTTCCCGCCTCGGCGGGTCGCCGAAGGAGACTGACTTTTGACCGCCGATGCAATTGCCATTGCAGGCGGAAATATCGTGCCGCCTTCAAGTTGCTGGCCCAGCCCCCGCTCAAGGTCAGCGGCAATAATTAACGGCCTCTCAGCTTCCTTCTGAAGCTCTCTTATGCCCTGCCTGACTATTTCGAGTTTTCCTCCGAAGATAATGAACCCGGCAATGCCCTTTTTGACAAGCCCGCGGTAATAACCGAAGTTTTTCTCAATATCTTTGCCGTTCAACCTTGGAATTATGAATTGATAAAAGTTCATAGGGTATTATAGCAGCGTGCATATTTTAAAGTCAGGCAAGATACAGCGTTTAAGCGGTTTTTTTTGCCGATAGTCCATATGTTCATTTTGAAGAGGCAAAAACCTCGGAGGGCGACAGCCCGAGAATGAGCGAGAACGCTGTATCTCGTCTGACTTACTGAACTCAAAAAGTCAAAGTATTTGATTAATCCCTCATAAAAAATTTAAAATTCATAGATGGGGCAATTTATTATATATAGAGGCGCATGGGTATTACTGATTCTCTGCCTGCTGCTGACATCATGCGCAAAAAAGCCGGCATATCCGGATGCGCCTGTTTCAGGTGAAACCATAACAATAGACATAAAAAACTTAAAGGAATCTTCACCTGTTTTCTATTCTCTGCTCCACAATGGCAAAAGAATTGATTTCTTTGTCGTTAAGATGAATGGGGATATACAGTCTTATTTTGACGCATGCGCAAAATGCTATCCTGAAAAACTCGGATACAGGGTTGACGGGAAATATGTTGTATGTAAAAAATGCGACATAAGATATTCCTTCGAGAGCCTTAAAACAGGCTTTGGCAGCTGTTATCCCATAGCGCTTAAAGGGAAGACAGAAGGCGATAAATATATAATCGATAAAAAAGCTGTTATTGAAGGAGAGAAGTTTTTCTGATTGGAGTATAGAGCATCTAGTGCAAAAAAATAATAATTCAACAAGCAGGAATGGCTTGAGCGGCATCAGAGATTTTTTAGAAATAGACAAAAGGCAAGGTATTGCATTTGAGCGGTTTATTTTGTCGATAGACACCGAGAATGTCCGCCTCAGGCGGATTCGCCGAGGCGAAGAGGATTTTGCCTCACCCCCTTTTAGTTCCCCCCTTGGTAAGGGGGGAATTTAAGAGGGGTGGTTTTAGGTCTATCGGCAAAAAAATCCGCTCAAATACCATACAATATTTTTAGTACTATTACTTAGGAGGGTTGATGGGGCTTTTTGAAAAGTTAAAAAACGGACTTGCAAAGACAAGAAAAGGATTTGCAGAAAAAGTGGAGTCTATCTTTACCAGGGGAAAGATAGACGAGGCAACAATCGAGGAACTTGAAGAAATCCTCATAGCATCCGACGTCGGGATACATGCAACACAGAAGATTGTCAGCTTCCTCAGAGAAAAAATCAGGGATGGCAAAACAGAAAACAGCGTTTCATTAAAAGAATCCCTGAAAAAAGAGATGGTCTCGATACTTGGTTCTTCATCCCCTGTTGTCCTGTTCGGAGAAAAACCTTTTGTCATACTTACTGTCGGAGTCAACGGCGTCGGCAAAACAACAACTATAGGGAAACTCGCAAGCAGGTTTACATCCGAGGGACATTCTGTGCTTCTCGCTGCTGCAGATACATTCAGGGCTGCCGCAATAGAGCAGCTTGAGATATGGGCAAAGAGGGCCGGCGCTTCTATAGTAAAGCATCAGAGCGGCTCTGACCCTGCTGCTGTTGCATTCGATGCAATCGAGTCTGCAAGGCATAAAAAAACTGACATAGTCATCATCGATACAGCAGGCAGGCTTCATACAAAAAGCCCGTTAATGGAAGAACTGAAAAAAGTAAGGCGTGTTGTTGAAAAGGCAATGCCTCACGCGCCTCAGGAAGTACTGCTTGTTGTTGACGCAACCACAGGCCAGAATGCATTAAGACAGGCCCAGATGTTCAATGAGACCATTGGCATTACAGGCATTGCCCTCACAAAACTTGACGGCACAGCAAAGGGCGGAATTGTATTTGCAATAAAGAAAGAACTGGGCATTCCGGTAAGGCTGATAGGTGTTGGAGAAGGCGTTGACGACCTCAGGGATTTTGATCCGAAGGAATTTGTAGAGGCGCTTTTTTCATAAACTCAATCCATATCGGCAATGCCGCCCTCGAACCTGTTTCCTTTGAACCAATCGGTTTATGGTCATCCCTTCCAACCCATACGCCAACTGCAAGCTTATCATCAAATCCTATAAACCACGCATCTGTATAATCATTTGTAGTGCCGGTCTTGCCGTAAACCATCCTTTTAATCTCTTTTGCATTCTGCGCAGTTCCTTCTTCAATAACAGCTCTGAGCAGAATCTTGATCTCTTTTACGTTATCTTCAGAGAGCAGGTCTTCCACTTCAGGTCTTGTCTCTTCCATGACCATGCCGTCCTTGTTGAATATCCTTTCATACATTACAGGCATTGTCCTGCGGCCTGAGACAAATGTGGAATAAGCCGAAACCATCTCTTCAAGGTTAACATCTGCAGCCCCGATTGCCAGCGACATATAAGGCTGAAGCTCGCTCCTGATTCCGAGCCTTTTTGACATTTCCACAACATCTTTTATAGAGCACTGGTCTGCAAGCCTCACGGTTGCCGCATTCAGAGACTGCGCAAGAGCAGTCTTCAGTGTAACAATACCATGGTATCTGCCGTCATAATTTTTAGGAGACCACACCTGTCCGGGTCTTGAGCCCTTAAATGAGACAGGCGAATCATCTATTGTATCCTTTGACGTCATCCCCTTCCCGATTGCAGTTATATAAACAAATGGCTTAAAGGCAGAGCCCGGCTGTCTTAATGCATGCAGTGCCCTGTTGAACTGATTTTTCCAGAAATCAGAACCTCCGACCATTGCCTCAATATGCCCTGTCCTTACGTCTATTGCTATAAGCGCTGCTTCCACTCCAGGCTTTGTCCTTTTTTCAACAGAGGCAATTCCTTTTTTTACTGCCTCCTCGGCAATTTTCTGCATACCAAAATCGAGAGTTGAATATATTTTATACCCCGCAGTATATAATCCGGTCCCGTATTTTGTCTCGAGTTCCTGCCTTATATTCTCTATGAAATAAGGCGCATCATATTTTCTGAAATGGGGAGTTGTCGGCAAAGGGACCTTTGCAGCTTCTTCATATTGATACTTTGTTATAAAATTATGCTTAAGCATCTCCTTTAAAACCCTCTCTCTTCTTTCCCTTGCTTTTTCCGGGTGTTTAAAAGGCGAATACAAGGATGGCGCCTTTGGCAAAGATGCCAGTAGCGCTGCCTCAACTATATCGAGATCTGAAACAGATTTGCCAAAATAAGTCTGGGCTGCCGCCTCAATGCCATAGGCCCTTGTACCGAAGTAGGCCTGATTAAGATAAAGACCAAGGATCTCGTCCTTCGTGTAATGTTTCTCTATCTGTATGGAAAGGGCTGCTTCCTTAATTTTTCGTCTTATGCTCCTGTCCGGTTTAAGGAAAAGCATTTTAGCCAGCTGCTGGGTTATTGTACTTCCCCCCTGAACAATGCTCCCTGCCTTGATGTCCTGATAAAAGGCCCTCAAAACCCCTATGATATCAACGCCGGGATGCTTATAGAATCTTATGTCTTCAACAGATACGAATGCCTTTTTTACATGCTCCGGAATCTTGTAGCGGGGAATGAATGTCCTTCTTTCAAGGTAAAACTCTGCAATCAATTTCCCGTCTGAAGAATAGACCTGTGAAGATTGTATGGGGGTATATTCCTCAAGCGCCTTAATTCCCGGAAGGTCAGACATCATCCAGTAGACAAAGCCGATAGCAATTCCCGTGAAAATGGAAAATGCAGTGAGTCCTATGAAGAAAATTTTTGTCCTTGATACCTTGCCCTTTTCTGCATTTTTAAGTTCCTGTTCGAGCCTTGTCATGGTTAATTATACCCAGTTATTATAAAAACATCCTTCAATGCTGCCTTGTTTCAAACCGGGAGATATAAAAATTTAAAAAGTATAAAATAAAGAACCCTGTAGCAAGCTACAGAGCATTAAAAATTAGACAGCCTCTATGCTGTCATTGCGAGGAATCCCGAAAGCCTTCGGGATGACGAAGCAATCTCATGGCAGGTTCGGAACAGGCTCTGCGGAGTTTACCCTGAGAAAAGAACGAGATTGCCACGCTGCGCTCGCAATGACAAAAGTGAAGGCCTCGCAATGACAAGAAGGCAACCCTGTAGCAAGACTACAAGGGGATGGTAAGTTTAAACACTTATTATGTTTGCGGCATTACAATTGAAAAATAAGCCGCTTTTTGTTAAAATTTCAGGTGTTGGAAGAAATCAAAAGAGCCGGCCTGCTTCTCAGGAGCGCGGCTAAAACCATTGATTTTATCATTGTTGCTGCAGCGGCAGAGATAATTCCGAGGGCAGGATTTTTTGCAGGGCTTGCTTATCTCTTAATAAGCGATGGGCTTTTTGACGGCAGAAGTCTGGGAAAGCGGCTCATAGGACTGAGGATTATTTCCACTGCTACTAACAAACCATGTTCGGTCAGAGAGTCGATATTGAGAAATCTCCTGCTGTGCATTGGTGTAGCGCTTTGGAAAATTCCATTGATAGGGTGGATTTTTATTGTTCTTATTATTGCATTCGAGTTTGTTATACTTCTCGGAAGCAAAGAGGGGATGCGGTTAGGCGACGAGCTCGCAAAAACAACTGTTATCGAAGAAAAATAAACCCTGTTAGAGACTCCGGTCTCTAACAGGGGAAACCTGTTATATTAATTGTTATATTAATATGGTTAAAATTCAAAAGGAGAAAAAAAATGTTTTTTAGTAATATCCTGGGCTGGTTTTCAAATGATCTTGCTATAGATCTCGGAACTGCGAACACACTTGTATTTGTCAAAGGTAAGGGAATAGTATGCGATGAACCCTCGGTTGTAGTTATCAGAAAAGATGATAAAACTACAGTAGCAGTTGGAATCGAAGCAAAGAGAATGCTCGGCAAGACTCCATCAAATATCATGGCTATAAGGCCGATGAAAGACGGCGTTATAGCAGATTTTGACGCTACAGGCGAGATGCTTAAATATTTTATTGCGAAAGTGCATAACAGGCGCAGTTTCATATCACCCCGGGTAATCATAGGCGTGCCGTCGGGTATAACACAGGTTGAACAGCGCGCTGTTAAAGACGCAGCCCAGGCATCGGGCGCAAGAGAGGTTTACCTGATTGAAGAACCGATGGCTGCAGCAGTCGGCGTAGGTCTTCCCGTCGGTGAACCATCGGGAAACATGATAGTTGACATCGGAGGAGGAACTACCGACATAGCCGTTATATCGCTTGACGGTGTTGTTTACAGCAAGGCTGTAAGAGTAGGCGGCGACAAGATGGACGAGGCGCTCATAGCACACATGAAACGCAGGTATAATCTTATGATAGGCGAAAGGACAGCAGAGCAGATAAAGATTGATATTGGTTCTGCCTATCCTGTAGAAGGAGAAGCTCCGCGTGAGATGGAGATAAAAGGAAGGGATCTTATTTCAGGTATTCCTAAAACCATAACCATAACCGAAGACGAAATACGGGAAGCCCTGAGCGAACCTGTAAATACGATACTTGATACGATAAAAGTCACTCTCGAGAACACCCCCCCGGAACTTGCGGCAGATATCATTGACAGGGGTATTGTACTTGCAGGCGGCGGAGCGCTTCTGAGAGGGCTTGATCTTCTTATAAAAGAGGAAACAGGACTTCCGGTGATAGTGGCAGACGACCCTTTAACAGCTGTCGTCAGAGGGGTTGGAAAAATGCTGGATGAACTCGAATTATTAAGGAAGATAGCTATTAATTAATGCCAAAGAAAAGGCTTTTGCTTTTTTCTTTTCTTATCATTGTGTCATTCATTCTGATGACGTATCAATCCAATAGGGGCATTCTCAGCCCGCTGCGGATACTAAGCTACCCTGTCAATTCAGCCAATAGCGCCATTCATTCTTTATGCTCGAATATAAAAGACTATTTCAAAAAAATAAGACTGAGAGACGAAGAAAA
>Ga0214473_10010232_pt1 | contig 11042 bp, 10 predicted proteins | sample RVTome_7_FD_203509 | JGI IMG/M metagenome (GOLD analysis project Ga0214473, IMG submission 203509) | Soil microbial communities from uranium-contaminated site in the Upper Colorado River Basin, Wyoming, United States - RVT98D197 | ecosystem: Environmental > Terrestrial > Soil > Contaminated >...
AGGTCTTCCCGAAACGTCTCTTCTTTGATCATCTTCTCAAGATCCTTATTCGTGGCCGCGATGAGACGGATATCGACCTTCTTTGCTTTGGTCCCCCCCACAGGGGTAAACTCCCTCTCCTGCAAGACCCTCAGGAGTTTGGCTTGGATCGCCATGCTGATGTTCCCGACTTCGTCGAGGAAGACGCTCCCGCCGTCCGCCACTTCGAAAAGTCCGGGCTTCGTGCTGACTGCGCCGGTGAACGATCCCCGGATATGACCGAAGAGTTCACTCTCCAACAGATTCTCTGAAAGAACGGCACAGTCCACAGGGACAAAAGGTTTATCCCTTCTTGGACTGTTGAAATGGATCGCCCGGGCGATCAATTCTTTTCCCGTTCCGCTCTGACCGTAAATGAGGACCGTGGTGTCCGTCGTAGCCACCTTGGCGATGATGCGATAGATCTCCTGCATCTTTTTGCTCTTTCCCACGATATTGTGGAACCCGTATTTCTCCTGCAACTCCCGGCGCAAATAGATATTTTCGAGAAGGAGGCTTTTCTTCTCAATCGCCTTTTTGACAACGATGGAAACCTCATCAGGGGTGAAGGGTTTGGGAATATAATCGAAAGCCCCCGATTTCATCGCCTCCACTGCCGTCTCCACCGTAGAAAAACCGGTAATCATGATGATGATGGCATCGGGATAATCTTTCTGGAATGTTCTCAGAACTTCCATCCCATCGATCCCGGGCATTTTCAGGTCGGTCATGACGATGTCGAAAGGGTTCTCCTTCATCTTCTCGAAGGCTTCCTTTCCGCTCAGGGCAGTCTCCACCTCATACCCTTCCTCTTCCAGGATCCGCTTGCAGCTTTCACAAACGATCTCTTCGTCATCGACCACCAAAATCCTTGGGTTGGGCACCATTCACTCCCCCTAATTTAAATCCCAAATTCCAAATCCCAAATAACAAATAAGTTCCAAATTTCAATTACCAATGACCCAAGCAGCATACCTTCGGATTTCCAATTTCGGTCGTTGGAATTTGTTTGTTATTTGGTGCCTGGGATTTGGTGTTTACCAAATACTATCATAATAAAAAGATGCGTTTCAATCCTTATCCTTCTGAAATTCCATCGGTGTCTTCAAAAAACCGATGAGCAAGGCCGCCAGCAAAGAAGCGAGAGCCCCCAACCCAAAAGGCCACCGGAAGGTTCCTGTAGCATCGGCCAGATAACCTGTCAATGGCGGACTAGACATGCCGCCCACCCCGTAGAAGATGGTCATCAGACCAAAAACCCTCCCGGTCATCTCTTTCGGGAAAAAGTCCCTGGCACAGGCCCCGTACATGGGCCAAATGGCTCCATAAAGGAATCCAAAAAATCCCATCCCTGTCTAGAGAGAAAGGATATTACTGCCAACAAGACGGCGAGATATAAGGAATTTTGAAATAATCGTATTTATATTGGATTTTCTAAAAATTGTCGAGCTAAAAAAGGCGGAAACCGTTCATGTTGGAGGCGGCATTCCTTTGGACGCCTACGCACCTTTCTCGCATTATGACAGTCGCTTATGAATCTAGGTGGGATAATTTTAGATTCACGCTTTTTTTTGAAAGAATTTATGAATTAGTAAGATTAGACGTCCGTACACATCCTTTCCAGAGCGTGAATATCCACTCTTACGGAATTTAATGGCCCCACGACCAATGACACAAAAAGTAGCTCACGTTGTTCGAATTCTAGGATCCTCTTAAAAACTCACAATACATAAGGAACTTTTAAATTATATGTCTTGTAAACAATAAATGTTTCAGTGGACAAAACTTCACTTACTTTGGATACTTCTTCTGTTATAAATTCAAGCAAACCAAATTCGTCATTCAATAGAACGGTCACAATAAGATCAAACTGCCCTGTAACTATTCCTACAGAAATTACCCCCTTTAATTTGCTGAATTCTTTTCCTTTCTTTACCAAATTCATGTTTTTTAATTTAACACCGACAATTGCTAAAAAGTGATCTTCCGTTTTTCCCGGATCTATTACTCCAGTAATATCCAAAATCCCGTTGGCTATAAGCTTTTTGACTCGCCCCCTTACAGTATTCGGAGTAATGGCCAATTTCTCTGCAATTTCACCAAATGACTTCCTCCCGTCGCGAAGTTGTTTAATTATTTTCTTGTTGATTTCGTCCATTTTCATGGGAAATTCTCCTTTTCAGAAGGAAATATAGCCCAGGAACTTTATAAATGAAAGTTTAGTTTTTTGTCAATATTTTTAAAAATTTCTATCAAATAAGTAATATTTTAATTTTTTTTGCCTAAAGTGAAAAAAATACTTGACAAGAGATTTATCCGTGGTATAAGGTTTTTCAAGTTACAGGAGAGACCCCGACCTGTTTGGAAGGGGCGCCGAAGGGGCAAGTCCTGAGTGGGCAGGACGAAACTCTCAGGCAAAAGGACTGTAACTGGGTTAAATCCTGGAAAGAACCAAGCCTTGGGCTTGGGCACCGAAGGGGATAAATCCCAGACTTCTTTAGGGATAATCTCTCAGGTCAACAGACAGGAGGAAAGATGCCAGATCAGTCATCTTTCCTCTTTTTTTATTCTGATTTCAAGGAAACACCGCGAGGTTATTGCATGGGGAAAAGAACACCTTTCTATGAAGTTCACAGAGCATATCAAGGGCATATGATTGAGTTTGCCGGCTGGGAAATGCCTGCTTACTATACAGGAATTATCAAGGAGCACCAGAATGTAAGGAGAAACGTTGGCCTCTTTGACGTGAGTCACATGGGACAGATAGAGGTTAGGGGAAAAGATGCTTTAATTAACCTCCAAAAGTTATTGATCAGTAATGTCGAAAACATGTCCGTCTCTCAAGTCAAGTATTCAGCGCTCTGTTACCCAGACGGAGGAGTAATAGACGACATCACCATCTACCGTCTTGCGGAAGATCGGGCCCTTCTTTGTGTCAATGCCTCAATGATAGAGAGAGACTATCAATGGATCTTACAAAACCTCGAAGGGGATGCGGAAGTGATTGACCGGGGTTCAGCATTTGCTCAATTGGCCATTCAGGGGCCAAACTCTCTGCGGGTGCTCCAGAAGCTGACTCCTATTAACTTAGCTCAGATAAGATATTACCGGTTTGAATATGGAACAGTGGATGGTGTCCATACAATTATTTCTCGGACAGGATATACTGGAGAAGAAGGGTTTGAACTTTACTTCAACACCGAATTTGCAATCCAGATATGGGAGCGGCTGATGACCGAGGGGAAACCGTTGGGCATCCAGCCGGTGGGGCTCGGGGCAAGAGATACTCTTCGGTTGGAAATGGGGTTTCCTCTCTATCGTCATGAACTGGATGCAACGATTACATTTCTTGAAGCTGGACTTGAGCGTTTTATTGATTTCACCAAGAAATCTTTTATTGGGAAAGATGCGCTCCTGCAGCAGAGGGCACAGGGGGTCCAGCGAAAACTCATTGGCTTTAAGATGGTTGAAGAAGGGATTCCCCGCGCTCAATATCAGATTTACAAAGATGAAAAGAAGATAGGAATGGTTACCAGTGGAACGATGTCCCCCACCCTGCGAAAAGGGATCGGCCTGGGATATGTAGAAATAGAGGAAGCCCGGGAAGGGAATGAAATCTCCATAATGATCCGCAATAAGAAGTTCCATGCTAAGATTGCAGGGATTCCTTTCTATAATAGATCTTTGACAAACATTTCTGAAATCAGGATAGGAGAATATGATGACACTACTGGCCAAGAGGGTTGCACTCTTAGATACCGAGAATGCTTTTAAAATAGGGCCTTACATCAGGTCCATCGAGGAGCAAGGGAAGAGTGTAATTAAATGTAATCTCGGTGAACCGGATTTCCCTGTTCCGGAGTTTATTAAAGAAGAAGTTAAAAGGCAGCTCGATCTGGATAACACCCATTATTGTGATCCCCAGGGGATACCCTCCCTCCGAAAAGTTATTGCAAAATACTTCAGCGAAACACGGGGGATTAGGGCAACACCAGATCAAGTTGTTGTGTTCCCTGGTGCTAAACCTCCGATTGGTTTTTCTCAACAAACTTATTGTGATCCGGGAGACGAAATCATCTACCCCAGCCCAGGTTTCCCTATTTATGAATCTTTTACCTCTTATGTCGGTGCTCGCCCCATTCCTGTCCATTTAAAAGAGGATAAGAATTTTACACTATCAGGGGACGATATCGCCTCTACTATCACCAAAAAGACTAAAATGATCTTTCTCAATTTTCCCTCGAATCCTACAGGAGGTGTCGCCTCTCCAGAGCAACTTCAGGATATAGCCCAGGTCATTCGGAAAAGATGTTCTGAAAACATTCGTGTTTTTTCCGATGAAGTATATGAAAATATTCTTTTCGATGGAAACAAGCATCGCAGCATTATTTCCTATCCAGGGATGGAGAAGATCACAATTTTGGTTAGTGGGGTCTCGAAGAGCTATTCCTGGACGGGTGGTCGGATCGGTTGGGCCCTCTTTCCTACAGCAGAAGAGGCAGAGGTCTTTAGGAACCTTAATATTAACTATTTCTCTTGCATCCCTCCTTATAACCAGGAGGGAGCCAGACTCGCCCTCGAATCGCCGCTCAGTAAGGATGCCATCGTTAGTATGGTAAAAACATTCCAAGATCGGAGGGATCTTGTCGTCGATGGATTGAATGCGATTAAAGGGATCCGTTGTCAGAAACCGAAAGGAGCATTCTACGTCTTTCCGAACATTAGTGGTGTTTGCGAGAATTTGGGGAGTATGGAGGCCTTCCAAAACCTCCCGGCGGACCTGCAGCAAAGGACGAGTCCTTCAACCCTCTTCCAAATGTTCTTATTATTTGAATACCAGGTGGCTACGATGGATCGGAAATCCTTTGGTCGTATGGGCGCAGAAGATTTTCACTATTTGCGACTCTCTATCGCGACTGACACAGCATCCCTTAAAGAAGGATTGAAGCGCCTCGCTGCCGCCTCCCAAGATAAGAAAGGTTTTAAACTCTTTTTCGAAAGAGGAGAACATCTTTTTTAAATAAGAAGAGATCACGAAATGAAAGGATTCAAGGTCGAATTCATTGGAAGGATTTGGAATAATGAGGCCAAAAGTTCTGATCTCACAGAAGATCTTTGATGAAGCCATCGCCCTTGTCAAACAGTATTTTGATGTCGAGGCTAATCAGAGCGATACGCCTTTTTCTCCAGAAATTCTTATACAAAAACTTCAGGACAAAGCAGGTGCCATCATTCTGCTTACGGATCGGGTTGACGAGAATCTCCTTTCCCATTGTCCCAAACTCAAAATTGTGAGTAATGTCGCTGTGGGATATAACAATATTGATGTCAAAACCTGTACCCGCCGAAAAGTGATGGTGACGAATACGCCTGGAGTCCTGGACGACACGACGGCCGATTTTACCTGGGCCCTCTTGCTTGCTATGGCAAGGCGTCTCGTTGAAGCGGATCAATATCTACGTTCTTCCCAGTGGAAGGGATGGGGTCTCATGCAATTTTTGGGTTATGATGTCCATCACAAAGTCCTTGGCATTTGCGGTTTAGGACGGATAGGACAGCGTGTTGCACGACGAGCCAGAGGGTTTGACATGCAAATCTTATATACAGACATTGTTCGGGCTGTTCCTTCCGTAGAAGAAGAGTTAGGCGCTCGCTTTGTGGATAAGAAGACTTTGCTAAGGGAATCAGATTTTGTAACTCTGCACGTGCCCCTGTTCCCCGAGACAACACACTATATCTCTACGACCGAACTGAATTTCATGAAACCCACGGCTATTTTGATCAATGCTTCCCGGGGTCCCGTGATTGATGAGAAAGCGCTGGTGCAAGCTTTGAAAAAGGGAAAGATTGCCGGTGCGGGTTTGGATGTCTACGAAAGAGAGCCCGTCGTGGAATCAGAGCTCATCGAGATGAAGAACGTTGTTTTGGCACCTCACATTGCAAGTGCTTCCCATGAGACTCGCGCTCGGATGGCAATGATTGCGGCGGAAAATCTGGTCGCGGGTCTAATGGGAAAATCTCCTCCCAATTTAGTCAATAAAGGGGTGATTCAATAATCTCTATATTTTTTTTGCAATATGCAATTTGAAATGGCAAGAAATGGGACAAAAACCTTGACAAAATGATTATCTCTATAGTATTAGGGAGAACTCTGAGTTAGGTAATTTAAAAAGTGTTTTTCTATCCCCTACCCTGGTTACCCCATAGGAGGTGATGACTAAATAAATTAGAATTTTTTTTGGACGCTTAGATAATTTTGTGGATTAATTAACCTTGACTTATAAGGAGGTGTAAAATGTTACGAGATCGCAAAAAGATGAGAGTTCCTATTGTTGCTTTTGCAGTCACATTATTTTCTTTACTTAGCACTGCAGATTTGACTTTGGCAGCCAAAAAAGTGATCAAAATTGGAAATATTGATCCCTATACGGGACCTGCAGCGGCCCTTGGGTTAGGGATGAGGAACAGTATAGACCTACATATTCGGCAGGCTAATGCCTCTGGAAAATTTCCTGATTATGATATTCAATTGGTTGCTCTTGACGATGCTTCGGATCCTGCTACAGGGGTTGCAATGGCTACAAAACTGGGGTCCGATCAGGATGTCATCGGTGTGAGTGCTCATTACAATAGTCCCGTTGCCCTGGCAACGGTTCATATCTTTCACAGGTTTGGTCTCGCCAATGTGATGAGTTGTGCCGTCCACCCTGATATTATCCGCGGAAATGACTATAAAGAAATAACACGAATTATTGCCGATATACCTGCGGAACAGGCGTTTGGCGGCGATTTTGTTACAGGAAGATATGGTTATAAAAATTGGAGTGTCGTCCATGATACCACGGCATGGGGAAAAAGTCGGTTCGACTGGTTCAAGAAAGATTTGGAGAGTCGGCCAGGGACCAAAATACTGTCGGTGGACGGCGTCACCACAGGGACCAAGGATTTCCGACCCCTGTTAACGAAAATCAAAGGTCTGAAAGCGGATGCTATTTTTGCTGGTCTCGTAATCCAGGAGGCCGCGTTATTGAAGATGCAGATGCACGAACTCGGGATGGATCACATCCTGTTTTACGGCACAACGGGAATCGATTCCGAAACATTTAACGAAATTGCGGGGAAAGCGGCTGAAGGGGCTATCATCATCGGTCAACCTTATGTATCGCCTGACTCAGATTTCGCTAAGGCTTACGCCGCTGCAGGATACAAGGAACCCTATGAAGCTTACGGCCCCTTCGCTTACGACGCCACCGGAATAATCCTTGAAGGCCTGAGCAAATTCGGTCCGAACCGCAAGGCTATCGTAGACTACGTTGCTGATCCGGCGTTTGAATATAACGGGGTGACTGGCTACATCAAACTGAAGAACAGGCAGACGAAAACCGGCGGCTTAAGAATGAAAGTTTCTCAAGACGGCAAGTGGGTCCCCTTTGAAAAATCTGAATATTTCACAGGGAAGAGAAAATTGTCAGGCAAATAATTTTGAAGGACAACATATACATGTAAGAGGAGGCTATCTTTAGGAACTTTCTGATAGCCTTCCTCTTACCCATTCCAAGGATACACATGAGTTCCATTCTCAATCAAATTCTCCATGGGTTGATGCTCGGCGTTTTGTATTCCTTAATTGCCTCAGGATACACGCTCATTTTCGGCGTATTGAACGTTGTCAATTTCGCCCATGGAGATGTGTGTATTTTAGGGGCCTTTGTTCTTATGACGGGCGTCTTGATCCTGGCACCTCTCTCGATCACTCTTGGCAGCTGGTATTTTATTCCGTTTCTTATCCTTTTAGCGATAGCCGTCACAGGGGGCCTAGGGGTCGTCATTGAGCGGCTGACGGTAAAACCCTTTCGGAAAGTGGGCCACATGCCACTCTTTCTGGGCTCTGTTGCGGTTGCCTTCATTATCCGCGAGGTCATCAAACATCTCTATCCTGATGGTGCCAACCCAAAACAATTTCCAATCATATTGACCAATTTGAAATTTCAATGGCTGGGTATGGACATAAGGCTGAGTAATCTGATCATCATCGCCATTGCTGCAGCGCTTTTTATCTCTCTTTTTACGTTTGTCAACAAAACAAAGATTGGGCTTCAGATTAAGGCATCCTCAGAAGATATCGATGCTGCTCAGATGATGGGGGTAAGTCTCAACAAGACGTATGCGGCCATCTATTTTATTGCTTCCTGTGTAGGTGCGCTGGCGGGCATTTTGAACGGCATTTATTTTCAAATCATGCAATACAATATGGGTGTCATCACAGGTATAATTGGTTTTTCTGCTGCGATCTTTGGCGGCTTGGGCAACGTCTACGGTGCCATCATCGGAGGGCTAATTCTTGGATTCGTAGAATCTTTTACGGTAGCCTTCGTTCCGGGAGGAACCCCCTATAAGGAGGTCTTCGCATTCATGATCGTCATCATCTTTCTGGCTCTTAAGCCTGCGGGGATTCTAGGCAAGAAGACCATAGAGAAGGTCTGATGTTCTAAGGGTTATTCATGTATAAGAAATTAGCAGAATATATTACCGTCGGAATCGTTGTTTTACTTCTTTTCTTTCTTTTCGTCACTTTCTTACAAGTCGAAAAGATCGATTTTAGGATCTCCTATTTTTTTATCTTTTTTGTCCTATTAATCTTATTCGTAAAAAACGAGAAGACAAAGGGGTTCCTGTCCAAGTCATTTAAGGAGAACGCCGGCTTTCTCTATCTCGTGATCATTATCTTCCTGGTTTTTTTGCCGTTTCCATTGAGGGAAAATCCTTATTTAATCCATATTTGCATCATGATTGGATTATATAGCATCATGGCCCTGGGTCTGAATGTCTATCTCGGCAGTTTTGGTATGGTGAATTTCTGTTTCGGAGCCTATTTCGGAATCGGAGCCTACACCTCGGCCTTGTTGGCTACGAATTTCCATCTCTCTTTCTGGATCACTCTAATATTAGCAGGTATTGGAGGCCTCCTGGGTGGAATTTTAGTCAGTTTGGCAACACTGAAGAATAAAGGATTTTATTATGTCTTAGTCACTTTTGCCTTTCAGCAAGTTTTTCATTTAATGGTCAACAATCTGGAATGGACAGGGGGGCCGGATGGAGTAGTAAAGATTCCATTTCCCAAGATCGGAAGTTATTCACTTGGACAACCCCTAAACCTGTTTGGGGTAACCCTGCCTTTCCATGCCAATTTTTATTACCTGACTTTATTCCTTGCTATATTAAGCATCCTAATCATCATAAGAATTAACACATCGAAAACGGCACTCATTTGGAACGCCATTCGGGATGATGAAATAGCTGCTAATTGCCATGGAATTAATATTTTTTGGAGGAAGGTGGAAGTGGGGGCAGTGGGGGCCTTTTTCGGAGGAATGGTGGGTCCTTTGTATGGCCACTACGTTGGTTATATATCGCCGGAAGTTTTTACATGGGAAGTTTCCGCTGTGCTTTTGAGTATGATCATACTTGGAGGCATCAATAATATCTCAGGAGTCATTGTAGGAGTATCTATTCTGACGATTCTAACTGAAAAGTTTCAACTGTTCTCAAATTATAGAACGCTCGTTTTTGGCTTGATCATTTTGTTCTTTTTGATATTCAAACCTGGGGGATTCATCCCTGAACGGGTGAGAGATTATAAAGGCCTCATTATTGGAACAAAGTTATCAAAGGAACATTTATGATCCTTTTGAAAACTGAAAACGTCGGAATAAAGTTCGGAGGCTTAGCTGCGGTCCGGAACGTGAATGTCCAGATTAAAGCCGGAGAGACAATCGGACTGATTGGTCCAAACGGCTCGGGGAAAACCACCTTTTTCAATCTTGTTACAGGGATATACATACCCACCGAGGGAAAAATACTTTTTGAGGGGAAGAACGTCGTCGGTCTTCCCCCTCATAAGATTGCAGAAAATGGGATTTCGAGGACATTTCAAAACAGTCGATTGTTTTCAGGACTGAGCGTGGTGGATAATGTGTTAGTGGGAATGAACCTGCTCCAAAATACAAATATCTTCGATTCGGTATTTAGAAGAGGCAAGGTGAGGCATGAAATCAGCCTTTCCATTGAGGAAGCACTAAATCTCCTCGGGTATTTTAGTATGGATTTAGTGAAACGGAGATACCAAAAGGTCAAAGATTTGCCTCAGGCCGACAAAAAGAGAGTGGAGATTTGTCGGGCGATCGCCTCAAAACCAAAGCTTTTGTTGCTCGATGAACCATCTGCAGGAATGAATCCGGGAGAGACATCAGAGTTGATGAAAGATCTAGCTAAAGTGAGAGAAAAGGAGAGAGAAATGAGTATTATAGTGATCGAGCACGACATGAGAGTGATAAAGGAAATCGCCCAACGAGTGGTTGTATTAAATTACGGAGAAAAGATATTTGAGGGTACATTCGAAGAAGCTTCCCATAATAGAAAAGTGAAAGAAGCCTATTTAGGATGAGGGGAGTAAGGTGCTTAAAGTAAATAATATCAATACTCAATACGAAAGCGTACAGGTTCTTTTTGATGTTTCGTTCAATATAGAAAAAGGCGAAGTTGTGTCTCTCTTAGGAGCTAACGGTGCAGGGAAATCAAGCACTTTACGGACCATTATTGGTATCGCGCGATCAGAGACAGGCAGTATTTACTTCGATAATGAAAGGATAGATAAGAAGGAACCTAACAGAATTATTGAGTTGGGGATCGCCATTGTTCCTGAGGGCCGGAGACTTTTCCCTAAATTGACAGTCTTGGAAAACCTAAAAATGGGAGCCCTTTTTGTAAAATCTGAGGGCGAGTTTCGAAGGAATTTAGATAAGGTTTATAGTTTGTTTCCTATTCTGAATGAAAGGAAGGATCAACTTGCAGGCACATTTAGTGGTGGCGAACAGGGGATGTTGACTATTGGAAGAGCTATAATCAGTAACCCGAAGATCATGCTGATGGATGAACCTTCTTTAGGACTGGCACCGATCATTGTTGCCCAGGTGTTCGAATCGATCAAGAAGATAAATCACGAGGGAACGACGATATTACTCGTA
>Ga0214473_10010233_pt1 | contig 11042 bp, 12 predicted proteins | sample RVTome_7_FD_203509 | JGI IMG/M metagenome (GOLD analysis project Ga0214473, IMG submission 203509) | Soil microbial communities from uranium-contaminated site in the Upper Colorado River Basin, Wyoming, United States - RVT98D197 | ecosystem: Environmental > Terrestrial > Soil > Contaminated >...
AAGACCGGGGGCCGAGACGAGAACCGCTGGGAGATCGTCGGCGGCCTGCGCGAAGGCGAGAAGGTGCTGGCCCGCGGCGCGGTCGATGCCGCCGCGGAGTGACGAAGAGCCATAGGACGAGGAGGAGCTCATGATCGCGCTGGAAGGAATGGGCAAGGTCTACCCGAGGCCGGGCGGCGGTCCGGTTCGGGCGCTGAAGGAGATCACGCTGCGCATCGAGCACGGCGAGTTCCTGGCGGTGGTGGGCTCGTCCGGCTCGGGAAAATCGACGCTCCTGAACGTCCTCGGCCTGCTGGACCGGCCCAGCGAGGGCCGGTACCTCCTGGATGGCCAGGACGTCTCCAAGGCGCCGTCCGACGAGCAGGCGCGGATCCGGAACGCGCGGATCGGCTTCGTGTTCCAGGCGTTCCGGCTCCTGCCCTGGGCGAGCGCCCGAGAGAACGTGGAGCTGCCCCTCCAGTACTCCGAGCGGGCGGGCTTCGACGGGCTCGCCGTCGCCGCGCTCGAGTCCGTTGGCCTCGCCGACCGCGTCCACCATCGCCCCGCGGAGCTGTCCGGCGGACAGCAGCAGCGGGTCGCCATCGCGCGCGCGCTCGTCAACGGACCGGACCTCCTCCTCGCCGACGAGCCGACGGGAAACCTCGACACGCGCTCGGCCCTGGAGGTGATGGCCATCTTCCAGGACCTGAACCGGGCCGGCCGCACCGTCGTGCTCGTGACCCACGACGCGCAGATCGCGGCGCACTGCCGGCGGATCGCCCGGGTCGAGCAGGGCCGCGTGGTCGTCGATGCGCCGAACTCCCACCCCAGCGACGCGGCCGAGGCGCTCCGATCCCTGCCGGCCGTCTCCGCTGCCGAGGAGGAGCGATGACGCCCTCACGACTCGTCGCCTCGAGCCTGCGCGCCATGGCCCGCCAGCGGATGCGCAGTGGCTTCATGATGCTGGGGTGCCTGGTGGGCGTCGCCGCACTGACGCTCGTCGTGTCGGTTGGCCGGAGCGCCGAACGGAAGATCCTGGACATGGTCCGGCGGACCTTCGGGCCGTCGTCCATCCTCGTCGCGAGCGGAGGGGGCCTCATGATGGGCGGACCGCGGGGCGACGCCGCGCGGCTCACCCTGGACGACATGGCGGCCGTCATCGCGGCGCTTCCCGAGGTGGAGGCATGGGATCCGCAGCAGTCGCTCGACGGCGCCCCGCTGCGAGCGGGCGACGCGACCACCACCGCGCGCGTGCTGGGCGCCTCGGAGCGCGCCCCGCGCGTGTGGGGACGGGGCGTTTCGCTCGGCGAGGCCTTCGACGCTGGCGCCGTCGCTCGCTCCGAGCGCGTCGCGCTCGTGGGCGAGACCGTGGCGCGGGCGCTCTTCGGCGACGGGGACCCGCTCGGTGCCGAGATCCGGGTCGGCAGCGTCCAGCTCCGGGTGATCGGCGTCCTCGAACCTCTCGGGACAGACGCCCATGGCATGGATCGCGACGACGAGATCGTTGTCCCCATCTCGACGCTGATGCGCCGCCTCGCGAACGTCGACACGATCGGGACGGCCAAGCTGCTCGTGCGGGATCCCGCCCAGGTCGCCGAAGCGGCGCGCGAGCTCGAGCGGATCCTCCGAGAGCGGCACGGCATCGCCTCCGGCCAACCCTCCGACTTCAAGGTCGTGACGCCGGCCGAGGTGCAGGCCATGGTGGGGCGCGTGCAACGGGTCCTGTTCGTGTTCCTGCCGCTGGCGGCGCTCGTGATCATGATCGTGGGCGGAGCCGTCGCGGCGAGCCTCATGCTCATGGCCGTGAGCGACCGCACCGCGGAGATCGGGCTCCGGCGGGCGGTCGGTGCACGTCAGCGGGACATCGCCCTGCAGTTCCTGGTCGAGACCGTCGTCATCACCGTCACCGCGGGCTGCGCGGGCGTGCTCGTGGGCTGGGGCGGGTCGGTGGCTGTCGCGAGCCGGCTCGGGTTCACGGGTCCCCTGTCGTGGAGCGCGGCGCTCCTGGGTGTGGCGCTCTCGGCCGCGGTCGGCCTCGTGGCGGGCGTCGCCCCGGCCCGGCGCGCGGCCCGGCTGGAGCCCGTCGACGCGCTGCGATGAAGCTCGTGCGCACCCTCCGCACCTCGATCCGCGCGCTCCAGGCGCACCGGACGAGGAGCGTTCTCGCCGCAGGTGGCGTGGCCATCGGCGTCGCGGCCGTCCTTCTCACCGGGGCGGTCGGGGCAGGAGCGCGCGCCGCCGTGCTGCGCGAGATGTCGGGCTCCGGGATGCGAGTCCTGGCGGTGCGGCCGGCGCAGGTGAAGCGATCCGTGTTCCGCCCCGCCATCCAGGGGATCGCGACCAGCCTCACGCTCGAGGACTGCCATGCGCTCGGCGAGGCCCCGGCCGTGACCGCAGCCGTGCCGGTAGTGCAGGGCAGGCGCGGGCTGCGCTCGGACGCGGGAGCGCTCTCGGCCTCGGTCCTCGGTACGACAGGGGAGTTCGCCCGGGTGCGCAACTTCGAGCTGCGCGCCGGGCGTTTCTTCGACGTGGAGGACGACGCGGCCTCTGCCCGCGTCGCCGTGCTGGGGGCGAGGGTCGGCGCGCGCCTGTTCGAGGGCGACGATCCGATCGGCCGCAGTGTCCGCATCGACGGTGTGCCGTTCGAGGTGATCGGCGTGCTGCGACCGAAGGGCCTGTCCTTCGACGGGGCGGACCAGGACGCCGACGTCTACGTGCCACTCCGGACCGCGCGGCGCCGCGTCTTCAATGAGCGATCCCTGAGCGTCGTCTTCGTGGAGCTCCGCGCCGCAGGCTCGGTGGAGTCGGCCGTGGAGCCGATCCGCGAGGTGCTGCGCGAGCGCCATATCGTCGCTCGGCGTGGCGGCGCCGACGACTTCGAGGTCCAGGATCCCGTCAAGCTGCTTTCCCTGCGAGCCGAGGCAGCCCGGACGTTGTCCCTCGTCTCCTCCGGGCTCGGAGCCATCTCGCTCCTGGTGGGCGGGACGGGTATCCTGGCGCTCATGTTGCTCTCGGTCCGGGAGCGCACCGGCGAGATCGGCGTGCGCATGGCGCTCGGCGCCCGCACGAGGGACATCCTCCTCCAGTTCCTGGCCGAGGCGACGGCGCTCGCGCTCTCGGGGGGCCTGGCCGGCATGATCCTCGGTGCGCTGGGGGTCTGGATGGTGTCGGTCGGCACCCGATGGGAGGCGCGCGTCTCGCCGCAGGCGGCCCTCGTCTCGCTGGGCGCGGCCGCGGGGATCGGCCTGGTATTCGGGGTCCTCCCGGCCGTGCGGGCCGCGCGCCTCACGCCCGTCCAGGCGCTCGGGCGCGAGTGAGGGACGATCCCATGCCGAACCGCACACAGGGGCGCCCGAAGGTCCTCGTCATCGACGACGACGAGCAGTTGACCACGCTCCTGACGGAGTACCTGGAGCAGTTCGGCTTTGCGGTCACCACCGCCGTCGACGGGCGGGAGGGGCTCCGAGCTCTCCGGACGGATCCGCCCGACGTGCTCGTCCTGGACGTGATGCTCCCCGGGGCGGACGGGTTTGCCATCTGCCGCGAGGTGCGGGAGACGAGCCGCGTCCCCATCGTCATGCTCACCGCGCGCGGCGAGGTCGCCGACCGGGTGATGGGCCTCGAGCTCGGCGCCGACGACTACCTCCCGAAACCGTTCGAGCCGCGCGAGCTGGTGGCGCGCCTCAAGGCCGTGCTGCGCCGGGGCGAGACGGGCGGATCCGAGGGGACGCTCCGGATCGGGGCCCTCGAGCTGGACGGTGCGAGCCGAACGGCGCGCCTCGGGGGGCGGTTGCTCGAGCTCACCACGGCGGAGTTCGAGCTCCTCTCGCTCCTGGCGCGCCACCGCGGACGCGTCCTCTCCCGCGATCGCATCCTGGACGAGACCCGGGGGCTCGACTTCGAGGCGTTCGATCGCTCCATCGACGTCCTGGTGAGCCGGCTCCGCCACAAGCTCGGCGACGACGCGCGTCACCCGGTCTTCATCAAGACCATCTGGGGGCGGGGATACTACTTCGCCGGTAGTGACGATGAGTGAATCAGGATCTCACCGGAGGCCTCGCCGATCGGTGTACGCGAAGCTCGTCGCCGTCATGGTGGCGCTCGGTTTCTTCATCCCGCTGCTCGTGGCCGGCTTCTTCTTGTTGTCCGTGGGACGGGGGCTGGGCGCCGCGCTGGAGCGACTCATGGCGGACCACTCGGAGCTCCTCGCAGCGTCGACTCCGGACGTGGAGACGGCGAGGCGGGCGGCGGCGCGACTCGACGTGGGTATCCGGTTCGAGGGGCCCTCCGGGAGGTGGTCCACGGACGGGACCGTGCCCGGGCTCGGAGCAGCCGCGCTGTCGCAGGGCGCCGCGCCCGGACGACGCTCGTGCGGTCCTGCGTGCTACGTGGTGACCCGGTCCGACGGCGGCAGCTATCTCTTCCAGTGGAGACTCCATCAGCGCGCCAGGGCCGCTCACGACCGGCTGCTGCTCCTGCTCCTCGGCCTCCTGGTGGCCGTGGTGGTGGCGGCGTACGCGTTGCTGCGACGGATCCTGCGGCCGCTCGGGTGGCTGCGCGCTGCGGTGGCGCGCGTGGGGGAGGGCCATCTGGACGTCGAGGTCGGGCGCCGGACCTCGGACGAGTTCGGGGAGCTCGCCGATGCGTTCGACCGGATGGTGGGTCGGGTGCGAGAGATGGTGAGGTCGCGCGACCGGCTGCTGCTCGACGTCAGTCACGAGCTGAGGTCGCCGCTCACCCGCATGAAGGTGGCGCTGGCGCTCGGCGCCGACGACGCGAGGAGGCGCTGCCTCGAGTCGAACGTGGCCGAGATGGAGGCGATGGTGACGGAGTTGCTCGAGCTGGAGCGGCTTCGCGACCAGCGCGGGCTCCGGCTCCAGGAATGCGATCTCGTGTCCATCGTGCAGGACGCCGCCCGCGCGTTCGAGGACCGCCCACCGGGCGCGGTGTTCGGCGCGCGACCGGCGGAGCTCAGGCTGAGAATCGATCCGGACAAGGTTCGGAGGGTGCTCGGGAACGTGCTCGAGAACGCGAGCAAGTACTCCCTCCCCGACAGTGGCCCGGTGCGCATCTCCATCGACGAGGATACGGCCAGTGCCGTGGTGCACGTCGAGGACGACGGCCCCGGGATCCCGGAGAAGGACCTGGAGCGCCTGTTCGAGCCCTTCTTCCGCGTCGACCCGTCGCGCTCGCGGCGCACCGGCGGCTACGGCCTGGGATTGAGCCTGTGCAAGCGGATCATGGAGGCCCACGGAGGCGGCATCGTCGCCGCGAACCGGCCCGGTCGGGGAGCATCCTTCCGCATCACGTTCTCCCGCCCTTGACCGGCTCCACGTTCGGGTCCGGAGCTGGCGGAACTCCGCCAGCACCTCGTCCTGCAGTTCGGACGGGATGGGGCACGCGACGGGCCCCTTGCGGTGCGTCCAGCATGCGTGCCACGCTCTCAAGAGACTGTGCGGCTCATCGAGACAGCTTTGCCAAGGCTGTTCCCCGGCAGGAGGCCGAACGACGATCCTCCCCGAGAGGGCCTCGCGGACTCGCCTGCTCCGGCTCGAGCACGCTACCACCGGCGTGGTGACGGCCTGCGCCGTGATGGCCGCAGTCCGTGGCGCTTGCAGCCTTCAGCGCCCTTGCTTCAGCCACCCCTGAAGCGGAGGCAAGCCTTGGCGCTTCTCTTCCTCGGGCTGTAGCGGCTTGATCTGCCCCAGTTGGAGTTTGCCCGGGACGCGGACTCTGGTCGCCTCGTCGCCTGTCTGGAGCGTCACCTCGGCTCCTTCCTTCAACAGCTCCGGCTTCTCGACGAGGAAGCTCAAGGTCGTGACGTTGCCTTCCGTGCCCGAGACCCAGGAGCGGCCCTCCACGGGGACGCTACCGATGAGGAGCGTCGGCTCCCTGCCTCGGGGCAGGTAGTCCTCGACCCGAACCTTGATCTCCACCCCCAGCGACGGCTGGGCGCGGATCACCGTCTTGCCGATGTGATGGTGCCGCAGAGAAAGGAGACAAAGGCAGCCAGCACGGTGCTGCCACCGATGACACCCTTGAGCTGGTTGTTGACCGCCGCCTGGAGCGGGATCACCAGGCCAATGACCAGGGCCAACAGCAGGTTGAAGTGGTGCATCGTGCCGGCTCCCTTGGCGCGGTCACTTCACCTGGACGGAATGGGCGGCCCATCTGGCCGAGGAAATCGGCGCGGCCCGCGGGCGCGGCAAGCGCGACGACGACCTCCGCCCATTATCACCACTGGTTGGCGGGCGCTCGAGAACCTGCTGGCGCACAAGGGCACCGTGCTGCCCGACGAACTCCGCGCGCGCCGCAACGCCTGGCATCGGGCAGCGATGGCGACGCCGCACGGTCAGCCGATCGTGCTGCCGGGCCGGGGGTGAACGCGGGGAACGGCGATCCGACCGGGTCATGCACCTACCTTCGTCACCTGTATGCCCCTGTCCGGGGCCAGAAGATCCAGTGATGGCCGTCGGATTCGCGCGCAGGAGGACAAGCGCGTGGGAAGAACAAACCGCCTTTTCCGAGCTTCGCTGATTCGCATTGCCGTTCAGTGTCGGCACTTCTTGGCGCAGACAGGCTGGGCGAGCCCCGGAAACCCGTCGGACTCCGCTCGGCAGCGTCGGGTGAGAGCGCAGAACAGCGCAAGACGAGTCTGAACAGGGAAGAAGGGCCGCCAGGAACTCCGGCAGGGGCGAGCGCGACAGGTTACACTCCGGCGCGCGTGAGAAACCGGCGATCGTTGGCCATCCTCTTCATCATCGTCTTCATCGACCTGCTCGGCTTCGGCATGGTCATCCCGGTCATGGCGCTCTATGCCGAGCGCCTGGGCGCGCCGGACAGCCAGATCGGCTGGCTCATGACCGGTTACTCGCTCATGCAGTTCGCCTTCACGCCGATCTGGGGACGGCTCTCCGACCGCTACGGACGGCGTCCGTTGCTCCTGCTCTCCATCGTGATGACTGCGGTCGGCTTCCTGGGCTACGCCCTCGCGCCGGACTTCCGCTGGCTCCTCGCCTCGCGCCTCTTCGCCGGCGCCGCCACCGCCAACATCGCGATCGCGCAGGCGTACATCGCAGACGTGACTCCGCCCGAGGGCCGCGCGCGCGGCATGGGTCTCATCGGCGCCGCCTTCGGCCTTGGGTTCGTCCTCGGGCCGGCGCTCGGTGGTTTCCTCTCGGCGATCTCGCTCGCGGCGCCGGGATACGCGGCGGCCGCGCTCGCCTCCGCGAACGGCGTCGCGGCGTTCTTCATCCTGCCCGAGCCGAAGGCGCGGGTCGCCTCCCCGCGTCGCGCGCACGTCGCGGCACTGCTCGACGAGCTCCGCCGCCCTGGCATAAGGCGGCTCATCGTCATCTACCTCCTCGCCGTCCTCGCCTTCAGCGGGATGGAAGCGACCTTCGCGCTCATCGCCGCCCACCGCTGCGGGCTTGATCAGCGACACGTGAGCTACGTGTTCGCGTTCATCGGCGTGGTCGTCACCGTCGTGCAGGGCGGTCTCATCGGGCCGCTCACGCGGCGCTTCGGCGAGCAGGCGCTGCTCGTCGCGGGCTTTATCCTGCAAGCCGTCGGCCTGGCTGCGGTCCCGTACGTCGGGAACATGGCCGGCCTCCTCGGCGCGTGCCTGCCACTCGCGTTCGGGTCGGGCCTCTCCACGCCAGCGCTCTCCTCGCTCCTCTCTCGCTCCGCGCGTGACGAGGACCAGGGCGGCACGCTCGGCATCGGGCAGTCCGCCGCCGCGCTCGGCCGGATCGGCGGGCCCATCTCCGCGACGAACGCCTACGACCACGTCTGGTACGCCGCGCCTTACGTCGGCGGCGCGGTGATCATGCTGGTCACCGCGGCCATAGGCTCGACGCTGCGCCGCCCGCACGAGAAGGCGCTGCCCGAGACCGCGCCGCGCCCAGCAAGGGAGGCCTAGCCATGCCCGAGCTCCGCAGGGACCCCATCGTGGGCCGCTGGGTCATCATCGCCACCGAGCGCGCAAAGAGGCCGAGCGACGTCGTGCGCGTGCACGAGAGCGCGCCCGCGCGCCTCTGCCCGTTCTGCCCCGGCCACGAGGACAAGACGCCGCGCGAGGTCTACGTGTCCGGCCGGCCTCCCAGCTCGCCGGCGAACGGCCCCGGCTGGAAGGTGCGCGTCGTGCCCAACCGTTACCCGGCGCTCATGATCGAGGGCGACCTCGAGCGTGAAGCGAACGGCATCTACGACCGCATGAACGGCATCGGCGCTCACGAGGTCATCATCGAGACGCCCGATCACACCAAGGACCTGGGGAACCTCACCGACACCGAGGTGACCGAGGTCCTCTTCGCCTTCAAGGCGCGCATCGTCGACCTCCGCAACGACATGCGCTTCCGGTACATCTTGCTCTTCAAGAACCACGGCCCGGCCGCCGGCGCCACGCTCGAGCACGCGCACTCGCAGCTCATCGCGCTGCCAGTCACGCCGCGCTACGTCCAGGTGGAGATCGAGGGCGCGCGCCGCCACTACGACCACCGCGAGCGGTGCATCTTCTGCGACATCGTCATGCAGGAGCGGAAGGAGCGCAGCCGTCTCGTCTACGAGAACGACGAGTTCGTGGTCTTCGCCCCGTGGGCCCCTCGCAGCCCCTTCGAGACGTGGATCCTGCCCAAGCGTCACGAGTCGAACTACGAGGTGGAACCGAAGGAGCGCCTCGGCTACTGCGCCCAGGCGCTTCGCTCGACCCTGAAGCGGCTCGGGGCCGCGCTGGGCGACCCGCCCTACAACTTCATCCTCCACTCGAACCCCCTGCGCGACGCGCCCAGCCCCTCGTACCACTGGCACATCGAGGTGATGCCCGCGCTGGCGCACTCCGCCGGGTTCGAGTGGGGGTCCGGGTTCCACATCAACCCCGTGCCACCCGAGGAGGCCGCCGAGTTCCTGCGGCTGGTGGTGACCTGATCCCGCACCGCATGCGGATTCTGTTCGTCGCCTCGGAGGTGGCACCCTTCTCGAAGACGGGCGGGCTGGGGGACGTGGCGGGTGCGCTGCCTTCCGCGCTCGCCGACCGCGGTCACGAGCTGGCGGTGGTCACGCCACGGTACGGCTTCATCGATCCAGCGGCGCACGCGCTCACGCGGCTCGGCACCACCGTCCACGCGCGTGGCGAGAGCGCGGTGCTCCTCGGCGCGCGCCTCGGCAACGCACAGGTCTATCTGCTCGAGCACGAGCGCTTCTACGGCTCGCGCGGCGCGCCCTACAGCGACGACCACGGGCGCGACTATCCGGACAACGCGCAGCGCTTCGCCTTCCTGTGCCGCGCCGCGCTGGACGTGCCGCGCGCGATGGGGTTCGAGCCCGACGTCGTTCACCTGCACGACTGGCAGACGGCCCTCGCCGCCTGGATGCTGCGGCACGAGCACGGCCACCAGGCCTGGGCGCGCCGTGCACGTACGGTGTACACGATCCACAACCTCGCCTACCAGGGCATCTTCCCCAAGGAGCTCGTGCCGGCGCTCGGGCTCCCGTGGGACGTGTTCAGGTACGAGGCGATGGAGTTCTACGACCAGCTGAACATGATGAAGGCGGGGCTCGTCTTCGCGGACGCCATCGCAACCGTCTCCCCGAGCTATGCGAGGGAGATCCTGAGTCCCGAGCACGGCTGCTCGCTCGATCCCGTGCTCCGCCATCGGGCGCGCCACCTCACCGGCATCCTGAACGGTATCGACGACGACGTCTGGGATCCGTCGCGCGATCCGCACCTCGCCGCGACTTACTCCCGGAGAGACATCTCGGGGAAGGCGAGGTGCAAGGCCGCGCTCCAGCGCCAGCTCGAGCTGCCGCTGCGGCGTGAGGTACCGCTCATCGCCATGGTGGGGAGGCTCACCGAGCAAAAGGGCGTCGACCTCGTCGCGGCGGCGCTGCAGCAGATGATGGGCATGGAGGTGCAGCTCGTCGTGCTCGGCAGCGGCCAGTCCGACTACGAGGACCTCTTCCGGCGCGCGGCGCGAGCGTGGCCCCAGCGCGTCGCGGTGCGCATCGGCTTCGACGAGGGGCTGGCGCACCGCATCGAGGCGGGCGCCGACATCTTCCTCATGCCGAGCCGGTTCGAGCCTTGCGGCCTCAACCAGATGTACTCGCTCCGCTACGGCACGGTGCCCGTGGTGCGCGCGGTGGGCGGGCTCGAGGACTCCGTCGAGGACTTCGACGGCGCCCGCAACGGCACCGGGTTCACGTTCCGCGACTACAATCCCGCCGCCATGATGACCGCGCTGCAGCGAGCGCTGGAGGCTTACCGCGACGCGCCCGCCTGGCGTGGGATCATGGAGCGGGGGATGGCGGAGGACAACTCGTGGCGGCACAGCGCCGAGCACTACGAGCGGCTGCTCGGGGCGCTGGTGAGCCGGCACCCAGGCGCGTAGCGGGAGGGAGTCGCCGAGCTCGCCTCCTTGCCGGCCGAGGTCCTTGGCCTTAGCTTACAGTGTGCCGAAGCGCCGACGGGGATTCCGCCTGCCGATCGACCTGGACGATGACCGTCTCCAACCTCCGGAGCCGACGGCGCAGCCGCGAGAACGAACGGAATCCGAGGAGGAGGAGGGAGATCGGCTCGTCCCCCAGGAGAACGTGGGCGGCGCCGCGCCGACGCAGCTCGGCGGCGACTCGGGCGGCGACCTGCCGGGTTCGTATGACGACCTCTCCAACCTCGCCGAGCCCGAGCCGCCCGAGTCGCCCGAGGTAGGCGCGGTCCACGTGCGTCAAGACGAGGGCCCCAGGGGGCCGCGACGCTGACATCAGAAGGGTCTCTTGCGCCCCGGCGCCGGGACGAGCGCGCGGAAAGACCGATCGGATAGCGTCACCACACGATAGGGCTGGTCGAGGTGGACGTAGAGCTCGGTTGGGCTCAAGCGCTCGATCGCATCGGGGTATCGCGCCGTGAGCTGCCAGAGAGCCGTCTCGGTGAGGACCGGGTACCCGTCGCGGGTGGTATGGATGATGCCCCAGGGCTCCCAGGGATTGCTGCCTCGTGGCATGGTCGACCGAAGTCTAACGGGGGTGTACGAGCGGGGCTCGCTTTACACGCGGAGCACGGCCTATGCGTT
>Ga0214473_10010235_pt1 | contig 11041 bp, 7 predicted proteins | sample RVTome_7_FD_203509 | JGI IMG/M metagenome (GOLD analysis project Ga0214473, IMG submission 203509) | Soil microbial communities from uranium-contaminated site in the Upper Colorado River Basin, Wyoming, United States - RVT98D197 | ecosystem: Environmental > Terrestrial > Soil > Contaminated >...
CCTGTGCTTCGATGCGTCGCACGGTCATCCCTTGGGCGGCGGGCACTGGTGGACCGAGGGCTACTGGAAAATGCTGGATGCGATCCGCGCGGCAAAGCCCGCCGCGTGCATGCTGACGACCGAATGTAACGCCGAGCCGTACATCAAGTGGTTCGACGGCTACCTGACGTGGCACTGGCAGGAGCAGGGCATGGTGCCGGCGTTTTCGGCCGTGTATGGCGGGGCGGTGCAGATGTTCGGGCGGGCGTACCGGGGCGGGCCAAGCCAGGACCTCGCCAACCGCATGAAGGCCGGACAGCAACTGGTTTTCGGGGAGCAGATCGGCTGGTTTGGGCCGGAGATCATACAACGTGCCGACAGCGGGCCGTTCGTTCGCGACTGCATTCAACTTCGCTGGCGGCTCAAGGATTACTTTTACGCGGGGCGCATGGTCCGGCCGCCAAAGCTGTCCGGCGCGGTTCCGACGGTTACGGCCGACTGGCAGTGGCAGAACGAATGGCCTATTACGACCGATGCAGTCATGGTCGGGGCGTGGCAGCGTGGAGACGGGAGCAGCGTCGTGCTGCTGTTTGCCAATGTCTCGGACACCGCCATTACCTCGACGGTTCAGATTGAGCCGAAGGACTACGGGCTTTCGGGTCAATCGCTCAAGGCGATTACGATTGGTCCCGGCGGCCCGGCGGGTGAGGTGGCCGTTTCGACGGCCGGACAAGCGAAAAACGACCTGCCGCCGCGGACCGCGGCGGCGTGGGAAATCACGGGGGTGAATAGATGATGCAAGTTTCTTTCAAGGAGGCTATTGTGAAGGTTCCTTTCTCAATCATGATGTTTGTTTTTCTGCTGGTTTGTCTGGCAGGCTCGGCGCTGGGTCAGCGGCAGATGGAGAATCTTACCCGTGGCGTGGTGGCCGTCCGGCAGGCTGAGGGGGGCGTCTACGTGGGGTGGCGGCTGTTTGGGACCGATCCGGAGGCGGTGGCGTTTAACGTTTATCGTATGGTCGACGGCGGAACGCCTGTCAAGTTGAACGACAAGCCGATTGCCGACTCCACGAACTTTGTGGATGGCGCGGCCCCTGTCGCCGGCGACGTGCAGTATTTTGTCCGCCCAGTGCTTGTGGGCAAGGAATCGGCCGCCTCCAAGCCGGCCAAGGTGTGGGAGAAGGGCTATCTCGAAATCCCCATCAAACCCCTGCCCGAGTACCGGCCGGGGGACGCCTCGATTGCCGACCTCGACGGCGACGGCGAGCATGAGATCGTCCTGCACCAGACCTCGAACGCCAGGGACAATGCGTTTCCCGGCGTCACCGGCGCACCGGTCTTTGATGGTTATGAAATGGACGGCACGCACCTATGGCGAATCGACCTGGGCATCAACATTCGCGAGGGGGAGCACTACACGCAGTTTATGGTGTATGATCTCGACGGCGACGGCCGGGCGGAGATGGCCTGCAAGACGGCCGACGGAACCCTCGACGGCGCGGGCAAGGTCATCGGCGACAAGGACAAGGACTGGCGAACGCGCAAGCCGGGCGATCGGAAGGACGGGCGGATCCTCGACGGCCCGGAGTATTTCACAATCTTCGACGGGCGGACCGGGGCGGCCTTGAAGACGGTCGATTACATTCCCGGGCGCGAGCCGATTGACGGCTGGGGCGGCATTGGCGGCAACGGCGGCAACGACAACTACGGCAATCGCTGCGACCGCTTTATGGCCTGCGTTGGGTATCTCGACGGCGTCCGGCCAAGCGTCGTGATGTGCCGCGGCGTATACGGCAGGACCGTGATGGCCGCGTGGGACTGGCGGGACAGCCAACTGACAAGCCGGTGGGTGTTCGACTCAGGCATCAGCTATCCGCCGTTTGCGGATGCCTCGCCGTATTCCGGCATGGGAGGGCACTCGCTTTCGGTGGCGGACGTGGACGGCGACGGCAGGGACGAGATCGTCTACCATGCGATGGTGGTCGATGACGACGGCCGGGGGCTCTATTCCACGGGCCTGCGACATGGCGACGCCATGCACATCAGCGACATGGTCCCGGATCGGCCCGGCCTGGAGGTCTTCACCATTCACGAAAACGAAGACGATACCGTGCGGTTCATGACACCCGGCGCGGCGATGCACGATGCCCGTACGGGCGAGATCCTCTGGAAGCAGAGCCCGGGCGTCGACGTGGGCAGGGGGATGGCGGCGGACATCGACGCGCGGCATCGGGGTTATGAGGCGTGGGGCGGGCCCGGCGGCCTGCGCGGCAGCGAGGGCCAGGAGGTGGGGCCGTGTCCGCGGACGAATGCGTTCGTGATATGGTGGGATGGCGACCTCCTGCGGGAGTTGCTGGCCGGAGGCGAGGTCCGCAAGTGGAACTGGGAGAAGGGCGTCGAAGAGCAGCTTTTTGCGGCACAAGGACGCGGCGGGGCGCGCGGGCCGAACCTCATGGGCGATTTCATCGGCGATTGGCGGGAGGAGATATTGTTCACCTCGCCGGACGGCGCGGCGCTGCGTCTGTATACGACGACCCTGCCGACGCAACACCGAATGTACACGCTGATGCACGACCCGCAATACCGCCTGGCGATCGCATGGCAAAACGTCGTCTACAACAAGCCGCCGCATCCGGGGTTTTTCCTCGGCGACGCAATGAAGTCGCCGCCGCGGCCGAACATCGTTCTCATCGGCACGGGCGAGGCGCCCAAGGCGGCCGAGTCGGGCGGTTAAACGATTTGCGGTATTTCGGCCATGCCAAATGAGGGCAAGGCATGCCTTGCCCCTACACATCGCATATCTCGATGATGCGGTCAAGGTCCGGCTCGATGTCCACGGTCTCGAGCTTTACCGGGCTGAGCAGTTGGGCCTTGGATTGGAAATCGCGTGCGCCGCCGGCGAGGAGTTCGCATTGGCCATGCTCGTACCAGCCTTCGCGCATCACATGCAGCGCCGGCGCCGCCAGCCTCATGGAATCGCGTTTGGCTTTGTATTCGACGTTGATGCGTTTGAGATGCTCGTCCACGCGCTCCAGAAACGCCCGGCCCGTTTCGTCCGGGAGATATTCGTGAAACTCCACGCGCAGGATGTACCTGCTCCCCTCGACGTCGGCCTCGGCTTTGAAATGGAACGGTATGGCGCCGGTCCGTCCGGCGGCGTGGGTGACGGCCTCAATGATCTGGTTGACGCTGAGTTTCTCGCCGGTGATGTTGGTAATGCCCTCGCCCTTTCGCATGAATACGACTTGCGGCGTACGGTTGTAGAAGCCTTCGACCCGGAGGATGTCGTTGATGTGGTAGCGGTAGAGTCCGCCCGTGGTGGTCAGGAGGATGTAATACTCCCGGCCGTCGCACAGTTGGTCGGCGGTCAGGAAGGTCCACGCGGCGGGGTTTTGCGGCTCGGCCGCGACCTCCTCGACGGGCACGAATTCGTAGAAATTGCCGGCCACCGCGAGAATCCCCGCAGTGCCTTCGTCGGACACCGGGATCGAGCACCTCGCCTCGCTGGACAGATACCCCCAGTCCCGGACGGCGATATGCCGCTCGCCGTCCGGATCGAACCACTGGGGAAAGTTCTCCAGATAATGGCCCACCGTGCCGCCTTTCCAGCAGCCGATCAGGCGCATCCGAGGCCAGTAGTCAGCGGGCTTCAGTACCCCTTGGCGTCGGCTCCTGGCTTTTTCGAGAAACGCAGCCTTGGCCGGATTCGGCTTGAGCCGCCTCTCGATCAACTCGCGCATGGCCGGCTCGACAGGCATGCGGCGGGACAACGTCCCGTCCCGGATGTCGCGGATGATGTCTTCACCGAACTCGTCGGCCTTCTCGCACAGCTTCAATATGGAAGACGGATTGGCTGTACAGAGCATCGACACGTCCTGCTCCAGGGTCAGGCGGGTTATGGCATAATACTTTGCCTGATAGTCCGCGATCTCAAAGACCGCGTACGGAATGACGTAGTTCCGCCGTACAATCGCGGGCATATTCCTGTAAATGGCGCCCGACACCGAACCATAGGGGATGCCGCTCGGGGTATAACCCTCGACGGCGGGCGATACGAGCGAAACGACTTTCGTGTCATAGATTTCGGGGTGGGCCGCCAACGCGTGGTAGACCCATGTCCGCGAAAAACCGTCCCGTTCGCTGCGCCGGCAGGTTCGAGTGATCGGGATGTACTTGGGTTCGCCGGTTGTGCCGCTGGTCCGGGCGAACATCACGGGCGGCTCGGCGGTGAGGATGTTTTTCTCGCCGGCGGTCATGCGCTCGACGTCGCGCCGGATATCTTCATAGGTGACGACCGGCGCCTGCCTCTGGTAGTCCGACAGGGTGCGCATGGCGGCAAATCCGTAACGTCTGCCGTACGCCGTGTGGCGATTGTTCTTCACGATGGAAGACAACTTGTGCAACTGCGCCCCCGCTGGGTCCAGAGTAGCCCGCTCGTATCTGGCGGCCGAAGGCCGGGTGCTGAATTTGATGAGCGCAGTCATGCGCATGGCATCGCGCCTTTCTCGGTCTCCACGATGGCGTTTGAGCACACCTCTATCGCACCCGTGGCATATCTCGTGATGCGCCGCACGTCGGGCTCGACGCCGAGTCCGGGCCGGTCGACGGCGCGGGCCCAGCCGCCGCGTCCCAGGGTCATGCCGGGACGGGCGATATTGTGCTTGAGCAGCAGCCGTCCGTAGGACCCCTCGCACCAGCGAATGGACGGGCACCGGGTGGCGATATGTCGGCCGGCCGCCGACAGGATCGCCGTTTCGCCGACCTGGGCCCCCAGTTGACAGGCCAGGCCGGCCCGCGAGGCCTTCCGGTAGATGCGCATCGTATTGATCAGGCCAGCGCATTTGGAGACCCGCAGGTTGAAGACGTCGGCGGCCTGCTGCTCGATGAGCGTCTCGGCATCGTGCATGGAACAGAGGGATTCGTCGGCGACCACGGGCAGCAGGCGCGCGGCGGTCACGGCTTTCATACCTTCGAGGTCGTCGGCTCCCACGGGCTGCTCGACGGCCGCAAGGTTGAATTGCGACAAACGCTCCAGTTGCCGGATGGCTTCGTCGGCGGACCACGCACCGTTGGCGTCGATGCGGACGTCGACGGCGTCTCCCAGGACCCTTCGTGCGGTCTCAAGCAGTTCAAGATTCCGCTCCAGCGACCGCCACACCTTGACCTTCACGTCGCGGAACCCGAACAGCCGGATCAATGCGGCATACTTTGCCACCTTGGCGCAATCGCTTGCGGCGATGACGGCGCTGTACCTGACGCGCCGACGCGCTATCGGACCGACAACCTCGCCCGCGCTGAGGCCGAAGGTTTTGCCCGCCAGGTCCAGTACAGCCAGTTCGGCCGCGCAAAACGCCGCCTGCCGGCCGCGCTGGAGGTCCGGCAGCATCGACGTGAGAGCCTCGGCCGCCTCCTCCAGATCGGAGAAGCGGGCGCCGACCATCAGCGGGAGGATCGAACCCGCAAGATCCCTCTTTGCCGCGTCGATGGTTTCGCCGGTCACGTACGGTCGCGGACAACTCTCACCCCACCCGGCCAGACCATTTTCGCCGACGGCCTGCACCAGGAGGTTTGAGGCCGTCTTGCGGTCCGCCAGCGCATGGGACACGGAGAATCGCATCGGTATCTCGACCGTATAGACAACAAAGCGAACGATCTTCATCATATCGGAACCAACCGCCCCGGACGGATATACCGGCGGGCGCCGAACCGGCCGGCACCGGGATGCCGCGTCGGGTGTTTCTGCACGTTTGTTCGCCCCCTGAACGCTTTTCGTCCGGCGCCTGGGCGGGCCGGCGCGTCACGCCCTGTGCGCCTCAGCCCCATACTGCATCGTCCGATGCGCTGGGCGTCTTTGGCTAAAAACCGTGGTGCTGCATACCGGACTATCCGACCCCGCGACAAGCCTCGCCCGCCTCGCCGATCTTTAACCCTCCGCACAATTCTGACGAATGAAGGAACGCGGTGCATGGGGGCGCCCGGCCGCCCCGCGCGGCAGTGGACGGGTTTTCGAATGGCGACGCCTGGGAGCGCAATGACGCGGAAGATCTATATTATTGGCGCCGGAGCGATCGGATCGCTGGTGGGAGGCCGCCTGGTCAAGGCCTTCGGGCCGGGCGCCGTCACGCTTATCGACGTCGACGAGGAGCACGTCCGGGCCGTCCGCGACAAGGGCCTCCGGATCTTCGATAAAGGCCAGCCGGACCCTCACCTCGAGGCCCTGACCGTCGACATCACCACGCCCGACACGATCGACAAGCACGCGCTGGACCGGGTGATCCTGGCCACGAAGGCATACTCCAACAACGCGGCGCTGGAGGGACTGAGGCGCGATATTCCGCTGCTCGTCTTGCAGAACGGTTACGATGAAAGGCTGCGGGAATTTTCCAATGCCGTCAGCGGCGTGGAATTCGGCTTTGCCTGCGGGGTCAGGGAGCCGGGGTATATTTTCAACGCCGTCCGGGGCCGATATGTGCTCGGCGTCTCCGACGGCATCCGCCCGCGAGTCACGGAATGGGCGGGGTTGCTGAACAAGGCCGGCGTTACGGCGCGGGCGGCCGCAGCCATCGACGGCTGGCTGTGGAGCAAGCTGCTCATTAACTCCGCCCTGAATCCCGTCAGCGCTATCGCGGGGTGTTCGTTTCGGGAATTGATCGACCGGCCCCCGTCGAGGCGGCTTTTCAAGGCCCTTTACATCGAAGGATATCCGATCGTCAAACGGAAAACGAAAGAACTCAAACAGAAACTCGCAAGCTTCCTCGGACCGCCATCGGCCGTTAACTGGATTCTGCGCAGGCCGGTGCTGGCCGACCTCGTACTGAACGGAGTCGCCGCGAAATTCGGCGAGGTCGAAAGCTCCATGCTGCAGGACGTGCGACGCAACAGGCCCACCGAGATTGACTATATCAACGGCGCCATCGTCCGCCTCGCCGCCGGCTACGGCATCGCCACGCCGGAAAACGACCGGATATGCGAGGAGGTGCGCAACCTGGAACGGAGAAGCTCAACACACGCCGCCGTCTAAACGAAATTGTGCGGATGAAATGGCGCGGTTTGTCGGATGTTGACCGGTAACAATGACCTTGATACGGGAGATTGAACCATGAAAACGCTTGTCACCGGCGCCACGGGCATGGTCGGAAGTCACATCGTCGAGAAACTCCACGGCGACGGCCAGCAGGTGGTCGCCCTCGTGCGAAGCGGCGGCGACACACGCTTTCTCGAAAGTCTCGGCATCGAACTTCGGTACGGCTCCATCACCGATCCGATAGCCGTCTACGAGGCGGTCAAGGGCATGGACCGGGTTTGTCACGCGGCCGCCCTGACCGAGGAGTGGGCGTCCCCGGAGGAATCGTACGAGGTCAACGTGGAGGGCACCGAAAATCTGCTCGAGGCCGCGATGGCCCGCGACGTTGGGCGTTTCTTCTTCGTCAGCAGCCTGGCCGTCCTGGGTTTTCACAGTCACTATAACACCGGCCTGGAAAGCGATTACGTCAAGTGCGGCGATCCGTACATCGACACCAAGATGGACGCCGAGAAGCTGGTCCGGCGATTCACCCGGTTCGGCCTGGCGACGACAATTCTCAGGCCCGGCTTCATGTATGGGCCGCACGACAGACGATTCCTGAAAAGAATCCTATCGCATCTCGAGAACGGCACCTTCCGATTCATCGGCGACGGCAAGAACAAGATGAATCTCAACTACGCGGGCAATTTCGCCGATGCCGTCGTGCTTGCGGCAAAGACCCCGCGCTCCATCGGGCAGGTGTACAACATCGCAAACGACGACAAGGGCCTCGACATGGAAACCTTCATCTTCAAGGTCGCCGATATGTGGGGCTATCCGCGCCCGCACGCGCACATTCCGGTCATCGTCGCCAGGGCGGTCATGAACGTCATGGAGGGATCGGCCAGACTGATGAAAAAGAAAGAGCCGCCGTACCTGACAAAAACACGGTTTAAGTTTCTCAGCTACAACCTCGAATTCGATATCTCAAAAGCCAGGGAGGAACTCGGTTTCGAGAACAGGGTTCGTATCGACGAGGGTCTTGCACTAACCAAACAATGGATGGAAGCGAGCCGTGAAGATGACCGTCGCGCGGAAGAAGAGCGGGCGCCTGCCCTGCACGTACAGGCCCGGCCTCACGATTGACAGCCCGAAATACAGGGCCCGCGTCCGGTGTGAAATCGAGCAACTGCGACACGCGCACGGCCGTGCGGAGCGGGTTGCCAGGCTGGAAAGCATCCTGGGTCGGAACGTCGCGGGCTCGGACGGTTTCGAGATAGAACAGGTCCGTGCCGTGGACGGGCAGACCCTGCATGTCAGCAAGTGGAAAACCCGGGATGCGGCCAACTCGCTGGTCTATGTCAACGGCATCGAGAGCCACGCGGGCTGGTTTTCCGACGTGGCCGGCGAACTGGCGGCCCGAAGAATCGCGGTTTACGCCCTTGACCGAAGGGGCTCAGGCCTCAACACCCGAACCGTCGGGACGTATCAGGACTGGATCGACGATCTGGCGCTGGTGGTTGCCGAGGCGCGGGCGGCCTGCCCCCGCGCGGCCGTGCACCTGGCCTCGCTGTGTTTCGGCGCCGCCGTCGCCACGGCCTATGCGATACAGCGCCCCCACGCGGTCGATTCGCTGATCTACATGTCGCCCGGACTCCATGTTAAGGTGGACCCCACCCGCCTCGAAAAGTTAAGAATCGCCCTCAGCACGCTGCCGGGACTTTCCTGCAACATCAGAAGCCCCATCAGGGCCGACGACATGTTCACCGATTCCGCCGAGGCACTCTGGTTTCTTTACCGGGACAAACTGAGGACGTTTGCCCCGAGGGCCGGCGATTTCCTCCAGGCAAGGCGCATAACCTCGTATGTCCTGCGGCGTCTTGACGAAGTGCACGTTCCCTCCATAGTTTTCCTTGCGGGAAAAGACCTGATTGTGGACAATGCGGCCGTGCGAAGGACGTTCATGAAGTTCGCCAGCAAGCCCCAAATCGTCGAGTATGCGGACTCCGAGCACATCATATTCTTTGGGTCGTCGAAGCAACGCCTGATATCGGATATCCTCGACTTCATCGCCTAAGTATTCGCTTTCCTGAAAAGGCCTTTTCGCATATCCTTAAAGAAGGCAGCAGAGGATTAATGGGCTATTGAAGGGAGTTGCGATGAGAGAGCGGATGTCGTCGCGCGAGCGCGTATTACGTGCGGTCAATCATCATACGCCGGATCGGGTGCCGATCGACCTTGGCGGATTTCAAACGGGGATCCACCGCCATGCGTATGAGGCCCTGCTGGAACATCTGGGACTGGAGGAGACGGTCTCGATCCTGGACCCTGTGCAGCAGTTGGCCCGGCCGAGCGAGGCGGTTCTGGAACGGTTTCACGTGGACACGCGGTACGTGTGTGCGGATGCGCCGCAAGGGTTTGACGGCGCCATCGTCCAGCGTCGGCGCAGCGGCCGGACGTGGCACGACCTGACGGACGAGTTCGGGGTGGTGTGGTCCATGCCGGAGGGGGGGATGTATATGGACATTTCCTATCATCCGTTAGCCGAGGCGTCGATCGAAGACCTTGCGGATTATCCGTTTCCAAACGGCGCCGATGCGACGCGCTTTGCCCAGGTTCGCCGGCGGGCAACGGCGCTGCGTGAAACGGCGTATGCGGTCTGCACCGGCATCGGCGGCGTGGTGTATGAGTACTGCTGGTATCTGCGGGGGCTGGAGCGGTGGTTCATGGATATGATCGAGAACCCCGCCTTTTGCGAGGCGCTTCTCGACAGGATGTTGGCGTTCTGGACGGGTTACTATACCGGCTTCATGGGCGCCGTCGGAGATCTGGTGGACGTGGTGATGATCGGCGATGACCTGGCCGGGCAGCACGGGCCGCTGTTTGATCCGGCGTTTTATTCGCGGGTCGTCAAGCCTCGCCAGAAGGCGCTGGTGCAGCACATTCGTTCGCTCACAAAAGCGAAGATATGGTATCATACGTGCGGGGGGTGCAAGGGCTATATTCCGGAGTTGATCGACAACGGCGTGGATATTCTCAATCCGGTGCAGATCGGCGCCGCGGGGATGGATGCGGCCCAACTGAAGCGGCGATTCGGCGAGCGGATCGTGTTTTGGGGCGGCGGCATAGACGCCCAGCACGTGCTGCCGTTTGCAACGCCGGCGGAGGTGCGGCGCGAAGTGAAGCGGAACATGGAGATCTTCAAGCCGGGCGGCGGGTACGTTTTCAATAACGTCCACAACGTCCAGGCGGGCGTTCCGGCCGAGAATATTGTGGCCCTGTTTGATGCCGCCCGCGAATTCGGCTTCTATGACCACGACTGAGGGCAGCTTACTGCCCGGGCGTTGGGGTGGCGGATTGCCAGTTGATGGGGTCGTTGCCGTATTGGGCGGCATTGGTGCGGGTCAGGCTCATGCCTTGACCGTCGGCCGGCTGGGGCCAGTCGCTGGAATCGTTGTAGACGACCCGGTCGATGCGGATGTAGTACCGCGTGCCCGCAGCGTCCGTGTCGCCCGGCATTGATACCTCCAACGTCTCGCCCTCGTTGGCCAACTGCCCGCCGTAAGGCCCCACCACGTTCGGCATCGCGCCGTAACGCAGCGCAAACGCCTCAAGGTTCTTCGCGACCACGAGATACCCGCCGGCCGGAATCGTCGTATCCGGCGCAAACGTATAATCGATGGCGTCGGTGAACCGCCACGGCACGGTGGTCTGCCGGATCGGATCGTACTCCTGCAGGGTCACCGCGGAGGCGCCGATATTGTGCAGCTCCACGTACTCGAGTTCACCGCCGTCGTAACCGGCGCCCTGCGGCGGATTGTACATGATCTCCGAGATCACTACCAGGCCGACCTTCGGATAGGCATTGGCCTCGCCCGGCGTGTCGTCGCTCATCGCGACGAAGTTGTACGCGCCGGTGCTCTTGAGATACCGCCCGAACGCGACGCCGGTCGGCGAGGCCCCGAAGGTCTCTTCGTCGTAATAGCCCGTTATCTGATTATTGGCGTCAAGCCCGGACCGAACGTACAACTCGTCGCCGTTCTCACTGAACGAAAACGGC
>Ga0214473_10010236_pt1 | contig 11040 bp, 9 predicted proteins | sample RVTome_7_FD_203509 | JGI IMG/M metagenome (GOLD analysis project Ga0214473, IMG submission 203509) | Soil microbial communities from uranium-contaminated site in the Upper Colorado River Basin, Wyoming, United States - RVT98D197 | ecosystem: Environmental > Terrestrial > Soil > Contaminated >...
CTGGGCCTCCAAGACGGGGGAGTGCCCTCCGCCGGCGAGAATGCCTGGTTTATCTTGCATGTGACGCTCAGCGTGCTCGGCGTAGCGCTCCTAGCGCTGGCCTTCGTATCGGCGGCGCTTTACCTCCTCCAGTTTCGCGAGCTGAAGACCAAACACTTTGGGCAGGTGTTTCGCTCCCTCCCGCCGCTCGAGCGGTTGGATGAGCTCAACCGAGCCGCCCTCGTGGCTGGCTTCCCCACGCTGACCCTGGGGGTGCTGCTGGCGCTGGGATACGCGCAGCGCTATGCGGGCGGGCTCAATGTGGGGCTCGCGCAGATCGTGTGGGGCGTCTTCACGTGGGGCGTCCTCGGCTGGGCCGTCTGGGTGCGGACGGTTCGCGGGTGGGGTGGGCGGCGCGCGGCATTCGCCAGCATCGCGGGGTTCGCCGCGGTCGTCCTGGTGTTCGTCGCCCTGAAGCTGTCCAGGCCGGGCGCGGAGCGCTTTCTCTAGGCGTATGGTGGCATCGGGGATCACCGTCCTGGGCGTGAATCACCGCACCGCCCCGCTCGACGTGCGAGAGCGGTTCGCTCACGCCCCCCACGAGGTCGCGCAGACCCTGGAGCGCATCCTCGCCGCCGGGGCCGCCGGCGGCGTGCTGCTCTCCACCTGTAACCGGACCGAGTTCTACCTCGCCGATCCGCTGGACGACGTTCCCGACGCCGTGTGGACGCTGCTCGCCGAGCGGCTGGGCGGCGGTGAAGAGGCGAGTGGGTACGGTTACGTGCAGCGCGACCGCGAGGCGGTGCGCCACCTGTACCGCGTGTCCGCCGGTCTCGACTCGATGATCCTCGGGGAGTCCCAGATTCAGGGGCAGGTGCGGGAGGCGTGGGAGCTGTCCCGTGCCCAGGCGGGCCCGGTGCTGCACCGCTTGTTTCAGTCCGCGCTGGTCGTCGGCGCGCGCGTGCGGACGGAAACCCGGGTGGCGGTCGGCGCGGCGTCGGCACCGTCGGCGGCCGTCTCCGTGGCCGGCAAGATCTTCGGTGACCTCACCGGCCGGAAAGCGTTGATCCTGGGGGCGGGCGACGTGGCGGAGCTGGCGGCGACGTGTCTCGTGGACCAAGGGGTGAGCGTGACCTTGGTCGCCAACCGGACCTACGAGCGGGCGCGCGCGATCGCTGAGGGGTTGGGCGCGCGCGCAATGACGCTGGACGAGGCCTGGGAGCACTTCTCGACCGTCGACATCGCGCTGTGCTCGACAGCGGCGCCGCACGCGGTCGTCACCTGGGAGCGGGTGGCCGGTCCCATCGGGCGCCGCGGCGGCCGGCCGCTCTGCATTCTCGACCTCGCCGTGCCCCGGGACGTCGAGCGCGCCATCGCCCAGCTGGAGAACGTCTTCCTCTACGACATCGACGACCTCCAGGCCGTGGCGGCCCAGACCGCGGAAACGCGGCGCAGCGAGATCCCCGCCGCCGAGCGGATTGTCGAGGAAGAGGTCGACCAGTTCTGGTCCTGGTACGACGGGTTGCAGGTGGTCCCGGTGATAAGGGAGTTCCGGGGCCGGCTCGAGGAGATGCGCGCCGCCGAGGTGGCGCGCGCGCTGCGGCAGCTCGGCCACCTGCCCGCAGAGGACCGAGCCCGGGTGGAGCAGTTGAGCCACGCGCTGCTGAACAAGTTCCTGCATCAGCCCACCGTCACGCTCAAGGAAGCGGCTCACGCGGGCCACGGGTACGCCCTCCTCGAGGCGCTGCGCAAGCTGTTCGGCCTGGAGCCGCGTTCGTGACCCGGTCGGTCCTGGTGACGGGCGGCGCGGGGTTCATCGGGTCGCGCGTGGCGGACGCCCACCTCGCCGCGGGGCACGCGGTCACGGTGCTCGACGATCTCTCAACCGGGCGGCGCGAGCACGTTCCTGCCGGGGCCCGCTTCGTCCATCTGGACGTCCGCTCCCCGGAGGCGCAGGAGCTCGTGGCGGCGGGACGGTTTGCCGTTGTGAACCACCACGCCGCGCAATTGGACGTGCGGCGCTCGGTGGCCGATCCGACGCACGACGCAAGCGTGAACATCATCGGCTTGCTCAACGTGCTGGAGGGCGCGCGCCGCGGCGGTACCCGCCGGGTCGTGTTCGCCTCGTCGGGCGGAACCATTTACGGGGAGGGCGCGCAGCTGCCCATCGACGAGGACGCGGCCAAACTTCCGCTCTCGCCGTACGGCACGTCAAAGCTCGCGTCGGAGTACTACCTGGCGACCCTGTCGCAGCTGCATGGGCTGGAAAGCGCGGTGCTGCGCTACAGCAACGTCTACGGGCCGCGCCAGAATTCGCACGGTGAAGCGGGGGTCGTCGCGATCTTTGGCCGCCGGCTGCTGGCGGACCAACCCCTGACCGTCTTCGGGGACGGCGAGCAGACGCGCGACATGGTCTACGTCGAGGACGTCGCGGAGGCAAACGTGATCGCCGCAGCCGCGCCGCTCCCGCCGCTCGCGAATCTCGACTCCCGCGCCTACAACATCGGGACGGGGGTCGAAACGAGCGTCGCGCAGCTCGTTAGGTTGCTCGGGCAGGCCGGGGGCCGCGCGCCGCGCGTGGTGCACGCCCCCGAGCGGGCCGGGGAGTTACGCCGCAACGCGCTGCGCGTCGACAAGGCCGCACGCGAGCTCGGCTGGCGCCCACGCACGCCTCTGGCCGAGGGGCTCACCAAGACCTTGCGCTGGCTGGCCGAGAGCTGACGCGTGTTGCTCCAGGTGGGAACCGCCTTACCGACGACGCCGTGGGATCTGGTGCTGACGTCGAGCCGCGAGACCAAGGTGGTGCTCGCCGTGCTGGTTCTGTTCTCCCTCACCTCCTGGTATCTCATCGTCCTCAAGTGGTGGCAGTTCCGGCGCATGCGCCGCCTGGCCGACCGTTTCCTCGCCGAGGTCGAGAAGGCGCCGCGGCTCGAGGACGCCTACCACGCCGCCATGCGCCTCCCCCCGTCGCCGTACAACCGCCTGCTCCGCGAGGGCGTCCATTTCTTCTCCACGCTCAAGCCCGGAGCGTTGCGGAAGGACGAGGCGGGCGCGGCGGCGGGCCTGCTGACTCCGACCCAGCTCGAGGCGCTGCGGATGGTGCTCGCCAAGGAGGTGGCCGCGGAGCGGGACGCCGCGGCGAGCTTCATCCCCTGGCTCGCCACGTTCGGTTCCGTGAGCCCGCTGCTCGGACTGCTCGGCACCGTGCTGGGAGTGATGGACGCCTTCATCGGCATCGCGGTGGGTGGCTCGGGGAACATCGCCGCCGTTGCGCCCGGCGTGGCTGAGGCGCTGGTCACGACCGTCGCGGGGCTCGCGGTCGCCGTTCCGTCGGTCATGGCGTACAACATTTTCGTCAACCGGCTCGGCCTCTTCGCGGGCGAGCTGGAAGGATTCGCGCAGGAAATCATCGGGACGCTGGCGCGCGAGGGGAGGCTGTAATGGCTGGCCTCGTGGGCGGGGGCGGGCTCCGCGGCCACGGCGAGCTGCCGCTCACCGCCGACATCAACGTGACGTCGCTTGTGGACGTCGCATTCGTGCTGCTGATCATCTTCATGATCACCGCGCCTATCATGCAGGGCGGCGTCGACGTGCGGTTGCCGCGCGCCGCAGCCGCGCCGCTCGATCCGCACGAGGGCCTCGTCATCACGGTGGACCGCGAGGGCCGGATCTTTCTCGACCAGACCGCGCTTACCTACGACGACTTTCGCGCGACGTTCCCCGCCTTCGTGCGTACCAAGCGGCCAACGGGCGTGTACCTCCGCGCCGATGGGCGGGTGGCGTATGCCAGCGTGGTGCAGGTACTGGCGGTGATCCGGTCGGCCGGCGTCACCGATGTCGGACTCGTGGCGGAGCCGGAGACGACGGAGCGGTGAGCCGGCCACGGGCGCCCGAGGCCTCGGCCCTGGCGTTGGCGGGCACGCTCGTCGTGCATTCGGTGGCGGGCGCGTTCTTCATCGGAGCGGGCGTCGAGCGCCGCACCGCACCGCCGACCTACGCCGTGCGGCTCGTGGCCGCCCCCGCACCGGATCCCGGCGCGCGCAAGGCGCCCGACGCGGTGGACCGCCCCGCGGAGCAGAAGCCGGCGCCGACGCTTGTGCCGCAGCGCGCGCCGAAGAACACCGCGTCGCGGGCGGCGCCCCCACCCGTCGCCGATACGACGCGGCGCGAGGCCGCGCCCCGCACGACCCCTAAGACAGCCCCGTTGCCCGGCGAGCGGCCGTCCACGGGGAACGACGTCGCGACAGTCAGCACGGAGGGCGTGGCATTTCCGTTTCCGGAGTATCTCCAGAACCTGGTCTCGCAGATCGTACGCCGCTGGCAGCGCCCCACGCCCGGGACGCCGCTCGAGGCGGAAGTTTCCTTCATCGTCCGGCGCGACGGGTCGATCGCGGACATCCGGTTCGTGAAGCGATCGGGGTACTTCGCGTTCGATCTCGAGGCGCAGGGGGCCGTCGAAGAGGTGGGGCGCTCCAATGCGCTCGGCCCGCTGCCGGCAGACTGGCCGGCGGACGTGCTGTTCGTGCGCTTCTACTTCAGTCCGAGGCCACAATGAAGCGGAGGGGCAGATGGGCGGAGTGCCGGACCGTCGTCGCGCTCAGCGCCGTGACCGTCCTTTCCCTCCTTCCAACTGTCCAGCCTTCCGCCGCCCAAGACACGTCATCGGCGATCGATCGGGGGGTTCGCGTCGGGATCGTGTATCGGCCCGGCGTGCGGCCCGGACTCGTGTTGTTCTCCGGCGCCGCGACGCGACTCGACTCGACGCAGGCCCTTCTCGCGCGCGATCTCGACTACTCCGACCGCTTTGAGATCATCACCCTGCCGGGCGGCGACAGCGGGGCGCTCACCGGGACCCCGTTCGCTCCGCGCGCCGCCACCCGGCCGGCCGATCCCAAGGCCGCCGGTCTCAACTATCCCCTGTACCAAGCGCTCGGCGCCGATTTCGCCGTCGAGCTGGGCCGCCGCGGTGACACCACCATCGCCGTGTTGCACGACGTCGCCGCCGCCGGCGTCCGTCGCAGACTCCACGCGGTACTGCCGGCCGCGCGCGACTCGTCCTTCCGGCTGACCGTGCATCGCCTGGCCGACCAACTCGTCCAGGCGGCGCTCGGCGCGCCGGGGATCGCGGCGACGCGCATCCTCTTCGTGATGGACGGGAAGGTCTATCGCATCGATCACGATGGGGCGGACGTCACCCTCGTGTCGGCGAGCGACCGTCAGGCGATGTCGCCGGCCTGGTCGCCCGACGGCCGGCGGTTTGCGTACATGGAGTTCGCCGCGGGGCACGGCCAGCTGTTCGTGCACGACCTCGCCGCCGGCCGCCGGACCGCCGTCGCGACCACGGGGCGCGCCCTCGATTTCACCCCCGCCTTCGCGCCCAACGGGCGGACGCTGGCCTTCAGCCGCGCGACCGAGGAAGGCACCGACCTGTATACGATCAACCTGGAACAGAACTGTTGCCTGCAACGCTTGACCGTAGGTCGCTTTTCAGACAACTTGTCACCGACGTACAGCCCGGACGGGCGGCGGATGGCATTCGTCTCGACGCGTTCCGGGCTGCCGCAGATCTACGTGATGGCGGCCGACGGCACGGATCCGCAGTTGTTCGCGCCGTTCGACTACGGGGTGACGGGATCGTCCAATGCGCCGGAATGGTCGCCCGACGGCCAAGCGGTGGCGTTCCACCGGGATGTCGCCGGAACGCTGCAAGTGTTCGTGCTCGACGTGCGCAGTCGCATCGTGCGACAACTCACGTCGGTAGGACGCAACGAGGACCCGACGTGGGCGCCCGACAGCCGCCACGTGGCGTTCGTGTCCGACCGATCCGGGTACCGGCAGCTGTGGATCATCGACTTGGAGACCGGCCGGATCCGCCCCCTCTTGCAGCGCAGCGGCGCGCGGCTCCCGGCGTGGTCTCCGCGGCTTCCGGAGACCGGCCCCGCCAGCCCGCCTTCCCAATAACCTCGAGAGAGAGAAACCAATGAGACGCGTATCCTTGCTGTTCCTGGTCGTGCTGGCCGCGGCCCTCGTCAGCGCCGCGTGCCCCGGGAATCCCCCGCCGGCACCACCCTCGCCCAATGCCGACTCGATCGCCGCCGCCGAGCGCGCCCGGCAGGAAGCCGCCCAGCGTGCCCAGGACGAGGCAGACCGTCTGCGCCGCGAGGAAGAGGAGCGGGTGCGCCGCGAGCGCGACGCCGCCGCCGAGCGCGCGCGCAGCACGGAGGAGCTGCGCAACGTCATCGCCTCCGTGATCAACTTCGACTACGACAGGGCGGATATCCGGTCCGGCGACGCGCGGAGCCTGGATTACAAGGTGGGCATCCTGCTCGCGAATCCCAGCGTCCGGCTGCGCATCAGCGGGCACTGCGACGAGCGCGGCTCGGACGAGTACAACCTGGCCCTCGGCAACCGTCGTGCGAACTCGTCCAAACAGTACCTCGTGAGCCACGGCATCGACGCCGGTCGCATCGAAACGGTGTCGTTCGGCGAGGAGCGGCCGATGGAGCAGGGACACGATGAAACGTCCTGGGCCAAGAATCGCCGCGCAGAGTTCGAGATCATCGCGGGTGGCGACGCGCTGGTCCGGCCGTAACCGCGACGCGTTTGCGGCTACGTCTGTTGTGCGTTTCGACCCTGGGGCTCGCCACCGGCTGCGCCCTGCGAGGCGACGTCCGGAAGGTCGAGCTCCAGGTCGAGGCGCTGCAAGCCGAAATGGTCCGGGCCGAGGCCTCGCGGCGGGCAGATCATGATTCCGCGGTGGCGTTTCTCACCGCGCTGCAGCGCGCCCTCGCGGCCCAGCAGAGTTACCTCGTCCAGCTGCGCGGCGATGTACGCACGGACCTGCTGGGCGTGCAGCAGCAGTTGCTCGCGGTGCAGGAGCTGACCGGCCAGACCCAGCAGCGCCTGAGCGAGTACCGGCGTCGCCTGGATGACCAGGGACACCAGCCGGTGCCGGCCGTCGAGCAGCCCGCGGGCCCGTCGGGCGCTCCCGTCGGTCCGGGGGCGGAGCAGGTCTACGAGCTGTCGCTGCAGCAGTTCCGCCGGGGCAGCTTCGCGACCGCGCGGCTCGGCTTCCGCGAGTTTCTCCGCCTGTTTCCCAAACACGAGCTCGCCCCGGACGCGCTGTTCTACGTTGGGGAGACGTTCGCGCAGGAAAATCCCGACTCGGCCGCGGCCGTGTATGACCAGGTCGTGAAGACCTACGCGAACTCGCCGCGGGCGCCGTCCGCTCTTTACAAGCGGGGCCTGGCGGCGGAGCAGCGGGGTGACGTCGCGCTGGCGCGGACCTTCTTCGCCCGCGTGGTGGCCGGGTACCCGCGCTCCGCCGAAGCCAACCTCGCGCGCGACAAGCTCCAGCGCCTCGGTCGGTAGCGCCCGGCGGCGGCCCGGTGGCGGACAGCCAGAACCGCAGCGACATGCCGTTCCTCGACCACCTCGAGGAACTGCGCTGGCGCCTGCTCAAGAGCCTCCTCGCCATCGCGATCGGAACCGCCGCGGGCTGGTTCCTCGTCCAGCACTTCGACGTCCTGGGCCTTCTCAAGCGCCCGATCGCGCCGTTCTTGCCCGACGGACGGTTGGTGTTCACGAGCCCCACCGAGCCGCTCGTGCTCACCTTGAAGCTGGCCTTCGTGGTGGGGCTCGTGACGGCGTCGCCGGTCCTGGTCTACCAGGCGTGGGCCTTTCTGGCCCCAGCGCTGTACGCACGCGAGCGCCGCGTGATCGGGCCGGCCTTCACGGTGGGTATCCTGCTGTTCCTCGGCGGCGCGGTGGCGTGCTACCGGTGGGTTCTGCCCGCCACGCTCGTGGTCCTGTTCGGGTTTCAGCAGGGCGATCTCGCGGCGTTCATCACCGTCGACCGCTACTTCTCGTTCGCCACGCAGCTCATCGTCGCGTTCGGGGTCGTGGCGGAGCTGCCGCTGGTCGTGACGATCCTGGCCGCGTTCGGCGTCGTAACGCCGCAGTTTCTGGCGCGCCACCGCCGCTACGCCATCGTGATCGCTGCGGTCGTGGCAGCGTTTCTCACGCCGCCCGACGCGTTGTCGATGCTGCTCATGCTGGGCCCGCTGCTGCTGCTGTACGAGGTGAGTATTCTGGGAGCGTGGCTCGTGACCCGGCGGCGCGCCCGTCGCGCCGATGGGACGGGGACCGCCGCGCTGGTGCTATGGCTCGCCGTCGCCGCGGCCGGGGGAGCAGGGAGGCTCGACGCCCAGACGCCGCGCGCGGATTCGGCGCGCGGGGCGCGCCAAACGCCGGCGGGCCAGCGGGACACCCTGCGGGCCGGCCGCCCCGTCGATACGGCGGCGGCGCGGCGGCTCGGATTGCCGACCGGTCCCACGCGCACCTTCCCACCCGCCGATCCCGTACTCGACTCGTTGCTGCGTCTCCCCGGCTACCGGATCACCCGTTACGTCGCCGACACCCTGATCGTGGAGGGCGAGAGCAAGACGATCTTCCTGCGGGGCGAAGCGTTCGTGGATCGCGACGGGACGAAGCTCGAAGCCGACTCGATCCGCTACCGGGAAGAGAGTTGCCGGCTCGACGCGTACGGGAGCCCCCGGCTTTTCGATAAAACCACGGTCCTGATCGGGGATCAAATGCGCTACGACACGTGCCTGCGGCGCGGCGTGGTCGTGCAGGCGCTCACCGATTTCCAGCAGGGCGGCGCGACCTGGTACATGCGCGGCAATCTGGCCGTGGACTCGAACTCGACGCGCCTGTATGGCGCGTCGAGCGAGGTCACCACCTGCGAGCTGCCGGTGCCGCACTACCATTTTGCCGCCCGCGAGGTGAAATGGATCAACCAGGGTGTCATGGTCGCCCGGCCCGCCGTGCTCTTCATCCGGGACGTCCCGATCTTGTGGCTGCCGTTCATTGTGCAGGACACCCGCTCGGGCCGGCGCAGCGGCATGCTGGTGCCGCGGTTCGGGCTGAACGATCTCGTGCGTCAAGGCCGCGGCTACCAACGGCACGTCGCCAACATGGGGTACTACTTCGTCCTGAACCACTACAGCGACGTCCTGTTCTCCGCCGACTGGTACGCGGGGCGCAGCTTCACGCTGCGGGGGCAGGGCCACTACCGCTGGCTCAACCGGTTCATGACCGGCGGTGTGTCGTACTCCCGGCTCGAGCAGATCGACCAGGCTGGATCGTCGAGTCAGATCATCTGGCAGCACAGCCAGAGCTTTGACACCCGGACGCAGCTGAACGTGAGCCTCAACTACGCGACGAGCGCGAGCGTCGTGCAGCGGAACACCGTGAATCCCCTCCTCGCCACGGCCCAGCTCACGTCGAACGGCAGCTTCAGCAAGCGCTTCTCCTGGGGTACGGTGACCGTCGGCGCCAGCCGGTCGCAGAACCTGCAGAACGATCAGGTGAGCCAGACGTTTCCGAACGTCAGCCTCACGCCCGCCCCGGTGAACATCACGCCGGCGATCACGTGGTCTCCCGGGTTCTCGCTCGTGACCACCCAGACGTTTCACGTCGGGCCCACTCTCGTTCCGATTCCGGGCCCCGCCGCGCCGGATACGTTCGCGCATTTCTATGACGACCGGACCACGAGCCTGACGTTCGGCACGCCGTTGCGGGTCGGGCGGTGGAACTGGTCCAACGCGCTCAGCATGACCGACCGTCTCTCCAGCCAGCGCCGGGCCTTCTTGCTTCCGGACTCCACGGTCCCCGGAGGCGTGCGGCGCGTGCTCTACGACCGCACCTTCTCGACGGCCGTCGAATGGGAGACCGGAATCAACTTGCCGCAGATCCTCAGCGGGACGTGGAGACTGCAACCCAGCGTGTCGATCGTGAACAGCACGAGTGCCGGCCCGTTCATGCTGCGCAATCAGTTCTCGAACGGCGTGTTCGTCCGCCAAGGCAAGCGCCTGCAGTTCGGCGTGGGCCTGCGGCCCACCGTGTTCGCGTTCTTCCCGGGCCTGGGGCCCCTGCAGCGGGTCCGTCACACGTTCTCGCCGTTGATCGACTACCGCTACGCCCCGGGTGCCGTCGTCCCCGAGGAGTACGCGCGTGCGCTCGACCCCCAGCGGACCAACCCCAATGTGCGGAGCGACCCGCAGCAGACCCTCTCGCTCGGCCTGGCGCAGAACTTCGAGGCCAAGCTGCGCCCGGCGCCCGGCGACTCGGCCGCGCCGCGCAAGATCCGCATCCTCGGTCTCTCGACGAGCGCGATCGGCTACAACTTCGAGCAGGCCCGGCAGCCCGGCCGCACCGGGTGGACCACCCAGTCGCTGACCAACACGTTCGCGTCCGACCTCCTGGCCGGCTTCAACCTGCAGGTGACCCACGACTTGTGGCGCGGCCTCGTGGGCATCGACACGAGCCGCTTTGATCCGTTTCTCCAAAGCGTGAGCGCGTCGTTCCAGGTCACTCCGGCGACGCTGCACGGGATCGGCGCCCTGTTCGGCCTCGGGCGGGGACGCGCCCCACCAGGCCCGGCGGCGCGCGGCGACACGACCCTCACGGGGGGCTCGTACCTGGGTGCCCCGCCGGGCTTTGGTCCCCCGCCCGGTGGCTCGCGGGGCTTTTCCCTCGGACTCAACTACACGAGCACCCGCACGCGCGGCGGCAACGCCCTGCTCGACGCGGGCGGCCGGCAGAGTCTGAACGCCAATCTGAGCTTCAGCCCGACCCCCGGGTGGGAGGTGCGGTGGAGCGCCACGTATGACGTCACCCTCCAGCGGATGAACCAGCACGTCGTGCAGCTCGAGCGGGACCTGCACCGCTGGCACGCCTCATTCGGCTTCACCAAGACGGCCATAGGGAGCTCGTCGTTCACCTTCCTCGTGTCCTTGCGGGATCAGCCCGACATCAAGTTCGACTACGATCAGCAGACGTTCGTGCAGTAAGGGGGGTGTGCTTGGCTGTCCCCATCCGGGGACAGCGAGCGGGCGGCAAGGCGCCCATCCCGCTTCCGTGTAGGTGGCGAGCGCGCGGCACGCCTCCTGCTCTGAGCATCTGCGACCCTTCATCCCGCGCACAAGGATGACGTATGACACTGCGACGCCGCTTCGCGCCCGCCCTCGCCATCCTCCTCAGTCTGGGTGGGTGGGC
>Ga0214473_10010237_pt1 | contig 11040 bp, 8 predicted proteins | sample RVTome_7_FD_203509 | JGI IMG/M metagenome (GOLD analysis project Ga0214473, IMG submission 203509) | Soil microbial communities from uranium-contaminated site in the Upper Colorado River Basin, Wyoming, United States - RVT98D197 | ecosystem: Environmental > Terrestrial > Soil > Contaminated >...
TCCTCCATGCTTGCGATTCTTAAGATACTCTCCATTGCAGAACCGCTTGGCGCCGTCGCCATGGCAATCGGACTCCTGACGCCGATCCCTGCGATCGGAATGGGAATCCTGATGCTGGGAGTGATCGACATGAAGATCGGCGCGATGCACGTGGGGTTCATTGGCGAACAGACGACCGGTTGGGAACTCGATTTCATCCTCCTCTGCGGCGTCGTCTGCGTTCTCCTGACGGGACCCGGCAAAATTTCGCTCGGGTCTCTCTTGTCCAAGAAGACCGACGACACTGCCGCGGCCGGATGAGATGAATCGACTACGCTCCGTCCTTCTTGGAGCAGCCATTCTCACCATCACAACGGCCGACACGGATCTGGAAGCTCAGTGCTCGGATGCCGGCGTCTGCATCGTTGGGGGGCTACGTCGATCAGGGCATTCGATGGGAATCACTTACGTCTTTGGCGCCAGCGGTAAAGACAGCACGCTCACAGTTCACACCGTTCGTCTTGAAGGATCATACAGGATCCTCGACAACTCGTCGCTTCAGATCGCTTTACCACTTTCGTCACAGTCGGGACCGGCGGGCAACGCTTCCGGCGTCGGCGATATCACTTTGCTTTGGAACCAGACCGTTTTTCACGCTGATGAATCGACGGTGCGGGTGCAGGGTGGTGTGAAGCTTCCGACGGGCGCCGTCAACGCGGGCAATCTATCGCAAACGTATCAGAGTGGACTGGGAACGACCGATTTTCTGTTTGGCGGTTCATTCTCCTTTCGCGAGATAACGCTCGCAGCTGCATACCAACTGACGACCGGGCGGAGTGCGAACAACGTTACGCGGCTCCGGCGGGGAGACGATGTGATGGTCCGCGCCGGTTACAGCGCCGCCGTCGAACAGTGGAGCGCGAGCGGAGAAGTTCTGGCCATCAAACGCATCCAGGAATCCAACGTTCTCCAGAGCACCCAACCGGAGACGTTCGCGAACGTACCGAACAGCAACCAACTCCAGGTCAATCTCGTGGTTCGCCTCGGCTATACACTAGATGACGAGTACTTCATCAACGCGGAGGCGGCCGTTGCCCTGTTGAAGCGCGACACGAACCTCGACGGGTTGAAACGGGCATTTACCGTGTCGGTCGGCGCCGGATATCAGTTCTGATGAAGGTTGTTCTCGTTACCGGTGCCACCGGCTGCGTCGGCTCAAACCTCGTTGTTGAGCTCCTGCGCCGCGGTTGCAGTGTTCGCGCCTTCCATCGGCAGAACTCCGACGCCGTTACGCTAAAGGACATTCCGGTAGAGCATGTGCTCGGGGACGTTCGGGACGCTGAGCCCCTCCGAAAAGCGATGCGTGGATGCGATACGGTGTTCCACACAGCTGCGATCGTCTCGTTCTGGAAGAGACGGCGCGCGGAGCAATTCGACATCAACGTCAACGGGACACGGAATGTCGTCGACCTCTGCCTGGAGCTCGGTGTGTCAAAACTCGTCCACACAAGCTCTGTTGCCGCTCTGGGATACAAGTCCGATGGTAGCATGATCGACGAAACCACGGAATATAATTGGGATCCGGGATTTGGATACAAGTACTCAAAACACAGGTCCGAGCTCGAGGTACTGAACGGCGTCCGCCGGGGTCTCGATGCAACGATCGTCAACCCCTCGGTGATCATCGGGCCGCGTGATGTGTACGTACACGGCGGCCAGATCGTTCGCGATATCAGCCGGGGAAGAATCCCTCTCTACGTCGAAGGAGGGATGAATGTCGTCAGCGTACACGATGTTGTCAAAGGCCACATCGCAGCGGCCGAACGCGGCAGGAGCGGTGAGCGATACATTTTGGGAGGGGCAAACATGACATTTAAGGAGGTCTTCGATCTCGCCGCCAGGGTATTGCAGGGCAGATCCCCGTTCATCAAGGTCCCGGTGTGGCTTGCCAAGAGTGTCGGCATTCTGGTTGAGTTTTCCAGCAACCGTACGGGCACCAGACCCTGGATCACCGCGGAACTACTTTCAACCATCGGGTCGAAGAGTTGGTACTCCATCGACAAAGCCCGGCGGGAATTGTCATACGACACTACCCCGATAGAAAACGCAATGAGAGAGGCGTACACATGGTACAGGGAGAATGGGATGATCTGAGGAGTCAGGAGTCAGGAGTCAGAATACAGAATGGAGAAGGTGAGAATGCAAATAGTCGATTCAAGGGTAGTCGCGTGAAAACCAAGAGATCGTCAAGGCTTTTTGAAAAGGCAAAGGGTGTTATTCCCGGGGGAGTTAATTCTCCCGTGCGGGCGTTCGGGGCGGTCGGAGGATATCCACATTTCATTCAGAAAGCATCTGGGGCATACGTTTGGGATGAGGACGGGAACAAGTTCATTGACTATGTAGGTTCGTGGGGACCGATGATTCTGGGACACGCGCATCCTCGTGTTATCCGGGCGGTTCGGCGGGCGGCCGGGAGCGGGACTTCGTTCGGCGCCCCGACAGAGATCGAGGTGAAGCTCGCCGAGCTTATCCGTTCCCTCATGCCCTCAATCGAAATGATTCGAATGGTCAATTCCGGCACCGAGGCGACAATGAGCGCGATCCGGCTGGCTCGCGCGTACACCGGACGGGATGCGATCATCAAATTCGAAGGTTGCTACCACGGGCACGCGGATTCGTTCCTGATCAAAGCAGGGTCGGGTGCGGCCACATTCGGTGTCCCCAACAGCCCGGGCGTGCCCAGAACGGTTGCCGCCGAAACACTCAATGCGAGGTATAACGACCTTGAATCTGTTCGCGCATTGATCGATCAGCGGCCCTCGCAAATCGCGGCAATCATCGTCGAGCCGATCGCGGGCAACATGGGATGCGTTCCTCCGAGAGCGGGGTTTCTCCAGGGCCTCAGGGATCTTTGCGATCGGGAAGGAATTATCCTGATCTTCGACGAAGTCATGACGGGCTTTCGCGTCGCGCCGGGAGGAGCACAGGAACTCTTCGGCGTCAGACCCGACCTCACGACGCTCGGGAAAATCATCGGAGGCGGACTGCCCGTCGGTGCGTATGGAGGCAAGAAGGAACTCATGGCCATGATCGCTCCGGAGGGGGGGGTATACCAGGCGGGCACGTTGTCCGGCAACCCGCTCGCCATGGCGGCCGGATATGAAACTCTGAAGATCCTCTCAGCAAGGAGACGTCTGTACGCGGAACTTGAAAAAACCGGCCGACGGCTTGAGACGGGGCTACGAAACATCCTTGAGAAACTGGGAAAACCGTACACCGTCAACCGCGTGGGGTCAATGTTCACGTTGTTCTTTACCGAAGGCCCCGTCGTCGACTACAACTCAGCGAAAGCGTCCGACACAGGTAAATTCAAGATCTACTTCGGCGAGATGCTGAAAAGCGGTGTCTATCTCCCTCCTTCACAATTCGAAGCCGCGTTCTTATCATCTTCCCACAAGAAGACCCTCATACAAAAAACCCTCTCTGCGGCGAAGCACGCCTTGGAGAGGGTTTGAACAATCCTCAAGATCTGCTTACGGGCAGGCTGGATCCCCCGAACCACGGAGGCGTCCGGGTATGTCGACGAAAGCCGGACCGTTTACCCCCGAGAGGGTAATTCGCAGAGTAAACTGAGCGTTCCCCGTCGCCCCACCCGGCGTTGCATCGAACACCGTGCCGGTAAAGTCGGTCCTTCCGGGACCACGTGTGATGAAGTCGTAGAATGCCTCGGTTGGCAACCCGCGAACGTCCACAACAACGGAAGAATCCGCGGTGATATCAAGCGTCGGAGCAATGGTTGTTCCTTCCGCCAGCGGATTTCCGAAACGGTCGGCTACCTTGAGAGAGAAACTCTGACTACCTCCGGCGGAAAAACAGATCTGCGTGGTGTCCGCGGATCCGAGAACCTTGTAGGACATTAGTGACGTCGCCGAGAAAAGCATAATAAGGCTGTCTTTTACGGTAACTCCTCCCACGCCAAGGGTCGTCGCGTAAATCCACGCGTAGCCAGTCCCGTTGCCGTACAGTGAAGGAGGGCTAAGCGTAGCGCTCGGACGTGGATTGCCGCTGTAGATCGTCGATTGAGTTTGGCCCGAGGGGCTGGTGAAGCCTTCCGCCTGGATAACTCCGCCTGTCGAATTGAAGTACACGGCCGTACCGGGTTGGACGGGGTTGCTGTACTTGTCGCCGATAAGAACCAGAATCGTGTTCGTGCGACCCAGCCAGTCGTACGCGTCGAAATTGAACCTTTCGGCTCCTATCGTGAAGTGTCGCTGGTCGGGAAGCCCTGCGTGAATGACGAGCAGGACGGGTGACGACTGGATAAGGAGACCGTCCGTGTTGCGCCTGAGGCGGGCAACAACCTGGACAGATCCTGCGATTGTATCGCTACTGATCGTCGTGGCAACGCGGCCCGCTGCATTCGTCAGCACACCCTGGGGCAGAACGCGCGCGTACGAGGGTGGGTTGACGGAAAAGAGAACCGTATCCTGATGATTGATATCGATCGGGAAACCGAGCGAATCCCTCACTTCGTAAATGATGATCCCGGTTTCCGTCGCTCCGACCCCTTTCACGGCGAGTTCGGTCGGTGTGATACTCACCATCCTGATTGAGTTCGGATATGTGCTTCCGGTTCCCCCTCCGCCGCCGATCACGATAGAGGTGTCGCGATCGATCCTGACATCCTGCAGCCTCGCGACCCGCGGATTGAGGGTAATCACCGTGTCTTTCGTCCTGAAGCCACTCTTCGTCACCGTGAGAACTGAGAGAGCGCTGGCCGAGTCACCGAGATTGACGTTGAGCGCGTATCCGCCGACACTGTCGGTCGTCGCCGGGCCGGCAGTGATCGACTTGCTCGTGACGGAAACAGAGACGCTCGCACCGATGATGGGCTGAGACGTGCCGCTATCGAACACTTTGCCGCTGACCCGCGCAACAGTCGAAATCGTCCCGGTGCCGCCGGTCGGCGCGGTCGTTTCGGGTTCCTTACAACTGTTCACCAGAACGAAGGCGAAAAGCGCCATCGACGTGCTCAGTAAGAGATTCCTTTTCATAATCCTTCCTTTCCGTGTAGCCAACTTCCTGTCTTCCTAATTATCGCGATTCTTCGTTCGCAAACGCTCAAGGTCTTCGTCAAATTTCTTCCTCTGGATCTCCAGCACATTCTCTTTCGCGCGTTGTGACGCCCGTTCTTTCAACGTCGGAAGGATGTCGGCTCTCAACAAAATCGCCAGTTCGTTCCGTATGGTTCTCCGCTCGTCCGACCCGAAGATATACCGCAGACCGAAAAACCACGGCGGAAGATCCTTGAGGATCGGGATCCCCGTTCGCGTGACGGATTCCGAATTAAAGTAGAGCCCGCTGATGAACGCTTCCTCGCCGTCGATCAAAAGAAGCTTGGTCTGGGTGCTATTCTTGTCGATGGTCGGCGCATCCCCCGTCGTCAACGCGCTGCTGCGATCGACATTCAGCTCGATCGAAACATACTCGATGTCTCCCTCCTTGATTACCTCAGGAGTGACTTTCACGATCGTACCGGTCGGAATCTGCCGCACGGACGTCGTGACGCCGGATGCTGTGATCGTTCGCTCCGTCACCGAGATATCCTGACCGACCTGCACGTTTCCTGTTTCGTTCGACCGGACGATGATTCTCGGACTGGCGATGATCTCACCGAGGCCGTTCTGCGAAAACAACTGCAGTGCGGCGGAAATCGACCCATACTGATACGGTCTTCCGTAGGTCAGGCTGAGAGCGGAGGTCTTTGCCGGCTCCGAAAACACACCGTTCAGGGTATCCTTCCCCCGGAGGAAGGAGAACGACCAGTCGATGCCGTACTGCAGACTCTTGTCAAGGTTGAGCGAGAAAATAATCGTCGTAATGAGCACTTCGCGGGTATCGATAGAAACAACGGGCTTCGTCGCCGTACCTCCCGCCTGCTGAGCCGAGAGTTCTCGCAGGGATTTTAGTTCTATATAATCCGCCTTCTCCACAACCCTGAGGTTGTTTGCTTCCCCGATGAGGTCGAGCGCGTCGCGCCAGTGTAGACCACGTATGGGAATGCCGATGGGAGACGTTCGCTCCTGGACATCGATAATGATCTTCCCGCTAAACCGCTTGCTGATCTCGCTCAGGGCCGCAATCGCCCTGTCGAACGGCATCGTCGAATCGAGCGAGACATACTCCTGCCGGGAGCTGAACTCCGGCACACGCCGTCCGGACGTTCCCTGCGACACCGCGTCAGTCGTGGCGACAACGGCGAGAGTAATAAAGAGAAAAATAAGACGTTGTGCATTCATGGAGACTCCGTAATATAATCTACTTGATGGGGGTTCCCAGGCGAATCGTGAGCTCACCCTTGTCGATAATACCGCCTTCATTCAATACGTACTCTATGAGACCGTGCTCCGGATCAACCTTGGAGATGTATCCGAGATACACTTCATCGCCCTCGCTCAACTCCCGGATCTTGTTCTGCTGGTCCTGAACATACGCCTTCCCCGTGATGACACCCTTGAGGATCGAACGTTTGATCTCAACCAGGTCGCGGGAGTTGGGTGGAATTTCAGGCAGGATCGAAGGATAGAACGGGTTCAACGCGAGTCGCGCCGGCTGCACCGGCCGCTCAAACGTCGACGTCGAAAGTTCGGGAATCGAAGAGAAATAGGACTGAACCAGCATCTGGTACGACACGAGAAATCTCGTCTCCGTCGATTCCTTCGCTTTCGTCGGAACCTGCCTGAGAGTGATGGAACTGATCTTGTAGAGATGTCTCCCGTTCTCGATCAGCCAGAGAAACTTATAAAAATCGTTGAACGGCGCATCCCCCTTGATGTCGTACTGTCCGAAGCCGTAATTCTGGACGTTCTTCACGCCGCCGTAGACCATGTCCATCTTTACTTCGCCGCTCTGGTCAATCGTGTTGATGAGATAACTGTATGTTTCCGAGGTGACATCCGACGCCGGTATCGTTTTGACGCGCGTAGCCCATTGCGTTTTGGTCGTCTCGACCGTCGCCGTCAAAACGTTGACCTGATTCAGAAGGTCGGGGGTATTCTGCAGTTCTTTGTCGATCGCCTTGATCGATTTCTGAATCTCAGCGAGACGGTTCGGATAGCGAATCATCCCGAAGTACACTCCGACGACGATGATGATGAACAGAATGGCGCCCAGCGCGACCGTATTACGGACGATGTACGACATAGTCAGCTCACTTCGCGATTGGAAGTTTCACGTTGATCTGGAATTTGTAGACGGTCTTGTCCCGTATTTCCGTCACCTCGACCGACTGCAGCACGGAGCTGTCGAAAATTCTGGCCACGCGCGGCACGCGGGCTTTGTAGAGCGTGAATCCGTTCATCGTCATGGTCCCGTCTTCCTTGGCAGACAGATCGGTGATCCACACTGCGCTGATCGTGGAAAACTCGTTGACGAGCTTCGCGAGGACTTTACTCCACCGGTCCGAACCCGGCACGATATTGTTGTACACTCCGAGCGCCGTCTTGTATCCTTCCAACTGTTTGGTCAGTGTCTCAATGCGTGACCGTAGTTCGACGTTCGCTTTTGCCTGCGTTTGCTTCAGCGTCAGTTCGGCTTCGCCCGAAGTGATCTCCTCGAGTTTCTGCGTTATCGACCGCGTAAAATAAACTGTGAGCAGCGGAATCATCGCCAAGACGATGTATCCGTGCCACGCCAGCTTGAAGGCGCGCTGGCTTTCCCGTACCTCGTTGGGAATGAGGTTGGCCGGATAGAATGCCGGATGCTTCTCCTGGAGTATCTTCCATGCCGTCGCAATAGGAATCGCGTACTCGGGAATCTGCTCTTGCAGCTCTTCCGGGAGCTGGCTGACATCCACGTACGGTAATTGGACGAACTGAATATCGATTTCCGGAAGTTGTTCTTTCAGGAACTGGTCGAAGTTGATCCGCTTCGCTTCGCCGGCGATCAGGATGTGGTCCACGCGGGGGATACCGATGCTGTCCTGTTCAAGCAGGAGCCGGCTGTACACCGTATTCTGGATGTTGGACGCTTCGTGCCCTTCACCGAGAACCGGCGCGAAATGGAGAAACTCCGTTCCCTTCAGGAAGATCAGACGGCTGAACTCGACACCGATGTACACGATCACCGTGATCTCTTCGGGTTCCAATCCGTAGTTCGCACGCACAAGGCTGATCAACGCGAGGTCGGCGCTGTCGATCAACGTGAAGAGGGGGAGCCTGTTGCCGATAAACGGCTTTACTCCCTCGAGCATCCTGTACAGGCCGAGTCCGTCTTCCCGGACGACTGCGGTCAGGCCGCCGTCTGCATTCGGGAAGGAATCAATGGCATCCAACGGGGGAGCGGTCTCACGAATGCTCTGGATTTCTTCAACGATATGGGATTTGAGCCTCTTGCCCGCGAGACCGGCAGTGTTCTCAAGGGTATGGTAATAGACGCTCGGTTCGGCAAGACTGTACCCGAAGGCGTACTTCGTTGAAGGGTACGGAGAGAGAAGACTCAGGATGACGGAGGTATTGTCCTCTCCTCCCGCAGCTTCTCCCAGGGTGGCTGGCGCGGGGCCGAAATCCGCTTCGGCAGTAGCTTCCCCCACGGCGCCGGCCTCAACCATCTGCCGTTCCTCGATTTTCGAAACCAACGTCGCGGAACGAAGCTCTTCCAGTACGACGTTCGACCCTTTCAGAGAGAGCTTCGCAAGCTTCGTTTCTTGTCCGTCGACAAACAGCGCGACGGCGGTTTTCCTACCGCCCCGCAGAGAAGGCATACGAATTCACTATGGTCATTATTAGTCGGATGGGGTGAGATTCATAAGCTGCTGGAAACGTCGTTTGTTGTTCGCATAGTTGATGGCGTTCTCCAGAGACACTTTCTTGGCGAGGACCAGCCTGCGCAGGTCTTGTTCCATCGTGACCATGCCTTGTTCGCCGGCCTCCGACATCATCTGGTAGATCTCGCCCGTGTTGTTGTTCTTGATGGCGGCTTTGACCGATGGTGTGGCCAGCATCACTTCCTTGGCCAAAACCCGCTTCCCGTCGAGGCTGGGGACGAGTTTTTGCGAACAGACGCAACGAACGACGTCGGCGAGCCGATTCCGCACGCGCTCCTGCTCGACCGGGGGAACCTCACCGATGATGCGATCGATGCTTTCCACGGCCGAGGCAGTGTGAAGAGTCGAGAAGACTTTGTGACCGCTGTCGGTGATTTCCAGCGAGGTGAGGATGGTTTCAGGATCGCGCATCTCACCGATCATGATAATGTCCGGGTCCTGCCGCAGCGCCTGGATAGCGCCGTCTTTGAATCCCAGTACATCGCGCCCGACTTCCCGGTGGCGCACGATGCACCGGTCCGATTTATGCACGAATTCGATGGGTGACGCGATGATGACGATGTGGCCGTCCACGCTGTGGTTGTTCGCGTCGATAATGGCGTCGAGCGTCGAGCTTTTCCCGGAGCCGGTGATGCCCGTTACGAGAACGAGACCCTCTTTGGTATGTGCAAGGCTGACCATTTTCGTCACGTTCGGGTGGAATTCCAGATTCTTGTACGGACGAATGGTAGCGTTGATAGCGCGCATGTTCAGGGCGATCTGGTCGAGGTCGAAATACGCATCGGCGCGGAAGCGATGCATGTTCTCGCCTTCCATGATCATGTACGAAAAATCGAGGTTGCGGTTTTCGTAGAGGAATTGTCGCTGGCGCTCGACGAGCATCGACTGGATGAGGACGTTCAACTCGTCGAACGTGAACGGCGGAATGGTCGTGTCGGGTTTCTTTGAACCGAAGATTCTGTACCAGATCTTTCCCTGAGATCCGTATCCGCCCATGTCGATGTCGGACGCGCTGATGGTAAACATCTTCAGGAGGTAACCGTCGAAGAGTTTCTTGATTTCTTTTTTCTCTTCTTCGGCCTGGCGCGACACAATGTCGCCGATGAGCATCTGGCGTTCCATGCCGAACGCCGTGCTGGGGAGGGACGAAGCTACCTGCTTGAGTATGGAAACGGCATCAGGCATGTAGGGGAAGAACGCTCGTCATAGGTGGGGCTAATATAGACAAAAGCGAAGGCTTTGTCAATATGCGGAAGGAGAAAGTTTCAATACTCCGGTACGCGGACGTTCTCCCACCAATTGACAATCTGGAGCCTCGAGGGGATGGAGCTGGGTATCGGGAAATGTGGAGGATAGTTCGCAGCATTCCCAAGGCGTGCATCCCACCGGATACGCTTATTAAAACCCTGATTCAAATATGGATGAGGTTCTCCGCCGACGTTGTTGAAAAACCCGATGTTCATTTTGTTCTCCGATATCACGCCTCCCAGGACACGAAAGACGCCCCACCAGTTGTTCCTGCTTATCCAGCTGAAGTCTCCCCCAACCGAGATCATTACCGCGTCTATCTTCCATTCGGTGTTCACTTTTGGGTTCGGAGTATCATTCCAGAGAATTATGTCGTTCATGGCAACAATACCGAGCATGTCCGTGCTCGAGGAATCGACCAGAGGGTTCACAGAGTAGCGCACGTTGTCGTCTAGAAAGACCTGGTTCGTGGCGGCCAGCGTCAATTGCCCCTTCACCCTCCCACGGATCGAGACGTCGCCGTCGACGACAACAACCTTGTTTCTACCCACCGGGAAATTGTAGAAGTACAGTACGGGAGTTCCCCCCGAATACGTATGTAACCCCGATCGCGCCACGATGAAACCCAGGTTTGGCACACCCAGCGTGTCGATGAAATCGAATGACCAGTTCCCTGTAAAGATCGTATCGCGGACACCCGGGTCGAACGTCTGCGCCAGGGCATCGGCGCCCGTAGCAATCGGAATTTCATTAACCCCTGTCTCCCATCCATTCTTGAAAATCCCCTGATTGAGTCCCGTCCCCGGATCTTGAGCAAAAGATTTCGAGCATGTTATTTTGTCGTGGAAGACCGGCGACCCTCTAATCCACAACTTTCCATTGAAGTGGGCCCTTCCCCACACTGTATCGTACTTAACAAAATCTTCGCTATTTCCCGCGTGACCCATCATTAAACCGAGTATCTCGTATGTGGTGAGCCTCCTGAAGAT
>Ga0214473_10010238_pt1 | contig 11039 bp, 9 predicted proteins | sample RVTome_7_FD_203509 | JGI IMG/M metagenome (GOLD analysis project Ga0214473, IMG submission 203509) | Soil microbial communities from uranium-contaminated site in the Upper Colorado River Basin, Wyoming, United States - RVT98D197 | ecosystem: Environmental > Terrestrial > Soil > Contaminated >...
AAGCGGGTCCGACAAGGCCCTTGCCACGCACCCAGCCCCTATGGCATCCTGCCCGCCAAGCAAGAGGCTGCGGCGCCCGCGGAGTCCACCATGTCGAAGCTCCATCTCACCCTGGCCTGCGGCGATTACGACCTCACCCGCCCGCTCCGAGAGGAGACGGTGACGCCCGAATCCATCGAGCTCACCGTCGTCAACCTCGCCTCGCCCGAGCGCCATTGGCGCATGATGCGCCACCTGGAGTTCGACGTCTGCGAGCTCTCCATGGCCAGCTACATGCTCGCCAAGGACCGGGGGGTGGCGCGCTACACGGCCATTCCGGTCTTCCCCCATCGCCGCATGCGGCATTCCTTCTTCCTGGTCAATGCCGATGCGGGCGTGCGGACGCCCAAGGACCTGGAGGGCAGGAAGGTCGGCCTCCGCACGCTCCAGACCACCGCCACCATCTGGATGCGCGGCATCCTGCAGGACGAGTACGGCGTGGACCTCACGTCCCTCACCTGGGTGAGCCAGGACGACGAGGACGTGGCGTTCACGCCGCCGTCCTGGATGCGATGCGAACGCACGCTCCGGGGCGAGACGCTGGACTCGATGCTGCAAAGCGGCGCGCTGGCCTGCGCCATGTACCCCGACCTGCTGCCCTCATTCGTCCACGGCAGGGCGCCGAACATCCGCCGGCTGTTTCCCAACGCCAAGGCGGAGGAGACGGCCTACTACCAGAAGACCGGCTTCTTCCCCATCATGCACACGGTGGTGATCCGCGACGACGTGCTGGCGACCTATCCGTGGGTGGCCAAGAGCATGTTCAAGGCGTTCGACCGCGCCAAGACCGAGATGCATCAGGCCATGCGCGACCCGCGCAGGGTGTCGCTGGTCTGGATGCAGGACCTCCTGGAAGAGCAGCGGGCCCTCATGGGCCCCGACCCCTGGGTGTATGGCATCGAACCCAACCGCAAAACGCTCGAAGCCCTGCATCGCTACGGGCAGTTGTGCGGGCTGGTCACCAGGCCGCTCGGGTCCGTGGACGAGTGGTTCTGCCCCAGCACCCTGGACGGAACGCCGGAGTACCTGCGCTAGCCTCCTGAGCCCGAGATTCGTGGACCGATCGTGCCCGTGCCCTTGCCCTTGCCGGTCCCCGTGCCATGGCACGGGCAGAGGCACGGATGGTGAAGCGCGTGTCTGATTCAGGGGACGCGGAGTCCGTCCGGATCACCCGGCCGGCCGCGATCCCCCCCCGGGCGCAAGCGCCGGGAGGCGGCCGAACGCGGCGCGGGCTCCCAGCCGAGCGGGCCGGCACGTGCCGGCGAGGCGCCCGCGGCGGCGCACCCGAAACGGGGGCCAGCACGCACGATTCCGGGCAGACCCCCGGGACCTTCGAGGACCAGGGCCAATGAAGGGAGATGCAATGCGGACATACCGGGACATCCGGGAGCACCTGCGGGCCCTGGACGAGCGGGGCCTGCTCGTCCGCGTCGGCCAGCCCATCGACAAGGATACCGAGATGCATCCCCTGGTCCGCTGGCAGTATCGGGGTGGCCTCCCGGAGGAGCAATGGCGGGCTTTCCTGTTCGAGCACGTCGTGGATAGCAAGGGCCGGCGCTACGACATGCCGGTGACCGTCGGGGCGCTGGCCGGCTCGCGGGCCATCTACGCCCTGGGCTTCGGCTGCTCCCTGGAGGACATCGAAGGACGCTGGGATACGGCCATGGCGCGCCCCATCCCCCCGGTCCTGGTGGAGAGCGGGCCCGTCCACGAGGAAGTCCACACCGGGGCCGATCTCGACAGGGAGGGCGGCGGCCTGGACGAGTTGCCGGTCCCCATCTCGACGCCCGGCTTCGACAACGCCCCCTACACCACCTGTTCCCAGTGGATCACCAAGGATCCGGACACCGGGGTTCGCAACGTGGGAAACTACCGGGGGCAGGTGAAGGCGCGGCGGCGCCTGGGCATCTTCCCCTCCGGCCTGGGCCAGGATGTCCACGTGCACTGGCAGAAATGCAGGGAGCGGGGGCAACCCCTGCCCGCCGCCCTGGTCATCGGGGCGCCCCCGCTGGTCTGTTACGCCTCGGTGCAGAAGGTCCCCTACGGGCTGGACGAGCTGGCGCTGGCCGGCGGGCTGGCGGGCGAGCCCATCCGCGTGGTCAAGTGCAAGACCGTGGACGTGGAGGTGCCGGCCGAGGCCGAGATCGTCATCGAGGGGCTCATCAACACCGAGTTCCTGGAGCCGGAGGGGCCCTTCGGGGAGTCGCACGGGTACATGCACCCCCGGCAGCTCAACCCCTACTTCGAGGTGACAGCCATCACGCACCGCCGGGGCGCCATCTACGTCTCCTGGATCAGCCAGGTCACCCCCAGCGAATCCAGCGTCATCAAGAAGACCTCCTACGAGATCATGTTCCTCAAACATCTGCGGGACGCCTGCCGGATCAAGAGCATCCGGCGCGTGGCGATGCACGAGCCGCTCACCAACCTGCGCAAGTTCATCACGCTGCAGATGCGGCATCCCAAGGAGGCCGAGGTGTGGCGGGCCCTCCACGCCGCCGCCACCTTCCATCCGGGTGTCGGCAAGCTCGTCGTCGCCGTGGATGACGACATCGATCCCGAGAACCCCGAGATGGTCCTCTGGGCCATGTGCTACCGCATGAAACCGCACAAGGACGTGCACATCATCGGCGGGATGGAGAAAGGCCACGCGCCGCCCTTCCAGTACGGGGAGGAGGGGCCGGATGTCCTCGCCTACCACAGCGCCGCGGACGACTCGGCCATGCTCTGCAACGCCATCCTCAAGGAGCCCTTCCCGCCCATCTCGCTCCCCAAGCGGGAGTACATGGAGAAGGCGCGGGCGCTGTGGAACGAGCTGGGCCTGCCCGCCCTGCGGCCCCAGACCCCCTGGTACGGCGACCTGCCGCCCATCCCGCAGTGGGATGCGGAGCTGGAGCAAGAGGCCGAACTGGCGATCCTCGGGGAGCACTACAAGACCGGGGAGAAGCTGGCCCGGCGGCGCGTCCGGACGTCCCCGCCGGCCCAGGGGGAAACCGGCGAGGATGCCGGGGAACACGGCACACGCCACGGCGCGGCCGGCGACGGCTCGCCGCGATAAGCCTGGAGGGAGCCCGGCTATGCGACGACGATCTCTCTTCATCTGTTCCGTCGGCGCCCTCGGCCTACTCCTCGGGCTCTCGGCCGTTGTCGGTCCCGCAGCCGCCCAGGTCGTCAAGGTCCGGATGGGATCATCCCTGAGCCCGCCCTCCCTCGACACCTTCACGCCCTACGTGGCCCTGGAGCTGGGCCTCTTCAGAAAATACGGCCTCGACGTCGAGATCCTGGAGTTTCGGGGCGGGACTACGCACATGAAGGCGCTGCTGAGCGGCGAGGTGGACGTGGCCGGCGAGCTCGGGGCCACCGACACCATTCTGGCCGCCTCGAAGGGCGCCAAGGCCCGATTCTGGCTGGTCCCGCAGCCCGTCACTCCCTACCACTTCGTGGCCCGGAGGGAGGCGGCCACCACCCTCCAGGGCCTGGCCGGGCGAACCGTGGCGGTCTCGGGCATCGGCGCCATCTCCTACCATATCCCGCGGATCGTGCTGGATCGAAGCGGCGTGAACCCCGACGCGCCCAAGTACATCGCGGTGGGCTCTCCCTCCGATCGGTTCAAGGCCCTGCTGGCGGGCAAGGTCGACGCCACGGTCGTCACCAACACCGAGGCGGCGAAGCTCGGGAACTATCCGGAGATCGTGTCCCTGGTCCAGGTCCCGAAGGTCCTTCCCGAGGTCCCCTATAATTTCTGCGTGGCCAGGACCGAGTACATCGAGAAGAATCCCGAGACGATGGCGAAGCTGACCCGCGCCATGATCGAGGCCAGCCGTTGGATGGCGGCCAACAAGGCCGGCACCGTGGAGCTGGCCGCGAAGGTCCTCAAGGGAGAAACGGCGGAGACCCTTGGCCGGGCGTACGACCTGGCGGACCCGCGCATCTGGGGGGTGAACGGCGACCTCACCGAGGCGGCGTACAAGTACACCGTGGCCCTGTTGCTGCGGGTCGGCTACCTCAAGGAGCCGGTCCTCTTCGAGACTCTCTTCGACCGCCGCTTTCTGGATCAGGTCCTGCGGGAGCTGGGTCGCATCTAGGAGGGCCATAGGGCGGCACCGGCCAGGCATGGACGACGCCACCCTCCGACGAGAGTAAACTACCCCGCCGCAAGCGGCGGAGCTTTCAGGAACATCAATGCCGATCCTTGGCGATCCCGACAACGTGATAGGCCAGCCGATAGACCGCATGGGCCGTCCGCGGGGACTCGTGCCCCTCGGGGGAGATAGCACGAACCCTCTCCCGCGGCCATCTTGTGTGCCGACCGGACTGTCGGTGCGGCGGCCCGCTTTCCTCCCCGCCGCAAGCGGCGGGGTATCCAGCGGGCTGTTTTCATGAATTGACCGAGGGTGGAAGTGAAAAGCGGAAACCGGTGCAGGAAAAACTTGGAGAGAGAGGAACAGGCCCTACGGCGCTGCGTGAGGACGCGACACACGGATGCGCCCGCCGCGTACGGTCACAACGGCGCCTTCCGCCAGTTCATGCGAATGATCTGCGAGAACCCTCTCCATCAGCAGAATACGCCTCGCGGCTGGAACGTCCGGCAAACGGACGATCCCGCAGTGCCTCATCCCCTCCACGAAGATAAGCTCGCCGAAGTCCTTATCCATGGTGACCAATATACGGCCTTCTGCGGCAGCCCACCCCAGGAGCGTCCTGTCGCCGGGATCAGGACCTCGTTCCCTTGATTCGACCACATTGTGCTGCTGCTGGAAGAGCCATTCCGCCACGCGATGGCCCGCGCACCGATCAACCAGGAACTTCACTTAGGCGCGACCCGCACCGCGTCGAGCGAGTCATGGGCGATAACAGCATGGGCGTATGCGATACACGCTCGGATATCCTCCAGCTCCAGGTCGGGATAGTCGGAAAGGATTGCCTCCGGGGTCTCGCCTTGTGCCAAGAGGCTCAAGATGAGTTCCACCGAAATCCGCATCCCCCGGACGATCGGCTTCCCCCCGAATATCTCGGGATTCGCGGTAATCCGCCCAAGAGGTTCATCCCCGGCCATGGCGCGCCCCCTTCTTCCCGTCTCCCACCCTGCGCCCTCGCTGCTCTCTCGCGGGGCACATCCTCTCAACCCAAGCTGCTCATATCCTGTATCGGCAGGACTGTGTATCGGGCACGGTCATCACGATACGATATGCCGCCCACGGGTGCAAGAGGTGCGTGGTGTCTTCCCATGCGCCCGCTGTCCCACCAGGACTTGACAAGGAGGAACCTCCCCTTGCAGACTGCGGGAACTTCCGTGGCCAGGGGGCCGCTCGAAGCGCGGCGAAAGGAGATGCTTCATGAAGACGGCGTGTGGACGGCGTGAGTGGGCTGCCATCAAGGGAGGAATCGTGGCGGGCCTGGTCGCTGCGGCGGTCGCCCTTGGGTTCGCGGGGGCGGCGTGGGCGCAGGGGGCGAAGATCAAGGTGGGGCGCACCACGGGGGCCAGCGGGTTTCACATCCCCACCTACGTGGCCATGGACCGGGGGCTGTTCAAGGCCGAGGGGCTGGACGCCGAGTTCGTGAACATGACGGCCGGGGAGCTGGTGCGGGCCGCCATCGCCAAGGAGATCGACTTCGCCCCGGTCCCCGGCGCCGGCGCCGAGGCCATGTTGAAGGGCGCCCCGCTGGTCTTCGTGGTGGGCGAATCCCTGGTGTCCCAGTGGACCCTCGTCACCGCCAAGGGCGTCGAGAAGCCCGAAGACCTCAAGGGCAAGACCCTGGGCATGGGCCGGCCCGGGTCGGCCGATTACGGGGAGTTCGTGGTGATCCTGGCGAAATTCTTCAAGATGGAGCTGGGGAAGGACTTCAAGGTCATCAACTTCCGCGGAGAGCCCGAGCGCATCGCGGCCCTCATCTCGGGGTCCATCCAGGGAGCCGTCCTCTCCTTCCCCCACGCCGCCCGCGCCGAGGCCGAGGGCCTGAAGGTCCTGCTCCGCGCCGGGGACTATCAGCCGCGCATGGGCGGCACCATCAGCACCCACCGGGACAACATCCGGGACCGGCGGGACGCCATGAAGCGCTTCGTCCGGGCCGTGGCCAAAGCCTGCGACATGATCAGGGCCGACAGGCCAGAGACCCTCGCCGTCATCAAGAAGCACTTCCAGATCGACGATGCCCGAGTGGCCGAGAACCTGTACAACCAGATCCGGGACAAGTTTTCCCCGCAGATGCCCAGGGACCTCCTCCGTCAGCTCTTCGAATCGGTCGCCACCCCCGAACTGGGCTGGCCCAAGGAGAAGCCCCTCCCCGACCTGGAACAGTTCGTCGCCCGCGACCTGCTCGCGGAGGTGCTGCGGGAGATGGGGAAGCCCGTGAACTGAGGCCGTCAGCCATCAGCCGTCAGTTGTCAGCTCAGGATCGGGCGTCACCGGCCCAGCGCGTCCGCGCGCTCTCTTGGAAGGAGGGGGCCCATGGAGATTGAGACGAGGCGGAAGGCATCTTCCCGGCGGCGCCTGCGGCCCGCCGTCCTGTGGGGGCTCGTGGCGCTGGCCACGCTGGCGGCGGCGAACGCCGGGTGGGCGCAGGCGCCCAAGGTCAAGGTGGGGCGGACCACCGGGGGCAACGGGTTCCACCTGCCCACCTACGTGGCCATGGACCGGGGGCTGTTCAAGGCCGAGGGCCTGGACGCCGAGTTCGTGAACATGACCGGCGGCGAGCTGGTGCGGGCCACCATCGCCAAGGAGGTGGACTTCACCCCCATCCCCAGCGGCGGCGCCGAGGCCATGCTCAAGGGCGCCCCGCTGGTCTTCGTCGTCGGCGAGTCCCTGGTCTCGCAGTGGACGGTCACGACGACCCGCGACATCGCGAAGCCGGAGGACCTGCGGGGCAAGACCCTGGGCCTCGGCCGGCCCGGCTCGGCGGATTACAGCGAGCCGGTGGTGGTGCTGGAGAAGTTCTTCAAGCTGCAGGCCGGGAGAGACTACAAGGTCATCTCGTTCCGTGGGGAACCCGAGCGGATCGCGGCGTTGCTGGGCGGTTCCATCCAGGGGGCCTGCCTCTCGTTTCCCCATGCGGCCCGGGCGGAGGCGGAGGGCCTCAAGGTCCTGCTGCGAACTGGAGACCATACGCCGCGCCTGGGTGGAACGCTCCACACCCACCGGGACAACCTGCGGGACCGGCGGGACGCCACGAGGCGGTTCATCCGCGCCATCGCCAAGGCCGCGGATTACATCCGCACGGAAAAGGCGGGGACGCTGGAGGTGATCCAGAAGCACTTCCAGATGAACGACCAGCGGATCGCGGAGAGTTTCTACCAACAGATACGCGAGAAGTATGGCCCACAGATCCCCCGCGACCTCTTCCGCCAACTGTTCGAATCCGTCGCCACGCCCCAACTGGGCTGGCCCGAGGGCAAGCCCCTCCCCGACATCGAGCAGTTCGTGGCCCGCGATCTGCTCGCGGAAGTGCTCAAGGAACTCGGGAAACCGGTGAACTGACCGCTCGCGCCATCAGCCGTCAGCCGTCAGCTCGGTGTGATCGGTCTCAAGGGTTGCGTCCCTTCTGGATATGCCCGGACGCTGCGCCCCCCAAAGCTGACAACTGACGGCTGATGGCTGATGGCCGCTTTCCCGTCCCCCGCGATCAGAAGGTCTTGGTGGCCTGGGGGCGCCAGCGGGTGAGGCGGGTCTCCAGGGCCTTCACCGAGAGCGTGAGACCGAGCGAGAGGGCCATGAAGACCAGGACGCCGGCGAACATCACGTCGGCCCGGTAGCCCGAGGCGGCCGAGGCGATCATGTAGCCGAGGCCGCGGCTGGCGCCGAAGAACTCCCCCACCACCACGCCCAGGATCGCCCGCCCGATGGCCAGGCGCAGGCCGGCCACGATGTAGGGCAGCGCGTTGGGCAGCACGACCACCTTCATCACCTGCCACTCGCGCCCCCCGAAGGACCGCACCACGTTCACCAGCACCCGGTCCGCGTTCCGCACGCCCTCGTAGGTATTGATGAGCAGCGGGAACACGGCGCCGATGAACACGATCACCACCTTGGACCAGATCCCGATCCCGAACCAGAGGATCAGCAGCGGCAGCCACACGATGCGCGGCGTGGCGTTGAACGACGTCACGTAGGGGTCCAGCAGGTCGTCCAGCGTCTTGAACCGCCCCAGCAGCAGCCCCAGGGGCAGCCCCACGACGATGGACAGACCCAGGCCGAGGAGGAACTCCGCAGCGCTCACCGCGAAGTGCCCCTGGAACTCCCCGCTCTCCACGAGGCGGTAGAGCGCCACCACGATCTGGGAGGGCATGGCGAAGAAGAGCTTCGCCCCCCTGGGCAGCGTCACCAGGCGGGGGACGATCTCCCAGACCGCCAGGGGCAGCACCAGGCACCCGACCCCCAGTCCGTACCGCTCCCAATCCCGTGCCCCTGCCCGTGCCCGTGCCATGCCCCGCCCGCCCCGCGCCCTCACCGCTCCTGCTGCCCGGCCCGCCACGGCGCCACCATGGCCTCGAGCTTCCGCACCGCGCCCGTGAGCCCCACGGCCACCACCGCCAGCACCAGGATGCCCGTGAACATCTCGGGCAACCGGTAGGTGTCGCCGAACCGCGAGATGGCGAACCCCAGCCCCTCGGAGGCCGCGTAGAACTCCCCCACCAGGATGCCGATCAGCCCCCGCCCGATGGCCAGCCGCGCGCCCGCCACGATATAGGGGACCACGCCCGGCAGGATGACCTTCAGGTAGAGGTCCCGCTCCCTCCCGCCGAAGGCCCGCACCACGTTGATCAGCAACGGGTCCGTGCACCGCACGCCGGCGAAGGTATTGAAGATGAACGGGAACACCGCCAGCAGGAAGACCAGGACCGCCTTGGCCACTATGCCCACGCCCATCGTGATGATCAGGAGCGGCGCCAGGGCGATGAGGGGGCTGGCGTAGAGAGCCGTCAGCAGCGGGTCCAGGGCGTATTCGGCGCGCCGCCGCCACCCCATCACGGCCCCCACCGGGATCCCCACCACCACCGCCAGGGCGAAGCCGGCCAGGAAGGCCTCGCCGCTGACGGCCATGTCCTTCCACAGCTTCCCCCCCAGGATCTGCTCGCGGAAGGCGGCCGCGATGAGCGACGGTTTGGTGATGAAGAACGGGTCCCACCGCACCACCGTGCTGAACGCGATCTCCCACGCGCCCACGAACACCACCACCGACCCGCACCCCAACACCATTCTTCGACGGCGGCCCAGGGCGTTCAGCATCAGGCGTTCCATTTTCGATCGCAGATTTCTGATCTGACCCATCTGCAATCCACAATCTGCAATCTGCAATCAGGTTCGGGTGGCGGTCAGCTCTTCCTTCAGGGCGGTCCAGATGGCCAGCTTCAGGTCGTTGAACTCGGGCGAGAGGCGCATCTCGTAGTCGCGGGGGCGCGGGAGCCGCACGGGGATCTCGGCCTTGTGCCGGCCGGGGCGCGCGCTCACCACGACCACGCGGTCCGAGAGGTAGGCGGCCTCCTCGATGCTGTGGGTCACGAAGAGCACGGTCTTCTTGGACTGGTCCCAGATCTGGAGCAGCTCGGCCTGCATCAGGTCGCGGGTCTGCGCGTCCAGGGAGGCGAAGGGCTCGTCCATCAGCAGGACGTTGGGGTCCGTGGCCAGCGCCCGGGCCAACCCCACCCGCTGCTTCATGCCGCCCGACAGCTCGTGGGGATAGTGGCGTTCGAACCCCCGCAGGCCCACCAGGTCGATCAGTTCCGCCGCCCGCCGCTGCCGCGCCGCCGGGGCCACGCCCTTCAGCTCCAGCCCCAGCTCCACGTTGCCCAGCACCGTGCGCCACGGCAGCAGGCCGAATTCCTGGAAGACCATGGCGCGGTCGGGCGACGGCCCGGCGATGGCCCTCCCGTCAATGCGGATCTCCCCCGCGTCGGCCCGCAGCAGGCCCAGCACCACGTTCAGGAACGTGCTCTTGCCGCACCCCGACGGCCCGACCAGGCTCACGAACTCCCCCCGGGCCACCCGCAGGCCGAACCCCGCCAGGGCCGTCAGCGGGTTCCGGTTCGCCGGCCGGAACGTCACCGTCAGGTCGTTGGCCACGATGTAATCCACTGGGGTAGCCCTCGCGCCCTCCGTCGCACCGGGGCGCCAACCAACCTCCCCGTCGTGCCTCCGCTCGCCGCCGCCCGCCCCGCCCAGGTCCAACTGATGGCGGGGCGAGGATGATGCAAGGCGAAATATATGTCAACACCCCGCGTGATGCTCGCTGTCTCTGCCCCGGCGCCTCCTGCGCGCGGTGCCGGCCGCCCTCCGAGTTCCCATGAGGTAAGACTTACCGCGTCCCTGTAACAAATACATTCGACACTTTTCCCCGCCGCCCTCCATAACTCACCGGCCGTCCTGGCTCGGCGCCGGGAAGGCGACCCATCCAGGTTTGGGCCGTGTATCGGCTACACGGTCCCGCGGCCCAGGACCCACGCGGGGTGCGTCTCGTTCGACCGCCGCATCGCGCACGCAACACCGCGCCGTCACGGACTTCCAGCGTCAAGCGAGCCCTCGGCGCGACCCCTCGCACCGATCTTGCTTACCCTGTCGCGGCCAGGGCCGGCCCTCCGACCCCTCGCATGTGTGGATCGCGGGCGGACGAGGCAGGCGACGGGGAGGACGAGGATCAGTGCTGACAGATGCGGCAGTAGTGGGTGCTGCGCTGGCCAAGCTGGATCCGGCGGATGGGTGCGCCGCAACGGGGGCACGGCTGGCCGTGGCGATGATAGACGCGGTGGAACCGGACGAATCGGCCCGGGCTACCCGAGGCGTCGCGATAGTCCGAGATGGAGCTGCCCCGATGCCGTATCCCTGCCTCCAGGACGGCGCGCAGGCCGCGCAGCAGGCGGGCGGCATCGGCCCGCGTGAGGGTCCGCGCCCGCCGCGTGGGCCGGATGCCCGCCCGGAACAACGCCTCATCGGCGTAGATGTTGCCGATGCCCGCCAGCTTCGTCTGGTTCAAGAGGAGCGTCTTGATCCGCAGACGCGTCTCCCGGC
>Ga0214473_10010239_pt1 | contig 11039 bp, 9 predicted proteins | sample RVTome_7_FD_203509 | JGI IMG/M metagenome (GOLD analysis project Ga0214473, IMG submission 203509) | Soil microbial communities from uranium-contaminated site in the Upper Colorado River Basin, Wyoming, United States - RVT98D197 | ecosystem: Environmental > Terrestrial > Soil > Contaminated >...
CAACGGGGCGGTCCGCTGGATTGCCGATCGGAGGGGACGATGAACGGCCTCTCCCGTCCCCCGGTCTGGCGCCTCGCTCCGGCGATCGTCTCCCGCCGGATCGCCGGGGAGCACCTGCTGGTCCCGGTGCGTCACGGGACCGCCGAGATGGACTTCATCTACACGGTCAACGCCACCGGGAGTCTGGTCTGCGATCTTCTCGACGGGGCACGCTCGGCCGAGGAGCTCGCGGCGTCGGTCGGCGCGGCCTACGGGATCAGCGCCGAACGGGCGCGGGAGGACGTGAACGACTTTCTCGAGGCGCTGCGCGCGGCCGGGCTTGCGCTCGCGGAGGACCCGGCATCATGAACGCCTGTCACGACCTTGCCTACAGCGATTTCGGCCGGATCATCGCCCGCGCCTCCGCCGGCACGCGCCTGCCGCTGTCCGGATCGATCGAACTGACGTTCAAGTGCAACCTGCGCTGCGTCCACTGCTACATTCCCGATTTTTCCGGGCGCGACGAGATGAGCACCGGCGAGATCACCCGCATTCTCGACGAGGTGGCCGACGCCGGGTGCCTGTGGCTCCTGCTGACCGGCGGTGAGGTCCTGACACGGCAGGATTTCCCCGCGATCTACCTCCATGCCAAGCAGCGCGGTTTCCTGGTCGCGGTGTTCAGCAACGGGACGTTGTTCGACGAACGGGTCGCCGATCTGTTCGCGGAGTGGCCGCCGTTCTCGCTCGAATTCACCCTCTACGGGATGTCGGACGAGACCTATCAACGGACCACCGGCTTCCCCGGTCGCTTCACGCGCGTGCGCCGCGCCATCGAACTGGCGCTCGATCGCCGTCTGCCGCTGGCCCTGAAAGCGGTCGCCATGGACCTGCTGGTCAACGAGATCCCGGGCATGCAGGAGTACGCCGCCACGATCGGCGTCCCTTTCCGCTACGACCCGACGATTCACGGCCGTCTCGACGGTTCGCCGCAGCCGACCCTGGTGCGCGCCAGCCCCGAGCGCGCGGTGCGCTTCGATGTCGACGACCCGGTGCGACGCGCCGAGTGGCTGGAGTTCTACCGCGGCTTCGTCGAGCGTCCGGCCCCGCGTGACGGCCGGCTGATGTCGTGCGGCGCCGGCGTCAACAGCTTCCACGTCGATCCACGCGGACGGCTGCTGACCTGCGAGGCGCTCCCGATCAACGGCTACGACCTGCGCCGGGGCAGCTTCCTCGAAGGTTGGAACGGACCGCTGGCCGCATTGACGCGCCGGGCCGCCGATTCGACGAATGTCTGCTTCCAGTGCGATCTGCGCGCCATGTGCGATCGCTGTCCCGCGACCGCCACCCTGGAAACCGGCAGCCCGGACGGCTGGATCCCCTGGTATTGCGAAATCACCCACCGGCGGGCGGCGGTCCTCGAGGAGGAATCGGGCCGGCCGGAGAAAGCGGCCCCGCTGCGGGCCCACGCCGACCGGGTCGCCGCCGGCTGGACCCCGCCCGGCGCCATCCTGCCGCGGTCCCCCGGGCCGCGGGGCGGGTGTGGCGCGGGCGGATGCGCCACCGGCTGCGGCGCCGGCGCCACATCGACGAAGTCCATGCTGCAGATCGAACCGCCGAGGCGGGCGGCCTGAACCGGGAGGGGGGGGAGAATGTCGGACCACGATAATCCACGGGACGGCGGCGGGACTGGCCCGTACGAGCCACCGGCGTTGAACCGCATCCGGCTGGTGCCGGACGAGGCGGTGCTCGCCTCGTGCAAGAACACCGTGACCCTGGGTCCGGGCGGATTCGGTCAAAAATGCAGCGGTCCCCCCGCTCTGTGTTCCCACAATGCGTCCTGACCGCCCCCGTCCGCTGATCCTCGAGGTCGCCGGCATCGGGCTCCAGGTCTGCCCCGCCGACCCGGCGGTGACCCTGATCGCCGGTCCCTCCCACCTTCCGTTCCTGGCCGGAGCGCCGGGACGGGATTGCGCCTCTGTCGAGATCGCGGCACGCGGCGGGCGGCCCGCCCCGCGTACGCGTGGGAAGACCATCTTCGAGACCGGCTCGGTCTGGCGCCTCGAGGAGGTCGGCGAGAACCGGCTCCTGACCTTCCGATCGGCCGTCTATGGCCGGGAGCCCTACCTGGCGGTGGAGTTCGATCGGGAATTCGACCAGGGACGCGGCGAGACCCTCGTCGGCGGGCCCCTGCTCGCCGCCGGCGAGATGCACCCCTTCGTCTACCCCTTCGACGAGGTCGTCTTCCTGGCCCGGCTGTCGCGCGCCCGCGGCGTCCTGGTGCATGCGTGCGGCCTCACGGTCGACGGCCAGGGGGTGTTGTTTCTCGGAACCTCGGGCGCGGGCAAGAGCACGACGGCGCGGATGTGGCAGGAGCGCGGCGGCGTGACGATCCTCTCGGACGACCGGATCGTCCTGCGCACCGAAGGCGACGGCTACCGGATCTACGGCACTCCGTGGCACGGCGAAGCGGGACTGGAGGCCGCGGTCTCGGCCCCGCTCCGCGCGGTCTTCATCCTCGAGCAGGCGCCGCGCACGCGCCTCGTCGAGATCGCGCCGGCGTCGGCCGTCGCCCAGATGATGGTCCGCGCCTTCCCGGCCATGTGGGATCAGGACGGACTCGAGTTCGCCGTCCGGTTCCTGTCGGATCTGGTCCAGAGGGTCCCGGTCCGCAAGCTGCAGTTCCTGCCCGATCGAACCGCGGTCGACACCATCCTTGCCGCCATGGAACAGCCGGCCCGCGAACCGGCCCCGCCGGAAAGGCGATGAGCGGCGGGCCGGCGCGGCCCCGTCGCGAGTCGGAGGGCCGCGAATCGTCCGAGGCCGCGAACGGCGGGACCGTCGCTTTCCAGGCGGATCTGGTCCTGGATCTCCTGCTGCAGGATGGCCACGCGACCCTCGTCCCGGTGCGCGGGCGCAGCATGCGGCCGACCCTGGTGAATGGGGACGCGGTCGTGATCGAGCCGTTCCTCGGACTCCCGCGTCCGGGACAGATCGTCCTGGCGCGGACCGACGGGATCCTGATCGTGCACCGTCTGGTGGCGATCGAGATGGTCTCCGGTCGTCGTGTTTATCGCCTTCAGGGGGATGCCGAGCCGGGACCGGACCCGGGGGTGAGGCGCGAGAACCTGATCGGCCGTGCCGTGGCCCTGGTGCGTGACGGACGCCGCGTCCCGATCGACGACAGTCCCCGGGCGCTCCGCCAGGCGCTTCGTCGCGCCACCCTGCGCCGGCTGGGACGACGCCTGACGCGCCGCGCCGCCCTCCTCCTCCCGGCCATGCTGCTGTCCGCCGGGTCGCTGATCGCCCAGGACACTTTCGCCCCGGCCCCCGACTATCGCTTCGGCACCGGGGATGTCCTCAGCCTGCGGGTCTGGAACGGCGAGCGCCTGGATGAACTGCGGTTGACGGTGCAGAGCGACGGCGAGGCGTTCCTGCCGCTCCCCGGTCTCGGATCGCTGCCGGTGGCGGGCCGCACCGTCGGCGAAGTGAAGCAGGAACTCGGCCGGGTCCTCGGTTCGATCTACCGTCAGACCCACCTGGAAGTGCTGGTCCTGAAGTACGCGGGCCACCGCGTTGCCCTGATGGGCGAGGTGCGCACCTCGGCCCGGCCCGACAGCGGTCCGGGCGAATGGCCGCTCCAGGGGCCGACCCGGCTGGTGTCGTTCCTGTCGCTCCACGGGGGGCCGGCGCCGGACGCCGACCTGATGCGCATCCAGATCATCCGCAAGGGAGGCGAAAGGCGCGAGGTGAACCTCTATCGCGCCGTGTTCCAGGGGACCGTCGAGGACGATCCCGAACTGCAGTCGGGTGACCTGGTCTTCGTCCCCTCGACCGCCCTCGGCAACCGCAAGGTGATGGTGCTCGGCGAGGTCCGGACGCCGGGTGTGGTCCACATCCTCGACTCCATGGGGCTGATCGAGGCGATCACCCGTGCCGGCGGCTTCACCTCCCAGGGCTACATCAAGGGGGTCGTCGTCCTGAAGCGGGGCGAGGCAGGGCCGCGGATGCAGGTGGTGAACCTCAAGGAGATGTTCCGCAAGGGATCGTTCGACGCCGACGTGGCCCTGGCGCCGGGTGACATCGTGTTCGTGCCGCGGCGCGCCATCGCGACCCTCCAGGAAGTCTTCTCGATCATCAATCCGGCGCTCGGGATCATCGAGTCGCTCTACATCATCGACAGCTTTCAGAACGAGGACTGAAGGCTTGAGCGCTCCCCATGACGTGAGCCTGCACGACGGCGTGCGGATTCTGCGGCGCCGCTGGCGTCTGGTCGCCGGCACCGCGCTGGGGCTCGCGACCGCCACCCTGGTGCTGGCGCCGGTGACCCCGACGCGTCACGAGGCGGTCGCCCGTCTGAAATGGAGCCGGACCGACAGCATCACCGGGCTCTTCCTCGAAGCCTTCAGCTGGAGCCCCGGGGACGACCTGGCGACCCAGGCCCAGATCATCCGGAGCAAGCCGATCGCGCTCCGCTCCGCCCAGCGGCTCGGGCTCCTGCCCGCCGGCGCGGGACTCGAGGCGGTGCTCGCCGAGCCGTCCCTCACCCGCACCCTCGACGACGTCATCGCCAGCTATAAGGCGCAGCCGCTGGAGAGCACCAGCCTGATCGAGATCCGCGCCTCGCGGGGCGATGCCCGCGAGGCGGTGGCGCTGGCCAATGCCCTCCTCGAGGAGGCGATCCACCAGCACACTTTCGAGCGCAACCGCCAGGCGATCGAAGCGCGCGAGTTCGTGGAAAAGCAGGTCGCCGACGTCGGGGGCAGGCTCGAGGCCGCGGAGGACCGCCTGACCACGTTCAAGGAACGTCATCGAGGCGCCAGCCGGCCCGCGGCGCAGGAGATCCAGTACTTCCAGGACGAGGCGGCGCGCACCGAGGCGCGGATCGTGGCGCTGGAAGGACTCGCGGCGCTGCTCGACCACGGCGCCGGTCCCGGGAGCACCCCGGAGATCCTCCTCGTCGATCTGAGCGAGGAAGGGCTCGCCGCGATCCGCGACGAGCTCGGACGACTGGAGGATCAGCGGCGGCAGCTGCTGGCCATCCAGCGGGAGGATTCCCCGGAGGTGCAGGCCCTGAGCGGCCGGATCGACCGGATCGTCGAGCGGCTGAGACGCGAGACGCGCACCGCCCTCGACCTGGCGCGCCGCCGCCGGCAGGTCCTCGATGAACGGCTGGCCGCCTTTCCGCGCGCCGAGCAGACCTTCCTGCAGTTGCAGCGCGAAGTCCAGGTGAACGCCGAGGCCTACGAGATGCTGATGCGCAAGCACCAGGAGGCCCTCATCAAGGAGGCCGACAAAGTCCAGGAACTGTCGGCGGTCGAATACGCCGCCCGGGCCGAGCCGATCCGGGGCCCGGGACGCTGGCTGCGCACTCTCGCCGGCCTGCTGGTCGGGCTGATCCTCGGCCTGGTCGGTGCGTTCGTCGCCGAGGCGCTCGACACCTCCATCACCCGCCTGGAGGACGTGGAGCAGGGGCTCGGTCTGCCGGTCATCGGAGTCATACCGCCCTTCGATGCCACGACGGCCAGGCGCAGCATGGTGGAGGCGGCGCGCGGCGTCCTTCCCCCGCCCCTGCCGACGGGACCGGGACGACTCGTGACGCGGGCCTCCCCGCATGGCCCGGCGGCCGAGGCCTACCGGTCGCTGCGGACCAATGTCGAGTTCGCGCGGCTGGGGCGCGCCGGACGGACCTTCCTGTTCACCTCCGCGGTGCCGGCCGAGGGCAAGTCGACGACGGTGGCGAATCTGGCGGTGTCGATGGCGCAGATGGGTCTGCGGGTGCTCGCCTGGGACTGCGACCTTCGTCACCCGGCGCAGCACCAGTTCTTCGACGTTCCCCGGGATCCCGGCTTCACGCAGGTCATCCTCGGACAGGTCTCCTTGAAGGAGGCGCTGCGCCGCCCTGCCGGTCTGCCGGACGGCCTGCACCTCCTGACCTCCGGACCGCTGCCGCCGAACCCCTCGGAGATCCTCGCCTCGCCCCAGGTCCGCGCCTTCGTCGCCGAGACCGCGGCGCGTTACGACGTGGTGTTGATCGACGCGCCGCCGATCCTGCCGGTCACCGACGCGGCGATCCTGGCGGCGCGGGTGGACGGTGTGATCTTCGTGATCGAGCCGGGCAAGGTCGGACGCGCCGTCCTGAGACGGGCCCGGGCCCACCTCGAGAACGTCGGCGGGGCCATCCACGGCATCGTGCTCAACGATCGCGGCGGCACCATCGCTTCGCTCAATCCCGAGCTGGCCTATCTCTATCATCACTACGAGTCCGGGGTGGCCGAATTCACGCGCGACGGGAGATCGCCGGCCGGCAAGCCGCGTCGCGCCGGTGCGGCGCCGTGATCGGGCTGCCGTCGCCGGCCGGGCGGCACCATCCCGGCGTCCTCACCCTGTGGGGGGCGGGCCTCGCGGCGCTGGCGCTTCTGGCCTTCTGGATCGGGCGCGCGCCGCTGGCCCTTCCGCTGGGCGCCGCGGCGGCGGCCGCGATATTTCTCGTGGTCCTGGTGAGCGCCGAGGCCGGGCTGGTCCTCCTCGTCCTCTCGATGCTCCTGTCGCCGGAGGTCCCGCTCGCGGGGCTCGGCGGGACCGATCTCGAAGGAGGCCGATCCGTCGTCCTCCGGGCCGATGACCTGGTGCTCCTGATCGTCGGCCTGGCATGGCTCGCCCGTCTGGCGATCCAGAAGGACCTCGGGACCATCCGCCGCACCTCCCTCAACCTCCCGATCCTGGCGTGGATTCTCGCCTGCACCGCCGCCACGTTTCTCGGCATCGGCGCCGGCCGGGTCAGGCCCCTCCTCGGCCTCTGCTTCCTGCTCAAGTACGTCGAGTACGTCCTGGTCTTCTTCATCACCGTCAATTACGTCCGCAGCGAGGACCGTCTCCGGCGGGTGCTGGTGGCGGTGCTCCTCACCGCCACCGCCATCGCTGGGTGGGCGTTCGTCCAGATGCCCTCCGGCCAGCGTCCCTCGGCTCCCTTCGAAGGGACGCCCGGTGAGCCGAACACTCTGGGGGGGTACCTGGTCCTGATGTTCTGCGTGGCGACCGGCATCGTGGTCGCCCGCCCGGAGGGAACCTGGGTCCGCTGGTGCCGCCTGCTCGCCATGGCTCTCATCCCGCCGATCCTGGCGACCCTGTCGCGCGGTTCCTGGGTGGCCCTGGCCGGCGCCCTGCTCGCCTTTCTGATCCTGGCGCCACGACGGCGGGGCCTGACCGCGGCGGTCCTGGTGGGGGCGGCCCTGCTGGTGATCCTCCCGCCGCAGACGGTCGCCGATCGGGTCGCCGGCACCTTCGCGCCAGGTTCGGAAGCGACCCGGGTCGGAACGATCCACCTCGATGAATCGTCGTCGGCGCGGCTGGAATCGTGGGGCACGGCGCTCAACGGCTGGCTGCACCACCCGATTGCGGGGTGGGGAGTCACCGGATACGGCTTCATCGACGCCCAGTATTTCCGCCTCCTGGTCGAGACCGGTCTCCTCGGCATCGTGGCGTTCGGATGGCTGGTCCTGGCCCAGGCGCGGCTGTTTCACTCGGTGTTCCGGAGCGCCCGCCGGCCGCTCCACCGGGGCCTGGCGATCGGCCTGTGCGCGGCTCTGGCGGGTCTGCTGGCCCACGGGGTCAGCACCAACACCTTCATGCTGATCCGGATCATGGAGCCCTACTGGCTCCTGGCCGGTCTGGTCGCGACCATCCCCACGATCGAGGCATCCGCGTGAGCGGCCCGCCGGCCCCGGCCACCCCGTCCGGCGCGACGCCGGAACTGGCGCGCGCCGCCGCCCGCGGGGTTACCTGGGGAGCCGTGGAAGCGGCGGCGGCCAGTCTGACCGGACTCCTGGTGACGCCGCTTTTGGTCGGGGTCGCCGGCTTGCCGGGACTCGGGCTCTGGAGCGCCGCCTGGTCGGCGGCGCACGCCTCCTCGCTGGCCGATCTCGGGGTGGCCGCCTCCTACACCCGCTTCGCCGCGCACCACCTCGCGCGTGGCGAAACCCCGGCGCTCAACCGGCTGCTCTCGGCCGGCGCCGGCTTCTACCTCCTGTTCTGGTCGGTCATTCTGCCGATCGCCTGGTTCGCCTGGCCGGCGGTCGCCGTCCGTCTCGCGCCCTCGGACGAGATCGCCGGTGCCGCCCCCTTCGTGCTCTCCTGCGCGCTCGCCACGGTGGCGTTGCGCACCACCGCCTCGGTGTTTCGCGGCGTCGTCGCGGGGGCCCAGAGGATCGACCGGCTCGGTCGGATCGGCGCGTGCGCGGCGGTCGGCGAAGGTGCGCTGGTCACGACGCTCATCCTGGCAGGCGCCGGTCTTGAGGGCGCGGCGCTGGCGGGACTGATCGCCGCCGTCGGCGCCACGATCGCCGAATGGCGCGCCGCGCGTCTCCTGGCCCCCGGCTTCCGTGTCCGGCCCTTCGCGGCACGATTCGCCGACTGGCGGGCGGTCCTCGGCTTCGGGATCCGCCTGCAGGCGACCCGGGCGGCCGAGTTGACCGCCGCCCACCTGCCCCGCCTCGCCCTCGCGTTCGGCGCCGGGCTGCCGGCGGCCGGCGCCTACGACCTCGGGATGCGACTGGCGGGTGTCCTGCGGGCAGGCGCCGGCCTTCCCCTCCCGGTCATCCAGCCTCTGGCCGGTCGGTTGGCGGCGCTTGGAGACGAAGGTCGAATCGCCGAGCTGGTGGAGCGTACCACCCGTTACGCCGCCCTCCTGGCCGCCGGACTCCTCGTGCCGGTGTTAATCGACGCGCGCGCCCTGCTGATCCTCTGGACCGGGACGGAGACCCCGCCCGCGGCGGCCGCGGCGGCGCGTCTCCTGGCTGCCGCGCTGGCGGCGGGTGTGGTGATCTCGCCCCTCCGTCTGACGGTCCGCGGCGCCGGTCACCCCGGTGTCGAGACCACCGCCGCGGTCGTTTCCGGCGCGCTCCACCTGGTTCTGGTCCTGGTCCTCGCGCCCCGGCTGGGCGCCGTGGGGGTCGCCGCCGCCCTGCTCCCCGCCGTCCTGGTAGCCGCCCTGCTGATCGATCGGGGAGCGCGGCGCCGGGGACTCGGGTCGTCCGCCGACCTCGTCCCCGGTGCCGTCGCCATCGCCGCCTTTGCCCTGGTCGCCGGGCTGGCCTGCGGCGGGATCCTCCACTTCGCCGCCGGCGCTCCGGACCCGACCCGGACCGCCGCCTTCCTTCACCTGCTTCCCGAGATGGCGGTGGCCCTCGGCATCGTGGCCCTCACCGCCCTGGCCGCCGGCGCCCTCCGGCGCGACGAGCTGGCGATGCTGTCCGGGAGAGGCGCATGAAAGTCCTCCTTTCCGGCGCCTTCAACCCGGCCTTCGAGGCGCTTCCCGAGGCCCTGGCCGCCGCCTTGCGGGAGGCGGGTCATGCGGTGAGTCTGTTCGATCACCGCGCCCATTTTCTCCCCGGGCGTCTGCGTCGTCGTTTCGCGACGCTGGAGCGCTTCGACCGGGAGCGGATCAACCGGCGCTTTCTGGCGGCGGTCCGCCGCCTGCGGCCCGACCTGGTGCTGGTCAACCAGGGGATGGTCCTGACCCCGGCGAGCATCACCGAGGCCCGCGCCCTGGGCGCGCGCTGCGTCAACTGGTTCTCCGACTACCCCGCGGAGTTCGAAGCCGGGCTGCGGGCGGCGCCCGCCTACGACGCCTTTCACCTGGCCGCCTCGTTCGCCGCCGACCGGCACCGCGCCGCCGGGCATCTCCGCAGCGGCTGGCTGCCGTTCGGCTGCGACGCGGCCGGCACCGGATCCCGCGTCACGGCGACGTCGTCCCGCGACGGCGAAACCCCCGCCGTGGTGTTCGTCGGCTCGCATTATCCCGAGCGCCAGGTCCTCCTGCGTTTCCTGCGTGGGCTCGATGTCGGCATCTGGGGCCCCGGGTGGGAACGCGCCGGCGGGGATCCGCACCTGTACGGGATGGTCCGCGGGGGCGCGCTGCGACCGGCCGGCTGGCGTGCCCTGTATCGCGCCGCCCGGGTGGCGGTCAACATCCACTACGGCTGCTTCGGGCCGCGCGAAGTGTCGGGCGATCTCGCCAATACCCGGGTCTTCGAAATCCTCGGCTGCGGCGGTGCCGTGCAGGTCGTCGATCGTCAGGCCGACGTCCTGAGGTTGTTCGGCGATGGCGAGCACCTGGCGGCGTTCTCGAGCGGCGAGGAGTTGAGGGCTCGTGTCGAGCACCTGCTGCGCGACGAGGCGGCGGGGCGCCGGCTGGCGGCGCGTGGCAGGGAGGCGGTCCTGGCGCGCCACACCTACGTCCACCGCGCCGCGGTCCTGGTCGCTCCCCTGGCGCCCGCCGCCGGGCAGGAGCCGGTGGCGGAAAAGCGCGCCACCGAAAGGCCGCTGCCGGTCCGACTGGCGGCTGGAGGGCCGGCGTGACTCCCAGGACCGTCGTCCATATCGTCGAGGACCTCGGGATCGGCGGACTGGAGAGGATCGTTCTGACCCTGATCCGGCACCTCGATCCCCGGGGCTGGCGGCCGCACCTCGTGTGCGCGGCGGGTGGCGGTCTCCTGGTGCCGGAGGCGGAGCGCGGCGGGATCCCGGTCGAGGTGCTCGATCTGCACGACTATTACCCGCGTTCCATCGGCCGCCTGGTGCGGCGTCTACGCGCCCTGCGGCCGGCCGTCGTCCACACCCACGGACATTTCGCCGGCGTCCTGGGTCGGGCGGCCGCCTGGTGGGCCGGCGTCCCGGCGATCGTCCACCACCTGCATACGACCGACACGACGCTCCGTCCGCGTCACGAACGGCTGGAACGCTGGCTCGGAACGATCACGGCGCGCATCGTCGCCTGCTCGCAATCGGTGGCCGACCACGCGAGCCTGATCGTGGGGCTCGATCCGACGGGCGTCACGGTGGTGGCGAATGGCATCGATCCGCCGCCCGCGGTGTCGCGCGACGAGGCCCGCGCCGCGATCGGCAACCCAGGCTCCCCCGTCGTCGGCTGCGTCGGCGCCCTGGCGCCGCACAAGGGTCAGACCGTCCTCCTGCAGGCCGTGAAGCGGCTCTTGTCTTCGGTGCCGCACGGCACCGTGGTCCTGGTCGGCGACGGCAGCGAGAGGGATCGCATCGACAGCCTT
>Ga0214473_10010240_pt1 | contig 11039 bp, 8 predicted proteins | sample RVTome_7_FD_203509 | JGI IMG/M metagenome (GOLD analysis project Ga0214473, IMG submission 203509) | Soil microbial communities from uranium-contaminated site in the Upper Colorado River Basin, Wyoming, United States - RVT98D197 | ecosystem: Environmental > Terrestrial > Soil > Contaminated >...
CAAGGTCATCAGGGTGAAGAGCCTTCGACCATCCCCAACCCTTAACCTCTTGCTCGCTCTGGCCCGTAAATTTTCTCCATGAAGGTATGTCTTCTACAACTTCTCCGTCAGCATCTGTAGACCATCCCAACTGTTCTGTCACTTCAATGTAAGATCGATAGCGTTTCTCGCTCTGCCGCAGCGATTCCTGGACCCGCCTGCGCTCGGTGATGTCGCGCCCATAGATATTGGTGTAGCGTTCATCGGGGAACGGTACGATCCAGACGACGTAGAACCTTTCCGCCAGTTGTACGTCCTGCTCCACTTCTCTTCCTTCGGCTATTGCCCGGCCAACCAGCGGGAGCAGTTCATTTTGCAGAAGCTGGCCGACCTCGCACGTCCACCCGTGGAGCTTTGCGGAGGCGGGGTTGCAGTAGAGAACAGTCCCCTCCGCGGACGCTCGGATTATAGGATTGGGATTCTGCTCGGGGAAGCGCGCCAGCCATTTAACCCGCTCGTGCGCCTCACGCAGTGACTCCTCGGCCTGCTTGCGCTCGGCTATCTCTCTCTCGAGGTCGGATTTGGATGCGGTAACGGCCTTCAGGTCGGTGGTCATCCGGTTGAAGGCGCGTGATAAATCGCCGATTTCATCATTCCGCTTTTCTTCGATGACAAATTCAAGGTTACCGGAGCCGATGATCGCCGTACCGGCCTGGAGCGTCGCGATCGCTTTGAGGATGCGGCGGTAAGTGAGCACATAGCTTACTAAAAGAAAAAGACCCAAGCAACCCACCATGACATACATCAGCATCGTTCTTGTTTCTATGAGCTGGGCCATCTCGTAACGTAATAGCTGCGATAAACGTGAGGCATCCGATACCAGCGCTTGGCTTTGAACTGCCATCCGGCTCCATGAGACCTGAAGAAATGCCGCGTCAAGGGCTGCTCTCTGATTTGGGGGCGGGTTTCCCAGGCCAGAAGCCACACTATCGAACACCTCTTTCAACCGCTGTTGATTGGCTTGGATATTGTGGACGAGCACCAGTTGCTCGGGTCGGTCTGCCCGCAGACTGGCCACCTGCGCGGAAAAGGAGGCAAACCGGGATTGCCATCGCTTCAGTTGCTGGCTTTCGCGGTAAATCAGAAAATCATTTGACAGGTAGCCCAGCTCGCTGGCCCCCTGAGCGATATCATTGGCGATCTTCTCCTGTTCGCCGGCTTTTTCCACCTGCTGGCCCGTCATGATCACCCAGGCCGCGACAACAACCAGGATCATGCCGAATAGAAGAATGGTTATGATAAACTGGGTTCTGATTCTCATGGTCCCCTTCTTCAGCGGATGATATTCGCCGCTTCAGGTTTTATTGCTTTCAGGCCATCGACGTATATGTAATTTTTTCATCCTGAATCATATGGAGCGGCAACCTTCTTTTAATGGTTTCTCGTCTCAACGGATAAAGCTGACCGCTTCAGGCTTTACCATTTTCCGACCTTCCAATTCGATGCCATTTGTAAAATCCGGAATGGGAAATGGGGCCAGACATCTTTGCTCAACAGGGGCATAAGAATTTACTGAAATATTGCTTGGGTCCTTGCTGGCAAACAGGAAACCCGATTTTTGCGATGGTTAGGGGACCTCACCACCGATGGCCCTTGTCCCCCCACCCTAACCCTCCCCCTCGGAGGGGGGAGGGGAGGGTGGGGGTGATGCTTTTTTTAAGACGTTTAGGTTTATTTCTGTGTTTTGCGATTGCGCCCCAGGACCCGATTCTTTTCGAATCAATTATACAATATAAGTGCCCCACGGAGTGAACTCTTGTTTATGAAAGCTTTATGGCTATGGCTCCGGCGGTAACCCCCAAGATGGCGAGGTAGCGCATGGGGCTCACATTTTCATGAAGACAGGTCGCTGCAATGATGGTTCCGAATATGACAGAGGTTTCTCGCAGGGCGGCGACGAGCGCAATCGGGGCATGGGTCATGGCCCAAAGCGCCAGTCCATACGATCCAAAGGTGCAGGCACCCCCAATCAGACCGCGGGCAAAGTTTGCACGCAAGGACGTAACCATCCAGCGGGGGCGTATGGCGAAGCAGCCAACGGTCAGGGGGATGGCCGTCAATAGAATCAACCAGCCTGTGTAGCTGAAGGGATTGCCGGAGGCCCGTGCACCCACTCCGTCGACGACAGTGTAGATCACAATCACGCCGGCATTTGCCAGAGCCACAGCCGTGGGTGCAAGCCGAAGCGAACCCGATCGCCATGATTCTCCTGTAAGGAGAACGATGCTGGAGGAGACCACCAGGACCCCCAACCAGCCCAGCGGCGAAGGAGATTCCCCCAATAGAAAAGCGACGGCGACTGCCGATATGGCGGGTGCCGTCCCCCGCATGAGGGGATAGACGAAACTCAGGTCCGCACTGCGGTAGGAAAGAGCGATGAAAGTGAAATAGACGAAATGGATCAAAACCGAGGCCGCTAAGTAAGGCCAGCTGGCCACGGCGGGGGCTGGAAGGAAAGGGAGCCAGCATGCCGCCACTACCCCCGCACCGGCAAGGATCAAAATCGTATTTGATGCCTTGTCCGATCCGCCGCGGATGAGGGCGTTCCAGATGGCATGCAGGAGTGCGCCAAGTAAAAGAACGGCCATGACGCCGAGCGACAAGAGGGTACCTCGATCCTAAACTTTGGATTACTGGCTGGAATATACACAATTGAAGGGAAGGGGTCAACTAGGCCACGCCTACAAGGGACGCCGGGACGCGGGGACACGGAAACACGGAGACGCCGGGACACGGGGACGCGGAGACAGGGATCGGGCGATGGGGAGATGGGGGACGCGGGGGCCAGCATCTTGACCCATTTCAGAGCCGGCATTATTTGCTTGACAAATTTTTGGCCATTATATATACGTCTATACAACCTGACGACTCGGTAGAATTCAGGTCGGACCGGGGAAGGAACCGGCCAAATCCGCAACGATGATCCAGACCATGTAACCGCACATAAAAAGCCAAGGGGAAGATGGGCTTGACCCGGAAAGGGGGTGGTGAGAGGAATCATTATTTCCGAGGAGGCTCAAGAGTAACCCCAGGAGGGGGAACGCCATCAGAAAGAAGCCGGGTAGGCTTCGAGGAGGTTGAAAAATGGATGAGAAGGCCGTAAGGGTCCCCTTTTTTGAAGACACCTCGGTTGGTAAATTGAAGAAGAAAATATACGACCTGTCCGACCGGGAGATCGATGTTCTCCTCCGAGAATACGGGATTCCGGCACCCGGAGAGCTGGAAAAACCAGGGTCCTACATTCAAAACACGGTCCGGAAGGAGCTGGTCGATAATCGCCGTAAAAATGACGTTGTGATTGTCCCCGTGGGATCGACCGAGAACCACGGGCCGCATTCCGTGAGCGGGCACGATATCTTTCAAGTAACCCGTATCGCCGAAGCCGTCCGCCGCAAGACCCAGAAGACGGGAGCCCCGATTAATCTGACCCATCCCCTCAACTATGGCTGCCATCCGCCCTGGCACCAGGGAATGTTTGGGACCGTGATGGTCGGCGATGAAGCCTTTGAGCAGACCATCATGCACATCATGTACGGCCTCTGGAATGACGGATTCCGCAAACAGATATGGATCAACAACCACGCCCACCAGAACGAAATTGAGAAGGCCATCAAACGGTTCATGAATACCTACCAGCTCCCCGGGTTCTACCTGGCGCTGGAATGGACGAGGGCCGTAAAGGAGTTCTTTGAGACGGAAGAATATGGGGGAAAATTTGCCACGCGCTTTATCCACGCCGATGAGGCGGAAACCGCTTTCGCCCTGTTACTCTTTCCGGAGATGATTCAGATGAAATATGTCGTGGATACCGGACCGATGAAGGACTTTAAAACCCTACCGGTGGGCCATTTCGACCTCTCGGCCGAAGACCTCTGCCGGCTCAATACCTACAGAACCCGGGCCGGAGACCTGGCTCTGGAGGTGGTGGCGACCCCTGAGGGCGTAGTGGGGAAAGCTTCTCTGGCCACCGCGGATAAGGCCAAACGGGTGGTTGCGGCCATCTGCGAATACCTGGTTCTCCTCCAAAAGGAAATTCTGGAAGCCTGGCCCGTGGGCACGGTCCCCGAACCGGAGAAGACCACCTTCCGGACCAACAAGGAAATGGAGCCTTATCTTAAAGAGCCTGGCAGCAAGGGGTGGAAATCTGTCTATTCCTTACCCAGGATTGGGCCCTATTAGAGGGCTTTTTCAGCTTCTGGCAAGGAGAAAAAATTTCGCGTGACCGAAAATGAACTGGGGAAAATAAACAAGGGACTGCCCATCCCGCTTTATTACCAGATCAGCGATATTCTTCAGCAGAAGATCGCGGCGCAGGAAGTCCGGCCTCATCAGCAGATCCCCTCGGAGGAAAGGCTGGCCGGCGTTTTCGAGGTCAGCCGGCTGACGGTCCGGCAGGCGATTCAAAAGCTGGTCAATGAGGAGAAGCTATACCGGAAGCGCGGCCACGGGACATTCGTAGCCGAGCCGAAGATTGAGCGCAAAGTTGCCAAATTATCCAGTGTGGCGGAAGATATGGAAAGGGCGGGCCTGAAGCCGGGTTCGGTCATTCTGGAGAAAAACATTATTTTCCCGAAGGAGGAAGAAAGAAGTATATTGGGACTGAAAGCGAAGGAAAAGGTCCTGGAGATCAAACGCCTGCGCCTGGCCAATCATCAGCCCATCGCCATCGGGCGGAGCCTCATCCCCGTCAGCCTTTATCCCGGCCTCGGCGACGAGACACTTGCGGGGGTGGTATCCCTGACCCGGTTTCTGGAGGAGAAGTATGGGTTACGGATCGGCTACGCCCATCAGAAAATTCAGGCGGTGAATGCCAACGCGGAACAGGCTAAGCTGCTGAAGATAAAGAAAGGAACTTCCCTCCTGCACATGAACAGGGTGTTCTTTACCCCCGATCGGAACCCGGTCGGAATTTTCGAGACCTTGTATCGCGGCGATCGATACATATTTACGTCGACCTTGTACCCCTGACAAAAGTTCCTAAAGTGCCTAGAGTGCCTTGAGTGCCTTGAGTGCCTGGAGTTTACAACAGGTCTTTACAAAATTTGGAGAATTGGAATGATGGAGTGATGGAAAAACAGGGGACATCTTATTTTTCTGGATATTGCCTTTTTCCAATATTCCAGTATTCCAATATTCCATGTTTTTAGTGGCGGCTATGCCGCGCTGTACTACTAACGTTCAAATTCTTTAAATTTTATAAAGAATCCCCCCCACCCTCTCCCTCCCCCTCGAGGGGGGAGGGTAGGGAGGGGGTGATTTCCTTTGGTTGCGGCTTTGCCGCGCTGTGTTCTCTGTGGTTAAATTTTCACACCCGAAATATAGAAAGGAGAAAAGACCGTGAGCCAGACGAAACCGTACAACATCATCGATTGCAGCCAGGTGGACGTCAAGGAGTGGCTCCAGGAGACCGACATCTGTATGGTGCCCGTTGGCAGCTGCGAGCAGCATGGGAATCATTTACCATTGAGGACGGACAGCATCACTGCCGAAGTCATCACGGGGCGGGCCGCCAAGAAAGCCAAGGTTCCCCACACCCCCCTGGTCTGGGCGGGTTACTCCCCCCAGCACATGCGCGAGGTCGGCAGCGGCGCGGGGACCATCACCTTCCGGTCAGCGACCTATCAGGCCCTCCTCTATGACATCGGCCGGAGCCTCATCCACCATGGTTTCAACAAGATTATTTACGTGACCGGCCATGGCTCGAACATCAAGGTCCTGGACCCCATGCTGCGGGCCCTGCGGTATGAAACCCACGCCTTCATCGCCATGTATAAGGCCTATTCGGAAAGGGATCTTTCCCTGGTGAAGGATATCATCGAAAACCCCAAGGAGGAAACCCCCGGCTGGCACTGCAGCGAGATGGAAACGGCCCAGGACATGGCGTACGACATGAATCTCGTGCATATGGAGCGGGCCGTCAATCAAACCACCCATGCGCCGAAATGGATGGGGCCGGCGTTTAGCAAGCCCGATGGTTCTTCCGGGGTCACTTTCAAGGGACAGGAATACATCGTCATCCCCATGGAGCACCATGAGTACAGCGATGTCGGGGTTGTGGGTAATCCTTTCCGGGCCACGGCGGAGAAAGGAGAGAAGCTATTCGAGCGGTTTTCCAACTATCTGGTCGACTTCCTGGCCGAAGTGAAGAAAATCAAGGTGGAGGTCATCAACCGGGAATTCGTGAACCGGGCGTAGCGGTTCAAATGGGCGATCGCTCATAATTAATGTTCTCGTAAAGAGTCGTCACTCCGGTGGAAACCGGAGTCCAGAGGATTCTTAGGTTTTTGGATTATTAAGGAGTCCGTAATTGACCAGACATATTCTTTCTAAATCTCCCCTGACCCCTCTTTTCCAAAGAGGGGAAATTCCTCCCTTTTGTAAAGGGAGGGAAGGAGGGATTTAGTCTTCAGCGTCTATATAATTATGGACTGACTAATAACTGGATCCCGGCGCCTGCTCCGGACCCAATGCGGGGTTCGCCCGGAATGACGGAGATACGTCTTTTCAGACTTTTTATGGGATCATCATAATTAATTACAAGGAAAGGATATTTCATGAGAGTACTGGATCAGTTCAAATTGAATGGACGGGTGGCGCTGGTTACCGGGGCCAGCCGGGGACTTGGCCAGGGGATGGCCGTCGCCCTCGGGAGTGCGGGAGCCAGTGTGGCCCTGGTCGCCCGGACGAAAGCATCTTTGGAGGAAACGGCTAAACAGATCGAAAAGGAAGGCAGTAAAGCGTACGTCCTCCAGGCGGATATCTCCAAGATCTCTGAAGCCCAACGGGTGGTCCGGGAGACGGTTGAACATTTTGGGCAACTGAATATTCTATTGAATAGCGTGGGGACCCAGGTACGCAAACCCGCGGTCGAAGTTGCGGAAGCGGAATGGGATTATTTGATCGGCGTAAACCTGAAGTCGGTATACTTTATCACGCAAGCTGCGGCCAAGGAGATGATTAAGGCTAAAAAGGGGAAGGTCATCAACATTACCTCATTGACCAGTTTTATCGGCTTACCCAACGTGAGTATCTACGGAGCGAGCAAAGGGGGCATTGCCGCCCTCACCCACCAATGGGCCGTTGAGTGGGCCAAGCATAACATCAATGTGAACGGCATCGGTCCGGGATATTTCAAAACGGCTTTAACCTCTGACCTGTTTAAGGATGAAGCGAGGACCAAATGGGTCCTCAGCAGAATCCCCCTGGGCCGGACCGGGACACCGGAGGATCTGGCCGGGTTGGCTGTTTTTCTGGCTTCCGATGCTTCCGATTATATCACCGGACAGATCATCAACGTCGACGGCGGATGGCTTGCCGCATAAATTGATATTGTCAAAAGTTCTATGAAAAACCGATCTGGGATATACGGAAAGACAAGGAAAACCCTCCCCCTTGAGGGGGGAGGGAAAGGGGTGGGGGTGAAAGGCCTGACGGGCGTAGCAAGAAGACTCAGGAAACACTGTACGGATACAGAGGGACATTTGTGGAGGTATCTGAGAGACAGACAGATAGAAGGCTTCAAGTTTCGTCGCCAGCAAACCGTTGGCAGTTATGTTGTGGATTTTGTGAACCTCGAAAAGAAAGTAGTCATAAAGTTGGACGGAGGGCAGCACGCACTGCATTCAGGCGATAGGATTCGTGATGAATGGCTTCGGGCTGAAGGGTATAAGGTGCTGCGATTCTGAGATAACCAGGTGTTCAGCAACTTAGAGGGTGTTTTGGAGACCATCCGGGATGCCCTTCTCAGCCCTCACCCTGACCCTCTCCCCCAAGGGGAGAGGGGATATAACTTTTGACAATACGGAAAACCAGCCGAGGAGGTTACATGAAACCAGGGGTATCCTGCTCCCTGTGCGGTCAGCCACTGATGACGGCAAAAATGAAAGAGCGGCTGATGCAGGTGGCCGAGGAAAAAAAGACAGAAAATTACGAAGAATGGCTATTCCTCTGTGGAGCTTGCAAGCTAAAACGATTTAGCCAGGGACTGGTCGGAGATAACCTAAAAAAAGTCCCCCGGGCCAAACCCGTTCCGTTTCGTCGCAGCGAAAAATTGGAGGTCGTGAAATTCGACCCCCGCCTGCAAACCACAGTCTACAAGAGCGAATGCTTCAGCTGCAACCAGGGATGCGATGCCGTCGTGCACGTCAACCGGGATGGGCGGGTGGTCAAGGTCGAGGGGGATCGCAGTTCCCACGTGACCAAAGGGGTCCTCTGCTCCAAGGGATTGGCCTCGACCGAGCACCTATACCACAAAGACCGGCTGCAATACCCATTGAAGAGGGTAGGGGAAAGAGGCGGCGGAAAATGGCAGCGCCTATCCTGGGATGAGGCCCTCGGCACTGTCGTTGAAAAGCTAAACGAGACCGAGCGGAAGTACGGGAAGACCGGAATCATCCTGGCCACGGGAACTTCGCGAGGGTGGCTGCTCCCCTTTTACCGTTTCGGCAATGCCTACGGCGTCCAGTATACCGCCCCGGGGACGGCCCAGTGTGCCTTACCCCGTTTCACCGGGTCCACGCTTGTCGGCGGGACACGCTTCCTGGAAAATCCCGATCACGAGCATACCCGCACCATGATCGTATGGGGTGCCAACCCTACGATCACCTTTCCGGTAAAGGGCCGGGCAATGATGGACGCCTGGATTCGGGGAGCGAAGTTGATCGTTGTCGACCCGATGCTTACGGAAACATCCTCGAAAGCCGATCTTTGGCTCCAGCTCCGGCCGGGGACCGATGCCGCATTGGCGCTGGGCATGCTGAATATCATCATCCAAGAAGGTCTGTGCGACGGGGAATTCGTGGAGAAATGGTGCTATGGCTTCGAAGAGTTGAAAAAACGAGCCGCCGAGTATCCGCCGGAACGGGTGGCGGAGATTACCTGGGTTCCCAAAGAAAAGATCATCCAGGCCGCCCGCCTGTTCGCCACGGAGAAACCTTCCTGTATCACCATCGTCGTCGCGATCGAGCAGAACGCCGACTCTCTCTCCACCTGCCGGGCCATCGCGATGCTTTCGGCCGTCACCGGGAACATCGACGTTCCGGGGGGAAACCTGATCCAGATGCCCGTTCCAGTGGGGTTGTGGCTCAATGCGGATCTTGCCCTCAGCAACCTCTTGACCGAAGAGCAGCACGCCATGCGTCTGGGGAGTAAAGAGTACCCTCTCCTCTCGGGGAAACATACCGTCTCCTTCCCTCCATCGGCTTTCAATTCCGATGTCTGGAAGGCCATGTTGACCGGAAAACCGTATCCGATCCGGGCCATGTACTGCCAGGGGAGCAACATGCTCCGGGCCTACGCCAACTCCCAGGTGGTTCTGGAGGCCATCAAGAGCCTGGACTTTTTTGCCGCGGTTGATTTCTACCCCAACGAGACCAATGACTGGGCCGATATCGTTCTCCCTGCGGCGACCTGGATGGAGAGGGACTTTGTAACCAGCAGTGACCAGGTTTCGGCGAACAGCGCCCACCTGCAGCAGAAGACGGTTCCCGTCGGTGAATGCTGGTCCGATGTCAAGATTTTGAATGAGCTGGCCAAACGGTTGGGCTTTGCCCATCAGATGTTCGACACGGACGAGGCCTTCTTCGACTATCTCCTGCAGCCTGCCGAAATGACCTTCCGGGAGTTCAAAAAGATGGGGCTGGTCAAGCTGGATTGGATCTACAAAAAATACGAGAAAGAGGGGTTTGCTACTCCCACGGGTAAGGTGATGCTCCGGGATACGAAACTCGAGAACCTAGGCTTCGACCCTCTCCCCCAGTATGTGGAGCCGGCGGAAAGCCCTATGGGTACCCCGGAACTGGCGGAGGAGTATCCTTTGATCATTACCACAGGGGGAAGGGTTCCCGTCTTCCGCCATTCCGAATTCCGCAATATCGATATCCTCCGCGAAATTGTCCCGGATCTCGAAATCTTCATCCATCCCGACACGGCGAGGAAGCATGGCATTCAGCCAGGGGAGTGGATGGTGGTCGAATCTCCCCGGGGGGCGATGGAGGGCCGGGCTGCTTTCACCCCGGGGATCGATCCGCGGGTGGTCCAGGTGGCCAGCCACTGGCCGGGAAAAAACAACGTTAACCTAATCATGGATAACGAAAAATGCGCGCCGGCCGTCGGCAGCGCCCAGTTGAGGTGCCAACTTTGCCGAATCAGAAAGAAGGTGGATCATGTTCAATGAGGCCCTGTTAGTCGACCTGGATGCCTGTGTTCGCTGCTATTCCTGCGAAATTGCCTGCCGGCAGGAAAATGACCTGCCCTTTGAGACGAAATCCCGGTGGTGCCGGGTCTCGACTGTCGGGCCGAGAGAGGTGGGGGGTGAGGTACATCTGGATTTTGTCCCCCTCTTCTGCCTCCACTGCGAGGAACCGATGTGTGCCCGGTTTTGTCCCGTCGAGGCGATCTCAAAAAGAGAAGATGGGAGGGTTGTCATCGACCTGGAAACTTGTGTGGGTTGCCGACAGTGTGTGCACGGCTGCCCCTATGGAGCGATGCATTTCAATGAGGTGACCCAAAAGGCGGGAAAGTGCGATCTCTGCCTTTCGCGGACCGAGGCCGGGATTGATCCCAGTTGCGTTCAGCACTGCATCGGCGGCGCTCTCCGGTATGTGGGCCCCGCCGAGCTGCGGGAATTGACCCAGGGGCGGCATTCTGTCCGATTGGGAAGAACGACCTATCTTTCCAGCAAATGGGCCTTAAATCCAATTCTGTTTCGCAGTCCCCCGGCAGGAAAAATTGGAGGCCAATGAGTAATGAAACGTAACAGGTGGATTCACATTTACCCATGACGATCGGTACTGCGGCCCCCTAAGGCTGGAAAAACGGGGAAAAGCGATTTATTAACAGTCTCATAATAGTGAAAACATTGCTTTATAAAATCCCTCCTAACCTCCCTTTGCCAAAGGGAGTCCCGCGCTGCGCGGGATTTGAAAAAGAGGGGCGAGGGGAGATTTTCTGAGTAATGTCTATCTAATTATGAGACCCTTAATATATTAACCCATCCGTTG
>Ga0214473_10010241_pt1 | contig 11038 bp, 7 predicted proteins | sample RVTome_7_FD_203509 | JGI IMG/M metagenome (GOLD analysis project Ga0214473, IMG submission 203509) | Soil microbial communities from uranium-contaminated site in the Upper Colorado River Basin, Wyoming, United States - RVT98D197 | ecosystem: Environmental > Terrestrial > Soil > Contaminated >...
ACTCCTTGATTTAAGCATTAATAAAGTTGCTGCACCTACATAGGAACCAGCCAAGTGCGTTTGTTTTTCCAAATGTACTATATGAGATGAGGTCTTATTCTCAAATGACAAATGTCAGCTTGTCTATTGATTTTTATCATATTAATTATTCCTGCCCAGTATAAAGGAATGCTGGAAGGCTTTACTGATTCAGATCAGTCTCGGAATCGGATCCGTAGGCCAATCTGCGTAAGCTGATAAGATTACTAAAGTGGATTTCTTTGCCCTCTACTTTAATCAGCCCTCGTTTGGTAAATTGACCAAGGGTACGTATAAGTGATTCAATAGACGCACCGATCATCTCCGCCATTTCCCGTCGTAAAAAAGGAATCTTAATCTCTGTGTCCTTTTCAGATTTTTTGCTGCATCCTTCTTGCAATAAAAGCAATAAGCGGGCGGTTCTCTGTTGTATAGTTTCTAAGGCAAGTTGCATCATCTGATCTTCCGTCACGCCCAGATCATGTCCAAGTTTCTCCAGAAACCGCAACGCAAGATCACCTGACTCCTTCAAGAGGTAAAAGAGTGTCTCCTTGGAAATCACACAAATTGTGCTTGGCTCAACTGCTTCAGCCGTACTGGAGCATGGCTCCTTCGATAATAATGCACGATATGCCATCGTATCTCCTGGACCCAGGATGCGTGTCACCAGCTGTTTCCCCAATCTGTTAGTCTTAAATAGTTTTACGCGACCCGAATGGATACAATAAATGCCCAGAGGGGTATTCCCCTCATAGAAGATAACTTGGCCGCGCTCATATTTGTGGACAGTTTTTTCGCGTTCCAATTTAGTCAACTGTGAATCTGCTAAGTTGCAGAATACGCCCTTGGAACGGTGTCCACAGACCCTGCAGCGTGACCTCTCAACTTTCATCCGGCTTTTAAGAAGGCTTTATCTAATTTACCCATTCTCAACCTACGAAAGGTATGGCCTTCTCTAAGCTAGACTAACAGCCAGAAGTATGGGATTGTTCCTGTTGAAGTTAAGTTACACTGAATAACTAAGGACTGGCCCGCAGTTAGGCATATTTCAAAGGCATAATCTGCTTAATCGCTTGCCTTGCCGATTGACAAGTAAGGATAATCCTAAGAGAATTTACACTTGCCATGTGTACGACTTAGCCTTCCATTTCCCTGACTTGATCCTGTCCAGCCTAAGAATCTTGCGACGTAATTAGGGGTGGCAGGATAAAGACGGCTTTGGTTAGTTAGCCTTATCCGAGTGTAAACAAAATCGAAACAGGGAAGGGCCGGGTACCCCCTTCGTGTCTCGCTAAAGTTAAATCAAAATCTTCCAGAGAGATTCTTCAAAATGTTCCTGCCTCACGGTGTCAGCTTAGTCTGACGCAAACGAGCTGGAATTCTTTAACGACATACAATAACCAAATTAGGACCAGTTTCGCATATCCTGGTCACTTCCAGGTTACTATCGCTATTAAGCGACTGCTACACCTGGAGAATCGCAGAGGTAGGCACCCTGCAAACACCTAACTTACACCGCCTTAATCTGTCACCGACTTATCTGAATGCCATGATTGGTTCCAAACCGGATGCTCTCTTTAAAGCAACTAACCACACCGTTTCCACTTTAGGTTCCTAAGGTCCTGCAAGTGTCAATAAGCAGGAATCAAGCCCTGTAACCATTTGACCTTGACAGGCAGAGGCTTTATATATACTCCAGCTAAGTATCCTTAGTAAGATATGGCAAAGATGAGACTTACGATAGGGAAAAGACTCGCTTTTAGTTTCCTTTTCATCATTCTGATAGCCACGACCATAGGTATTATTTCTATATTCTATTTTACGAAGCTTAATGCGATTACTGCCGAGATAACCACCCAGAATCATCCCCGCATTTATGCTGTCAATGAAATCAAGAATTCCATCCAGGACTTGGAACGAGCAGCGGAGACCCATTTATCCCTGCTGGAAAAGGCCCCGGTCGATTCTGTCATCCAGCCCAGCCTGGTAGTGGTGCAGGACGAGCTGGATGAGGTGGAACAGTCCTTAGAGGTATTAAAATCCATTCGAGTCAGTCCCCAGGATACCAGTTTTCAGAAGTGGATTTTTGGATTCGGAGAAAACTTTGCCAGTTTGAAACTGGCGACGGCAGAGATAACCGGCCCATCCCCAAAGACAATAACCAGCGAAATCAAGGCAAAAGCTGAGTCTGAATTCTTTGAAATCACCAATAATCTGAAGAAGGAATGTAACCGGCTGAGACGAGCCGAGACCGAAAAAGTGGACTATCTCTCCAGTCAGGCTAGAGCGAAGAGTCTGGCCGGGTTCAAGTACGTTATAATATTGCTCTTCCTCGGTTTGATAGTGGGAATCATCCTGGCTTACCGAACCACTTATACTTTAGCCAGACCAATTGGCCAATTGTCAGAAGCGACAGAGCTGGTGTCCAAGGGGAACTTAGAAGTGAAATTACAGGTTAATAATCCACCGGAGTTAAAACAACTGGCAGAATCCTTTTCACGGATGACCGCCAAGCTCAAAGATGCATTTGAGAAGCAAAAGCTGTTAGTGGCTCAAGTCTCCCATCAGCTCCGCACTCCTCTGACAGTTGTAAGAGGGCATGCTGAGGTAGCCCTGCGAGGTCCAGAGAAGGAATCAGCCGAATACAAACAGGCGCTTTCCCAGGTCATTGAGAGCACTAAACAAATCAGTAAGTTCGTGGCCAATCTCCTAACTCTTTCACAGGCCGAATTTGGGCAGCTCCCTTTAAATCGATCGATCGTCGACCTGAATGAGATACTCCGCGATGCCCAACAACAGGCCCAGGCTCTGTACGGCTCCCGAAACTTTCAGCTTAAGCTGGAGGATGAGCGGCAGGACTTACCGGTCAACGCTGACCCGGAAAGAGTAAAAGAGCTACTTTTAATTTTGGTTGAAAATGCAGTCAAGTATACCAAGCCTAATGGATTAATTGAAATCGGTTCCAGAGTGGATTCAAACCAAATTCAGGCCTTCGTTAAGGATGACGGCATAGGCATTTCAGAAAAACACTTACCGCACATTTTTGACCGCTTCTACCGGGTCAAAAACGAGAATGCCCAAAGCGGTTTTGGTCTGGGGCTGACTATTGCCAAATGGATAATTGAAGCCCATCAGGCCGACATGACCGTAGAGAGCCAAATCGGCAAAGGAAGTTGTTTTACCGTAACCTTTCCCAGATCGAAGTGAGAAGTTATGCGTATACTCTTGATAGAAGATGAGCCCAAGGTCGCGGATTTCATCAGAAAGGGGCTAAAAGCTGAAAACTACCTGGTTACCGTAGCTTCTACTGGAAAACAGGGATTGGAGCAGGGTATGCAGGGAGGCTATGACCTCATAATCTTGGACCTCATGCTTCCGGACATGGGAGGCGAAATAATATGTCAGTCTCTGCGCCACAATCAAGTTCACACCCCTCTTTTGATTCTAACCGCTAAAGCCGACCTTCAAGAAAAGGTTAAGACTTTGAATACCGGGGCAGATGACTATCTCACCAAGCCATTTGCTTTTGAAGAATTACTGGCGCGCATCCGGTCACTGTTACGCCGCAAGGCCACCATAATTGCTGATCCTCTGCTGAGAATAGCAGACCTCACTCTAGACCCGACTACTCGAGAAGTCAGGCGAAGCGGTAAACAAATTTCTCTCACTCCAAAAGAATTTACCCTCTTAGAATATATGATGCAACACCCAGGAATGGCTCTTAATAGATATAAAATTCTGCAGGATGTCTGGCAGGTGGACTATGATCCTGGCTCTAACGTAGTCGATGTCTGCCTGAAATATCTGCGAGAAAAGGTGGACTCAGGTTTCAAAAAGAAATTGATCCAGACCGTGCGGGGCATCGGTTACAAACTTTCCGATTAATTCTTCGTTTTTTCCTTCTTAATCAAAATTTAATCCATTTCTAATCCAATCATAATGACATTCCCCTATTATTAGCGTTAATAGCTATTAGCATTAACAAATTTAAAGAACCTGCTTGACATGGATATACTTTTAGTCGAAGACGAACCACAAGTAGTCAGTTTTATCAAAAAAGGCCTGGAGGCTGAGCAATTTTCAGTTGAGGTGGCCAAAGATGGCTTGGAGGCACAGTCTAGAGCCGAAAAATACCTCTACGATTTAATCATCCTGGATGTGGTACTGCCGGAACAGAACGGCTTTCAGGTCTGTGAGCATTTGCGTCAGAGCAAGATTGACACTCCGGTCATTTTCCTAACCTGCAAGGATGATTTGGATGACCGGGTCAGAGGATTTCAAGCGGGGGCCAATGATTATCTGACCAAACCCTTTGCCTTTGAGGAATTAATGTCCCGCATTCGCCTGATTTTGAAAAACAGCATCCCCCAGCGATTGACCAGGAGACTGAGAGAATCTTCCGCAACTAAGACTACTGCGGGGGGAACCGAGACCTCCAGGCATAGGGTGATGATGTACTCGCACGACACTTTTGGACTGGGGCACATCAAGCGGAGCTTAAAAATCGCCTCCCATCTGGTAGAAAATTACCCGGATATTTCCATTCTGCTTTTAAGCGGCTCGCCGGTCTTACATGAGTTTAAACTGCCAGAAAATTTTGACTACATCAAGCTGCCTTCAGTAAAAAAAGTCGACCGCGAGGAGTATAGACCGCGGCAATTGAAAATGGAATTCGACAAAGTCTGGCAGGTTCGGCAGAACATCATCCTCTCTTCGGTAGAGATTTATAAACCGGATATCTTTTTGGTGGACCACTCCCCTTTAGGGATGAGAAGCGAACTTTTGGAGACTCTCAAACATATTAAATTGCATGCGCCTAATACCAAGCTAATCTTAGGGATGAGAGACATTCTGGATGGACCGGAGGAGGTGTGGCAAGCCTGGAAAAACCAGGATATTCTGGCGGCTTTAGAATTCTTGTATGATCATATATTAGTGTATGGTTCCCGAGAGATTTTCGATCCCTTAAAGCAATACAGAATTCCTCAGCATCTGCATAAAAAATTCACCTTCTGTGGCTACGTTACCCCCTTAAATGAGGTGGACGGCATTGCCGGCCAGATTAAACATGAGCTAGGAGCAAGCAGTCGGCCTTTAGTCTTAGTTACAATTGGGGGTGGGGATGATGGTTTCGAAGTTCTAGATGTCTTTTTGAAGTCCGTGCCCTCACTGCGCCAGCAGATTGACTTTGGGAGTTTGGTTGTGTCTGGCCCCTTTTTATCCCCCCAGCAAAGACAGCAGATAGAGCAGGTCAGCAAGGAGAACCAGGTGCATTTCAGGAATTTCGTATCCGATTTGACCGGCTATATCAAAGCCAGCGATCTGGTCATCAGTATGGCCGGTTACAACTCGGTAACCGAAATATTGAGATACGGCTCCAAGGCTTTGCTGGTGCCCAGGGTCTCACCCCGCCGCGAGCAATTAGTGAGAGCAACGACTCTATCAGAGTTGAAACTGGTAAATTCCATTCCCCTGTCCGAGCTAAGCCAGGAGAACCTGTCGGCTAATCTTTTAGCCCTTCTGCAGCAGAAGGAAAAACCTCTAGAGGCTATGCGCCAGGAGCAACTATTGAATTTAGGGGGATGCGTTAAAGTAGGCGCATTCCTGAATGAGATTTTGAACCCCCTGCCGGTTAATGAGAAAAATTAATAAAATGCCCGATTCCAATTACTCTGGATACCCATCATCTGCCAAACCTAGACGAGTCGCCTATCTCTTGAAGAGGTATCCTCGCCTGTCGGAAACGTTTATCCTAAACGAAATTTTAGAATTAGAAAGACAGGGAGTGGAGTTGTCTATCTTCTCTTTACTCCCTCCGGAAGGGGGGAGGTTTCATCCCCAGGTGGGGGTGGTCAAAGCGCCAGTAACTTATCTACCCCAGCCCAGCCTGAAGGACTTTTGGGGTTGGCTAAAGAAAAATCAAGGGGAGATGGGAAGTTTCTCTTCGGATTGGGAGAAGGTTTTGCAGTTGAACTTGGAATTTGACCAGGACTCAAAAGGATATATTTATTTTCTCCAGGCTCTGATGCTGGCCCAATTATTTCAGAAGAATAAAATAGAGCATATCCACGCCCATTTTGCCACTTTGTCCAGTTATATGGCTTTGAGCGTTCACCTATTGACCGGAATTCCTTACAGTTTCACTGCCCACGCCAAGGATATATACATTGATGAAGTTGACCACTCTTTGTTGGCCAGAAAAATCGAGAGAGCGAAATTTGTGGTCACGGTCAGCGATTTCAACCAAAAATATCTCTCCCATCTTTTTCAGGACCGGTTTGACCACAAGATATTAAGAATTTACAACGGGTTAGATCTGGAGATTTTCAAGGAGGACAGCGTCCCTAGGGAGCCGAATCTGATTTTAAGCGTGGGGCGCCTGATACCCAAAAAGGGATTCGAGTATTTAATACAGGCCTGCCAGATTCTCAAAAACCGGGGTCTTAATTTCAAGTGTCAGATTATTGGAGAGGGAGGGCACAGAAGTTTGCTGGAGCAGAAAGTGCGGGGAGCTGGAACCGATGATAGAATAGAGTTTTTAGGGAGTAAAACCCAAGATGAAGTTATTCAATTAATGAGGAGATCTACCTTGCTCTGTCTCCCCTGTATAGTGGCTGACAATGGGGACCGGGACGCGCTCCCGACGGTGCTTTTGGAAGCTTTGGCTTTAGGCCTGCCAGTAGTTTCTACCAAAGTTACCGGTATTCCCGAGATCGTTGAGGATGGCACAGAAGGTCTGCTGGTAGAAGAAAAAGACTCTGAAGCTTTAAGCCAGGCCATGCTAAGGCTTTTGAATAATCCCGGCCTGCGTGAAAGCTTTTCAAGAAACGGAGTGTTAAAAGTAGAAGAGAGATTCTCTATTCGAGAGAACGTTGCCTCATTAAAGAGAGCATTTGATAATGAAAGTCCCGTGAACTCAGACAAAGCATGAAAAGAGCCCGGAAGAAATTAAAAGCAATTTACCTGACCGCTGACAAAGGTATCCCGGTTATGGGGAATAAGGGGGCTTCGGTGCACATCCGCAGCCTGGTGAAAGCCTGGAAAACTTGCGGCTGTGAGGCGGTGGTGGTAACTACTAATTTGGGTCAGGAGTTCGGCTTAGAGACATCTTTCAAAACAGTGGAGGTGAAATCTGACCAAGGTATTAACGACAAGCTGGCCGAGCTCCGCTTCCCTGAATCGAATCCAAATCTTATAAGAGAAATAGATTGCTTGTACCTAAATCAGGCCCTGGAAAAAGAGCTCCTGCGACTTTATTCAGAGATAAAATATGATTTCATCTATGAACGGTATTCCCTATGGAGCCTAGCCGGAGCCAAGGCATCCAAAAAATTAAAGCTACCGTTTCTCTTGGAGGTTAATTCACCCTTGGTGGAGGAGCAGAAATTATACCGCAGTCTGGAGCTGGAGCCTTTAGCCCGGGCCATAGAAGACCTGAACTTCCATTTAGCAGACAGAATCATAGCGGTCTCCGAGGGAGTCAAGGATTACATAGTGCAAAAAGGAGTATCTGCTCACAAGGTCTTGGTCCTGCCCAATGGAGTTGACCCGCAGCAATTCAAACCCCAGAAGAATAACAGGAAAGTGGGGCAATTTCACGGTCGGAATAGAAAAGCCAGATTTGTAATTGGATTTGTGGGAAGTTTAAAACCCTGGCACGGAGTCAGAATATTAGTTGAGGCTTTTCAGAAGTTGCATGACAAGGATAAGAGCTACCACCTGTTGATTGTGGGTGATGGACCGGAAAAAGCTTACCTGGAAGAGCTGACTCAAAAAGAGAACCTAAATGGCTCTATGACCCTAGTGGGAGCTGTAAGACATGAGCAGATACCTGAGCTAATGGGAGCCATGGATGTTGCAGTAGCACCCTACCCAGAGTTAGATAATTTTTATTTCTCTCCTTTAAAACTATTTGAGTACATGGCCACTGGCAAGCCGGTGGTAGCCAGTGCCAGTGGGCAGATTAAGTCCATAATAAGTCACAAGAAGGATGGTTTTTTAGTCCCTCCGGGAGATAAGGACAGACTAGCTGAAGCCATAGAGTTCATCAGAAACAATCCAGAAACGGCTAGAGAATTAGGTAAGAATGCCGCACAAAAAATTCGTCGGAACTATACCTGGCAGAATAACGCGGAAAAAATCTTAGCCCTGGCAGGGAAATTTAGAAAGAAGAAATAATGTTCCAGCTGCGCTCAATGTTGCCCCAGATAGACTTCAGATCTATCAAGAAGATTTATGCCCGGTTCAGCCCTTTCCTGAAACCTTATTGGAAACAACTGGGGCTTAATCTGGCTGCGATTCTACTCTTAATAATGATTGAACTGCTGAAACCCTGGCCCCTTAAAGTCATCTTTGATTTTGTGTTGCTCGATTCTCCCGGAGCTTATCCTGGATTCTGGGGGGAGTTGTCCGGTATGGATAAAACCTGGCTATTGCTCCTGGCCTGTGCCAGCATGATAGCTCTGGCCTTAGCCAGCGGATTATTGGGATACTATCAAAACCTGCGGACTTCCCAGATTGGCCAGAAAGTGGTGCATGATATCCGGCTACACCTTTTCTCCCACGTACAGAGACTGCCTCAGACCTACCACGACACCAAACAGTCCGGAGACATGCTCATGCGCCTGACCGGCGATATCAGCATGCTAAAGGACATGATAGTGGGTTCAGCTCTGACCATAACCAGCCAGTTTTTTATTGTCATAGGGATGATAGCAATAATGGTCTGGGTGGACTGGCAGTTGGCGCTGTTAGCTTTAGCAGTTCTGCCCTTGCTTTCTTTTTCCATTTTCAAGATTTCCAGAGAAATCAAGGGCGCAGCCTCCAAACAGAGGTACCGCGAGAGCAGAATCGCCTCTTCGCTGCATGAAACCATAACCTCGATTTCTACGGTCAAGGCTTTCTCCCGGGAGAAATATGAGGAGAAGAAATTTGCCAAAGAGACCCAGCTCTCTTTAAAAGCAGGCCTTAGAACCACTCGTTTGGAAGGAAGATTAAACCGGGTGGTGGAGGTGATAACTGCAGCCGGGACAGCTCTGGTTTTATGGGTGGGAGTAAAAAAAGTGCTTAAGGGAGCAGTTACTCCGGGCGATTTGCTGGTTTTTGTAGCCTATCTCAGAGGAGTCTACCGCCCCTTGAGACAGTTAGCCAATCTGACCACCCGGATGGCCAAGGCGGCAGCCTGCGGAGAAAGGGTAGTTGAAATTTTAGACATTCAGCCAGTCATCTACGATTACCCCGGCTCAGTGCCCGCACCTCAATTTCAAGGGAAAATAAGACTTGAAAAGGTAGAGTTCAGCTATAACGACAGTCAGCCGGTGCTGCACGATATCAGCTTCCAGATTTCAGCGGGTCAGGTAGTGGCTATCGTAGGTCCGTCCGGCTCGGGAAAATCTACACTTTTAAGACTTTTACTCCGGCTGTATGACCCTCGGCAAGGGACTATCTATGTCGACGACCAGGATATCAAAACCTTTCAAGTTGACTCCTACAGAAGAAAAATTGGTTCAGTATTCCAGAATCCTTTGTTATTCAGAGCCAGCATCAGAGAAAATATAGCCTATGCCGACCCGGAGACCAGCCTAGAAAAGATTCAAAGAGCAGCCAGAAAAGCCAATGCCCACTATTTCATCTCAAGACTCCCCCAGGGATATGAGACCGTAATCGGAGAGTCAGGAAACACCCTGTCCGGCGGTCAGAAGCAGAGGATAGCCATAGCCCGGGCGATTTTGAAGAACACTCCTATTCTGCTCTTAGACGAGCCTACCGCAGCCCTGGATGCCCGCATTGCTGCCAGAGTTATGGAGGCCCTAAAAGAGGTCATGCAGGAGAGAACGACTCTGATGGTAACCCATGCCCAGCCGGTTATGGAGCAAGCCGACTTGGTCTTATATATGCAGGAAGGTCGGATTGTGGAGTCCGGGTCGCATCAGGAATTGTGGGATAAGAGCGGTGAATATTATCACTTCCTGCTCACTTTAGAGTCCCAAGCTCAAAGACAGGAATCCACTACTTAGATTAATCCCCAATGAAAGCAGTCCTGGATTATCGAGTCGAAATCCCGAAAGATCGTCACTTGGAGAAATTATCCACGGTCTTGGACCGGGATAAAATGATTTCGGTTTTAAAAAAGACTGAAATAGGGAATAATGGCCACTTGGTAGCAACCTCTTTTGAGCCGCATTACTGGCGCTATAAACCTAACCTGAATTGCATATCGATTTTCACTCTGAGTGCCAGACAAAGAAAAGAGGTCTTTCGGCAATTATATTATGGAAAGGCATACAGCCGTTTTCCTTTTGCCGACAGCGGCAAAACACTCTTTAGCCGCAGTTACTTCCCGACGTCTCCCTTCCGGCCGGTTCTGGTGATGAAGGATTTAAGTATGATTTGCTTTGCCTTTCCTAATGACCGGGTGCTAAAATCTCTAAAATGGCTGGCCGACCCCAGGAAGTTGCGCAGATTGTTGGCTGAGCATCTCCTGAATGGACAAACCCAGGAAGCGAGAATACCTCTAAAAAAATTAAGCCTGGAGCCAGTCCGCTACGTACCGGAAAAGCGCTGTCTATTGCGCTGTCATTTCACCATCAAGGGAAATCACTCCCGCGAAACCAAAAAGGTAAAGCTCTTTATCAAAGCTTATGCGGATAATTCTGCGGCTGAAGTTTTTCAAATTATGAAGGAACTGCGGCCAGGTCTGAAAGAAAAATCTGATGGCAAAGTCTCTATCCCCAGGCTTAAAGGATTTGATAAGCAGCTGAAACTGGTTATCATGCGAGAAGTGCGGGGGCTTCCATTAGTAAAATTAGCCGGAGAAACCTGCTTTACTTCCGCGGTAGAGAAAAGCGCCCTGGCCCTGGCAACTTTGAACTCAACCAGGGTTGAGACTAAGCGTCGGTTTGATATTTCTGGCGAACTCTCTGGCTTAAAAAAGCAAGTCCTGGAGGTAGTGGAGCTCTTACCTGATAGCCGGGAACAAATTCAAGCCCTGTTTGATTATCTCTATAAAGAGAGACCGGCC
>Ga0214473_10010243_pt1 | contig 11038 bp, 8 predicted proteins | sample RVTome_7_FD_203509 | JGI IMG/M metagenome (GOLD analysis project Ga0214473, IMG submission 203509) | Soil microbial communities from uranium-contaminated site in the Upper Colorado River Basin, Wyoming, United States - RVT98D197 | ecosystem: Environmental > Terrestrial > Soil > Contaminated >...
CGGGCGAAGAAGACGCCCACCCCGATCGAGTAGGCCAGCAGGCACCCCGCCACCAGCAGCCCGTACCACAGGGCGATGCGGGTCCCCAGGCTCCGCAGCCGCCCGCCGGCACCGTCCTCGCCCGGCGCCCGGGCGGCGCCGCCGGCCGGGCTCCTCACGACGGCTCGCCCTCGCGAACGAGAAAGCCGACCCCGCGCACCGTGTGGATGAGCCTGGTCGCGAAGCCCTGGTCCACCTTCTTGCGCAGGCGCGTCACGTGGACGTCGATCACGTTGTCGAGGGGGGTCCCGCGCTCCGGCTCCTTCCAGACGTCCCGGGCGAGCATCTCGCGCGACACGATCGTGCCGCGGTGGCGCACCAGGTACTCGAGGAGCTCGTACTCGCGCGGGGTGAGCTCGACCTCGACGCCGCCCCGGACGACGCGGCGAGTCGGCACGTCGAGCGCGAGGTCGGCCACGGCGAGCCGGAGGAGCTGGTCGCCGCGGCCGCGGCGGACGAGCGCCCGCACCCGCGCCAGGAGCTCGGTGAAGGCGAACGGCTTCACCATGTAGTCGTCGGCGCCGGCGTCGAGGCCCTCCACACGGTCCTCGACCGCGTCGCGGGCGGTGAGGACGAGGACGGGGCACAGCAGCCCCTTCTGCCGCAGCGCCCGCAGGACCTCGAGGCCCTCGCGGCCCGGGAGCATGCGGTCGAGCACCAGCAGGTCGAAGGGCTCCGAGGAGGCGCGGAAGAAGCCTTCCTCGCCGGTGGCGGCGACCACGACGTCGTAGCCTTCGCCGGCGAGGCCCTCGCGCAGGGCCCGCGCGACCTTGGGCTCGTCCTCGACCACGAGGACGCGAGCTGCGGGTTGGCGCGGCGCCGGAACCGCCATGCTCGCGCGGGTCACCCGCCCATTCTACGCGGCGGGTGAAGCGCGCTCGTTTCCTGAACGAACCTTCAGGAACTCTTCAGAAGCGCGCCCGAAGGAAAGTGCGATCCTCACGGCCGACGAGGCCCCGGCTCCGTGGCCACCTCGGAGTCGAGGCCGGGTACTGGGAGGCGCGATGCGAGCACACAACGATCGTCGGCGCTGGGCCACGGGGCTCGCGCTGGCGGGCTGCCTGGCGTCGATCTCGGCGGTGGCCGCGGCGAGACCGCCCGAGAAGGCCGTCGACTGGACCGCTCTCAACCCCGCATTCGGCGGGGCCACCTTCGTCAACGACGTGTCGGCCTGCGCCGCGTGCCACGAGGACGCGGTCAAGGCCTTCGGCTCGACCGTTCACGCCCGCTCACTGGCCGCTGGCCAGGCCGAGGCCAGCCAATGCGAGAGCTGCCACGGGCCGCGCAGCAAGCACGTCGAGAACCCCTCGGGCGAGCTGGCCTTCGGCGGCCTCAGGGCCTCCCAGCAGTCGGCGGTCTGCCTGCAATGCCACCAGGGCAGCACGCGGATGGGCTGGAAGGCCGGGGCCCACAGCCAGAACGGCGTGAGCTGCACGTCCTGCCACGAGGTGATGGTCAAGAAGAGCGACCGCGCGCTGCTGACGAAGGCCTCGGGCCCGGACACCTGCTACGAGTGCCACAACGACGTGCGCGGCTCGATGATGAAGTCGTCGCACCACCCGGTCCGCGAGGGCGCGATGGACTGCGCGAGCTGCCACGACGCGCACGGCTCGAAGGAGTCCCTGCTGGTCAAGAACACGCTCAACGAGACCTGCTACACGTGCCACGCCGACAAGCGCGGGCCGTTCCTGTGGGAGCACGCGCCGGTGCGGGAGAGCTGCGCCAACTGCCACGAGGCGCACGGCTCCACCAACCGCAACCTGCTCACGATGAAGGACTCGTTCCTCTGCCTGACCTGCCACTCCTACGGCGGCCACATCAACCTGCCCCGCTACAACCGCACCAACAACCCGCTCGGCGGCGGCTGCGTCAACTGCCACGTCGCCGTCCACGGGTCGAACCACCCGTCGGGCGCCAAGCAGGTGCGGTAGAGGAGGCACCCATGAACGCCAGGATCGCAACCGCTCTCGTCGTCGCCGCCCTCCTGCTGCCACAGGCTCCCGGGCTCGCCGAAGACCAGCCGGTACAGGTCACCGGCTCGGTCGGCCTCGGCGCCAGCGCCGTCGACAACGACACGAACTCCAGCAAGTTCACGGAGTACCGCGACCTCGACGACCAGGCCTTCGTGCCCCGGCTCACGCTCGACGTCTTCGACCCGAAGACGCGGCGCTACTTCGACTTCGTCGGCTCGAAGGTCAGCCTCGACGACCAGCGCCTGTTCGGGCGCGCCGGGCAGCTCGGAGCCTGGAACGCCACTGTCGACTGGGTCTCCGTTCCGCACAACTACTCCAACAAGGCGCAGACCCCCTACCAGCGCCGCGGGCCGGGCCTGCTCGAGGTCGCGTCGAACGTGCCGATCACGTTCAAGAAGCTCGCCACGGTCGCCGCGGACGCCCCGAACGTCCTCGCCCAGGACCAGCTGATCGCGGACTACCAGGCCGGGAGCCTCGGCTTCACGCCGGTCGCGACCCAGAACTCGTTCGGCAGCGTCGCGCTCGAGTACGCCGGGCTCCGCGACCTGACCCTGGGAATCGTCTACGACCGCCGCTCGCGCGACGGCTCGAAGGTGGGCTACGGGCCGATCGGCGATCGCCCGCCGCGCACGCTGGGAGCGCAGCTCGTGGAGCCCGTCGACCACCTCAACCAGGACGTGACCCTGTCGCTGGAGTGGACGCGTGCACGCGTTCAGACCCAGCTCTCGTACCAGTACTCCGACTTCGCGAACGCGGTCGACACGCTGCTCTGGGAGAACGTGTACGCGACGCAGGCGCCGGGCGCGACCACGGACTTCTGGGACCGCGCGGTCTCGACCTACGGCCGCCGGCCCCTGGCGCCCGACAACCGGCAGCACCACTTCCAGGCGGCCTTCGCCGTAGAGCTGCCGGCGGACAGCCTGATGAGCGCCACCCTCGCCTACGGCCGGCTCGAGCAGAACGCGACCCTGCTGCCCTACAGCTACAACGAGGACATCCTCGTCAACCGGTCGTTGGCCCGCGCCACGGCCGACGCGGCGATGACCACCACGCAGGCGCTGGTCGACTACGTCCTCCCGCTCGGGTCGAAGCTCGACCTTCGCGCCTTCTTCCGCTACTGGGGCCTCGACAACGATACCCCCGAGGCGCAGTGGTGGTACGCGACCTCCGACACCGCCAACCTCAACGGGACCGTGTCGTACAAGAACCAGCGGGTCAACCTCGCGTACGCCCAGGATCGGACGAGCGCCGGCGCCACGGCGACGTACCGCCTGGGCGGCGGGTGGAGGAGCAGCCTGGCCGTCGGCTACGAGTACGACGGTGTCGACCGCGACTACCGCGAGGCCGACACCGGCGAGCACCGGCTGGTGGCCACCTTCCGCGCGCGTCCCGCGAAGCGGGTGCGGCTGCGGGTCCGCTACACGTACGGAGACCGCGACGGGGACTACGACCCGTTCGTCACGCGGCAGAGCTACTGGTATCCGCTGACGGCGGCGAACGACCAGGACAACCCGCAAGTGTCGTTCAGCAACCACCCCGACATGGTCCGCTACGACGTCTCCGACCGCCTCCGCCACCAGGCCGACGCGTCGCTGACCCTGGCCGGGAAGGACACCTGGGCTCTGACCGGGACCGTCCGCTACACGAACGACGACTTCGACTCGGACGTGCGCCCGTGGGTCGCCAGCGTCGGCCAGATCGGCGCCACCTCGCCCGGCGACCAGCTCGGCCTGCTCGAGAGCGAGCAGCTGCACCTCGCACTCGACGGCCACTACAGGCTCGGCGAGCGGACGACACTCAACGCCTTCGTGGGCTGGGACAGGGGCGCGACGCTCCAGCGCTCCCTCGAGTTCAACGAGAACAACAAGCTCAACCCGAACGCCGTGGCCACGGCCGAGCTGGGCCCGTGGACCCGCGCCTCGAGCCAGTGGACGGCCGACTTCGACGACAGCGCGCTCAGCCTCGGCGCCGGAGCCAGCTTCCGGCTGGGCGATCGCGCGAGCCTCTTCGCCAGCTACACCGCCTCGCTCGCCGGCATCGAGCTCGCCTACGCGGGCTACGGCGTAGCCAACTGGGACGGCACGCCGTTCCCGCCCAACCACCAGTTCGCCTTCCCGGCGACGCCGCCGCGCATCGACCAGGACTACCACCTGCTGGACGTGCGGCTCGACTTCCCGGTGCTGCGCGACATCGTGGCCACGGTCGGCTACGCCTTCGAGCGCTACCGCACCGACGACTGGCAGCAGTCGACCACCCAGCCGTGGGTCGAGCCGGTGGACAGCGAGTTCCTGCTCCGCGACACCTCCCGCTCGCACCAGTGGGGCAACCGCTTCTTCAACCTGGGCAGCTTCCTCGCCCCGAGCTACGACGCCCACGTCGTGTGGGCGGCGTTCACGTACCGCTTCTAGGGACCCGATCCGAGGGCGGCGGTCGGTCTCCGACCCGTGTTACGACGACCGATATCGAGCCCCGATATGAGTGACCGGAGTCGGACGGGCGGTACGCCGCCCGCCGGTCGGCCGGCGCTCCCCGGCCCGGGCCCGAGGGCCTGCGGGGAGGGCTTCGACCTGCTGCGCCTCTCTCCGATCCGGAAGCTCGTCCTCGGGGGCGGGTTCCCGTACGCCTTCCAGGCCCTGGCCCTCGCCGGGTTCGTAGCCCTCGTTTTGCTGTCGTGGGGCGACTTCACCCCACCGGGCGTCGGTGCCAAGCTCTACGCAAAGACCCACCTCGCGACGCTCGTGGTCTGGGGCCTCTGGTGGCCGGCCATGGTCTGGGTCGCCGTGCTCCTCGGGCGCGCCTGGTGCGCGGTCTGCCCCCTCGAGCTGGTGGCGAACGGCGCGGAGCGTCTGGGGCGACGGCTCGGCCGGCCGCAGCGGACGCTGCCGAGGTGGGTCACGGACGGCTGGGTCATCCTCGCCCTCTACGCCCTCGTCCAGATGCTGGTGGCCGGGGCCGGGATTCACCGCGTCCCCGCCTGGACGTCCCTCTTCCTGGTCGCGCTCCTGGCGCTGGCCGTCGCGACCGGGCTCTTCTCGAAGGACCGGGCGCTCTGCCGCGGGTTCTGCCCGGTGGGGCTGCTGTTGGGGACCTATGGGCGCGGCGGGATGATCGCGGTGCGTTCGGGCTCGGCGGAAACGTGCGGGGCCTGCACGGGCAAGGACTGCATCGCCTCCGGCAACCGCGCGAGGCTCGATGGCCGAAGCTGCCCCAGCCTCCTCAACCCACCGCGACTCGACTCCAACCGCGACTGCCTCGTGTGCGGCCAGTGCCTCAAGGCGTGTCCGCCGGGCAACCTGCGCCTGCTGCTCCGGCGGCCATTTGCCCCGTCGGATGCGCGCGAGCCCCTGGCCTCCTGGCCGGTCACCCTCTTCGTCATGCTGGCGTCTGGCTTCGTGGCCGGAGAGCTGTTCACCGAGTGGCCGGAGGCGAGGACAATCTTCCTCACCGTCCCAGACCGCGCGGCGGCGGCGCTCGGCCCTTCCTCGGCTGGCTGGCTCGAGGGGATCTGGGCGCTCGCGGTCGTTCCCCTCGTCTCGTGGACGCTCCTCGCCCTGCTGGCGCGGTGGGCGGGCCCGCCACGTTCGCTCACGCTCACCTGGCGCCGGACGGCCCTGCCTCTCACCGTGGTGGTCGCGGCCGGGCACGCGAGCAAGGGCCTCGCCAAGCTCGTTTCGTGGGCGCCGTTCCTTCCGGGCGCCTGGGCCGAGCCGTCGGGCCTGGCCTCCGCGGAGGCGATCGTCGCGAGGACGCGGCCGCAGCCCGAGCCCCTGCTCGCCCTGCCGCTGGTGGCGGGAATCGGCGTGCTCCTCATCGCGGTCGCGCTGCGCTACGCCGTGCGCGAGCTGTGCCTCGCCCACCCGCTCGATCGGTTGCGGCTCGGGGATTACGGTCCGCTCTTCAGCGTCGCCGCCGTGTGGGCGGGCATCATCGCCGGATGGACGACGCAGTGATCAGGCGGAGATGTGCGGCGCCAGGTCCTCGATCGCCCCGTCGCCATGGAGGCGCTCATGAGATTCCCGGTCCTGCGCGTGACGTGCGGTCTCGTGGCTCTCGGCCTCGCGGCTCCCAACGCCGTCCTCGGCGCGCCCTCGCAGGCGGCGTCCGATCCGGCGTCGCGCCCCGCCGGAGTGTGTCCGCCCTTTCACCTGCGCGACGAGCTGGGGCGGAAGATCGACCCGGTCGGCGGCGAGAACGCCCAGGCGCCGTACTCCCCGCGCCAGACCTGCGGCGCCGCCGGCTGCCACGACTACGAGAGGATCACCCGCGGCTACCACTTCACCCAGGGCCTGGGCGAGCCGCCGACGGCCGACCAGCGCGCCCGCTACGCCTGGGCGACCTCCCCCGGGAACTTCGGGGGGAACTGGTGCTCGCCCGCGCCGCTCTACCGCTACCTCTCCCCCAAGGACAACCCCTCGCCCGCGCGGATGGACATGACGGCCTTCGATTTCTTCACGTCGCCGTGCGGCACGTGCCATCCCGGCGGAGGCTCGGCCGAATTCGACCGCTCGGGCAAGCGCTACGACCGCTGGATGGCCGATCCGGCGAGCGGCTTCGCGCCGGGGGCCGAGAACCGCTTCGACGGCGACTACCGCAAGGCGCGCTGGAGCGAGACGGGCGCCCACGAGGCTGACTGCCTGCTGTGCCACCAGCCCGGCTACGACTTCGGCGCGCGGGAGGCGCAGCTCGGCGCGTGGAACCTCCGCTGGGCCGCGACGGCCGGAGCGGGCCTCGCGTCGGTCACCGGCTCCGTGAAGGACGCAAAGGCCCTCGAGGTCGTCTACGACCAACGGCGGTTCGACCGCGACGGCTCGCTGAAGCTCCTGGTGGCGCGACAGCCTCGGGACGAGGCTGCCTGAGCTGCCACGCCCAGCCCGGCTGGAAGAAGCGGGGCGCGAACTATCGCTCGCGCACGGACGTGCACCTGCGCGCGGGCCTGCGCTGCGTCGACTGCCACCCGGCGGGCCGCTCGGCCCGCGACCCGCGGATCTCCGCCCGCGAGGAGCACCAGATCGCCAAGGGCGACGACCCCGGCGGCCTCGTCCGCGACGACCTCGATGACACGGTCGTCGGCTGCGCGGACTGCCACGAGAGCGGCCGGCGCGGCGCGCCGGTGGCGAAGCACTTCGGCCTGCCCGCCCTGCACCTCGAGCGCATCGCGTGCCAGGCGTGTCACGTCCCGGAGCGCGTCGTCATGCCGGCCGAGGTCCAGGCGAGCGACGTCTTCAACCAGGCGCCCTGGATCCACTCGGCGGGCAAGCGGCTGTGGACCTTCTACGGCCCGGACGGGCGCGCGCGAAATCACTACGGCTTCCTCGAGGTGATGGGCTACGACGACAAGCCCACGGAGCCGTTCCGGCCGACGCTCTTCCGCTACAAGGGAAAGATCTACCCCGGCAATCGTGTCCACAGCGCATGGCCGGGCCTCGAGATCGAGGGCGAGACGGCGCTCGCGCAGCCGCGCGTCGGCGACATCGTCAAGATGTGGAAGGCGCACCTCGACGACCCGAAGAAGTACGAGGCGCTCTCGGAGATCGCGGACGACACCGGAGACGGCGTGCCGGAGGTCAACCGACCCGAGGAGATCGACGCGCTGCTCGCGTCGGTCCGCCAGGCGCTCGCGGACGTCGGCTATCCGCTGGAGGGAACGCGGGTCGTCTGGGTGAGGGACGACCGCGTCTACCGCTCGGGGACGGAGTTCCGCCTGGTCCCGAAGCACGAATGGGAGGCGTCGCCGTTCGCGAACGTCCACAAGTACAGCCACGACGTCTACCCGGCGCGGGCGGCCCGAGACGGTGCCGCAGTGGCGGCTCATCGGCCTCTCGCGTTTCGGCGCCGCCCTCGGCGCCTGGCGGGAGAGCACGCTCAAGCCCTCCGGCCCCTGGCTTCTCGGCGCAGTCGTGCTCGCCTGCCTGCTGCACCTGGTCGGCTTCGGCCCCCGGCGCAGCGTCCCCGCACCCGGCGAGCCTTCGGTGGTCCGCTACCGTGTCCCCGAGCGCGTGGGGCACGCGATCGCCATGGCGAGCTTCCTCGTGCTCGCGCTGAGCGGCCTCTCGTTCCTGCTCGGGTCGGCGAAGCCCCCTCGGAACGGGCGCCCGGAGCCTGCACACCTGGACCGGCTTCGTCTTCGCGGCGGCGGTCGGGGCGCTCGCGGTGCTGTGGGCGAGGGAGGCGCGGCCGGCGCCGTGGGACCGCGAATGGCTCCGCCACCTCGGCGGCTATCTCGGCTTCGGCGGCGAGCTGCCCGCGGGCAAGCTCAACGCGGGGCAGAAGCTCTACTTCTGGTTCGCGCTCGCGGCGGCGCTCGGTCTCACCGCAACCGGCATCCTCATGACCTGGCCCGGCGGCCTGCGAGCCGGGCTGCCGCTCGCCTACACACTGCACGACCTGCTGGCGATCGCGGTCCTGTGCGGTGTGACCGCCCACTTCTACCTCGCCGTCGTGGCGAACCCGGGAGCGCTGCGCGGGGTGATCGAGGGGACCGTGGGACGCTCGTGGGCCCGGGACCACCATTCCCGCTGGGCGGCGGGCCGCGCGCCGGACGCGCCCGACGGTGAGGCTCGCTAGCCCCGGCCGCTGGCGCCGCGCGCTCGTCGTCCTCGGCACGTGCCTCGCGGCGGACGTCCTCGGCGCGGCGGAGCCGCCAGCGCCGCTTCGCTTCGAGCTGGGCCAGACGGTTCTCGAGCTCGGCGGCGAGATCCGCCTGCGCTTCGAGGACGACCGCGCCTTCGACGTCCGCGGCTACCGCCCCGCGATCGACGATCGCTTCCTGCTGAACCGCGTGATGCTGGACGCCGAGGCGTGGCTCGGACGGCCCGTCCGCAACCGGCCCGAACGCTGGCCGAACGCGAGCGTGCCGGAGCCCGTCGTCGCGGCGGTCTACGCGCGCGCCCTCGGCTTGCCGGCGTGCCTCGACGCGTTCTACGTGCACAAGCAGGACGGCTCGGGGCAGACGACGGGCGAACCGGGGTCGGGCGACCTGCGCTCCGATTCGTTCGGCATCCAGGCCGAGGGGTCGTGGAAGACGCTGGACTACGCGCTCACGGGGGTGCTACAGCGCGGGCGCTGGGGCCAGGATCGGATCCGCGCCGGTGGCGCGAGCGGAACTGTCGGGTGGCGATTCGAGACACTGCCCTGGCGGCCGCGGCTGCGGGCGGTGGCGACCTGGGGCTCGGGCGACGACGATCCGGACGATGGCGTCCACGGCACCTTCGACGGCGTCCTCGGCGGCGCCGACATCGCCTTCTACGGCCACTGCAACCTCTTCTTCTGGGCCAATCTCCAGGACCGCGAGCTGCAGCTCCTGCTTCGTCCGGCCCAGAGCCTCGACGTGCACGTGCAGGCGCACTCCTTCGCTCTCGCCGCTTCCCGCGATGCGTGGTACAGCACGTCTCTCGCCAGCGTCCGCCGCGACCCGAGCGGCGCATCGGGCCGCGACCTCGGCCGCGAGCTCGATGTCCGGGTCGTGTGGCGGGCGCGGCGCAGGCTGGAGCTGATGACGGGCCTCGCCTACTTCTGGCCGGGCGCGTTCATCCGGCAGACCGGGCCCGCCCGGGACGCGCGCTGGCTCATGCTCCAAGCGACCATCAGTCGCTGAGCGCCGGGGTGCTTTGGCCGCAGGGCGCTGGCCCGAGCTAAGCTCAGCTCGGACAGCACCTTCGCTTCAGGCGCCCGTAGCGCCTGCGGTCCGCGGCGAGCTCGCGCACCTCGTCGAAACAGCCACCCAGGCAGCCGAGCAGACGCCTGTGGAAGGCGGTCTTTGCGGCGACAAGGAAATCGAAAAGGCGTTGAAGCGAGGGTACGACTACGGCGCGGGGGAAGCGCAGCTCGCCGTGTGGAAACTCCGGTGGGCGGCCACGGCCGGAGCCGGAGCAGGGGTTGGGATCGCCAATGGCAGCCCCTCGGGAAGAGTGCGACCATGCTGACGGCATGCCCGCTGCACTGGCACTTCTCCGATGACGACCAGCCCCCCTGCTCGTCCGCCCGAAGCGGCCGTCGGCGTCCGCGACTCGGTTCCGCTGGAAGAGCCGGGCGCAGATCGGCAGCTGCGCAGGGTCGCCCTCGCCTGCGCGGCGATGTCGGCCGGCCTGGCCGCCCTGGCGATCCTGGGGTGGGTCACGCATGCGACAACGCTGTCGAGCTTCGGCCCCGCCTTCATCCCGATGGCACCGAGTACGGCTGTGTGCTTCCTGCTGCTGGCGGGCGCCACCGCAGCGTATGCCGCGGTTCCACAGCGAGCGTTCGCCACCCGCGCCGCCGCCGCGGCGGCGTGGGTCGTGTCGGCTCTCGCGCTCGTCCAACTGGCGCAGGCGCTGGGCGGGGGGCCGTCGACGGCCGACACGCTGCTCGTCCCTCGCCCCGCGCGCTTCGGCCAGGTCCTCGTGGGCCGCATGTCGCCCCTCACTGCGATCGCGTTCCTCCTGGCTGGCGGCGCGCTCCTGGCCGTGGCCGGGGGCCGGCGCCGGCCCGCCCTGGGCGACCTCGGCGGGTGGCTGGCCTCGCTGCTGGCGGTGCTCGGCGTCGTCGTGCTGCTGGGCTACGGCTACGGCACGCCTCTCCTCTATGGCGGCACGGTCGTTCCCATGGCGCTGACGACCGCGCTGGCTTTCGGGGCGCTCGCGGTCGCCTTGCTCTCCCTCGCCGGGCGCGGCCGATTCCCGCTTCGTTCGCTGAGCGGGGGCTCGGCGCGCGCACGACTGCTGCGCGCGTTCCTCCCGATCGCGCCCGCCGTGGTGGTCGCCGACGGCTTGTTCTTCCGTTTCGCGCCCGCCACGAACCCCGCCCTGCACGCAGCCAGCGTGGCGCTCCTGCTCGCAATCGTGGTGACCGTCGGCGTCGCCCGCGCGGCGCACGTCGTGGGCCAGGCCCTGGATCGGGCGGAGGACGAGCGCCGGGCCCGCGATCGCGCGGAGCGCGCGACGCAGGAGCAGGCGAGAATGCTGGTGGAGTCTCAGCGTGTCGCGCGGCTCGGCTCGTATCGGGCCGACCTGGGCGCCGGAAGCTGGACCAGCTCGGCGATGCTCGACGAG
>Ga0214473_10010244_pt1 | contig 11037 bp, 12 predicted proteins | sample RVTome_7_FD_203509 | JGI IMG/M metagenome (GOLD analysis project Ga0214473, IMG submission 203509) | Soil microbial communities from uranium-contaminated site in the Upper Colorado River Basin, Wyoming, United States - RVT98D197 | ecosystem: Environmental > Terrestrial > Soil > Contaminated >...
GCCAGCGCCGGGAGGCGTGCCGGCACGTCGCGCCACGGATCGAGCGTCACCACCACCACCCGCGGCCGCCGCTCGGCCGGGACGCCGTCCCGGGCGGCGAGCGCCTCGCGCACCGCCACCGGACAGACCGTCTCGCAATGGCCGTAGGCGAACACGATGAGCGCGGGACGACCGCGGATGCGGGCAAGATCGAACGCGGCGCCGCTCTGCGCGGTCAGCGGCAGGGCCGGCGCGACGGCGTTCAGGCGCTCCGGCGTCGCCAGGGTGACCGTGGGACCGGCGGCCGTGGCGGCGGCGACTCGGTGGACCGCGGCGGACAGCCCGGCGATGACCAGGAGCGCCCCGAGCCCGAGCGCCGTCCGGCCGGACGCCCCGCCCGCCAGCGCCCGCACGCCCCGCCGGAGCCCGGGCCCCCAGACGACCACCAGCGCCGCGAGCAGCGCCACCGGCTCCCCGATGAGCAGCAGCCAACCCGCGGAGGAGGGGAGCGTGTCGCGCGCGGCGCCAAAGCACACGAACCGGGCGTGCGCCAGCCACGCCGGGGCTTCCGCCGGGAGCGGCCACAGCGCCAGGGCCCACCAGACGGCCGTGACCCCGAGGATAACTCCCAGGGCCACGACCGGCGGCCACTCTCGATGGGTCATGGGTCCCCGGTTCCCGGGACCGCCGACCGCCAACCGCGAACCGCCAACCGCTTCACCCCACCTTCCACACGAAGCTCAGCAGCTTCCAGTTCACGAAGTAGTAGACGATGAAGGCGATCAGGAACACGGCCACGAGCACGTAGGTGCCCCGCGCGCGCCTGGCCGCTTCGTAGGCGGGCGTGGCGGGCTCGCCCGCGTCCGGCCCGTGGACCTGGCGGGGCAGCTTCTCGATCCCCTGCGGGACGCCGTGGAACGACATGTCAGGCCTCCTGGGCGGTGAGCTTCTGGCCGAAGAAGACCGACCAGACGGTGATCACGATGTACAGCACGGCCGCGGTGGCGGCCAGCACGCCGCCGATCCCCATGATGCCGAGCATCAGGTCCACGGCGGGACTGTACTCCAGCTGGAACGGCGCGTTGGCGAAGGTGATGTCGTAGTGCCGGCGCGGCACGCCGAAGGTCCCGGCGAAGGTCATCGCCATGGTGAACAGCACCATCCCGCCGGCGAAGAGGTACGGCTGGATCCGGGCCAGCGGCCACAACGCCACCTTCCGCTGGAAGATGAGCGGGATCACGTAGTACGTGAGCCCCATGAACGCCAGCGCGGTGCCCGCGACCACCGTGGCGTGGAAGTGGCCCGGAATCCGGAGCGTGTTGTGGGCGATGATGTTGATCTGCTCGGTGCCGAACGTGACGCCGGTGATCCCGCCGATGAAGCCGAAGATCACGATCGAGAAGATCATCGCGCTGAACCCGGGATCGCCCCAGGGCGCCTTGGCCAGCCACTCGAACATCCCCTTGGTGAATCCGCGGAGCCGCTGGCCCACCTCGATCCCGGCGGGGACGGTGAAGCCGTGGATCATGGAGGCGAGCACCGCGAGATACATGGCGTAGCTCGTGTTCCAGATCTTCCAGGCGGGCCCCATGCCGGGATCCACCAGCAGGTGGTGGGCCGACGCCATGGAGATGAAGAGCACGTAGAGCACGAAGGCGGACCGGCTGATCTTCTCGTTCAGCACCACGGCCCCCACCGTGAGGCCGCCCAGCAGGTACCAGACCGACACCATGGCCGCCACGTTGATCTGCTGCGAGGAGTGGCCCAGTCCCCACCACATGAGCCGGTAGAACTCGGGGTCCGGCTGCGGACCCCAGCCCATGGCCCACACCCAGGTGGGGATGTAAATGGCGGCGCCGTGGACCAGCGTGATGACCGCGATGATCGCGGCGGTGGTGGCGCCGAACGTGACCAGCGGGACGGAGCCCTGGTAGGTCTTCTCCCGCTTCGCCACCACCAGGTTGGCGAAGTAGAGGGACACGGTGACCAGCGCCCCCACCGCGAAGAAGATGACCCCCAGGTAGTAATTAGGATGCGCCTTGAGGGGCGGGTAGGAGGTGAACAGCACGTCGGCCCGGCCGCTCCACATCATCACCTCGACCAAAACGGCCCCCGCCACCATGAGGCCCCAGGCGATCCAGCCCAACTTCGGGGCCACGGCGCGCGCCCCCAGCGCCACCGTCCCGGCGAAGTAGAGGATGGCCATTTCGAAGAAGATGATGAAGAAGATCAGCATGCTCATGCCGTGCACCGTGAGCAGGCGGTAATACCACTGCGCGCTCAGCAGGTGGACGGCCTGCCAGCGGGTCAGCACCAGTCCGAAGGCCGCGATGACGCCCAGCACCATCGCGAGAATGGCGCACACGGCGTGCGCCCGGATGAGCAGGTCGCCCGTGCGGTGGACCCGGAGCCCGGTGGTGGGGCAGGTACGGAACGCGAGAGCGGTCATGGCGCAGGCTCCGTGACGATGATCCGGCCGAGCATCAGGTGGTGGTTGATGCCGCAGAACTCGTTGCACACCACGCGGAAGTCCCCCGCCTCGGTCGGGGTGATGCGGAGCCCGTAGTCGTAGCCCGGCACCACCTGGAAGTTGATGTTGAGCGGGAACAGGCTGAAGCCGTGGTTCACGTCGATGGACGACAGGTGCAGCGTATAGGTGGCGCCCGCCTCCAGCTGGATGACCGGATACCAGCGCCACATCATGCCCACCAGGTAGACGTCGCTCCCGGGGGGCGGGGCCACGATCGGCAGGCCGGCGTCCTCGCCGATCTTGTACTGCGCGGCGAACTCCTCGACCCGGGCCATGTAGGCGGCGGGTTCCACCCGGTGGCGGATGCCGGCCGGGTTCTGCCCGCCCTTGAAATGCCACAGCGGCATCATGGCGAACAGCACCATGCACCAGGCGAAGGCGATGCCCACCCAGACCTTCTCGCCGGGGTGCGCGGGCTTCCACCAGACGCCTTTGGGCGATACGATGGCGGAGTGCATGGGATCCTCAGGGCAGGGGGGCGGGAGTGAGGGAGCGCAGCTCGAGCCAGCCCCAGCCCGTGTAGAACAGGAACATCACGAGCAGGCCAAGCACGAGCAGCAGGAATGGATTGTCGAACAGCCGCTGGAAGAGAGGCGGCCGCTCGGGATCGGGTTCTAGACTCATGCGGACCTCGCGATTCGGGTGCGGGAGGGCGCTGGGGGCGGGGTAAGGTCCGCCACCACTGTGGTCCGGAAGAAACGCGCGACCTGTTCCGCGGTCGCCTTCCACTTGCCGTGCGCCGCGCAGGCGGTGCGGTCGGAGCAGGTCGGGTTGCCCAACAGGCAGCGGCGCTCGTCCACCGGCCGGTCGAACGCGCTCACCACGTCGTGCAGCGTGAGCTGGGTGGCCGGCACCGCCAGCGCGAAGCCGCCGCCCGGCCCCCGGGTCGCGGAGAGCACGCCCGCCCGGGCCAGCGTCTGCAGGGTCTTGGACAGGTAGTTGGCCGGAAGGCCGAGGACCGTGGCGATCTCCTCCACCCGGACGCGCCGGCCGGCGGGCAGACCGGCCAGATGCAGCACGGCGCGCAGGGCGTATTCCGCGGTATGGGAGAGCACGGGCCCCCGGGAGCTATTGTTGATATTAACATGCTAATATCCTAAATTAGCCCCCGCAAGACCCTCGTCCGGAGGCTCCCGATCCGACCGCTCGACCGGCTGCGGACCCCGCTGGCCCGGGCCGACGCCTGGATGAACCGGCTCTACGGCTGGCGCGGCAACCCGCTGTACCACACCGGGGTGCTGGCGGCCGCCCTGTTCGCCGTGGTGCTGGTGACCGGGGTCTATCTCCTCTTCTTCTATAGAATCGGCGCGCCGTGGGAATCGGTCGCGCGGATCTCCCGCGACGTGTTCCTGGGCTCGTGGATCCGCTCGTTCCACCGCTACGCCTCGGACGCCTGCGTGGGGGCGGTGCTGCTTCACGCCTTTCGCATGCTGGTGCAGCGCCGGACCTGGGGCCCGCGGGTTCTGGCGTGGGTCTCGGGCGTGGTGCTGCTGGGGCTGGTGCTGATCTGCGGCTGGACCGGCTACGTGATGGTGTGGGATACCCAGGGGCAGGTGATCGCGCGGGAAGGCGCCCGCTGGTTCGACGCGCTCCCGGTCTTCTCCGAGCCCATCAGCCGGGCGTTCGACGGATCCAAGCCGCTGCCCGGGGCGTTCTTCTTCCTGAACCTCTTCGCTCACGTAGCGCTGCCGGTGGGCCTGGGCGCGGTGCTCTGGGTGCACGTGGCCCGCGTCGCCCGTCCGGTGCTGCTGCCGCCCCGGGCGCTGAGCCTCACCGTGCTCGCGGCGCTCGGCGTGGCGTCGGCGGTGCTCCCCGCCGCCCTGGGGTCCCGGGCCGATCCGTTCGCCACCGCCGGCCGCGCGCCCTACGACGTCTTCTATTCGTTCTTCCTGCCCATCACCCAGCCGCTGCCGGCCGGCCTGGTGTGGGCCCTGATCGGCGCGATCGGCGGCGGGTTGGTGCTGGTCCCGTGGCTCATGCGGCCCCGCGCCGCGCGGCGGCCTCCGCCGTCGGTGGTGGACGAGCGGCTCTGCACCGGCTGCGAGCAGTGCTGGAAGGACTGTCCCTACGAGGCCATTCAGATGGTGGAGCGGACCGACGGCCGGTGGGGACTGGTGGCGCGGGTGAATCCGGACGTCTGCACCAGCTGCGGCGTCTGCGCCGGGTCGTGCGCGCCCATGGGGGTGGGGCCGGCGGGCCGGACCGGACGGGATCAGCTCGCGGCGGTCCGCGCCTTCGCCGCGGAGCGGCTGGCCGAGCCCGGCGCGGTCGTGGTCGTCGGGTGCGACCGCTCGGCCGGCCGCGCGGCCCCCGGCGCGCCCGTCTTCCCGGTGACCTGCGCCGGCAACCTGCATTCGTCCACGGTCGAGTACCTGCTGCGGGCCGGGGCGGCGGGCGTGCTGGTGGTGTCGTGTCCGCCGCGCGATTGCTGGAGCCGCGAGGGGGTAAAGTGGCTCGAGGAGCGCCTGTTCCGCGGGCGCGAAGCCGAGCTGCACGACCGGGTAGATCGCCGCCGGGTGCGGGTGGTGTATGCCGCCGAAGCCGAGGCGAACCTGGTGGCGGCGGCCCTGGTGGCGTTCCGGCGCGACCTGTCACTCGCCGGAGCCCAGGTACGCGAGCGTGATCCGGACGTGGCGCGGGACTGCGAGACGGCCGGCGTAGCCGACGGAGCCGACGAGTGACGGGGCCCGTGCGCCTCGGGGTGGGTGGGCTGGTGGCCGCAATGCTGGTGGCCGCGACCGCCGGCCTCTCGCGGGTCCCGTGGACCGCCGAGCGGTCGGACCACGCGGTGGTGCGGCTGGCGTGGCGATTCCGGAGCGAGCTGGTTGAGGCGTGCCGGCCCATCCCGCCGGAGGAACAGGCGCGCCAGCCGGTGCACATGCGGCGCACCGAGGAGTGCAGTCGCGGGCTCCGGCCGTACCGGCTGGTGGTGACGGTCGGCGGCGCCGCCCTGCTCCAGGACTCGGTGGCCGCCGGCGGCGCCCGGGCCGACCGGCCGCTGAGCCTGTTCCGCGAGATCCGGCTGCCCCCGGGCACCCACCGGGTCAGGGTCCGGTTCGAGCCGTACGGCGCCGGTACGCGCCTCGCCATCGATACCATGCTCGCGCTGGCGCCGCGGCAGATCGCGGTGGTCACCGTGGACCAGGGCGGGCGGCTGGTCGTCCGAGGACGGCCCATGCCCTACCACTAGTAGTAGTGGCGCCCGGCCCGGCGGCGCGCCACCTTGAATGCGCCATGGCCCGCATTCTGGTAGTTGACGACGACCGCGACGTTCGCGGGGTGCTGGTCCGCATCCTGACCAAGGCGGGGCACGAGGTGGTGCAGGCCGAGGACGGCGGCGCCGCCATCGCCGCCTATCGCGCGCACCCCGCCGATCTCATCATCACCGACATGTACATGCCGGCCGGGGACGGCGTCGAGGTCGTGGCCCGGTTGGCGGATGAGTATCCGGGCGCGCGCCTGATCGTGATGTCGGGTGGCGGTCAGCTGGAGAAAGAGGACGTGCTGGACCTGGCCCGGCGGCTGGGCGCCCGGCGCACCCTGGCCAAGCCGATCGACCGGGTCGCGCTGCTCGAAGCCGTGGACGACGTGCTCGGGGAAGTCCCGCCCTGAGAGGGCGGGCGGGAGCGCGCCCTCACAGGGCGCGCGCGCGTCAGCTCACGCCGAGCCCGGGGTTTCAGCCCGGGTACTTCCGCATCAACTCGTCGCGTCCGCCGTCACCCCGTCGGTTTCACGTTGGCGTTCAGCCGGAACAGGTTGGTCGGGTCGTACTTGTTCTTCAGCGTCACCAGCCGGGGGTAGTTCGCGGCGTAGTTGGCGTTGAGCTCGCCGGCAGTGGCGTTGGGGTCCGCATCGTTGACGTAGAATCCCCGCGTGAAGGGCTCCAGCCGCTCCCAGTACTGTTTGATCCACTGCACGTGCGCGGCCGGGTCGTCGCCCATCTTCCAGGCGACGGCGGTGAGCATGTTGGCGTGGGCCGCCCGGTGGGGAAACGCGGTAGCGTCCGGGGCGATTCGGCCGATGGCCCCGCCGCAATGCTGGAAGAAGAGCTGGGTGGCGCGCGCCGGATGGCCTGCGAACCCGTCGATCATGGTGGCGATGAGGTCGGCCGGCACGCGGGGAATGAAGCCGCCCTTGACGTAGAGACCCATGGCGCGGGGATCGGTGATGTCGCCCGAGCGCTGGAGCGCGGTGTAGGCCAGCGGCTTCAGCTCGTCGGCCAGCGGCGTCCCCAGCGCGCGAAGGGGCGCCAGGACCCGGTCGGCGGCCTCCGCGGGCCCCGAATAGCACACGCTCAGCCCGGCGACCCCCGGCTCCCCTCCGGGCGGCAGCGCCAAGAACGGATCGAAATAGAGGTCGTCCGGCGTCCGGGCACCGTAGTCCGCGAACACCTCCAGCACGTCGCGCGCCCGGGCGAGGGGAAAGACGATCCGGCCGCCCAGCACCTGGCGCTGCATGGGATGGAGCCGGAACTCGAATCCGGTGACGATGCCGAAGTTGCCACCGCCTCCCCGCACACCCCAGTACAGATCGTCGTTCTCGGTGGGGTTGGCCTGGAGGATCCGGCCGTCCGCGGTGACGATCTCGACGCCCATCAGGTTGTCGATGGCGAGCCCGAAGCGGCGCGCCACCCGGCCGAACCCGCCACCCAGGACCAGTCCGCCCACGCCGGTGTGGGACACGGTCCCCAGCGGCGTCACCAGCCCGTGGGCCTGGGCCTCGTGATCCACCTGACCCAGCAGCGTGCCGCCCGCCACCCAGGCGAGCCGGGCGGCGGGATCCACCCGGACCCCGCGGAACAACGAGAGGTCGATCTGCATGCCGCGGTCGCAGGTGGACTGCCCCGAGAGGCTGTGCCCGCCGCATTTCACGGCGACCAGCAGGCTGTGCTCCCGGGCGAACTCGACCGCGGACCGGACGTCGGCCGTGCCGGTGGGCTGCACGATCAGGGCGGGGCGCTTGTCGAAGGACGGATTGAGAATCCGCCGCGCCTGGTCGTAGCCCTCGTCCTTGGCCAGGAGCACGCGGCCCCGGAGACGGGCGGCCAGCTCGGCGATCCGCTTGCCTTTCAGGGTGACCGGCTTGCCGTCGCCGGTCACGGCTTCGACGTCGGGCGGGTCCTGCCAGGCGATCCGGTAGCCGGGGAAGGTGGCGGCCATCGCCGCGCCGAGGGTCGTGCGAACGAAGGTGCGCCGCTTCATTGGGGGGCCTCCGGTCTGTCGCCGGGCGAGTGCTGGGGCCTCCAAAGTGAACCGCGGCCGGGGAGGTGTCCAGAGGGGGCGTCGGGGTGGTAGTTGTGGCGGGCCGGGCCGCGCTCCATGTTCGTGTCCATGAAACGGCTGGTCATCTGTCTCGACGGCACCTGGAATCGGGCCGACCAGGAAGCAAACGGGGTGCCCTGTCCCACCAACGTGGTGCAGCTGGCGTTTCGCGCCGCCAAGCGGGACGACGGCGTGGTCCAGTGCGTCTACTACGATCAGGGTGTGGGCACCGGCAATCTCATTGACCGGCTGTCCGGTGGAGCCTTCGGGGAAGGGCTCAACGACAACATCTACGGCGCCTACCGTTTCCTGGTGGCCAACTACGAGCTGGGCGACCAGCTCTTCCTGTTCGGCTTCAGCCGCGGCGCCTTCACCGCCCGGAGCCTGGGCGGGATGATCCGCAAGTGCGGCATCCTGCGGCGAGGGTCGGTGCGGGAGTACCGGGCCGCGGTGCAGCTCTATCGCGGGCCGGAGCATCCCGACGACCCGGGCCCCGCGGGGTTCCGGGAGCGGCATTCGGTCGCCGGGTCGGGCCCGACCCCGATCCGGTTCATGGGGGTGTGGGACACGGTCGGCGCCCTCGGCATTCCCCTGCGCGGGCTGCGCTGGCTCACCCGCCGCCAGTATCAGTTCCACGACACGGAGCTCTCCGGGAGCGTGCAATCGGCCTATCACGCGCTGGCGGTGGACGAGCACCGGGCCCCGTTCGAGCCGACCCTGTGGACCTACGTGCCGAAGGCGGGACAGACGGTCGAGCAGGTGTGGTTCTGCGGGGCGCACAGCGACGTGGGCGGCGGCTACGCCGAGAGCCAGCTGTCGGACATCGCGCTCGACTGGATGCTGGCGAAGGCGCGGGCCGCAGGGCTCGCGCTGGACGCCGAGGCCATGCAGGCGTACCCGGTCACCCCGGACCATCGTGCCAGGCCGCACAACTCGGCCACGGGCCTGTACCGCCTGGTGCCCGGCGAGAACCGCACCATCGGCGTCGTCACGGCGGCCGACGGCGCGCCCCCGGCCGGCCCGCCGGCCCCGGACCCCACGCAGAGCCTGCACGACTCGGTGCGCCGGCGCTGGGACGACTTTCCCGGGTACCGGCCCCGGTCGCTCCGAGACTACTTCCGGCTCGTCGGGGACCCGCGCGCGTCGCAGTGAGCCCCCAGGACGCTTGACCCGGGCACTTTCGTAGCTAATTCATATACCATAAGAGCTACGGTGATGCAGAATGGTCAAGTTCCTGAGTATCAGAGACTTACGGAATACGCCCGGGCGATTGTGGGCCGCGCTCAAGTCGCGCGCGACGGTCGCGCTCACCATGCATGGCACCCCCAGGGCCCTGGTGATCGAGGTCGAGGAAGGCGACCTCGAGCGCGCCCTGGAGCTCACTCGGCGGGTGCGTATCGGCCACAACATGCCCCTCGATAGACGCCCGTTTGGCCTATCCCTGTACGGGCATCTCGCTGCCTTTCTGGCCAAGTCGCTGGACCTCACGCAACGCGGGCCGAGCGCCTCTTCTCTTGACGGGGCGGCGCCGACCATGCGTACGGATCCAAAGCCCATAAGTTGTCCTCACTAGGAGAGCGCGGCCTAACCAGCATTTGCTGAAATGCAGGTCGTTAGGTGGCGGTCCTGCCGGGTATCGCCTGTGACATTGACCCTCAAGAACCTCGTCCTGAACGCCTTCTACTATGGCGTCACGGTGGCCGTCTTGCCGGTGGCTTTGCTTCGGATAGAAGGTCGCTGGTGGGGTGCTGGGGAGCCCCACTGGATTCTGCGAGCGATCAGCGCAGTGCTCGGAAGTGCCGGCGTCCTATTGCAGGGCTGGTGCATCGTATTGCTGCAGCGACGAGGCGGCGGTACGCCTTCCCCTATCCTTCCGGCCAAGCACCTTGTGACCGAGGGCCCGTACGGGTGGCTTCGTAACCCGCTCAATCTGGGGGAGGTGCTCCTGCTGGTGGCTCTTGCCGGTTGGTTTGCCTCGTGGCTGCTTCTGGCGTATGCCGGGCTGGCCATGGTCGGGTTTCACATCTTTGTCATCGCCCGGGAGGAGCCCCGCCATCGTGCACTGTTTGCTCAACCCTACGAGGCGTATGCCGCCCGGGTGGGTCGCTGGCTCCCGCGCCGCCCAGCCAACCCTGGGGCTCTGGGCCCGGACCAACCGTGCGGGCTTCCGACGAGTCCTGACGGTGAACGACGCCCTGGCTAACGGACGGTCTCGCGGACCCAAGGCTGCACGGGCTATCGCCCACCGCAATCTGCTTGCACTTTAGAGGAGAAGCGACATACAAGGCCGCTCAGGTCCGCGGCGTTTGGAGGGACTACGCTGCGTCTGCTAGCTCTAACTGCTGCCACTTCGGTGCTCGCGCCGGCCGAGACGGCGCTGGCACAACGGCCCCCCGTTATCGACGTGCACGTTCACTCGGGGCAGGAACCGCGCACCGTGGTCGCCACGCACGATTCGTTGCACGTCCGGTTCGCCGTCGTTTCCGTACTCCAATCCGATCTGCGGACGTGGGCCAACCCCGACACCGGTCGGTTCTACCTTGGCTTGCTCTTTCCCTGCGAACGAGGTCGAATGCCCAACACCGGGCTTGCCTGTTTCGACAACGGCGCGGACTTTCCCGACACGATCTGGCTGCGCGCCGAGTTGCGAGCTGGGCGCCTCCGCGTTCTGGGCGAGCTGGTGCCCGAGTACGTAGGGATGACTCCGAACGACCCTCGCATGGAACCGTACTGGCGTCTCGCCGAGGAGTTCGATGTGCCGGTCGCCATCCACATGGGGCCGGGACCGCCAGCAGCGGCATATGACGTTAGCCCGGTGCCCTACAAGTCGCCCAACTTTCGCATGGCCGCGGGCGACCCGCTGCTCCTGGAGGAGGTGCTGCTCCGGCACAAGCGCCTCCGGGTGTACGTCATGCACGCGGGGTGGCCGCGACTGGAGTCGATGCTGGCGCTCCTCTACGCGCATCCGAACGTGTATGTCGATGTCGGCGTTCTCCAGTTCGAAGTGGTCATGCCAAAGCCCGTGTATCTCCGTTATTTGCGCGGCTTGGTGGAGTCCGGCTTCGGCCAGCGCGTTATGTTCGGTTCGGACTTCGCGAACCTGCAGGGTCTGGGCATCGACATCATCCTCGAGGCGGAGTTCCTGAGCGCCGAGCAGAAGTCCGACATCTTGTGCAACAACGCCGCCCGCTTCTTTCGCCTCCGGTCCGGCATCTGCGACCCCTGAGCATTTCCAGTGATGGGTAACAGGTATTCTCACCTGATGGG
>Ga0214473_10010245_pt1 | contig 11037 bp, 9 predicted proteins | sample RVTome_7_FD_203509 | JGI IMG/M metagenome (GOLD analysis project Ga0214473, IMG submission 203509) | Soil microbial communities from uranium-contaminated site in the Upper Colorado River Basin, Wyoming, United States - RVT98D197 | ecosystem: Environmental > Terrestrial > Soil > Contaminated >...
CGCCCGGCCTGGTTTCGGGGGGCTTGCCCTTGGGCTCGGCGGACAGCAGATGCCGGGTGTAGCTGTGCTGCGGGTTGGCGAATATCTCCGCGGTCGGCCCGCGCTCGACGATCTCGCCCTGCGTCATGATGCAGGTGCGATCGGCCATCTTGCGGACGATGCCGAGGTTGTGGGTGATGAACAGCATGGCCATCCCCAGCCGGGATTGCAGCTGCTTCAAAAGCTCGAGGATCTGCGCCTGCACGGTCACGTCGAGGGCGGTCGTGGGCTCGTCGGCGATCAGCAGATCGGGTTCGTTGGCCAGCGCCATGGCGATCATGACGCGCTGGCGCTGCCCGCCGGAGAGCTGGTGCGGGAAGGAGGCCAGCCGCGATGCGGGATCGTCGATGCCGACCTGATCGAGTAGTTCGAGGACCCGGCCTCGGGCAGCGTTGGGGCGCATGCCGCGATGGATAGTCAGCACCTCGCTCACCTGCCGCTCGACGGTGTGCAGCGGGTTGAGCGAGGTCATCGGCTCCTGGAAGATCATCGAGATATCGTTGCCGCGTACGGCGCGCAGCTCCGCGTCGGAGGCCTTGAGCAGGTCCCTGCCCTTGAACAGGATTTCGCCCTTGGGATGGCTGGCGGCGGGATAGGGCAGCAGCTTGAGGACCGACAGAGCGGTCACGGACGTGCCCGAACCGGACTCGCCGACCAGCGCAACCGTCTCCCCTGCATTGATGTCGAAGGAGACGTCGCGCACGGCGTGCACGAAGCCCTCACCCTGGCGGAAATCGACGTGCAGATCGCGGATGGAGAGGAGCGGTTCGGTCATCGCCTCACCCGAAGGTCTTGCGCGGGTCGAAGGCGTCGCGCACCGCCTCGCCGATGAAGATCAGAAGGCTCAGCATCAGCGAGATCACGGTAAAGCCGGTGAGGCCGAGCCAGGGCGCCTGGAGGTTGTTCTTGCCCTGGGCGAGGAGTTCGCCAAGCGAGGCCGAACCGGGCGGCAGGCCGAAGCCGAGGAAATCAAGCGCGGTGAGCGTGGTGATCGAGCTGCCCAGGATGAACGGCATGAAAGTGAGCGTCGCCACCATCGCATTGGGCAAGAGGTGGCGCAGGATGATGGTGCCGTTGGAGACGCCGAGCGCGCGTGCGGCGGTGATGTACTCGAAGTTGCGGCCGCGCAGGAACTCGGCACGCACCACGCCGACCAGCGCAACCCAGGAAAAGAGCAGCAGGATGCCCAGCAGCAGCCAGAAGCTGGGGACCAGGACGCTCGAAATGATCAGCAGCAGATAGAGTTCGGGGACCGAGGTCCATATCTCGATGAAGCGCTGGAAAAGAAGATCGATCCAGCCGCCGAAATAGCCCTGCACGGCGCCGGCGGCGACCCCGATGGCCGAGGAGACGATGGTGAGGATCAGGCCGAACAGCACCGAAATGCGGAAGCCGTAGATCAGGCGCGCCACGACGTCCCTGCCCTGATCGTCGGTGCCGAGCCAGTGGACGTTGCCCAGATTGCAGCCTGGGTCGCCCAGACCGAGCGGATAGCGCTGGCAGCGTTCCTCGGCGGACATCAGCCACGAGGGTGGCGCCGGGGCAGGCACCGGCAACGCTTCGTCGGCGGTGCGGTAGGAGAAGCGGATCGGCGGCCAGATCATCCAGCCATTGGCATTGATCTCGTCGGCGATGAAGGGATCGCGGTAGGCGGTGACCGCGAGAAAGCCGCCGAACTTGGTTTCGGGGTAATCGACGGCAGCGGGAAGCAGCAGCTCGCCCTTATAGACTGCAATGAGCGGCCGATCGTTGGCGATCAGTTCGGCGCCGAGGGCGACCGCGAAGATGACCAGAAAGATCCAGAGCGACCAGTAGCCGCGCCGGTTCTTGCGGAAGTTCGCCAGCCGACGCTGCTTGATGGGCGAGAGGCGCGATGCCGAGCGCGGCGCTCCAGCGGGAGCGCGGTCGAGGAGGGGCGAATTGACGCCGGGCGGAACAGTTCGCGACACGGTCAGACGTCCCGGGTCTCGAAATCGATCCGCGGATCGATCCACATATAGGTGAGGTCGGAGATCAGCCCCAGCACGAGCCCCAGGAGCGAGAAGATGTAGAGTGTCGCAAAGATCACCGGATAGTCCCGATCGAGCAACGCCTGGAAGCCGAGGAGACCCAGACCGTCGAGCGAAAAGATGGTCTCGATCAGCAGCGACCCGCCGAAGAAGGCGCCGACGAAAGCGCCGGGGAAACCGGCGATCACCAGCAGCATGGCGTTGCGGAAGACGTGGCCATAGAGCACCTGGTTTTCCTTGAGCCCCTTGGCCCGCGCTGTGACGACGTATTGCTTGCGGATCTCATCGAGGAAGGAATTCTTGGTGAGGAGCGTTGTGGTTGCGAACGCCCCCACCGCCATGGCGGTGATGGGCAAGGTGATGTGCCAGAGATAGTCGAGGATCTTCTGCCACCAGGACAGCTCGGCGAAATTGTCCGACGTCAGGCCGCGGAACGGGAAGATCTCGAGGAAGCTGCCGCCGGCGAAAAGGACGATCAGCAGGATGGCGAGCAGGAACCCCGGCAGGGCGTAGCCGACGATGATCACTCCCGAGGTCCAGACGTCGAAACGCGAGCCGTCGCGGACGGCCTTGGCGATGCCCAGCGGAATGGAGATTCCGTAGCTCAGCAACGTCATCCAGAGGCCGAGCGTGATCGAGACCGGCATCTTCTCGACCACGAGGTCGACCACCGACTTGCCCTTGAAGTAGCTGTTGCCGAAATCGAAGCGGATGTAGTTCCACAGCATCAGGCCGAAGCGCTCGAGTGGCGGCTTGTCGAAGCCGTATTGCTTTTCGAGCTGGGCCAGGAATTTGGGGCTGAGGCCGCGTGCGCCGCGATAGGGCGATGGCGACGCCTTGTCGCCTGATCCGGCCACCTGCTGCTGGCCGGCGAAGTCGCCCTCCTCCGAGCCGGTGATGCGCGCCGTAGAGGAGACACCGCTGCCACTCATCTGCGCGATGACCTGCTCGATCGGCCCGCCAGGGGCAAACTGGATGACAACGAACGAGACGGCCATGATCCCCAGAAGCGTGGGGATCATCAGCAGCAGGCGTCGCAGGATATAGGCGCCCATCATGACTCCGGTTGCGCGGCTCGGGGATGCCTTCCCGGGCCGACGGTTGCGAAGATGGTAACAGACGCTGTCACAAACGAAAGGCGCTCGCAGGGAGTTGCGAAAGTGCGCAATCGCGGTGGCTGGCCGCAGCTCAGGCCGAACCAGCTAGCCCTCGGCCTGCGTCAGATATTCTATCACCATCGCCGCCGTCCAGGTGAAGCGGCCGCCGCCGCAGGGCGCCGGTCACCGGGTCGTATAGCAGCGGGCACGCGCGCATGACGTCGTACCGCCTGGGCCGCCCGCTATGCCCTAATCGCCGTGCGAAGCCCATAGACAGCGGTCGAAAGCGGCATAGGCCAGCAGCCGATCACTGCCACCCGGATCGACGAGACGGGAACAGCCCTCCAGGCGCGTCGCGTCCTCAAAGGCCGCGACCGTGCCGCCGCGGTCTTGCGGAGCTTCCAGAAGGCAAAGCGTTTGACCCGGCAGCAACGTGGCCCGGGCCCGCTCGCCCGCGCGGTTCTCCACGGTGAACAGATAAGAGGCGCCGGTGGCATTCTCGACGCAGATCTCGGCCAGGGTTGGCGACGGCAGGATGACTGCGGACAGGATCAGCCAGGTTCTCATGCAGTGCGGTCTCATTCGTGGTGATCTCCTCCGGCGACCGTCCAGCGCTGCGCTCGCCTTGTCCACCCGTCTCCGGCGCCATCGCGCCGAATTGAACCGCCCCGGGCCGCGACCGAGCCGGGCGGCGACGGTAACGCGTTGGTGATAGCGCCAGGTGTAACGCACGCCCCCTCCCGACAGTCATTCCATCACCACAATAGGAGGACTACCCATGAAAACTGCTCTGATCGCCTGCCTTTTGGCGCTATCGATCGGATCCGGCGCTGCGCTGGCCCAAGATGCGGCCCCGCCCTTCGGCAGCGAGGCGGATACGGAATACGCCACCGCCCTCTGGCAGGTGATGGAGAGCCTGAAGCTTGCCGGCCCCGGCATGATCCGCGCTACCCCGTATGAAGGAACCGACCCGCATGGAATGATGCTGGAGACGTTCTACACCACAGCAACGATCAACGGTCATGAGGGCGACCTGATCGTGAAGCGCAATTTTGGCCCCCAAGGGGTGACGGCGGATGCGGTACTCCGCGAACCTGACAAGCACCTGGGCGCGTACACGGTGATGTTCCGTCGCGAGGCGGGTTATGACAGCGACAATCTCGACTGGTTCTGGGTCAAGTACCTACCCGATGGATCGCTGGACAAGATGCCCGATGGCACGAGCCTCGCTGGCCGCGTGGCCAAGGGCATGGACGACGGCTGCATCGCCTGCCACACCTCGGCCGAGGGCGACATGGTCTTCACCTCGGACCACCTGGCAGCGAATTAGGCTGCGGGTGGCGTAACCAGCGCTTGGAGGCGCAAGGCATAACGAGCTCGGGTGCCGTCGTCTCGATCGGGGAGGGCGAGGCGGATTACGGCACCCGACCCACTGTGCCTAGCTCTGACTCTCCGCCTGGCGCAGGAACTCGATTACCATTGCCGCGGTCCAGGTGAAGCGACCGCCGCCGCAGGCTTCCCCCGTAAGCGGATCGTAGTACTCGGCGAATCCCGACTGGGCGATCAGCTCCAGGCTGGAGCGGACAATATGCGCCGCCACGTCCGCTTCGCCGACCGACCGCAGGCCATCGGCGATCATGTAGTTCATCACCAGCCATGCCGGCCCGCGCCAGTAGCGCTTGGCTTCGAAGCGCGGATCGGCCGGGTCGTGCGACGGGACGAGGAAACGCACTCCGGCAGCCTGCCGCTCGATGCTCCGGGCAATCGCGCGTGCCCGATCCCTGGGCACGCCACCGAAGACCGGCAGGATGCCGCCGATCGAGGGGCTGTCGATCAATGCTCCCGTGGTTCGATCGAGACACAGATACTGGCCGTGCCGCTCGCTCCACAGCCCCTCCAATGCAGCACGCCCCATCTCTGAGCGGGCGCGGTTGGCCTGTGCGATCACCGGCTCGTCGAGTGCCTCGGCAAGCGAGGCAAGATCGGCACAGCCACGAATCAGGATGGCGTTGAACCCTGGATCGATCACCTGGAATGGCGAGGCATCGTGCAGCCTTGAGTTGTCCCAGCCAAGCGCCCTGAAGTGCTGCACCAGCCAGAGGTAGCGGTCGTATTGCGCCTTGGTCGGGCGATGGGCCGGATCGGCGTGCTGGGTATCACGGCGGGTATAGGGATCGATGCCCTCGCTGGGGACGCGTTCGAAAGCCTCGTCCCAGTCAATCGAATTGTCGCGTCCGGATTCCCAGGGGTGGAGGATGGCGACCAACCCCTCCCCGTGCGGATCGCGATTGGCATAGAACCAGCTGTGCCAGGCATCGATTTTCGGCAGCAGCGCCCGGGCGTGCCTGGCGGCCAGCTCCTTGTCCCGGGCCCGTTCGAACAGCCGCCGCACGGCGAAGGCTGCGACCGGCGGCTGGGTTATGCCGGAGGTCGGCGTCGGCCGGCCGGTCTGCCAGACGTCGGGACCGGGGAAGTAGCCATCGTTCCAGACGTGGAAGACGATGTGCGGCACCATGCCGTCGGGCCATTGATGCGCGAACAGGGTCTCGATCTCGGTCCAGGCGCGGGCCTCGTCGTAGTGGCTCTGCCCGAGTGCTGTGAGGCAGGAATCCCAGTTCCACTGGAAGGGATAAAGGCCCCTGGTCGGCACCGTATAACTGCCCAGGTCGTTCTCCTTGAGCACCTCGATGGCGTGATCGTAGATCTTGGATGCGTCCAGGCCGTTCATGGTCGATACTCTCTTGAATTGGCGTGCCCGAGGCCCACCGGGCTTAGACCGCCATGGCGGTTTCCGGATCGAACCAGCGGACCCGGTCGGCCTTGGGCACGAGACTGAGATCGTCACCCGGCGAGACCCGTAGATCGGATTCCAGGACAGCACGGAATGGCGCTCCGGCAACTTCGCAGGTGACCAGCGTATGCGCTCCCAGGGGTTCGACCACGCGCGCGGTGGCCTTGAGGCCACCCGGCGTGATGGTCAGATCCTCGGGCCGGATAGCGAACTCGAGGCGGTCCTGCCCGGTTTTCGGCCCATCCATCGTCAGCCCCGCCACCTGCCACTTCCCCTCGCCTACCTTGGTGGCCGGAATGAAGTTCATCGGCGGATTGCCGATGAAGCTGCCGACGAACCGTGCTGCAGGGTTGCGGTAGACCTCGACCGGCGTTGCCGCCTGAACGATCTTGCCGCCGTTCATCACTGCGATGCGGTCGGCCAGAGACATGGCCTCGACCTGATCGTGGGTCACGTAGATCGTGGTGGTCTTGCTGGCGGCGAGCACACCCTTGAGTTCGGCGCGCATTTCCAGGCGCAGCAGCGCATCGAGGTTGGAGAGCGGTTCGTCCATCAGGATGACGTCGGGCTCCATAGCCAAAGCGCGGGCCACTGCGACGCGCTGGCGCTGGCCACCGGACAACTGGCCGGAATAGCGCTTCAAGAGCTGCTCGATGTGCATGAGCTCGGCGGTGCGGGTGACGCGCCGGTCAATCTCGGGCTGCGGCAGTTTCTTCATCCGGAGACCGAAGGCGATGTTCTCGAATACGGTCAGGTGCGGAAACACGGCATAGTTCTGGAAGACCATGGCGATGCCGCGCTCGCGCGGGGGCAGCTTGTCGACGCGGCGCCCGCCGATCCACACCTCGCCCTGGCCCGGGGTTTCGAGACCGGCAATGATGCGCAGCAGCGTGGTCTTGCCGCAACCCGAGGCACCCAGCAGCACCATGAACTCCTGATCGGCGATGGTGAGATCGATCGAATGCAAGGCCGTGAACAGGCCGAAGCTCTTGCCGACATTCTTGATCTGAATCTCAGCCATGATGGACCTCCGATGGGGCGGTCAGGGCTTCCCTCAAAGGGGAGAGGGGCGCGACCGCCAGTGGATGACTGTCCAAGCTCATCGGCTCGCTATCCCCCACATCGCAAAGAGGTATTTGCGAACGGCGAAGATGAAGATGAGCGCCGGCAGCACCAGTGCGGCGCCACCGGCGAATTTCAAATGCATCGGCGAGACACTCAGGCTCTGCAGCAGGAAGGCAGTGAGCGTGCGGTTCTCGACGGTCAGGACCGATGCGGCAAACACCTCGTTCCACGAGATGGTGAAAGCAAAGACGGCCGATGCGGTGATCCCCGGTAGCACCAGCGGCAGCACCACCTTCTGGAACGCCTGCAGCCGGTTGCAGCCCAGCGTCCAGGCGGCTTCCTCGAGTTCGATGGGAATGCCCGCAAAGATCGAGAAGGTGATGAGCACCGCAAACGGGACGGCGAGCGTCGTATGCACCAGGGCCAACCCGATGGCGGTGTCGTCGAGCCCGACGCGGATGAACATCACCGCCAGCGGCAGTGCCAGGAGCGGCAGCGGGAAGGCGCGGGTCATCAACACCAGCATGCGGAAAGTGGCCTTGCCGCGAAAGTCAAAGCGAGAGAGGGCATAGCCGGCCGGGGCACCAATCCCGATCGAAAGGACCATCGTCAGCACCGCGACCAGGACCGAGTTCCACAGCGCCCGCGCGACGCCGGAGAAGTTCAGGAAGAACTGCAGCGAGCCGAAATCGAAGGACGGGATCCCGGTCTTGGGGAAAGCCGAAACCTCCTGCGGCGAGGACAGCGTGTTGACCACCAAGAGGTAGATCGGCACCAGCACCCAGGCGCAGAGCAGCACCGTGCCCGCGATGAACACGAATTTACCCGCCGCATTGATCTCGGCGACCGGCCGGGGGACATCGGTGGCGACCGCGACGCTCATATCGTGGCCCCCTTGGGAGTGCGCAGAACCCTCAAGAAGAACAGCGTCGAGGCAATCGAGATGACCAGGATGACCAGCGCATAGGCCGCGGCGACGTTGCGATCACTGAGCGCGAACTGCCAGTTGAAGGTCTCGCCCATCAAAACCGGAAGCGTCGTGCCGCCAAGCGCGACGACGACGGCAAAGACCTCGAATGCGGCGATGGTCCGCAGGATCAACGCGGTCTGCAGGCTGGGGCGGAGCATCGGCAGCGTCACCTTGGTGAAGCGCTTCCAGGGGCCGGCGCCAAACACCTCGGCGGCCTCGTAGTACTCCTTGGGGATCAGCCCCATGCCGGAAACCAGGATCACCATGACGATGGCGGTGGCGCGCCAGACCTCGGCGAGGATCACGGCGACAAAGATCATCCAGAGGTTCTGGTAGCCGAGAAAGAGCATCGGGCGCTCGGTGAGGCCGAGGCCGACCAGCATGGAATTGAGGAAGCCCGACTGCTCGAAAATGGCGAGCCAGATGATGCCCGCTGCGAGGTCGGACAGACCGAGCGGGATGGTGAAGATGTAGAGGATGGTGTTGCGGCCGGTCTTGAGCTTGGCCACGATCGAGGCCATCGAGAGCGCCAGCACCAGCTGGATCGGCACGATGATCGCGGTCAGAAGGATGGTGTTCGAGAGCGTGGTCTGGAACTTCCAGTGCGTCGCCATGGTCAGGAACGGTTTCAGCGTGAAGCCTTCCGGCCCCGAGAACGCCAGGATCGCGATCTGCAGGAACGGATAGACGAAGAATACCAGCAGAAACAGCGTTGCCGGCAGCAGCAGCAGGTATGGCAAGGCCTTCTGGGGCATGGCGTTTCCCAATCCGTCAGGTCGGGACGAGGGTGCTGCCCAGCACTATCGAAGCGCCGGGCAGCGGGAGGAACTCACTCGACCGGGCACGGGCCTTCGGACGGTTGGTCCGGGAGCCAGCACGGCGCATTGGCCTGCACCATCAGCGCCCGCAATGTTTCGGCCTGCTGGTCCAGCACCTGGCGCAGATCCTGGCCGCCGAGCACGGCGCGCTCGAAGGTATCGATGTAGACCTGGTTGAACTGGCCGCCGAGATCGCCGAGGCCTACCGGCAAGAGCGCCGGCAAGGCGTCGGATGCACTGGTCATGGCGGTGACAGCCGGACCGAGGGCCTTGGCAGAGGCCGGCAGGTCGGCCGGCAGGGTTGCATCGGTCACCGGGAAGAAGTTGGTGGCGACGAGGGTGGCGGCCTGGGTCTCAGGCTGCATCATGTATTTGACCAGTGCCTTGGCGGCATCGACGTCAGGTGCACTTTTGGGGATGGCCATCCCGGCGAGGACCGGCATGAAGGCGCGGCCTTTCGGTCCGGCAGGGGCCGGGAAGGCCACGAAATCGTCGGGCTTCTGGTTGAAGGCCTCGCCAAGGCGGGCGATGTGATCGAAGGCCAGCCAGACGTCGCCGGTCAATAGCGGCTCCTGCATGAAGTCGTAGTTGGTCGAGGCCGGGTTGGTGTACTGCCAGAGTTCCTTGAACTTGTTCCAGGCCTCTTCAGCCTCGGCAGAGCGGAACTTGGTAACCTCCGAGCCGGTGTAGGCGGGCAGCAGGAAGCCCTGGAAGAAGCGGTGCTTGAGCCCCTTGGGGCCGGCCGGGAAGCCGAACTTGGGCGAGCCGGTGCCTTCGGCCATGGCCTTGGCCCAGGCGATCACCTGGTCGTAGGTCAGCGCGTTCAGATCGGCGCCGTCGGGCAGGTATTCGAGTGCCTGCTTGTTGGCGGCCATCACGTAAGTCGCCTGCATCCAGGGCAGGTATTTCTGCTCGGTGGTGCCGAGCTTGCCCAGTTCGAGGAAGGCCGGGCTGACGGCGATCCCCGCCAGATCGACATCGGAGAGATCGACCCAGTTGTCCGCGTAGCGCGACAGATCCCCATGCAGGCCGCCGACGACGCCGATGCTGCCGGAGCCGGCCGCCATCTCGGCTTCGATGCGGGTGATGAAGGGCCCCGGTTCCTGGGGCTGGAAATCGACGCCTTCGAAGCCCTTGAGCACCTGTTCGCGCACCTTCTGGGTTTCTTCGACCGGCGCCGCCTGGCTCGACCAGAACAGCACCTGGGCGTTGGCGGCGCCGGCGGTAAACGCTGCCATCGAGATGGCAAGCATCGCGCTCGCCAGTGTCCTAAGAGTCCTCTTCATTGGTCTTCCTCCCATTGATGTCGGTTACGACTTGCCTTGCAGTTCTGGTGCCGGGCCATGACTGGCTCGTGGGACGAGGGTTGGCCGGATGAGCCGGGTCGGCGGCTCCTCCGGCTTGTCTTCGATGATGGTGATCAGCATCTGGGCGATCTCGCGCGATGCCTCGCGGATCGAGGTGTCGAAGGTAGTGAGGCCCGGCGGCGCGTAGGCCGAGGCGACAATATTGTCGAAGCCGACCACCGAAAGATCGCGCGGAATGGAGAGCCCGGCCCGCGCCGCTTCCTCCATGACGGTGAGCGCCAGTTCGTCGAAGAGGCCGATGATGGCGGTGGGGCGTTGCGGCTGGTGCAGGAGCCGGTTGATGGCCTCAACGCGCGCGCCGCGGTCGAAGCGCGGCGCAGTGACGATGTCCAGCTCGACCGCAGGATCGCCGCGCCGGGCGATGGCGGCGGCAAGCCCGTCCTGCCGCAGATGCCGGAAGGTCATCGGTTCGGAAATGGTCAAGAGCCCAAAATGACGGTGGCCGAGGTCATAGAGCAGGTCGAAGGCTTCCGCGAAGGCACGCGTGCCATCGGTGTCGAGCCAGCTGTACTTGACGCCGGCTTCGAGCAAGCGACCGTGCGCCACGAAGGGGAAGTTGCGCTCCATGAGATAAGCTAGGCGCTCGTCGGTCTCGGCGATGCGGTTGATCACCACGCCGTCGGCGCGTCCGGATTCGACCACGTGTCGCAAGACCGAAAGCTCGGGCTGGCCCTGCGGGGCGGTGGCGACGATCAGGTCGCTGCCGCGCGACACCAGCCCCTCCCCGAGCCCGGTGATGAACTCGCCGAGGAAGGAGTCGACCAGGTTGGGGCCGCGAATGGGGAGGACAAATCCGACGAAGCCCGAGCGGCCCGAGACCAGCGTCCGTGCGGCAGTATTGGGGACGTAGCCATAGGCCCGGGCCGCCTCGGCGACACGCT
>Ga0214473_10010246_pt1 | contig 11037 bp, 8 predicted proteins | sample RVTome_7_FD_203509 | JGI IMG/M metagenome (GOLD analysis project Ga0214473, IMG submission 203509) | Soil microbial communities from uranium-contaminated site in the Upper Colorado River Basin, Wyoming, United States - RVT98D197 | ecosystem: Environmental > Terrestrial > Soil > Contaminated >...
CCAGTTCCTGCTGGTCACGACGACGGTGCCCTTCTTCCTCACCTACAGCACGGACAAAGTCACCGTCTTGGCCGAGGTCCACCAGGAACTGATCCTCAACGCGCTGGCTCATTTGCTGCTCAAGGACCCCGCGTTCGCCTCCGTTCACTCGGTTTCCGACTTTCAGGCCGCGGCGGAAGCGCTCCTGACGACGCGGAAAGCGGAGTTCGACGAGCGCAGACAGTGGGCGATCGACCGGCAGAAGGCCCGTAGTTTCTCTCTGTAGACGTGGGCTCCGTCAGAGCGTTCGAGCGGCAGCGCCGCTGATCGCGGCTCCCGACGCCCGGAGACCGGGGCCGAGGCACGCGGCTAGCGCCACGAGGACGAGGCCCAAGGGCACAAAGGCGAACGTCGTCGGATCGACGGCGCTGAGTCCGAAGAGCATGCTCGAGAGGGTCCTCATGATCGCGAACGCTGCGCCAAGACCGAGCGCGATCCCCGAGAGCGCCGGCGTCACGCCTTGCCGCACGACGAGCAGCAGCAGATCGTTCCGTCGGGCTCCGAGCGCCGATCGAATCGCGAGCTCGGGCGCGCGCTGGCCGACCGAGTACGTGACGACGGCGTAGATGCCCGTGATGGCCAACGCCAGCGCCGCCAGGGCAAACGCGGCCATCAGCGAGAGACTGAATCGGCGTGGAGCCACCGCGTCGGATAGATAGTGATCCATCGGCCTGATCTGAGAGGCAGCCACTTCAGGATCGATCCGGCGTACTTCTCTGGCGAGGCTGGTCGCGAGGTTCATTGGATCGCCTGTCGTCCTCACGATCCAGAACATGTTCGCGGCCGCGGCGCCGACATTGTCCGGGTGGACTTGAGCGTATGCGAGATACAGATCCCACGTCGGCCCTCCATCGAGCGCCGCCTGCTGCACGTTCCCGACGACCCCGACGATCTCGACCGGCCTCGGCGGCCCGTCGTTGTCGTCGACCAGAAGGCGAGCGCCGATCGGGTCGAGCCCCGGGAGCCACTGGCTGACCAGCTCCTCGTTCACGACCGCCATCGCCCGTGTCCGGTCGGTGTCCCGCTCCGAGAAGGCGCGGCCGCGCTTCACCGGGATGCGCGCCGCTTCGAAGTACCCCGCCGAGACGGTGCGGTACTGCGCGAGCGGCACGCGCTCTCGTTCGACGGCTCTGCCCTCGACGGTGAACGGAACGCGCCACAACAGGCCGCTCAACGGGAGCAAGGAGACGGCACCCGTACCCGTGACGGTCGGCAATGACGACGTTCGCTGCGCAAGCGCTCGCTGAAACGTGACGATCGCCTCTCGGTTGTCGAATCGCCTTGCGGGCAGCGTGAGCCGCGCCGACAGGACACCCGTCGAATCGAAACCCGGCGCCACCGCCTGCACGTTCGCGAAGCTCTTCGCCAACATCGTCATGACGATCAGCAGCACGACGGCAAGCGCTGTTTCGGAGCTGACGAGCACGCCGCGAATGCGCCGGCCGCCCCCCGTGGTGCCGCGGCTGCTTCCCTGGAGCGCGTCCCGCACGTTTACGCTCGCGGAGGCGAGCGCCGGCATCACGCCGAAGAGCACGCCCGCGAGCGAAGACACGGCCAGCGAGAACGTCAACGCGGCGACGTCGACTCGGATCTCGCCGGATCGAGGCAACTGCGTCGGCGCCAACGCCACGAGGCCAACCACGCCCCACCGAGCGAGCAGCACGGCGAGGATTCCTCCCGAGAAGCCAACCAGCACTGCTTCGGCCAGAACCTGCCGAATGACGTCCATACGTGACGCTCCGAGCGCCAGCCGCACCGCAACGTCCTTCCGCCGGCTCGTCGCGCGGGTCAGCATCAGGTTCGCGAGGTTGGCGCAGGCGATGAGCAACACGGCTCCGACCGCCGCGAACAGTGTCCATAGGGCCGTCCGGAATGGGCCGACGATGCCGTCGATGACTGCGACCATTCGAACGCCGCGCTTTCTCGCGTTCTCGACGGGGAACTGGTCCTGCAATCGACGGGCAATAACGTTCAGCTCGCTCGCCGCCTGCGGCAGCGACACCCTCTCCCCAAGCCGTCCGACCCCGTGGATGAAGTTCAGGGAGTTGCGAGCGCCGCGCCTCGGATCCTGATCGGGGGCGAATGGAAGGACGAAGTCGACGTCGCGAACCGGCATGGCGAAGCCAGCCGCCAGCACGCCGACGACCGTGTACTCCTCGCTGTTGAGACGTATCGCGCGGCCGACGATCGCCCGGTCGCCGCCGAATCGGCCCATCCAGAGCGGCTCAGCGAGGACGACGACGTGATCCGCCCCCGGTCGCTCGTCGCCGGGTTGCAGCAAGCGGCCGATCCGCGCGTGCGCCCCCAATACGTCGAAGAGATTGCCGGTAGCCCGAATGCCCTGTAGGCGCTCGGCTGCCGCTTCGTCGCTCAGGTTCGCGCCGTAGGCGAAGAACCCGGCGAAACCGGAAAGCGTCCGTGTGGAATCGCGATAGTCGATGAAGTCCGGAACGTTGAACGGGATTCGGTCTCGGCCCGGCTGATCGGACGAGATCCAGAACACCTGTTCGACGCCGCGATAGGGCAGCTGTCGCAGTAGGACGCCGTACACGACGCTGAATATCGCGGTCGTCGCGCCAACCGTCAAAGCGACTGTGACGACTGCACCGAAGGCAAACGCCGGGGTTTTGCGAAGGGCGCACAGGCCATGGCGTACGTCACGAACGAGGCTCGCCAAGAAGTCAGCCATAGGCGTTCAGGAGGATCGGTCGACGCGCACCCGGTTGTCGTGATACACGGCACCCCCGCCCATGTCCGAGTCCCGCTCGTCGACGGTGGCGTTGACCGTCGCGCCTTGTTTCGAGTCTCGCGGCCAGCGCCCCTTCGCGCTCGCGACGACACCGGGGCGAACGCGATCGCTCACCTCGGCGACGGCGAAGAACGAGCCGCGCGCGTTGGCGACCCGCACCTCGTCTCCCGCTGCGATGCGCCGAGGCGTGGCATCGTCGGGATGGATCACGAGGGTCGCGACGCCCGACCGCCGCTGCTGCCGCGGCACGTTGGCGAAGATCGAGTTCAGGAAGTAGTGATCCGCGGGCGTCACGAGGGCGAGCGGGTGCTCGCGGGCCAGCGCCGTCTCCTGTTGCGACGTCTCGTGCGCGGGCGTGTAGCCGGCGACCGGGTCCAGGCCGGACTCCGCCATTCTCTTGGAGACGAACTCCAGCTTGCCGGACGCGGTCGGAAAGGCGGTCGCGAACGGCACGAACGGATCGGGGTAGTGGAGCCGCATCCAGCCACGGGCCTTCAGCTTCTCGAGCGTGATGCCGTCTAGCGACGGATGCCCGCTGCCCAAGAGCTGCCGCGCCATCGTCTCGTCGCTCTCGTACAGCTCCGGCGTGTCGAGGCCCATCTTCCGCGCGAGCCGCCGGAAGATCTCCGTCGTCTCCAGGCACTCTCCGGGAGGCGGCACGGCTGGCTCGTTCCAGGCCACGTACAGATGTCCGTATGCGATCAGCAGGTCCTGGTGCTCGATCTGCATCGTGGCGGGCAAGACGATGTCCGCGTATCGCGCGGTGTCGGTCAGGAAGTGCTCGACTACGACCGTGAATAGATCGCTGCGCGCGAGGCCGCGCAGGACCTTCGTCTGGTGCGGGACGCTCGCCGCGGGATTGCTGGCGTACACGAACAGGGCCTGGACCGGTGGGCTGTCGACCTCGAGCAGGCCTTCGCCGAGGCGCGTCATGCTCAGGGCGCGCGTGGGCCGAGGCCTCAGGTCGTCGCGCCACAGCGCGGCCCAGTCCAGGCCGAAGAAGCCGCGCGTGTCGTAGCAGACGCCGCCGCCCGGATGGCTCCAGTCGCCGGTGACGCCGGGAATGCACGTGATCGTCCGCACCGCCATCCCCCCGCCGCCGTGGCGTTGAATGCCGACGCCGATGCGAATGCCAGTTGGCCGGGTCTCGGCCACTCGCTTGCCGAGCTCGACGATGAACGCGGTTGGAAGCCCGGTGATCGCGGCGACGCGCGACGGCGGGAACTCGAGGATGCGCTGGCGAAACGCCTCCCAGCCGACGGTGCGTCGGTCGATGAATTCCCGGTCCTCCCTGCTTTCGGCCAGCACGACGTGGAGAAGGCCGAGCGCGAGCGCTCCGTCCGTACCGGGCATCGGCGCCAGGTGCCAGTCGCTCGCCGCGGCCGTCCGGGTCCGAATCGGGTCGATGGCGACGACCATTGCGCCGTTGCGTCGCGCCTCCAGGATCGGGCGCCATAGGTGGGGATGCGTCGACAGCACGTTCGCGCCCCAGAGCAAAACGAGCTTCGACAGCCGGAGCGTCTCCGGGTCCATTCCGACGCGGTTGTCGCCCAGCGTGTAGCCGGTGCCGAACCCGCCTGTGATCGTGCAAATCGTGACCACGTGACGCGACGTGCCGAGCACGTTCCATAGCCGTCGTCCGGCGCCGTAGATGCCCTGGATCAGCCCCATGTTGCCGCTGCCGACGAAGGGCCAGATCGCCTCGGCGCCGTGCTTCGCGATCACCTCGCCGAGCCCCGCCGCGATGCGGTCGAGCGCCTCGTCCCACGAAATGCGCGTGAGCTCGCCGCTCCCCTTCGGCCCGACGCGGCGCAAGGGATACAGCAGGCGGTCGGACGAGCGCGCGTAGGCCAGGTAGTCCTCCACCTTGTTGCACAACGATCCGCGCGTGTAGGGATGTGCGGGATCGCCGCGCAGGGCGATCGCTTCGCCTCCCTTGACGGTGACGATCCAACTGCACGTGTCGGGGCAATCCAGCGCGCACGCGCCGCGGATCTGACGGTCGCCTTGTTGGGGCGTCATCAGTATTAGATACCGCACGCTGGTCCAGGCGCCAAGGTCCGGACTAGCGATTTCGATTGGACCAGTTGGCCGCAGCAGCCGTAGAATTGCCCCGCCGAAGAATGCGACGCGCTTGGGACTTCGTGATCGACGTCGACCGCGCCGCGGCCCTTCCGCCGTTCCTGCAGATCGCGCGCTCGCTGGCCGCCGACATCCAGCGAGGACGGCTGCGTCCGGGGGACCGGCTGCCCGGAAGCCGCCGGCTCGCGGCCAGCCTGCACGTGCATCGCAATACCGTCCTTGCCGCGCTGAACGAGCTCATGGCGGAAGGATGGCTCGAGGCGACGCCGGGGCGCGGGACGTTCGTCGCGCGCGGCATCGTCGATCCCCGCGGCCGGCCGTCCTCACGCCAGCCGGGCCTCCGCACCCACGTGCTGGCCCACGTACCGTTCGCGCTGCCCGAGGTGCCGGCCGCGTACCGGCCGCCGGACCTTCCGCGCGGCACGCTGAACTTGAGCAACGGCGCGCCTGACGTCCGGCTCGTCCCCGCGCGGTCGATCGGCCGCGCCTATCGGCGGGCGCTCGCGTTGCGCGGCGCCGACCTGCTCGCGTACGGCGATCCCGAGGGACACCCCGCGCTCCGCTCGGCGCTGGCCTCGATGCTCGCCAGCACCAGGGGGCTGTCGGTCGGCCCCGACGACGTGCTCGTCACGCGCGGCTCTCAGATGGCGTTGACGCTCGTGGCCCGGGCGCTCGTCCGTCCCGGCGACGCCGTCGCCGTCGAACAGTTCGGATACCGGCCGGCCTGGGAAGCGTTCCGAGCCGCCGGAGCGACGGTCGTCCCCGTCGCGATCGATCGCGACGGCATCGACGTCGACGCGCTCACGCGGCTGGCGAGCCGCACGAGGCTTCGCGCCGTCTGCGTCACGCCCCATCATCAGTATCCGACGACGGTGACGCTGAAGGCGGCGCGGCGCCTGGCCCTTCTCGCCCTGGCGCGTGCCCGACAGATCGCGATCATCGAGGACGACTACGACCACGAGTTCCACTACGACGGCCGTCCCGTGCTTCCGCTGGCCAGCGCGGACCATGCGGGGCTCGTCGTGTACATCGGCACGCTCTCGAAGATCCTCGCCCCCGGCCTCCGCATCGGCTACCTCGTCGCCCCAATGGCGGTGCTGCGGAGTGTCGCTGCGATCCGTTCGCTCGTCGACATACAGGGAGACCTGGCGACGGAGGCGGCGGTGGCGACGCTCATCGAGGATGGCGAGCTGCAGCGGCACGTCGCGCGCGTAAGGCGCGTCTACGCGAACCGCCGCGAGATCCTGGCCAGCAGCCTGCGGCGGACGTTCGGAGACGGCGTCGAGTTCACGCTCGCCCCCGGCGGAATGGCGCTCTGGGTCCGCCTGCGCATGTCCGTCGACGTCGAGGCGTGGGCACGCCGCAGCGTCCAGCACGGCGTCTCCTGGTACACCGGCCGGCGGTACGCCTTCGATGGCCAGCCCAAACCGTTTGCGCGATTCAGCTTTGCGTGGCTGAACGAGAGCGAGCTGCCGGAAGCGGTGAGGCGCATGGCCGCGGCGCGCCCGTAGCAGCGGGTTGGTGGCGCAGCCCAGAGCCGGGACTTCCAACCTCGTGCCCGCAACTGACGGGCGTGCCTCCTGGGATCTGACCGGGGCGCGTTACAGGTCCTTGAAAACTCAACGCTCATGACCGAGAATTCAAGGTATGCACGTTGCCCGCCCCGGCGACCTCGGGCGCCTTCGGCGCCTGCTCCGGAGCCATCCGGTCGTGGGAATCCTCGGCCCGCGCCAGGTGGGCAAGACCACGCTGGCGCGCGACGTGGTGAAACGCGGCGGCTTCAGTGCGACGGTCTTCGACCTCGAAGACCCCGCGGACGTGGCGCGGCTTGGCGACGCTCGCCTGGCCCTCGAGCCGCTGCGCGGTATCGTCGTGATCGACGAGATCCAGAGACGGCCCGATCTGTTTCCATTGCTTCGTGTCCTCGCAGACCGGCCGCGACACCCCGCTCGTTTCCTCGTGCTGGGCAGCGCGTCGCCCGAACTGCTGCGGCAGTCCTCGGAGTCGCTCGCGGGCCGCATCGCCTACCACGAGCTCGGCGGTTTCTCGCTCGAAGACATCGGTTCCCGCCGGGCCGACCGGCTCTGGCTGCGAGGCGGGTTCCCGCGCTCGTTCCTCGCCCGTACCGAACGGGAGGGAGACGAGTGGCGGCGGACCTTCGTACGCAGCTTCGTCGAGCGGGACCTTCCTCAACTCGGCATCACGATCCCGGGGGCGACACTCGAGCGCTTCTGGGCCATGCTGGCGCACTACCATGCACAGGTCTGGAACGCGTCGGAGTTCGCTCGCTCCTTCGGGGTGTCCGACACCACGGTGCGCCGATACCTGGACCTGCTGTCCGCGACGTTCGTGGTCCGCGTCCTGCTCCCCTGGAGCGAGAATCTCGGGAAGCGACAGCTGCGCTCACCCAAGGTCTACCTCGCGGACAGCGGCATCCTCCACGCCCTGCTCGGCATCCGCGAGCGCCGTGACCTCGAGCGGCACCCGAAGCTCGGCGCATCCTGGGAGGGCTTCGCACTGGAGACCGTGGTGCGCCGCCTCGGCGTCGACCGCCGGGAGTGCTACTTCTGGGGGACGCACGCGGGAGCCGAGCTGGATCTCCTCGTCGTGCGCGGCCGAAGACGCTGGGGCTTCGAGTTCAAGCGTACGTCCGCGCCAGCCGTCACCCGCTCCATGCGGGTGGCGCTGGAGGACCTTCGTCTGGAGCGGTTGGACGTCGTCCACGGCGGGCCCCACTCGTTCCGGCTCGCCCCCCGCATCCGGGCAGTGGCGTTCCCGCGACTGCTCGACGACCTCGCTCCGCTAGCGTAGGCATTACGCCTGGTCGTCAAGGTGTGACAATCCGTCGGTATCGCTTCGATCACTGCCTCCGAGCTGCTGCACGGCGTCCACCGCGCGGCAACCACGGCACATCGGCAGCGCGCCGGGAAGCGTTCGTCGAGCGGCTCCTCGCCGTGCTTCCTGTCTTCCCCTTCGACCTGGTGACGGCGCGGATCCACGCTTCCCTCTGGGCAGGCCTCGCCTCGAAGGGCGCAACCGCCGGATCCCACGACCTCTTGATCGGTGCGCCGGGCGATGTATCCACATCGGAATAGCTACACAATCACGCTCATGAGAACCTTGCAGATGACCCTCGACGAGTGGCTCGTCGAGCGGGTGGACCGCGCGGCGAGAAGGCTCGGGAAGACCCGCTCCTCGTTCACCCGGGATGCCCTGCGGGACGCCCTCGCGCGTCTGGCCGTGCAGGAGAAAGAGCGCCAGCACCGTCGAGGCTACGAGAAGAGGCCCGTCGCACCGGGCGAGTTCGATGACTGGTCGAAGGAACAGGTGTGGCCCGACTGAGGCGCGGCGAGGTCCGCTGGTACGAGTTCTCGCGGCCGGACAAGAAGCGTCCGGTCGTCATCCTCACTCGGGATTGGGTCCTCGAGTACCTGGGAGAAGCGACCATCGCCCCGATCACCAGAACGGTACGCGGCATCACGTCCGAGGTCCCTCTCAGCCCGGACGACGGGCTGCCCGAGCCGTGCGCCGCCAACCTCGATCACGTCCAAACAGTTGCGCGGGGTCGCCTGGGCGCGCTCATCACCACCCTTTCCGCGCAGCGCATGGCTGAGATCCGGGAAGCGTCCTGTTCGCGCTCGACTTCTAGACCCCCAACCTCTCTCAGGCCCTGGGCGCTCTCCTGCTGAGCGCCTTGCTCCTGCTCGTCGTCGCCTAGAGGCTGCCAACCTGGCGCTCAGGACCGACTGCTACTTCGAGGAAGCGCTGCGCGCCTTGCGCGAGGCCGCCGGCGCCCGCGCAAGGTTTGCATCGTCATCCGCGTGGCCGTATTCTTGAAGCTGGAGCGTTCGATGACGCAGAAGGTCGAGGCTATCTACACCGGCGGCGTCCTCAAGCCCACGGGCGAACTGCCCCTTCGGGACATGCAGCGGGTGCGCCTGACCGTGGAGACCATCGACGAGCCCAAGACGGATCGTGACGCTGCGGTCGCACGCCTGAAGGCGGGGATCGCAAGCATGCATTTCTTCTCGGAGGGACAGCTTCCCACCCGAGAGGAGCTGCATGATCGCCGTTGACACAAACGTCCTGATCTACGCCTGCGATCAGGCGGATTCGCGCCGCCAGAGAGTCGCGCTCGATCTCATCGCCAACTCAACGGACGGCGTCCTCCTGTGGCAGGTGGCGTGTGAGTTTCTCTCGGCATCGCGCAAGCTGAGCAAGCAGGGATTTACTTCGGCTCACGCCTGGAGCCGCCTTGCCGAATTCCGGGACCTGCTTCCGCTGGTCCTGCCAACCGATGCCACCCTGGCCCGCGCGAAAGAGCTCCATGTTTCGCGTGGAGCGTCTCTGTGGGACGCCCTGATTCTCGCGGCCTGCGTCGAGGCCGCCGTGGAGATCCTCTACTCGGAGGACGTGCCGGGATTCGACAACTTCGAGGGCGTCCACGTCGTCAACCCCTTCCGGTAGCCGCGCCAAAGGCCGACTCGCCTGAGTCGACCCCATGGTGGCTTTGCGTGACGAGCAGCCGGGACCCAACCTCTGGCCACCTTCAGGCGTCTCACCCAGAACAAGGGAGAGGTCTGCCATGAGCCTGAGCCACGACCTGAGGGCCGCCCTGCGGCAGCTGGCGCGCAAGCCCCTCGCCAACTCGGTAGCCGCGGCCACGCTCGCCCTGGGGATCGGCAGCAGCGTCGCCTTGTTCAGCCTGGTGGATGCCGTCCTCCTTCGGCCCCTCCCTTATCCCAAGGCCGACGAGCTCATAGCACTCTGGGACTCGACGCCGGAAGCGGGCCATCCCCGCTCCCGCGTCTCCGGCTTCAACTACCTGCGCTGGCGCGAGGATGCGCGCTCGTTCGAGGCGCTGGCTCTCCTCGGCACCACCTCGGGTGCCCTGACCGGCCTCCCGGAGCCGATCGAGGTCGAAGGCTTCCGCGTCACGTGCAACACCTTCGCCCTGCTGGGTGTGAACGCGCAGGCGGGCCGGGCGCTGAACGCCGACGACTGCGCTCCGGCCGCCCCCCGGGTCATGGTGATCAGCGACGCTCTCTGGCGACGGCGATTCGGGGCCGACCCGAGAATCGTGGGCCAGCCCCTGACCCTCGCCGGCCAGCCAGTCACGGTCGTCGGGGTGATGCCGCCGGTCCTCCTTCCCGCCGAGCTCATCGGCGAGGGCCGATTCCGCTTCACCGACCACGACGAGCGGATCTTCGTGCCGATCCGCGACGTGCCCCGCCATCATGGTCACGTATTCGGCGTCCTGGGACGCCTGAGGGCGGGCGTCAGCCTCGAAAAAGCCCGCGCGGAGCTGGACGTCATCGGAAAGCGACTGCAGCAGAGCTTCCCCGACACCCACTCGGGCTACGTCGCGCGCGCCGAAGCGCTCGTCGACGAGATGCTGGGCACGGCGCGTCAGGCCCTGGGCGCCCTCCTGCTGAGCGCGCTCCTGCTGCTCGTCGTCGCCTGCACGAACGTCGCCCACTTCCAGCTCGTGCGCGTCCTCGAGCGCGAGAGCGCAAGCGCCGTCCGGGCCGCGCTGGGCGCGAGTCGCTGGCAGGTGGCGCGTCCGTTCATCCTCGAGGGCCTGCTGCTCGCGGTCGGGGGCGGCCTCCTGGGCACGGCCCTCGCTTACGGGGCGCTGCGGTCCGCGGTGGCTTTTCTCCCCCCGGAGCTACCCCGCGTGGCGTCGGCCCAGGTCGACCTGCGCTCCCTGGGGATGGCGCTCGGCCTCAGCCTCCTGGCCGGGGGCGCCCTGGGGCTTCTGGCCGGATCCCGAGCCAGCCGCCCCGACCTCACCGCCTCCCTGCGGTTCGGTCCCCGGCTGCGTGGGAGCGCCTCGTCCCGACTGCGCCAACTGCTCCTGGTGGGACAAGCGTCGCTGGCGGTCGTCCTCGTGGCGGTCGCGGCCCTGCTGGCCTCGACCCTCAATCGGTTGTCGAGCGTCGAGACCGGCTTCGCCAAGGGCGAGCTGCTCGTGGTCGAGCTGCGCCACGGCGAGCACCGCTACAAAGAGCGGCAACAGCTCGTCGCCTTCTACGACGAGCTACAGAGAAGGGTGGCAGCCCTGCCCGGAGTCGTCGCCGTGGGCGCGTCCTACGACCCACCGCTCCGGTCCAACTGGTTCCAGAGCTTCGAGGTGGTCGGCGCCCCGAAGCCCCTCCGGGTCGTGG
>Ga0214473_10010247_pt1 | contig 11034 bp, 11 predicted proteins | sample RVTome_7_FD_203509 | JGI IMG/M metagenome (GOLD analysis project Ga0214473, IMG submission 203509) | Soil microbial communities from uranium-contaminated site in the Upper Colorado River Basin, Wyoming, United States - RVT98D197 | ecosystem: Environmental > Terrestrial > Soil > Contaminated >...
ATGAGCGCGGGAATATCCACGGCGGCTGCAACATTGAAAACGCCGCTTACCCGCAGGGCTGGTGTGCGGAAACCTCTGCCATCGCCGCCATGATCATGTCCGGCGGCCATGCCATAACCGAGATGGCAGTAATCGGCACCGGTGATTTGCTGTGCACGCCCTGCGGTGGTTGCCGCCAGAAAATCAGGGAATTCGCCAAGGGTGATGTGAAAATTCACATGTGCGGCGAGGATGGAAAGCTGAAACAGACCTTCACGCTCGATGAATTGCTGCCCGCTTCCTTCGGGCCGGAGAATTTAGATACGTAATTGGCGTATATTGTTGTAAAGGCGATAATGTTGCAAATTCGGCATTTAAGAGGATGTGTGATGAAAAAATTCTCAATGCATGATTTGTCTCGCAAGATCGGAACAGTGACCAAAGCCGCAAGCAAGGCGCCCATAGTCATTACCAAAAACAACGACCCGCTCTATGTCATGATGAGCTTGGAGACATTTAACCGCTTGAATCCTCGACGAGTTTACGCCGCTGATAATACGCCACCTGAAATTGCCGCTTGGCTGCTTCCACAGCTCGACGCCATTGCGCGCGGCGAAAGCGGAAATGATGATTGATACATCCTTTTTGACTTTCACCGCACCTCTCAAACTGAAACCGTCATTCCGGCGAACGCCGGAATCCGGCTACAGTTCTTTGCTTGAACGAGATTCCGGCGTTCGCCGGAATGACGGAATCGGTAGAGAATGTTGGCACTATTCCTGTCTGCTGGCGCATTTGTTTCGCAGATCATGTCAAGACCGGCGACAGCAGCCGAGGGGATACGCATGAGCATTTTGCAAGATCATTTTTCTGGACGCGCGCCGAAAATCGCCATCATATTGGGATCGAGCCTCGGTTCATTCGCCGATGCGGTGAAAGATCCGTTGCGCATTCCCTACGGCGATCTCAAAGGCTTCCCTGTTCCAAAAATTTCCGGTCACGCGGGAGAACTCGTTGTGGGCCGCGTAGGCGGCAAGGAAATCGCCGTGCTTGCAGGCCGTGCCCACGCCTATGAAAGCGGCAATCCCGCCGTCATGCGCCCCGTCATTGAGGCCCTCAAAGCCGCTGGCATTGAAATACTCATCCTCACCAACGCCGCCGGTTCACTCACGCCCAAAATGCGCCCCGGCTCTATCATGATGCTCACCGATCATATCAACCAGGCCGGCATGAACCCGCTGATCGGCAGCCATGGCGATGAAAATTTTGTGCCCATGACCGACGCCTATGATCCGAAATTGCAAAAGGCATTGAAGGCCGCGGCGAAGAAGGAAAAACTGAAACTGCATCAAGGGGTCTACGTCTGGTACTCCGGCCCCTCGTTCGAAACACCTGCGGAAATAAAAATGTTTCGCCTGATCGGCGGAAATGCCGTTGGCATGTCCACCGTGCCGGAAACAATTTTGGCGCGGCGCTTTGGCCTGCGCGTTGCAGCCCTGTCGGTGATCACCAATTTAGCGGCAGGGATTGAGGGGTCATCGCCCAGTCATGAAGAAACCAAGCGCGAAGGGGCCAAGGCCGCGGAGCGCATGAAAACCTTGCTCACCCGCTTTTTCAAAGACTTGAAATAATGCTGCCCCAGGAACTCATTCGCAAAAAGCGCGATGGCAAGTCGCTGACCCGCGATGAAGTCAAGAACTTCATTGCAGGCCTAACCACAGGCGAAATCTCCGAAGGCCAGGTGGCAGCTTTCGCCATGGCTGTTTTCTTTCGCGGCATGGAACCGCAGGAGGCCGTTGGTCTAACCCTTGCCATGCGCGACTCGGGCACGGTTTTGAAATGGGATTTGCCTGGTCCAGTGGTCGACAAACATTCAACCGGGGGCATTGGCGACAATGTTTCCCTCATGCTCGCTCCCATGCTCGCGGCCTGCGGCTGCTTTGTGCCGATGATTTCCGGCCGTGGCCTCGGCCACACGGGGGGAACACTCGACAAGCTCGATTCCATTCCGGGCTATGTCACCCAGCCCGATCTCGCGTTGTTCCGTAAAACCGTGGCCGAAACGGGTGCCGCCATTATTGGCCAGACAGTCGACTTGGCCCCCGCTGACAAGCGCCTCTATGGCATCCGGGATGTAACCGCAACGGTGGAATCCGTCCCGCTTCTCACCGCTTCAATTCTCTCCAAGAAACTCGCCGCCGGATTGCAGATGCTGGTGTTGGACGTGAAAACTGGTTCCGGTGCATTCATGGCTAAGAAAAAAGATGCAGTGATACTCGCTAACAATCTGGTGAAAGTTGCCAATGGTGCAGGCCTCAAGACCAGCGCCCTGATCACCGATATGGATGAGCCACTCGCCTCCGCCGCAGGCAATGCGGTTGAGATCAAGAATGCCGTGGACTATTTGACCGGCGCCCATAGGGATGCGCGCTTGCATGAGGTCACAATCTCACTTGGCGCAGAACTTCTTGTGCTTGCAAAGATCACCACGGCCAAAACGGCGCGCGCGCAATTGGAAAAAACCTTGAGCACAGGTGACGCCGCAGAACGTTTCCAGCGCATGGTATCAGCCCTTGGCGGCCCCCATGACTTTGTCGAAAAGGCTGAAAAGCATTTGCCTGCGGCACCCATCATCCGCGCTGTTCATGCAGCAAAATCCGGTAAGGTCGAATCCATTGATACCCGCGCCTTGGGTCTCGCCGTCATTGAATTAGGCGGTGGCCGTCGCGTTGCTGCCGATAAAATAGATCATGCCGTTGGTTTGACTGCACTCGCCGGCAAAGCAGCAAGCGTTGATAAGTCAAAACCTCTCGCCATCATCCATGCGCGTGACGAGGCCAGTTTCGAACGGGCCCAGAAAATAATCCGCGCCGCCTATATCCTGGGAAATCCAAAACGCGCAACACCTTGCGTCATCGAGCGGATCGGAAAATGAGTCGCGTTTTCCTCTTCATACTCGACAGCTTCGGCATAGGTGGCGCGCCGGATGCCAAAAAATATGGCGATGAAGGCGCCAATACCTTTGTCCACATAGCCGAAAGAATGAAACTTAACATTCCCAATTTGGCCGCGCTTGGGCTTGGCCTTGCGGCCGAGGCATGCACCGGAAAAAATCCCCTTGCGAACACGGAGATCAAAGGCCAGTGGGGCTTTGCCACCGAAATCTCGCGCGGCAAGGACACCATCACCGGCCACTGGGAAATCGCCGGCGTGCCGGTGCCCTTCGACTGGGGCTATTTCCCCGACATAATTCCAACCTTCCCAAAATCACTGATCGATGAATTGACAAGGCAGGCCAGGCTTCCCGGAATTCTGGCAAACAAACATGCCTCAGGCACCGAGATCATCGCCGAACTCGGCGTGGAACACATGGCGACCGGCAAGCCGATTGTCTATACAAGTGCCGACAGTGTCATTCAGATCGCCGCCCATGAAAAAACTTTCGGACTTGAGCGGCTCTATGAGGTTTGCCGCATTGCCCGCGAGCTGACCTATGAATTGAATATTGGCCGCGTGATCGCACGCCCCTTCGTCGGCACCGCCGCCGCCAATTTCACCCGTACCGCCAACCGCAAGGATTATGCGGTGCTGCCGCCGTCGCCTACGCTGCTCGATTGCCTCAGCAAGGCGGGCCGCGCCGTCGTTTCGGTCGGCAAGATCGGCGACATTTTCGCCCACTCCGGCACCGGCCGCGAAATCAAGGTTGCGGGCCACGAAGCGCTGATGCGCACTTCGCTGGAAGCCATGGAGACGCTGCCCGCTGGCGGCTTCATCATGACCAACTTCGTCGATTTCGACACCAATTTCGGCCACCGGCGTGACGCAATCGGCTATGGCAAGGCGCTGGAGGACTATGATGCGATGCTGCCCCGTGTCTTCGAATCCATGGGAGAGGGCGATCTCCTGGTGCTCACCGCCGACCATGGCAATGATCCCACCTGGAAGGGCACCGATCACACCCGCGAATGCGTGCCCATTCTCACCTATGCCAAGGGGATGAAGCCCGGCTCATTTGGCAAGCGGGAAACTTTTGCCGATATCGGCCAGACGATTGCGAGCCATCTCGCGATTCCGCCCCTCGGCGCGGGTGAAGCGTGGTCAGTCTGAACGCTTCAGCACAGCCTGCAGCACCTTGCGCACACCGACCGACCCCAGGAATTTTTCGTCTTCATCAAAAATTGCAACGGGTGCGATATCGGCACGATGCATCGCCAGCATGATGGTCTTGAGCGACGTGCCGGGGCGCGCCCAATAGACCGGAAGCAGGCCTTTCGGAACCGGTTTCTCGATTTCGCTGCACGGAACCCAGGTAGCCTTCTTCTTGTTGCATTCGGCAGCGATAACTTTCCCCGCTTCATCAAGCTTGAAGCGCGTGGTCTTGCGCTTGTCGAGCCACAGCCAGCCGTCGGCCGACTTTTCGAGATCGTGAACACTCACCATCACGTTCCACGCGGTGAGCACCGAAAGCGGATTCACATTGGCGATGAATTCCTGCACATAGTCGTTGGCAGGCTTGAGCACGATATCCTCTGGCGTGCCTGATTGCACGATACGGCCGCCCTCCATTATGGTGATGCGGTTGCCGATCTTGAGGGCCTCCTCAAGATCGTGGCTGACAAATATGATGGTCTTCTTCAGCGTCCTCTGCAGTTGCAGGAGTTCATCCTGCAGCTTGGTGCGGATCAAGGGATCGAGCGCCGAGAAGGGCTCGTCCATCAGCAGGATAGGCGCTTCGGTGGCAAAGGCGCGCGCCAGGCCCACCCGCTGCTGCATGCCGCCCGAAAGTTCGTGGGCATATTTGTGGGCCCACTGGTCGAGCCCCACAAGTTTCAGCTGCTTGGCAACCCGTTCCTTGCGCTCCGCATCGGGAACGCCGGCCAGTTCAAGGCCGAAGCCCACATTCTCGGCCACCGTACGCCATGGCAGCAAGGCGAATTGCTGGAACACCATGGCGACCTGGTGTTGGCGCACCCGCCGCAACGTGTCCCCGTCACAGGAGACGACATCCACCATGCGGCCATTTTCTTTCACCAGCACTTCGCCGCGCGTCACCTTGTTGAGGCCGTTGACGGCGCGAAGCAGTGTCGACTTGCCGGAGCCCGATAGCCCCATGAGCACTGAAATTTCGCCTTCGTTTACCGTAAGGTTGGCGCCCGCCGCCCCCAGCACCGAACCGGTCTTGGCGAGTATGTCGGCGCGGCTCGATCCGGCATCGAGCATGGTGATGGCATCCCCGGTGCTCTTGCCGAAAATGATGTCGACGTTCTTGAATTCGACCGCGACACTCATTTTTTCTCTCCCGTCCTCATCGCCAATACCCTGTCGAGCAGAATGGCAAGAATGACGATCGCGAGGCCCGCCTCAATGCCGAGAGGAATGTTGCGGTTGGCCAACGCCTTGTTCACCGGATTGCCAAGGCTTGGCGCACCGATCAGGGTTGCGAACACCACCATGGAGAGCGACAGCATGATGCATTGTGTAAGGCCCGCCATGATCGAGGGCAGCGCCGCCGGCAGTTCCACCTTCCACAGCAATTGGTTTTTGGTGGCGCCGAAGCTTTCGCCGGCCTCAAGCATTGGCTTCGGAATTGAAGTGAGCCCCAGGTAAGTCATGCGAACCGGGGCGGGCATTGCAAAGATCACCGTCACGATGAGGGCAGGAGCCGCACCCAGGCCAAACAGGATGAGAATGGGAATGAGATAAACGAAGGTTGGCATGGTCTGCATCAGGTCGAGAACCGGCTGCATAATCCGCCAGACGCGCGGTTTGTGGGCGGCCCATATGCCAAGCGGCACGCCGATCATCATGGAGAGCGCCGTGGCGAACACGACAAGGACGAGTGTTTGAACCGTCTCCTTCCAAAGGGCTTGGTTCATGATGAATAAAAGGCCGATGAAAACAGCTGCCGCCAGCACCCGCGATTTTTGCAGCCAATAGGCGAGCCCGGCAAGCGCAAGAGCAAGAATGACTGGCGGCACTTGCAGCAGCACAAAGGTGGTACCCTCCACGCCCCATTCCAGCACAGCTGACAGGGCATCGAAAAACCACTGGAAATAGATGACGATGAAATCAATGAACGACTTGCCCCAGGGCCCCACGGGAATCTTCCAGGTGGCAATCAGCTTTGAAATGGGATCCATCGTGCCTTCCCCCTCGCAATGATATGCGGCCCGTCAGATCGGTTCAGTATTGAGTACCGTCTGCTTCTTTGGCCGCTGTCGTCTGGTCAAGCTAGCCCAATTTCCGGCGAAGGCAAATCGCTTCGCCGGAAAGAAATGTCGTGGAGTCAAATTCAGTATGGTCTAGAGCATGTCCCGCCAAAGTGCGAAGCGGTTTGGCGACAAGGACATGCTCCAGCATATTGATCTGACGCGAGTCCTCTTCGGCGGGATGATTCCATCCCGCCGGGACGCGCGCTAGTTGGCCAGAGCCGCGGCAACCGCCGCCGCTGCATCGCCGCCGTCGAAGGTGGTGACACCTTCAAGCCAGGGCTTCACCGTGTCCGGATTGGCCTTGAGCCACGCAAGTGCTGTTGCCTTGGGATCCGCGCCATCCTTCAGCACCGGCGCCATCATGGCGCCTTCCATGCCGAGGCTGAACTTGAGATTGCTGAGGAGCTTCCCGGCATTCGGGCACTCGCCGGTATAGCCCGCCCGCACGTTGGTAAGGACCGTGGCAGCGCCGAAACCGGAATCACCCATGCCGTCGAGATAGGCAATTTTCATGTCGCCCATGACCGGATGCGGTGTCCAGCCCAGGAAAATGATCCATTCATTGTTCTTCATCGCCTTTTCGGCCTGGGTCAGCATGCCCGCTTCCGAGCTTTCGACCAGCTCAAAGCCTTCGAGGTTGTTCTTGGCATCGGCAATCATCGTGCCGATGATGCGGTTGCCGTCATTGCCCGCTTCGATGCCGTAGATCTTGCCATCGAACTTGTCCTTGTTGGCGCCGAGATCGGCAAGGCTCTTCACGCCGGCATCGGCCACATATTGCGGAACAACGAGGCCGTAGCCCGCGCCATCCAGATTGGTCCCGATCGTCTCAACCGACTTGTCGTCCATGTAGGGCTTGATGTCGGCGGTCATGCTCGGCATCCAGTTGCCGAGGAACGCATCGATGTCCTTGTTCTTCAGCGAGGCATAGGTCACCGGAACCGAAAGGGTTTTTACGTCAGGCGTGTAACCCAGGGCTTCAAGCACCACTTGCGTGGCCCCGGTGGTGACCTGAATGTCGGTCCAGCCCACATCCGCGAAGCGCACCGTCTTGCAGCTTTCGGCATCGCCGGCAGACGCCGAAGTTGCCATGGCCAACAGGCTCACGCCAACGCAGGCGGCACCCAGAAATTTGGAAAATACTGATTTCATTTACGTTCTCCCTTGAACATCCGCCAAAGTTGTTGAATGAATAATGTGCGGACAATGAAATGAGACTAGCGCCAGTTACCCGGAGCTCGTCAAGATTACAATTCCGCCACCATGTTCTAAAAACGACATCCGGGCACTTATCGCGGCCGATTCCTTGTGCGATAAGGGTTCTTCCTAAAAACACAGCGGGGATAATCATGAAGCCAGTAAAATGGGGTGTAATCTCAACGGCCAATATCGGCCTCGAAAAAGTCCTTCCGGGAATGCTGAAAAGTGCCGGTATTGAGATCGTGGCGATTTCATCACGCAAGCTCAAATCGGCCCAGGCCGCCGCCGCCAAGCTCGGCATCCCCAAGGCCTATGGCTCCTATGAGGCAATGCTGGCAGACCCCGAAATCGAAGCGGTCTACAATCCCCTTCCCAATCATCTGCACGTGCCATTGACCCTTGCGGCGGCCAAGGCTGGCAAGCATGTGCTCTGCGAAAAGCCCATTGCCATGTCGGCCAGGGAAGCTGCCAAGCTCCGCAAAATTCCAAAGGGCATCTACGTGGCGGAAGCCTTCATGGTGCGCCACAGCCTGCAATGGCTGGAAGCCAGGGCGCGCGTCAGGAAGGGTGAGATCGGCGATCTCCGCGCCATGCAGGTGTACTTCACCTACTTCAATCGCGATCCCAGGAATGTGCGCAACATGGCCGATATCGGCGGCGGCGGGCTCTATGACATCGGCTGCTATCCCATCACGACATCGCGCTTCATGTTTGGTGCTGAGCCCAAGCGCGTCATCGCCACCTTCGATTGGGATCCAAAATTCAAGACCGACCGGATGGCCGGCGGCCTCGCCGATTTCGGCGATGGCCGTCATTTGACCTTCACGATCTCAACCCAGCTCGCCCCTTGGCAGCGCGCCCAGATCGGCGGCACCAAGGGCCGCATCGAAATTGAAATTCCCTTCAATGCGCCGCCTGACGAGCCCAACCGCTATTTCGTCCAGGGCATGCAGATGAACGAAGGCCAATGGATTGAACTGCCCGTGTCAGATCAATACCAGTTGCAGGCCGAGGCCTTTGGCCGCGTCATCCGGAAAGAGGAGAAGGCCGTCTGGGGCGTGGAAGACGCCATCCAGAACATGAAAATCATCGACGCCTTCTTCCGCTCCGAAAAAAGCGGCAAGTGGGAAAAACCATAGAGCCCTATCATCGTTAGTGCAGCGATAGCCTCTACTTTTCCTCTCCCCTTGGGGGAGAGGAAGGGGCCCAACACGCAAGTGTTGGGAAGGTGAGGGGGAGCAGGCCTCAAAATTGAATCACCTGGTCCCCCTCATCCTCCCAAGCTTCGCTTGGGCCCCGCCTTCTCCCCACTGGGGAGAAGGAAAAACAGGGGAGCTTCGATTCAACTAAGGTTGATCACGCTCTAATCCCACAGCCTCGCCGCACCTCGTACGCACGATCTTGGCCACCATTATTTGTGTTTCGATTCACCTGCCGAAAATAGCGGATGAAAATCAACAACGGCCTTTGGTTGTGACTCCGCCAGCGGCAGCACCATGAAATATTCCGGCGGCTGGTCAGCTGGAGCCAGTGCCGGGAACGGCAGGAAGCCAAAGCGCCGATAGTAGTTGGGATCACCGAGAACGATGCATCCCGCCGCATTCCATTCGCGCAGTTTGCCCAAGCCTTCATTGATAAGCTGATGGCCGATACCTTTGCGCTGCAATTCGGGTTCGACCGCCACGGGCCCCAGTCCAAACCAGCCTGGCGTGTTGTCAGTTGACTTGGCCGGAGTGAACGCAACATGGCCTACGATCTTGGAGCCGATCTCCGCAACGAGTGAAATCGAAAGGGCGCCGGCGTCACGCACCGCATCAATCAAATCCTGTTCATCGCCACTGGCAAAAGCCATGGGCGCAAACGCGCGCTTGGTGAGGTCGTAGATCGCACGAATATCCTCCGGACGTTCACTTCGGATTTCAACTTGCAACATGGTTTTTATCCCCACAACCTCGCCGCACCACGCACGCCGCTTTTTTCACCGTGCTGCGCGCGCACGACCTTGGCAACTGCTGTTCCTGAAAAACTGTAGCGCGAGATCAATGGTGGCAATTCTTCGACGAGCTCCGGCAATTCATTGAGGCCGCCGCCGATGACAAATACATCGGGATCGACAACGCATGCGATGTTTGCCGCAACGCGCGCGAAGCGGTCTTGCAAACGTTGCAAAGAAGCTAGTGCTTTCGCGTCGCCGCCGCGCGCCCGTGCAACAATTTCTTTTCCCGCTATATCTTCGCCCGTGACGCGAAGATGATCGCGTTGCAAGCCCGTCCCTGAAACATACTGTTCAGCGCATCCCTTCTTTCCACAGAAGCAAGGCAGCATCGGCCATTCACTTTCATTGGGCCAGGGCAGGGCCGTATGTCCGAATTCACCTGCCTCGCCATTGGCACCGGTGATCAGTTTACCATTGACGACAAGTCCGCCGCCGAGCGCCGTGCCCACCGTGAAGAACGCCACAACCGCATAGCCTTGCCCCGCGCCATCAATGGCTTCCGACAGCGCAAAGCAGTTCGCGTCATTCTCCATTCGCAAGCTGCGCCCGATGGCGGTCTCCAGATCGTGTTGAAACGGCTTGCCATTGCAAAAGAGCAGATTTGAATTGCGCCACAAATTTGTTTTGCGCGAATTGGACCCCGGCGAACCGATGCCAACACTGCCTTCTCCCGCCGCGAGCACGAGATCGCGTATCGCCACAACGACAGCGTCATAGGTCTTGGGCGTTGCCACGCGTTTCTCAAAAAGCGTTTCGCCCGTTGCCGAAATACTGATGGCATCAATCTTGGTGCCACCGAGGTCAATGCCGATGCGATTGCTCATGTGCGGTTGTAAACATCATCATAGCGGATGATATCATCTTCTCCGAGATAATCGCCAAACTGCACTTCGATGATTTCAACCATATTGCTGCTGAGATTTTCCAGCCGGTGCTTGTCACCCCTGGGGATATCGATGTGTTGCGACCGTGAAAGATCCTGCACCTTGTCACCCACCGTAACCGTCGCAACACCCGTAACCACGGTCCAATGCTCGCCCCGGTGCTTGTGGCTCTGCAATGAAAGGCGCCCGCCCGGATTGACCGCAATGCGCTTCACCTTGAAGCCGGCACCTTCATCCAGAATATAAAATGAACCCCAGGGCCTTGTTTCGCTATACATTCTGAATTCCTTTCAAAGCGCGGTAGAGCGCGCGAAAATCTCCTAGCCGATCCGCATAGGCTTTGGAAAGTGCGGGATCAGGTTCCAAATGCATCAGGGCCTTTGGCTTGGTGCATATGTTGGCAAATGGCTCACCCGTGACCGCAAGCCGCGCCAGCCGTGCCGCGCCAAAGGCAGCCCCCACTTCGGAGCCTTTGCAAATTGTAATCTGCCGGTTAAGGGCATTGGCCAGGAGTTGCATCCAGAATTTGCTGCGCGTGCCGCCGCCCACAACCAGCAATTCGGAAACCCGCGTTCCGCTTTGCTCCAAAACGTCCTGGCAATCTGCCAGAGAGAAAGCAACGCCTTCAAGAACCGCCAGCGCCAAATCCTCCTGTGTCGTTCCCGCATGCAGGCCGTGAAATGCAGCACGCGCAAAGGGATCATTGTGGGGGGTGCGCTCGCCATTGAGGTAAGGCAGGAACAGGATATGTCCAACACCCCGG
>Ga0214473_10010248_pt1 | contig 11034 bp, 11 predicted proteins | sample RVTome_7_FD_203509 | JGI IMG/M metagenome (GOLD analysis project Ga0214473, IMG submission 203509) | Soil microbial communities from uranium-contaminated site in the Upper Colorado River Basin, Wyoming, United States - RVT98D197 | ecosystem: Environmental > Terrestrial > Soil > Contaminated >...
CGACCCGGCGGCGACGACCAGGCCCAGGGAGAGGAAGGCACTGCGGAAGATCCACTTGCGGAGCGTCGTCATGGCACTCACCTCCATACACCCTGAAATGTTCGCCCGCGGCCCGGGAAGGTGACGGGGTGTCGTCCACGAAAACTCCTTGCTCTCGCCATCCCGCCGGCCTCCAGGGAGCTCCACCGGCGTCGCCGCCCCCGCTCGCCGTCCCCGGGGACGCGCAGACCGCCGGCAGCCGCGCTCCGGTTGACCGCGCCGGGCCGACTCATTAGCTTCCCGAGGCTTCGTTGCGGGGTAGAGCAGTCTGGTAGCTCGTCGGGCTCATAACCCGGAGGTCGGGGGTTCAAATCCCCCCCCCGCTACCACCGTTGCGAGTCGCCCGGTCGCCCGTTCCAGGGGGCCGGGCGCTCGTCCTTTCTGCCTGACCCTCGTCGTGCCGCTGCGCTGGGCGGCGTAGGTAGACTCCTCGCGCGCCAAGAACGCCGGATCGTCGCCCGGAGGCTACCCGGCGCGCCAACCGCTCGACCCGGGCGGCGGACGGCCACTATGGTGGGCTGTCCACCCTTCTAGGCGAGGTGCTCGCGCTGGAGCGCCGCCGGGGCAGCTCCCGCCGCGTGTTGCGCTGCGCGGACGGTCCTCAGCGGGTGAGGTATTTCTTTCGGGTCCAGCCTCCATGCTCCGTGCCATCCCCAGAATCGACGTAGTGGATGCGGACCCAGGGGCCCTTCCGGGCGCTCACCCACACAAGCTCGCCTGGTTGCAGCCACTTCATCACCGTCGAGTTTGAACGAGGCTTCTGAGTCAAGGGGGCCCAGCGCTCCACGAGGTAGAATTCGTAGTGCGCCTCGCTCTTGGGCAGGTCTAGCTCGTCGAAGCGGTCGTTCATCAGACGGAACTGGTGCATCAGCCTAGCCTCGAAGTCGGCCGCCTCCTGCGCTGAGCAATGAGACAAAGCTTGAGAGTGAGCCACGCCCAGGACGAACAGGAGAACCGATAGGAGGTGCCTGTACAGGGAGAACTTGAGCTTTGGATCATCCGGCGCCCCTCTTATAGCTTCCGCGACGCCATGTTCGAGTTGACCGAGGAAGTCCTCGAACTGATTTGCGGACCAGATGTCCGTGGCCTGGCGCAGCGACTTGATCGCACTGGAAAGCGTTGAATTCATGATGAGGACCGTCGCCGGCGCTGCGATCCCGTCGAAGATAAGCATGGCCGACGTGAGCGCGGGCGCAGCAAACCGGGATAAGGCGTCGGTGAGTGACTGAGCGTCTGTGGCAATTCTCGAAGCGGCGCGCTCGAAGTGTTGGCTGGCAACTTGCGCGGCCTCGAAGGCACTGCTGATCTGAGACTGGATTCGTTCGATCGACCTCAGATCGAGCGATCGGGAGATTTCGTCTTGGAACGATTGAAACCTCGCGAGGTCGCGCATGAGGCGATCTATGGCGAAGTTCTTTGTGAGTTCGTCGATCGCTCGGTGAGCGCGTAGGAACTCGTCGATCATGCGGTGGATGTTCACCATGTGCTCCGGCCGCCAACGGCTGGGCCCGATGTTACCGCGCCGGGCGCAACCTAGTCGGCACGGAGACCTGGCTCGCTTCGGAACTGCGCGAGCATTGGCAACCGGTGGCGCATAGCTGCGATGGGCTTACGAAGCGGGAGGACCGCGCGGCGCCCCCCTACCCCACACCGACTGCGTTCCTCGCTCTGAGGAGGAGCACGATGGGGTCGTCCCCGCGCCAATGGTCGGGGTCTCTCGGCGGCTGACCGGGCTCGTCTCCCGATGTAGAATCGCTCGGGGGAAGGGCGGATACCGACGACCATGCGCCTCATGGAGTTGCCGTTCCTGCTCGGTTTGGCCACCGCCCCGCCTGCGATGGCGGCTGAGCCCGAGGTGACGTTCATGGGGCTCGGCGATCTAGCGGGCGGCGAGTTCGACTCCAGCGCGGTTGGTGTCTCCGCGACTGGCCTCGTCATTGTGGGAGGCGGTACTGGCGCGTCGGGTGCGCAGGCTTTCCGTTGGACTCTTGAGACCGGGATGGTGGCGATTGCCGGGCCGAATACCTCTGCGTATGCGGCTTCAGCCGACGGATCAGTGGTGGTGGGGTCAACGGTCGGTATCTCCGGGCCGGCGTGGCGCTGGAAGGACGGCAGCATCTGGTCGCTGGCAGACCTCACTGCTGATGGATCCAGCTTCGCGGCTGGTGTTTCGGGCGACGGATCCGTCGTAGTGGGTGAGAGCCAAGCTGATGACGGCTGCACTGCCGTCAGATGGACCTCCACCGAGGAGGTAGCATGCCTTGGTCTCCTTCCCCGGGCAAACGGGGGGAGAGCCTACGATGCGTCCGCTGACGGTTCTGTTGCGGTTGGTAGCCAGCCGGTGAATCGATGCTCGCAGACTCACTGCTATTCGTACTCGCTGGCGTTTCGGTGGACCGAGGAGTCCGGTTTCACAGAACTTCAGGACTCACTTGGGATCGACTCGGTAGCGTACGGTGTGTCTGCAGATGGCTCCGTCGTCGTCGGAGGACGCGGTTTTGCGCCCAACACGACCGGATTCGAACCCTACCGCTGGACCGAACAAGTAGGGATGGTGGGGCTCGGCAGCCAGTTTGGATCTGGCTTTGCCTACGATGTCTCTTCCGACGGATCGCGCATCGTGGGGAGCGTGCAGGCGTACGAGTCAGACCCGACTGCGTTTCTTTGGGATCCTACGAACGGAATGCGCATCCTTCAAGACGTGCTGATGGCCGATTACGGCCTCGATCTTTCTGGCTGGAGTCTCACCTATGCCTCGGGGATCTCCGACGACGGCACGACGGTCGTGGGTTGGGGAACGAATCCATCGGGCTCCGAGGAAGCGTGGATCGCGGTACTCCCGGCCCTATGCGCGGACCAAGTGGACAACGACGGCGATGGACTCATCGACTTTCCGGGCGATCCGGGGTGCGCGAGCGTTACGGACCCGTTCGAGAAGGACACGGCGCTCCTCTGCGATGATGGTCTGGATAACGACGAGGATGGTTTCACAGACTTCCAGCTAGGCGGTGACGAGGACGGAGATCCCGGGTGCAAGGACCCGAGCTGGCTGAAGGAAGACCCCGAGTGCCAGGACGGGATCAACAACGACCTCGCTGCTGGCATCGACTTCGACGGCGGGCTGTCGGTGTGGGGTGTCGCCGTGGACGAGCCCGATCCCCAGTGCGTCGGGACGCCCTGGAGCGATCATGAGTTCGTTCCCGAGCCGAATTCTGTCGCACTGCTCCTGACTGCCCTCGCGGCCGTACGATTGCTGGTGCGCTCCCGGTCGGCTGGGACGTCTCGCGCGAGCTAGAGTGCTAGGCTTCCTCCGGGTCCTCCGCCCACTAGGCTCGCTCCGTCGAGGGGAGCGATGCGTTCAGGTCAACGCCACAAACAACCCGAGCCCGCACTGCGACTGGGCACGGCTGCGCGGCTTCGAGATCCAGGAGCATCGGCATGGCGGCCGACGCGGCACGCGGAAGGGTTCGGTGACGTGACCGCCCCGATCCTCGTGACCTGCGTCCGCTGCGGTCGGCTGCACGCGCCGAAGAACCTGACGGACCTGCACCCGGTCTGCCGCGCGTGCCAGCGGAACCCGAGGCGCGGGCTACGCGGTCGCCCGCACCGGGAGCAAGCGAGCGAGCGCGCGGCCGACCGTGGGCTGCGACACGCCGAGCAGTCGGGCGATCGCGCGCTGCGAGTGGCCCAGCCGGTGCAGGCGCACGAGCCGGGCGTGCTGGTCGCGGTCCAGGACCTCCGGCCGCCCGAAGCGCACGCCGCGCCTCCTCGCAGCCTGCATGCCGGCGACCGTGCGCTCCCGGATGAGGTCGCGCTCGAATTCGGCGATGCCGGCGAGGACGGTGAACAGAAGCCGGCCGCTCGGGGTCGAGGTGTCGATCGCCTGGTCGAGCACCACCAGGTCCACGCCGAGCGCCTCGAAGTCGGCGGCGAGGGTGGTCAGGTGACGGACCGAGCGCGCTAGGCGGTCGAGCTTCACGACGGCGAGCACGTCGAACCTGCGGCGCCGGGCGTCGGCCAGGAGCCGGTCGAGGGCGACCCGTCGGGCCGTCGCCCCGGAGACGCCGTGATCGACGTACTCCTGGGCGACCTCCAGCCCCCGGGCGGTAGCGTAGGCTCGGAGCGCGTGGAGCTGGATCTCCGGGTGCTGCTCGGTCGTGCTGACACGGGCGTAGAGGGCGACGCGGGGCATGGGGGATCTCCTGATTTCGGGTTGAGTGAATTCTAGAGAGGCGCTACGATGAGGGCAAGAGGAAAGACCAGGAGGATGGGCGGGGCCAGGCCCGGGGCCGGGCGCAAGCCGAAGCCGCCGGGCGAGAAACAGAGCGAGAAGGTGCAGGCCGCCTTCACACCGGCGGAGCTTCGCAAGCTTCGAGAAGCGGCCGGGGAGAAGCCCGTTGGTTCGTATCTACGCAAGCTCGTCCTTCGGCACTTGGCGCGGCGCCGAAGGTAGCCGCCCCCGCCTTCGGATTACGAGGTTACGAAGCGATGCGCCTTACACCCTGGGCATTCTCGGAACATCCGTTGGACGGTGCCCCGCTCGGCGAGCTTCTGGGAAATCTTGCGAACGACCAGTGGCCCAACGTTGAGGGCTTTAGCAAAGCACGAGTCACACCGTCCTCGATGCCCCCGACAAAGGCTCAGAGCAAGTTCCACTGCGGCTTCAATCACATGACAAGTCATCGGAGGCTTGAGGAGAAGGCTTGAGGGAAGGGCAAACGCTCGTCATCCCGCCGCCCGCGACGGAGATCACCCCCGAGGTCGCCCATCGCTGGCTCCGCGAGAGGCTCGGGGCCTACATGGAGATCACGGCGGCGGGTGCGCTGGCCGACGGCCGCGAGACGCTGCTCGCGCAAGCGGTGGAGGCGCGGACGCTGCTCCGCGACCGCTGGCGCGATGGCCGCGACCTCGACGCCGTGTTCGACGAGCTTGAGAAGGCGCTCGCGGAGCGCAGGAGGGGGGAGACGAGATGAGAGCCGCGATCTACGCGCGCATGAGCACCGACAAGCAATCGGCCGACTCGCCCGCCGACCAGGTCGCCCGCTGCCGCGAGTTCGCGGCGGCACGCGGCTGGACCGTGGTCGAGTCGCTGGTCACGGTGGACTCGGGGATCTCCGGCGCCTCGCGCCACAACCGCCCGGGGCTCCTCGGGCTCGTGGAGCGTATCGACGAGTGGGACGTGCTCCTGTGCTGGGACTCCTCGCGGCTCGCGCGCGACTCCGAGGATCTCGGCTGGATCCGCAACAAGCTCCGCGCGCATCGGCGGACCGGCTACGACGTGAGCAACGGGCAGGATCTCCTCAACATCGCCGCGAAGGTCATGGGGATCATGCACGAGGAGTACCTCGTGAAGCTCCGGTCCGACACGCAGCGGGGGCTGCGAGGGCGCGTCGAGCGCGGGCTCTCGGCCGGCGGGCGACCCTACGGCTACCGGACGGAGCCGATCCTCTCCGGCCGCACGGACGCGCACGGGCAGCCGATCGCCGAGGGCTTCCGCCTCGTGCCCGACCCGGCGCAGGCCGAGGTGGTGCGCCGCATCTTCGAGGACTACGCGCAGGGCGACGGGCTCCGCACGATCGCGCACCGGCTCAACGCCGAGGACGTCCCCCCTCCCCGGCCGCGCGCGCAGCGCGACAAGGCCGCCTCCTGGACGGTCTCGTCCGTCCTAGTGCTGCTCGGGAATCCCATCTACCGGGGCGACGACGTGTGGAACCGCAGCGAGTGGATCAAGGACCACGACACGGGCAAGCGGCGGCGCTTCGAGCGCCCGGAGGGCGAGTGGGTGCGGCGGTGCGACGAGTCCTGGCGGGTCGTCTCCGACGCCCTGTGGCAGCGCGTGCAGGCGCGCCGCCGGGCGCCCGGCCCCGCCCTCCCCCGGCGGCCGGACGGCAGGCTCGCCGGCGGGGTGGTCGGCCAGCGAAGCCCGACCGCGCGCCAGCTCCTCGGAGGGCTCCTCGCCTGCGGCGAATGCGGGGGCGGCTTCTTCGCCGTGACGCGGGGCTGCACCTACGGCTGCGGCTGGCACCGGGACCGTGGCCCGGACGTGTGCGCGAGCACGCTCCGCGTCCCGCGCGTGTCGATCGAGGAGAGGATCCTCGATGCCCTACGCTCGCGCGTCCTCACGCCCGAGACGATCGGCAGGGCGGCCGAGAGGGCCGCCGAGAAGGTGCTCGGGAAGCTGCGCGCTCGCGACGGGGCCACGGCCGCCGACCGCAAGCGCCTCGCCGAGCTGGGCGTGGAGATCGAGAACGCGACCCGGCTCGCCGTGAAGGCGGGGCACGTCGAGGCCGTGGCCCGCGTGCTCGACGAGCTGGAGACCGAGCGCGTGCAGATCGAGCAGCGGCTCGCCGCGTCCGAGCCGATCGTGGTGGACCTCGACGCCCTGCGCGAGCGGGTGGACCGCTACGCGCACGACCTCCGCGCAGCCTTCGACCGCGCGCCCGAGCAGGGCCGGACGGTCCTCGACCGGCTCCTCGCCGGCCGCAGGATGGCGATCCACGCCGACGCCGAGCGCGGCTTCCGGGTCGAGGGACTCTTCGAGCTGAGCCTGGGGCTCGACTCGCACCGGCGAGTGCAGACCCCCGCTACCTGTGATGGCCGACGCCCGGCGCCCCTCAGAGGCCCGGGCGTCGGCTGCTTCTAGCGCCAGCTCGAAGATCCCCTCGACGCGGAAGCGCCGCTCCGGGTCCGGCCCGACGCTCATCCGCCGCCCAGCGAGCAGCGCACGGAAGCCCGTCCGCGCGAGCTCGGGCGAGCCGAGGAAGGCCGAGCGCATCTCGAGGACCCGCGGGTCGATGAGCGCACGCAGCGCCTCGCGGTCGATACCGATGGGCGCGCAGGTTGCTGCAGGACGCGCGATCTCCTCACGCTCGGCCTCGAGCTCGGCAAGGAGCGCGGAGACGTCCCTGCCCCGGCCCGTACGCGCCGCCGCTCGGCGTCGGGTGCGGGCGTCCTGCCCTGCAAGCGCTCCTCGACCACCCCCATCGCCCGCTCGACCACGTAGGCCACATGCTCGGGCACGAGGATGCGGTCTCGGATCGCACCGAAGATGCGCTCCTCGAGCGCCACCCGCGGCACCGTGAGGTCGCTACCCGCGAGTGAGGTCGGGGCCCCGCCTCTGACTAGGTACCGCCCGCCATACTGAACAACGGTTGCCGGGACCTTCTCCATGAACTCGGCGTAGGTGCCCGGATCCTTCGCCTCGATGTCGATGATCATGTACACGGGCATGACGCGATGTCCTCAACCAAGGCTCTTCCGGAACGAGAAGAGAGCGATGGGCTCGCGCAACGATCGATTCCAACCGCCAGAAACGGCCGCGGTCATTCGTGCAACACCAGCCTCGAAGGCATCGGCGGAAACCTCTGCCAGATCTGAGTAGACGCGGGACTGCACCTTCGAGAGGTACTCGATCGGCGAGGCTGCAACTGGCTGTCGGATGCATCGGTACGAGAACAGGGTAAATTCCGCCCGGCGAAAGGCATCCCTGATCTCTCTCCCGGAGCTGAGTGCTGTCACGGATGCGGCGTGCGCTTCAGGAAAGAACTCCAGATAGGGGACGCCTTGGAGCTGCTCGCGGACGTAGTTCCTCACCACCACGAAGCCGCCCGGCCCCAGAACGTGAGCGAATCCCTGCGCCGCCTTCGGGAGGTCGGCGAGGTGATGGACGACGTTCGAGAGGAACACCATGCCGACCGAGCCACCGCGAAGCGGAAGTGCCAGAGCGTCGCCGAGGCAGTATGAGACGCGATCGTCACGGGAAACCTCGGCGAGCATCTTCGCCGAGCTGTCAAGCCCTACGACGTGCGAGGAGTAGGCCTCGGCTAGACCCACGGAGAAACGCCCGGTTCCGCAGCCGATATCTGCGACTCTCGATTCCGGACGCAAAGGTGCCGATCGTCGAATCGCTGAGAGCCAACGCCGCATGGTTGGAGCTGGAAGCCCGCGGGCTGATCGGTATTTCGTCGGGATTGACGTCGAATCGTAGTCCATGTGCAGCTCCCCTACGGATCGGCCGCTCAGCGGCGGGAAGCCGAACCCTCGGTGCGCCGCGATATGGCACCGGCGGAGGAAAGGAACTCCTTGACCCCGGGGCCCCCACGGAGCCGGAGCCACAGCGAGCCCTCGTCGGGTTCGAGCTCGAGCTCGAGGCGGAAAAAGCTGCAGCACCGGCTCTCGAGAAGAAGCCATTCGAGAGACTCATGTGCAAGTGATGATGTGGCGGGGAGTTGCAGGGCGTAGCCGTCGGTGAGCTCTCGGATGGAGTGAGCTTGCGCTACCACGGCCTGTGCGAGAGCTGCGCGACGGTCGCGCTCTGCTGCAGAGAGCACGTCGAGATTGCACGCGATAACCGGCGACGGTGACCTTGACATGGTGCCTCCAGGTTGATCGATAAGTCGGCTCTTTCTCTTGCCGCTGCCCAACGGATGGTCGCTAAGGCTGCGGCCGCGCGTGATGCTACGATGCCGCGTTTCGAGCGCGGCCTCCGCCGTCCCACGCACGGCTCGTTCGATTCGGGGCCAGACCTCGTTCGCCATGAGCTCCATCGAGCGCCGGGCGAGCGCTGGATCAGTCCAGTCGTGGCCCGTGTAGAGCAGGGTGCCGAACGCGCCGACCTCGTTGCGGAAGGCGAGAACCTGGTCGGCGACGCTCTCCGCGGTTCCCGCAATGACGAGACGTTCGATGCACCGCTTCAGGGAAAGCTCGGAATCCGGCTGGTCGGGATGGTCACGCAACAGGTCGAGCTCGCCAACTGCCGAGAGCTTGGTCCTCATCACGTGGAAGTAGAAGCCGTGGGCACCGTCCTCGCGATGCGCATAGCGACGTGCCGTGGTCTCGTCCTCGGCCACGAAGAGGCTGCGCGCCACTCTCCAGCCGGAGGGGTCGACGGAGAGGCCCGCCGATCGTCGGCCCTCCAGGTAGTTCTGGATATGGGCCCGGACGACGTACGCACCCACGTAGGTCGCCGAGATCCCGGTCCAGTCTCTGGCTCCCGCCGTGTGTGGCCCCCGTGAGCCCGGGCGGATCGAGGTGATTGCGATGGGCGGATGCGGCCTTTGCAGCGGGCGGACTGCGACGCCCACTCCGATCCTCCGATCGAGTGAGCGCTCCGTAGTGGTTCGGTAGAACTCGCCCTCGATGCGGTACGGCGGTTCTTCGATCCAGATTCGGCGGATGTGATCGAGCGCCTCCTGGGTCTTGCGGTTGCGGTCCGACCACAGGTCTCCGATGGCCTCCGCGTCGCCAGGAACGCCGGGGCCCACTCCGAGCACGAGCCGGCCCTGCACTAGGTGGTCGACCATGGCGACTTGCGCCGCCGCCATCGCGGGGTGGTAGTTGGCGAGCGGAAGCACGCCGGTACCGAAGGTGATCGACGGGCACGCATCGGCCAAGTTCGCGATGAAGGCTAGGCTTGAGGTGATTGTCTCGGCTGAGTCCACGAGGTGCTCGCCGATGAAGGCCTCGCGGTAGTCGAGTCGATCGGCGAGCATGACCGCCTCGCGGTCCTCGCGGAGAACGTCCGCGTAGGAGCGGAACGGTGGGTGCACCGGCTGGATGAAGAATCCGAGTTTCAGAGAGTCCTGCATGATGGGTCTCCTTCTCCGTCGGCATCGCCGGAAGGGCCCACAAGCACCAAGCCCCCGCCGGCTCTGCCGACAGGGGCTTGGGGGTACGAGCTGTTCCAAGCGCTAGTCGGCGCGGCCCTCCGTGACGCCGACGACTACGACGCTTCGCTGCTGCACGGCCTCACTTCTCATGTAGCGCACGCTACCACAGGAGACTCCAACGCAACAAGAGTATCTAGGAGTTTCGCGCTTCGGGTCTTCGCGGCCGACCATTCGCTTCGTGCTGCCCAACGCAAAAATGACCCGCTCCGCTCAGTGAAACCCCAGCGGGTCGTTGCCGCCGAATTGTAACGCCACGCGGGCGTGGGGGTGGAAGGAACCTTCCGGGCGACGCGGGGTTGGCAGGTTTTGGGGACAAGAGGCTGCGGGGAAACGCTGCGAGCCTCGCAGCCTATGTCGCAAAAGGGCAGCAGGGGCGACAGATTCGTTCGGGGCATCCACCGGCGGGCCGTCGGGGAGCCCGACCCCTACGGGGCCGCCAGAGATCGCAGGAGACGCGCGTCGGGCCTACGCGGCGAGCGGAACCCTGGGCAGCCGGGCCGCCGCCAGTGGTAGGCTGCACGCCCCCGCTACCTGTAATGCCCCCTCGTGAGTCGCGCGGCTCCGAGGGGGCTCGTTCATCGAGGCGAGCTCGAACACGCCCTCGACCCGGTAGCCCCGCTCGGCGTCACGAGAGGCCCGGACTTGGGGCTCATCGATGCTCTCGGCAGAACTTGAGCCTGGCGCTGAGCCAATGCGACAGAGCAGCGGCCCGGCCCCCATCAGCTCGCCCAGCGAGTCGCTCATCTCTCCTCCCGGGCTCGGTGCGGTCAGGAGCGGGCGAGGGCCCAGCCCATCTGGCGCCCGCGGTCCGTCACGACCGTGGTGCGCAGCGCACCGAAGCCGCTCTCGTCGAGGAGCTTCTCCACCTCGAGCAGCGTCCGCAAGGTGTAGACGGCCGGGTGGGCCGCGGCCACCACGGCCGGGTCGTCCTTCGGCCGGAAACCGAGGAGCAGACGGCCGCCGGGGCGGAGCACCCGGCGGATCTCCCGCAGCTCCCGCTGCGGTTCGGCCCAGAAGTAGAGCACGTGGATCGCGTAGGCCTTGTCGAAGCGCGCGTCCGGGTAGGGGATGTGCGCGGCCTCGCCGAGCCCGAGCGCGACGCGTCCACTCCGCAGGTAGCGCCCGTTGCGGAACCGCGCGTGGCGTAGCATGACCTCGGAGGGGTCCACTCCCGCAACGAAGCGCGCACGCGCAGCCACATCGAGGAGCGCCCGCCCGGAGCCGAAGCCGAGCTCGAGGATCTCGTCCGTCGGCTGCACGTCCAGGTGGTCCGCCACCGAGCGGTTCACGCGGGCCGTGTCGTAGGACATCGCCAGGGCGACGACTT
>Ga0214473_10010249_pt1 | contig 11034 bp, 5 predicted proteins | sample RVTome_7_FD_203509 | JGI IMG/M metagenome (GOLD analysis project Ga0214473, IMG submission 203509) | Soil microbial communities from uranium-contaminated site in the Upper Colorado River Basin, Wyoming, United States - RVT98D197 | ecosystem: Environmental > Terrestrial > Soil > Contaminated >...
GCCATTGGAGCCGAGCTCGACGGTGTAGATTACGTTACCGTCGATTCCTTGGGTAATCTCTATCTCTCCGACTGGCTGAATCACACCGTCCGAAAGATTGATTCATGTGGCATTATTACAACCGTTGCTGGCAATGGAACGGAGGGCTGGAATGGAGGCGGCGATGGCGGCCCGGCCACAAAAGCCGCCCTTTTGTATCCTGAGGGGATAGCCGTCGATGGAGTGGGTAACTTGTATATCGCGGAAGGATGGGAATCGAATGGCCGTATCCGGAAAGTCGATCGAAATGGCATCATCACCACCGTAGCAACAGGGCTGTACTGGCCGGAAGGCATCGCTGCAGATTCATCGGGGAACCTTTATATAGCAGATTCGTTCAATCATCGGATCAAGAAGATGGATGCGAACAGAACCATCACCACCATAGCAGGTAGCGGTCCCTCCGGCTATGAACAAGGAGCATTTGGAGGAGACAACGGCCCAGCGACAGCCGCAAGGCTCTTTTATCCTTCCGATGTTGCTTTGGATGCCTTCGGCAACCTTTACATCGCAGACTTAAGGAATAACCGCATCAGGAAGGTCGGCAGAGACGGCATTATTACAACTGTAGCAGGGAATGGAGAAGACCGTTGTTGTGGTCTAATCTATGGTGGCGATGGCGGTCCTGCCACAGAGGCTATGCTTAACTACGATCCACGTCGCATCGCTGTTGATGCCTCAGGCAATCTCTACATCGCGGACGCTGGCCGTATCCGGAGGGTCGATACTAAAGGTATCATTACGACGGTTGTAGGCAACGGGTATGGCGGTTATAGTGGTGACGGCGGTCCTGCTTCAGCAGCTGGCCTCGACCCCAGGGGAGTCGCTTTCGATGCATCGGGGAACCTTTACATCTCAACTTATAGTGAAACCATACCCTGGTCAGGGACTACCCAGATCCGAAAGGTTGTGGGTCTATCCATAGCTGCAAGCTCAATCTTTGGAAAGGTGACGGATTCGTCTTCGGGGCTCCCCATATGGAAAAATGAATTCAGCCCGGATATGGATGCCATATACATCACCTTAACAGATTCTCTCAATGCTACTTATGCAATCTTTCCCGGGATGGACGGCACTTTTGGTATTACAGGCTTACCTGCGGGGGTTTTCACGGCCGCGTTTTTGGCACGAGGCTACTTTCCGCAAACAATAAACGGAACACTCGGTCCCGGTGAGGTCCAAACTCATGACGTAAAGTTGATTCCAATACCCTCTCTTGATTTGACCATTATATCACCACAACATGACGCAGTAGTCAACTCGCCGACGTTAGTTACCGGCACTGTGACCAATAATGCAAATGTGAAGGTCAATGGTGTCCAAGCATTGGTCAACAATGGCTCGTTCTCCGTGTTGATACTTTTGGATAAGGGTGTGAATAGTATAAAAGCGGTAGCCACCGATCAATATGGTCAGAGCACATATGAAATGATCTATGTCACCCTAGGGGGGGCCATTGTTGGGGCAGTTACAGATTCGTTGAGAGGTCTTGCTCTTCCTTCAGCAACGGTCTTGGTGAGCGACTCTCGAAATCCTATTCAGACCACCACAACAGACAAGGATGGCAATTATAGGTTTTCGGCCATCGCTCCCGGATTTTTTTATGTGAGCATAACAAAAGAGGGCTATACCCCGTATGATTTCTTCGGAACAATAGCTTCGGGCGAGACAGTGACCGTTAATGCTGCCCTCAGCCCCATCGTCCCGGAGATAAGCAATATCGCTATCGGCGAAGTTACGACCCATTCAGCGACAATCTTTTGGTCAACCGATCAGCCAGCGGATAGTCTCGTGGGGTATGGAATAACAACGTCCTATGGTCTTGCCGTGGCAGATTCGACACTCACTACAAACCATTCGATAAGCTTGGACAATCTCACTCCTGGAACAACCTACCATTTCAGAATAACCTCAACTAATGAGTATGGGTTTTTATCTTCGTCGGGAGATATATCATTTGCCACGTGGTCACCGGGCCCGAAAGCCTATGACCGCAGTGTGACCATGCGGATGGACACGGCCAAAGCGATCACGTTACTTGCAATGGATCCGGATGATAACCCCTTAACGTATACGATTGTGGACCAGCCCATCCATGGCACATTAAGCGGTACACTCCCATACGTGACCTACGCACCCGCACCTCATTATGTTGGGTCCGACAGCTTCACCTTCAAGGTAAACAATGGGACGATGGATAGCAACGTAGCCACGGTTTCTATTACAGTAATCGCACCACCTGCAATAGGGAACATCATCACGACCGTGGCTGGCAACGGATCGGATGGCTATGGGGGGGATGGGGGACCCTCAACTCAAGCCATGCTAAGCATTCCTTGGGCCGTTGCTGTGGATACCTTGGGCAATCTCTATATCGCGGACAGTGGTAATCACCGGGTCCGTGAGATCGACACGAACGGTATTATAACAACCGTTGCCGGTGGGGGCTATGGAGGCGACGGAGGCCCTGCTGTAGAGGCCGATATTAGATATCCGTCTGGGGTCGCAATGGATAGCTCCGGCAACATCTATATCGCAGACTCCGGAAATCACCGGATCCGGAAGGTCGATTCGGACGGCATTATTACTACTATAGCAGGCAGCGGATTAGGAGGTTTTGGTAGCGGAGGCTATGGGGGTGACAACGGCCCGGCGATTGAGGCCCTGCTCAACACCCCGGGAGGCGTGGCCGTTGACGCGGTTGGCAACCTTTATATCGCAGATATAAACAACCATTGCATCCGGAAGGTCGATCCGAATGGTATCATTACTACCATAGCTGGAAGCGGAACACAGGGCTACTATAGTGGCGACGGGGGCCCTGCCACCCAAGCCATGCTCCAGTATCCAGAGGGGGTCGCTGTGGATGCCTCAGGCAACCTCTACATCGCAGCTTCCGGGGATGCCCGCATCCTGAAGGTTGATTCCAACGGTATCATCACGACAGTTGCCGGGAACGGATCAACCGGCTATGGGGGTGACGGCGGGCCTGCCACAGAAGCTATGCTTAGCTGGCCGGGAGGCGTTGCCCTGGATACCTTCGGCAACATCTATATTGCAGATTCAGGCAATCATCTTATTCGAAGGGTTGATTCCAACGGCATCATCACAACGGTAGCTGGCACTGGAGATTGGGGCTACAGTGGAGACGGCGGCCCTGCGCCCCTGGCCATGCTTAACTTTCCCTCTGACGTTGCTCTGGATACCTCAGGTAATCTTTATATCGTGGATACTTACAATAACCGCATCCGCAAGGTTTGGGGGTTATCGGCACCCACAACGGGCTCAATCACAGGGAAGGTTACAGATTCCTCGACAGGTATCCCATTACCCAATGTTTCTGTTACAATAAAAGACTCTCTCGACGCTTCCTTTGTCACTAAAACCGGTTCCGATGGAACGTACACAATTTCGGGCTTGGCATCAGGAGATTTCACGGCCACCTTCTCTCTATCAGGATATATCCAGCAGGCGGCAAATGGTACGTCAATCGTCGGGCAAACCCAAACCCTTGATATCCAATTGATTCCGTTACCGTCTCTGAATCTGACCATGACATCACCGCAGGATGGCGCTACGGTCTATTCCTCACCAGTAACCGTGACGGGGAATGTAAGCCACGATGCGAACGTAACGGTTAATGGTGTCCAGGCTCCGATAACCAACAACACATTCTCCGTACCAATTCCATTGAGTGAGGGCTCGAACGCGATTCAGGCGACAGCCACGGACCAATATGGCCAGACGGCTTCACAAACGATTCACGTTGTGTTAGCCCTGGTTACAGGTGGGAGCATTGCGGGAACAATCACTGATTCGACAGGCTTTCCCCTTGTGTCAGTAACCGTATCGGTCACTGACGCTCAAAACCTGACCCAGACCGCCCTGACAGACAATAGCGGCGGATTCACAATCTCAGGTATCGGCTCTGGTCCCTTTACCGGGAGCATAACAAAGGGAGGTTATACGACCCGCACCTTCTCAGGCACAATGGCTTCCGGTCAGACACTAACCCTCAATGCTGCACTCAGCCCAATCCTTCCGATAATAACTAATATCGCCGTCAGTGGAATAACGATGAACTCGGCGACCATCACCTGGACGACCGATCAGTTAACGGACAGCCTCGTTGAATACGGAACGACAACGTCTTATGGAAGCTCGGCCGTGGACCCGACCCTGACCACAAGCCATACGATCCTATTGGGCAATCTCACGCCTGCAACGATCTACCATTTCAGAGTGACCTCAAAGAATGTTTATGGGATTTCATCCTCTTCGGAAGATAATTTATTCGCCACCGGTGGGAGCATTACGGGGATGATAACCGATTCTTTGACAGGCCTTCCCCTTGCTTCGGCAACCGTATCGGTCACTGACGCTCAAAACCTGACCCAAACTGCTCTGACGGACGGTAATGGTGGATTCACGATCTCAGGCATCGGCTCTGGTGCCTTTACCGGGAGCATAGCAAAGGAAGGTTATACCCCTCGCACCTTTTCAGGAACAATGGTTTCCGGCCAAACAGTAACCCTCAATACTGCGCTCAGCCCAATCCTTCCGATAATAACCAATATCGCTGTCAGTGGAATAACAAAGAACTCCGCGACCATCACATGGACAACCGACCAGTTAACGGACAGCCTCGTTGAATACGGAACCACAACGGGTTACGGAAGCAGGGCATCAGACTCAACGCTTACCACAAGCCACAGGATTGTCCTCCTCAACCTAACCCCCTCGACCAATTATCATTTCAAAGTGACTTCAAAGAATGGCTATGGTATTTCGTCCTCCTCGGGAGATAATTCATTTGCTACCGGATCACCAAATCCCATCACATTGGTGATCGCGGCCCCTTCAAGTAATGACACTATTTCCAGGTCCGATACCCTGGTAAGAGGCACAGTCTCGAATTGGACAGGAAATGAGACAGGGGTGGTTGTCAATGGAATGCTGGCCAATATCTACGGAACTGAATTTGTGGTCAATCATGTCCCCTTGGTAGAAGGTTCAAATACCATTACTGCCACTGCAACGGATGTAGATGGGAATACAGAAACCGCTTCTGTGACCGTGAATGCGGTCACAGCGGGTGATTACATAAGGATAACGGCAACACCTGAGTCGGGCATTTCGCCCCTTGGTACCACGTTTACGATTGATTCCTCTCTCGATCTCGCAAATGCGACCTTTAATTGCACGGGCGCTGGATCCGTTGAGTTTTTCCCGCCAGATGCCAATGGCACCAGGGCGTCGATGACTACAGAGGGGATCTACTATTGTACAGCCAGCGTAAGCGACACAACTGGGAAGCTCTACGACGACACGGCAGCCGTAAACGTGCTCTCCAAAATCGAGCTTGATAATCTCTTAAGGGCTAAATGGGAGTGGATGAGAGCGAACCTCGCAAGCGGCGACGTCGAAAGAGCTTTGGTGGTCTTCGACGAAGATGCGCAAGTCCACTACCGGGAACTCTTTAATGTTCTCTCTACGATGCTGCCCACGGTAGCCCAAGACATGTCAGATATTCAACTCATTGAGCTTATGCCAAACGCGGTCATATATGACATCCAAACGGTCAGGGATGGCGTAACATACTCCTTTCAACTTCTTTTCACGCAGGACCTTAACGGCCTTTGGAGGATCAGTTCGTTTTAAGAGGTAGAGATGATTAGAACAACCAGACCTATTTTGACTGGGTTGGTCATTGCCTTATTCTTCATTTCAGGGGTTTCGGGGGCTATTGCAAAAGAGAAAACGTTTAGGGGTAAGGTTATGGATTTTGATACAAAGAAGCCCTTGGAAGGAGCAGTGGTGGTTGCTATCTGGTTCAATATAAAGGGTGATATTTTCATCAAGGATCTAAAAGAGACGTTAACTGATAGGAATGGGGAGTGGTCTATTGTGGGGGAGGAGAGCCATAAATATAGGCCGCATCCACTTCCTTCGTTTTCTCAGCGGGGCTTTGATGACCATTTACAGCCTCGATTTATGATATTTAAACCCGGGTATGAAGATTTTCAGGTATCGACAGGCCTGTCCTATGGTTTCTTAGCCTATCCTCATGTGGATAGAAAGCGGGGGTTGGAGGGGATCATTCTTTCAGTCGATGCAAAGGAGGAAAGATATATGCGAAGCCTTTCCGAGAAAAGCCATACTGAAACTCCTAAGGCTTACGGTCTGCCTTTTATTCCAATGAAGAATCCTGAGCGGAGATTTCGGAATTTAGAGGTTCCTTTTGACTACCCTGACAATGTAGAGCGTCTATATGTCGACGTCAAGGATCCTCTCTGGTTAGGTGCGCTGGAAAATTTCCTGAAGGCAGGCGGTCCTGACTTCGCTAAGGATTTAGACATTAATAGGCAAACCCTTCAAGAGCCAGAACTGTATCCTTTTGTAAATGCTGTTTTCCACTTCACCGGATTTCTTAATCAGTACACATTAATTGGCCTTAAGACATTAAGAGACAAGAGGGATAGAGGGAGCGTTCTTACAAGAGTAACGCCCACGCGTTTATATTCGGATGATCCGAATAAAGAAAAAGAGTTTTTGATCAAGCAGAAACATTTGTTGAGGCTTTTCGAGGAAGAATGCAAGAATCTTGGGATGGACGATTACAAGTATTACCGGAAGATATTGGGAAACTGATTTCGATCGTTGCTTTTCAGGAGGCCGGGATGAAAAAGTTATCAAAGTGCATTTTAGCAGGAGTTGTTATGGTTGTTTTTATCGTAATGGTGTCATGGGCTCAGGCAAACACTTTCAAGGGCCGGCTGATTGATGCTGACACCAAAGAACCCATAGAGGGTGCGGTGGTTGTGGCTTACTGGTATAAGGCAATAGATACAATTGCGGGTGAAAGCACGACACTAAAAGATGTGAAAGAGTGCTTAACAGATAAAAACGGGGAGTGGTCGATTAGTGGGCCAAAAGGCAGGCCCCACGGTCCAATCCCGCCCCTGTCGCTCTTTATCTCTTACACAAGGGAGCCTTTATTCATTGTATTCAAACCAGGATATTGTTCATGGCCGAATGGGTTTTCTATTGATGCTTGCAGAAATAGAATAAAAATAATAGGCGGTAAAGACGAGAGAATTGGAGAAGGTGGGACTTTGGAGTTGCCCAAACTGACTAAGAGAGAGGATAGGTTAAGAGCTCTAAGCATATCTACTCCATCGGGAGAATATCCGCCAGAGAGGACAAGAGAACTCATAAGGTTGATAAATGAGGAGAGAAGAAAGTTCGGATTGGGAGAAATTTCCGAATAAGGAGTGAGTAAAATGAAAAGCAAAAAATCAATCCTGTTGTTTTCGTTGATTGTAGTGTCTGTTTCGTGGCTGCCCAACGGATTCACTCTCGAGAAACCCACACACGAATACCTCAATCAACAAATTGCGCAGATGATAGTGAATGAGTTCTCTCTCGATGCTTATCTGAAGAATAACCTTGGATTTCAGGGAGGTGTCGGAGAGCCCATACTTGCCTATTCAGAGGCAAAGAAAAAGACAATGAAGCGGGCAGTATTTGAGTGGATGGGTGAGGGTGGTATCAAAGAGGACGAGCCGGAGCAAATTTGGCGTCAAATTTTTGGCATAGCACGCAATATCAACCATTTTCACAATCCATTGGGAGGTTTATGGAAGTATTCTGGACTCAACGATACATTTATCTTCCATTATACCGGCGAATCTTCGATCCTCTGGGCACAAAATCCAAATCAAAAGCCTGGGGGCACATGGTCCTGGCATGATGCAAGAAAATATTATTACACTGCGTTAACGGGGAGAGATATTAATGGAAACGTCGTTGCTTCAAAAAAGGAGGACAGGGACCCGTACTTTGCGAAGACTTTCAGAGCGCTTGGTCAATTGATGCATCTTGTTCATGATGCCTCCGTGCCAGCTCATAGCAGGAATCAAATTCATGTAGGTTTCCACTATGAAAAGTGGGTTGAAAAAATACGTACCGGAAATCCAGATGAACAAGCACTATTTGGTCAATTCATTGCCAAGCCAATCTCTTTTGATCCATCCATTTTAAATTTAGTTGTATCGGACCCATCGGCTCCGATCCCAATCGCAAATATTATAGATACTGATAAATATAGTGGCGGTAATCCCGATGTAACGGCTGGCACTGCCATAGGAATTGCAGAGTACGCCAATGCAAATTTCCTTAGTGAGCGCAGCATTTTTAAAAATTTTCCTTATCCGAACAAGACCACAAGCGTCGATGTTGAAGATCGTGAGATTCCGGACCCAAGAGGTGTAAAACCGCCGGTAATGCGGCCATATTATATCAAAAAACGCGATGGCGAAGGCGCTCCCAGCAGTGAAAGTCTGGCGGAGGGTAAGGAAGGTTATAGGTTGGCGACAGTTGGTTTTCTGAAAGATTACATAACGAAATACTTTCCAGGTTACTTGGGATTACTCAATACCGCTTCCGCTTTAGACGGGGGAGTTTACAATGATTACGCAGAGAAACTCCTTCCTCGGGCCGTTGGTTACTCGGCAGGGCTGTTAGAGTATTTCTTTAGAGGAAATATTGAGATAACCCTTCCGGACAGCGGAGTCTACGCTCAGACCGATAATGTGAGTCAAAAATTCAAACAGGTGAGGCTCAAGGCCAGGAATACCACTCCTAACGGAGAAGAGATGACCGACGGAACCATCGAACTCGTTGTGAAATACAAGGAAGCCCTGGAGAATCCCTTCCAATCTAAAGAGGTCGCCACTTCCCCGGAATTTAGCTACATTATCGTGCCCGCGAGCAGCGTTCAACCCATTCCAAAAGATCAACCAATAATTCCAAGAAATCAACCAAGAGAGTTTGTCTGTGATCTTACCGAAACCCCCGTCCCCCTCTATGCCACGGACATCTATCTACAGGTGGTTTATAAAGGAAAGCTTGGCCTGGAGGATATGGCCGTGGCGGTCGGTTTTAAGGACATCAGCGAGCCGACCCCCATCGATATCTTCAATGACATGGACCGGATTTGCATAAATGGAGGCTGGTGTGTGGCGGGGGATGCTGCGAGCCAGACGTATGGAATAGATGCTTATCCTCACAATCTCATAGACAGTTACATCCGTCTCTCTTCCCTAAACAATCCTCAAGTCGTTTCCCCGGCGAACTATAACTTTTATATTCAGCAAATTGCTCCGGGATCTTATTCAAGAGTTTTCATTCTTGGAGATTATGCTGGATCTAATATGAGCTACACGGGGTCTGGACAGAAGATAGATGGATCAGACACGTGGCCACATATCCCGGGCGTGTTGTGTCCGCCTGGATATACCACCCTTTCGCCCTGTTCAGATGTTTATAAGCTGATAAAGAATCAGACAGATATCGCTAATGGCATCGCGAACAGGGTTTATCCCACGTTTAATCTATTTAGAGGGTTGACAACCTGGGGCGGGGGTGCAGTGGAAAACTGGCCATATCCAAATAATTCGGTTTGTCCGGAATAATGGAAAGGAGGGGAAGGATGAGAAGATTATATCTTGTAATCCTCTTTATCTTTATTGTTGTCCACCCTGCCTGGGGACAAAATCTGGAGATAAGAGAAATCAGGGTGGAAGCCCAGCAAGTGATCCTCTGGGATATAGAGAAAGCGGAGGAACTGGTCGTCAGACCTGGCGATGTGATTGAGGGATGGACCCTGGTAAAGATCACCGAGAATGATCTGACGGTCTCCTATCTCGGAGAGGATAACGTGATATACACCACGGACCTTCCTCTACGTTCACGAATACGAGTACACAGGCCGCCTCCTTAACGGGAGTAGAAATTTGAGGCCAGTAAAACCAAAATGGCCAGGTTTGCACTCAAGCAATCCAAGGAGAGCTTCTGAGAATTGTAGTAATGCAAGACTTGCCCTCCGCTTCTCAAAATGTTACCCAGACTGCCCTGACAGACAATAGTGGTGGATTCACAATCTCAGGCGTCGGCTCTGGTCCCTTTACCGGGAGCATAACAAAGGGAGGGTATACACCTCGCGCCCTTTCAGGAGCAACGCCGAAGTCAGTCGTCATCAATCTTGACAAGACAGCGCCTACTATCTCCTGCAGCGCAAGCCCGAATCTATTGTGGCCGGCGAATCACAAAATGGTTACGATAACGGTCAGCGTGAATGTCAGCGATTCAAGGTCCGGAACTGCGGGATTCAAACTCGTGAGCGTGACCAGTAACGAGCCGGATAATGGGCTTGGAGATGGAGACACCCCCAATGATATTCAAGGCTGGGCCATTGGCACAGCAGACACAACCGGGCAACTTCGTGCAGAGCGATCTGGAATGGGTACAGGTCGCCAATATACTCTGACCTATGCGGCGGACGATGTCGCAGGAAATCATACCACATGTGTGACCACTGTGATCGTACCCCATGATCGGGGGAAATAAACCACTTCCTAATGTTCTATTCGGGCGGGCAGAATTCAAGGGAGAGGATGCGGGAGGCTTAGGGTCTGAAATATTTTTTAATGGAGGTGGTGAGGATTTTCGCCATTTTTTCCTGAAAGTCCTCACGATTGAGCAAGCGTTCGTCTTCTCTGTTAGTGATAAAAGCCATCTCTACCAAAATAGAGGGGATGTCCGGGGCTTTTAATACAATGAAATTGGCCTGCCGGTAGGAAAGGTATTTTATTGGATTGATCGTCTTGATGTCTTCCAGAAGGGCTTCAGCCAACCGGAAACTCTCCTTCATCGAATTATTTTGCATGAGATCTAAAAGAATTTGGTTTAGATTGGGATCTTTAGCAAAGGCAGCAGGCCTTAAGAAAGCGCCCCCTAAAATGTTTGAGGTATTCTCTTTATCGGCTAAAATCTTTGCGGCTTCATCCGTGGCCCCGGAAAGGGAGAGGCAATAGATAGAAGAACCCCTGGCTTGCGGATTGAAACTTCCATCGGTGTGGAGGCTGATAAAGAGCTCTGCACCATACTCCCTGGCTATCTTAATTCTTTCTTCGAGAGGAATAAAATAATCTC
>Ga0214473_10010250_pt1 | contig 11034 bp, 10 predicted proteins | sample RVTome_7_FD_203509 | JGI IMG/M metagenome (GOLD analysis project Ga0214473, IMG submission 203509) | Soil microbial communities from uranium-contaminated site in the Upper Colorado River Basin, Wyoming, United States - RVT98D197 | ecosystem: Environmental > Terrestrial > Soil > Contaminated >...
TGAAGAGGGCCGGATTGACCGACGTCGCCAGCAAGACGATTGAGCCGCAGCGCTCCGCGTGGCGCTTCCCGGCGGCCGCCGCAGTTACGGTCATCCTCGTCGCTGCCGCAGACTTCCTGACCTTCGGCTATCTGCCCGGCATCAACGTTGCGCTGCTTTTCATTCTCATGGCGGTGGCGATTGTTTTGCTGTGCCGGCGCCGGGTGAACCTGCGGGCATTGGCGATCGGCAGCGGCGCCCTTCTTGTCGGAGTCCTGCCGTTGATCGAAGCGCCGACGCCGATCGGCATTCTATCAGGCGTGCTTGGCCTCTCGGTGCTGGCACTTGCCGCCTCGTCCCGGCTGCCGCGCTCCGCCCGAGATCTGCCGGCGGCGCTCATGCGGTTTGCCACGCTCGCGCCGTTCCGGCTTGCCGGGGATGGGTTGAGGGCATTGGGGGAGGGGGCGGTCAGCGGCATTGGCTCGCTGCTATCGCGGGAAGTCCTGACCTGGATCGTGCCGGCCATCTTCGCGCTCGTCTTCCTCCTGCTTTTCGCCTCCGCCAATCCGCTGATCGAGGCGGTGGTGAACGCGGTCAACCTCGACACCTTCCTCAGTCTGCTCGATCCCTGGCGGATCCTCTTTTGGGGGATTGTAGCCTGGTTCGCGTGGCCATTCCTGCGGCCGCGCCTGTTGCGCTGGCGCAAGCCCGCGGAGGTGCAGGGGCCTGTGCTTCCGAAGGCAGAGGGACTGATCTTTGGCCGTGCCGCGATCCTGCGCTCGCTGATTGTGTTCAACGCCCTGTTCGCGGTGCAGACGGCGATGGATGCGGCCTATCTCTGGGGTGGGGTCACGCTTCCCGACGGCATGAGCTATGCTGACTATGCGCATCGCGGAGCTTATCCATTGATTGTCACGGCGCTGCTCGCGGCCGGCTTCGTTCTTGCCGCCATGCGCCGTAACGGGGCGGCGGAGCAGTCGAGGCTCATCCGCAACCTGGTCTACCTCTGGATCGGCCAGAACGTGATGCTGGTCATCTCGTCGATCCTGCGGCTCGATCTCTATGTCGAGGTCTATTCGCTTACCGAACTGCGGATCGCGGCAGGCATCTGGATGGGGTTGGTAGCGATCGGGCTCGTGTTGATTATCGCGCGCATCGCCTTTCGCGAGTCCAATAAATGGCTCGTGGGGATGAACCTGGGTTCGCTCGGGCTGGCGCTTTACGCTTGTGCGTTCCTCGATTTTTCCGCGATCATTTCGCGCTTCAATGTCGAGCACAGCTTCGAACTCACCGGCAAGGGACAGCCACTGGATCTCCGGTATCTGCAGGATTTGGGGGCGGCAAGCATACCGGCCCTCGACTATTTCGTTGCCAGTGTCGAGGGCAAGAGCGACTACAACTACCGTCCGGCACGGGACGAATTGGCACAGGCCTTCGCCGGACGGGGGCAGGATTGGCGGAGCTGGAACCTCAGGGACCGGCGGCTGGATCTCTATCTCGCCGACGACCCCATGGTTGCAAGTTCGGTGGCAGGCGCTAAGAACAGGACGTCCATGCCCTGAGGCCTCAATGCCGCACCGGATCCTGGTTGCCGACGACGAGCCGCACATCCGTGAGGTGATCTGCTTCGCACTGGAGCGGGCTGGCATGGATGTTGTCACGGCGCGCAACGGCAGCGAGGCGCTGCAGGCGTTCCGGCGCAGCCCCGTCAGCCTCATTGTTCTCGATATCGGCATGCCGGAGATGGACGGGCTGGAGGTCTGCCGGCAAATCCGCAAGGCCTCGGACGTGCCGATCCTCTTTCTTTCGGCTCGTGACGACGAGATCGACAGGGTGCTGGGGCTCGAGATCGGCGGTGATGACTACGTGACCAAGCCATTCAGCCCGCGCGAGCTGGTGGCGCGCGTCAACGCCGTACTCAAGCGCGCCAACGGGGCGCTGCAGGGTAAGCCGGTAGTCTTGAACCACGGCCGGGTGGCGCTCGATGCGGATCGGCACGCTGTGAGTTTCGATGGCACGGCGGTCGATCTCACCGGGCTTGAGTTCGCCATGATGCAAACGTTCCTGGCACGGCCCGACTTTGTGTTCTCCCGCGAAAAGCTGATGGCGGCGGCGTACGGCCCGGGTACCTATGTCTCGGACCGCACCATCGATAGCCATATCCGCAATATCCGCGCCAAGTTCGCCCAGGCCGGCTGCGCCGACATCATCGGCACGGTGCATGGCATCGGCTTCCGGCTCGGAGATATCGACTGATGTCCGGCCAGCGGGTAACGCCCAAATGGCGGCCGCCGCTGGCCTGGATCGTCTTTGCCGTACTCCTGGCTGTGCTGTCCCTGCCGGCCGCTATCGTCATCGGCTTCCGGGCGCTCGACAATACGCAGAGCCGAATTGGGTCCGTCGAAATCGGGGCGCTGGCGGTGGCGTTCGTCATCACGCTGCTCATCGCCGCGCTGTTCTCGCGCACTATCACCGGCCCCATCAACGCGCTCATCCGGACCACACAGGAAATCGGTCAGGGCAGGCCCAGCGCCATCTCAGCGCCAAAGCAACACGGGACGCGCGAACTTGCAGTGTTGTCGCAGAGCTTTCTCGATCTCGCCGAGCGGCTGGTGGAGCGGACCGAATACGTCCACTCCTTTGCCTCTAACGTCTCGCATGAACTGAAATCGCCGTTGACCGCAATTCGCGGTTCGGCTGAACTGTTGCTGCATACCCGGATGTCGGCAACCGAGCGGCGGCGGTTCCTCGAGCACATCGTGACCGACAGCGAGCGGCTCGCTGCGTTGCTTGAGCGGCTGCGCGAGTTGGCCAGGTCGGAGGTGCCGCTAGACGCAAAGGGCGTTACCCCGCAGCAGGTTGCAGATCAGCTGCAACTGCAGGTCCCTACGCTCCGAATAGCTATCAGTGGGGAGGCGGACGCAGTGTTCGGCCTGTCGCTGGAAGCGGCGTTGATCGTTTTTGGGCACCTTGCCGACAATGCCGTCCACCACGGGGCTTCGCAACTAACGGTGACGGCCACCGTCGAGGGAGACGATCTCAAAATCGTCGTTGCCGACGATGGGGTCGGCATTACCGAGAGAAACCGGGAAAAGGTCTTTGAGCCCTTTTTCACCACCCGGCGCGAGTCCGGCGGAACAGGAATGGGGCTCGGGATCGCACGCTCAATGCTGCAGGCCCATGCGGGCACCATCATCCTCGCGCCATCCGAACAAGGCGCCGCGTTCGAGCTTCGCGTTCCGCGCGTTGCCGCCAGCTGAGCGATTTGTCACCCAGCAGTTGCAGGAGTGATCGGCGAGGGCGATATACTCGTCCAGGTTAAGCGATTGTGGGACAAGGGAGTCGGACGCTGCGCAAGGTAATTGTCGGAGTGTTGCTTGCAGCGCTCGTGGTCGCACCTGCTCATGCACAGGAAACCGGCGCGAGCTGTGCTCCGATCCAGGACGACGGGGAGCGGCTGGTCTGCTATGATAGGTTGTTCCGCACGGACGGACCACCGCAGGGCGGTGGCGCAGTCACGATCGAGTCCGAGCGGCTCATTCCCGCGCTCCCAACGGGGCGCAAGCCTGCCGAGATGGTGGTTTCTTGCGATGCAGGCGTGCTCACGGTTCAGTTCCGCTTCGCCGGCCAGCTGGTATCTGCGACCGGAGACATTGCTCCCGTAACCTTCCAAGTCGACCAGAACGCGACTGCGGTCCGCACGCTTAGTGCCGCGCCTGATAACGCCGCGGTGGGCTTCTGGACGACCGAGGAGAGTTCAGTCTTCCTCAACTCGCTCGCCGGGGGGACCAATCTCAAGGTCCGCATGACGCCGGTTCGCCAACGTTCGCTTACGGTGGACTTTCGCCCGGCCGACCACCGAGACGCCATCGACGCGGTCAGGGACGCCTGCAGATAGCACTATGCCAGGTAGCGTTGGTGGAGGTGATCGGCGAAATGCTTTGCGTTGAGCTTCTCGCCGGTCGCGCGTTCAAGTAGTTCGGGGGTCGACCAGCGAGAGGCCTGGGACCAGATGTGCTCGCGCCGCCAGTCGTTGAGCCCGACGAAACGGCCATTGCGGATGTCTTCGCGGAAGCTGGGCTGAGCCTTCTCGAGTGCCACCCACTGCTGCGCGGCAATCATTGCGCCCAGCGTATAGCTGGGAAAGTAGCCGAAGGCGCCGCTCGGCCAATGGACGTCCTGCATGGGGCCGTTCTTGGGGTCGTCGAGGGTCGATAGTCCCAGGTATTCGGTCATCTTGGCGTCCCAGACCTCGGGCACGTCGCGCGGTGCCAACTTGCCCTCGATCAGGTCTCGTTCGATCTCGAAGCGCAGGATCACATGCAGCGGATAGGTCGCTTCGTCTGCGTCGACACGGATCAGGCCGCGCTCGATCCTATGCACGTGGGCCAGTACATCCTCGAGTTCCCAGCCGGCAATGGCATCTTCGCCCAGGTGCTCGCGGACATGGGGCATGGCCCATTCCCAGAATTCGGGGCTGCGCGCGACCTGCTTTTCGACGAACAAGCTCTGGCTTTCGTGGATGGCCATGCCGCGGGCCTTGCCCAGCGGCCAATGCGACCATTCCTTGGGCAGGCCTTGTTCATAGAGCCCGTGCCCCGTCTCGTGCAGGATGCCCATCAGCGCGGTAAGGAAATCGGAGGTGACGTAGCGGGTGGTCATGCGCACGTCGGTGGGCACGCCGCCGCAGAACGGGTGGTGCGAAATGTCCAGTCGCCCATGCTCGAAGTCGAAGCCGATAGCCTCCATCATCGACAGGCCGAGTGCCTTCTGCTTTTCGATCGGGAAGGGGGCATTGAGCGGCTTCAGCGGCCGGGCCGCCAGTCTCTCCTCCTGGTGCGCGAGCGCCTGGGGCACGAAGTCCTTGAGAAATGCCTTCAGCTCGGCAAAAACCGGCGCGATGTCGGCGGCGCGATTGCCCGGATCGTATTGTTCCATCATCGCGTCGTATGGGGCGAGCTGCAACGCAACCGAGCGCAGCTCGGCCTCTTCGCGGGCGGTGGCGACGACGCCTTCGAACGCCGGCAGAAAGCCGGCCCAATCGCCGGCCGGGCGCAGTTCTCGCCAAAGCTGCTCGGAACGAATACGGGCGCCGACCTGCTTGCGGACGAAGCCGGCTGAGAGGCAGGTCATGTTGGTATAGACGCGTTGGAACTCGTGCAGCGCCACCTGCTGCATTTCGTCGAGAATCTCGTCCTTGGCAGCCCCGATCCAATCGGCGATCTGCGGTGCTGTGGCGAGTTCGTGATACATGCCTGCGAGCAATGCGATGGCTTCGGCGCGCTTCTCGCCGCCGCCGGACGGCATCTGCACTGCCTCATCCACGCTGAGCATGGCTTGCGCGTGCTCGAGCGCCTCGAGTCTATGTCCGAGTTCATCGAGTTTTGCGAAAGACATTGAAACCTCTCCTGCGTCGCGGAGCCGTAGTGAGTAGCCAATGCGGCCAGAAAGGGGAAGGGGCGCGACCGGGGAGGGCGCGCCCCTGAGCGGCAGGTGCCTTCTGGACCTGCCTGATGCCGCCTACACCAAATGGGGGAGTGCAAGCGGCGGGGACCGAATTCCACTAGAAGGGCAGGATGGCGTCAGCGATCTGCTGGCCGTAGCGCGGTTGCTGCACGTCGGTGATCTGTCCGCGGCCGCCGTAGGCGATCCTTGCCTCGGCAATCTTGGACGAGGGGATGGTATTGTCGGCGTGGATGTCTTCTGGCCGCACGATCCCAGCGACGATCAGATCGCGGACTTCGAAGTTGACCCGCACTTCCTGCCGGCCCTCGATCACCAGGTTGCCGTTGGGCAGCACCTGGGTGACCACGGCGGCAACCTGGGTCTCGAGTGTCTCCTTGCGGTTGACCGAGCCCGTACCGTTGTCGCCCATCCCGGATTCGGTCGAGATCGAACCATCGGCGCTCACATCGAGGCCCGGAACGCCGCCGCCGACGCCTCCGAAAATCGAGCCGAGCACGCCACCAACGCCGGCCTCGTTGGTCGAGGAACGCTGGCGGGCCGTCGAATTCGAGATCTGGGCCGAGTCGTCGATGGTGACGAGGACGGTGAGAATGTCGCCCACTTTGTGGGCGCGCTGGTCCTTGAAGAAGCCGCGTGCGTCGTTTGAGAACAGGGAGTTAGGCTGATATGAGGCAGCCACTATCTCCGGCATGGGCATATTGACGGGCCGATACCCTGGCTGGGCCGTGGGATCCTGGATGGCAGTGAGCCTTGGCGCCTCCCCGATAGTCTTGAGGCGGTCAAAGGTGCTGCAGCCAGCCAGCAGGGCGCAAAGAACGAGCGTGGAGGCGATCTTGAGCGTGTTCATGTCGTTGGCTCCGTGTGCGCCCTAGAGGCCGGCAACATTGAGGGTGGAGGTGATACCGACGCTGCCATCGGCCATGGCGACGCCGTGCAGGATCTTCTTGGAGGCGGGGTTGAGCACCTGCACCGGCTGGCCAACGCTGGCGTTGTTGAGGGCCTGCCCCCTGACGGTGAGCGTCATCGGGCCGGTGTGCAGGTAGACGGTCACCAGCGAGTTGCGCCGGACTACCTCGGGGTCGGTGACGTCGGTGGCTTTGAGCATCATCCCGATGCGGCTCTGCCGTTGCAGTTGCCTGCCTACGAGCTGATCAAGTTCTGCGATCCCGGCAGACTCGGCGAACTTGAGCGGTACGAGCTTCATCTCGACGTCGGCAGGCCGCAGGATAGAACCTGCCGGCAGGCTGGCTGCCAGATGCGGGGCCTCGATCATCATTTCGATGCGGCCAGTGACATCAAGCGGCAGATCCTTGCCGGCGATCACGAAACGTGCCGCAAAGGCATGGCTACCGGGCATATAGCGCAGGCTGACGAGCTGAACAGGGACGGCGACGGCTTCGGCATTGAACGCGAGGTCGGGGGTGTCGAGCGCCACCTGAACCGTCGTATCGCCGCTGGCGATACCGCGCGCCACGAGGTCCTGAGCGATCAGGTTCGTCAATGCGGTGGCATCGACGAGAGAGCTGGCGCGCGCCACGCGGACCCGTGCCACACCCTCGTTCTCGAAGTCGACGAGACCGACGAGCGCCGCGGCGCCCCGTACCGCATCCAGGCTCACCACGCCGGTGGTGCCAGGGAGCGGCGCGCGGAAGAGCGCCTTCTCGGCCAGGGCACCGGGGTTATCGAACATGTCACCGACAGTGACGATCTCGGAGACCACGGTGACATCGGCGCGCAGAACCGGGGCACCATTTGCCGCGGCGATACCGAAGGAGGCGAACGCGATGGCCAAAACTAATTTGCGGGTCATCTGGCGGCTCCCTATCAACGCAATTGGGTGGTGGACTGGAGCATCTCGTCGGCTCCGGATACGACGCGGGCGTTCATCTCGTAGGCGCGCTGTGCGGCGATCAGATCGGCGATTTCGGTGACCGCATTGACATTGGCCATTTCGAGGTAGCTCTGCATGAGATCTCCCATGCCGTCGATGTTGGGGCTGCCAACCTGTGCCGGCCCGCTTGCCGCCGTCTCGACGAAGAGGTTGTTGCCGATGGATTCGAGACCACCCTTGTTGACGAAGCGGGCGAGTTGGATCTGCCCCAACTGGGTCGGCGTGGTCTCCGTACCGAGGAAGGCCTCGACAGTGCCGTCGGCGCTGATCGACACCGAGTTTGCGGTATCAGGAATAGTGATCCCTGGTTCGATCTGATAACCGTCGATGTTGACCAGCAGCCCCGCATTGTCGCGTTCGAAGCTGCCGTCGCGGGTATAGGCGGTACGGCCGTCGGGTAACTGCACGGCGAAGAACCCTTCGCCACGGACCGCGACGTCGAGTTCCTTTTCGGTCGGGACCACGCTGCCCTGGCTCATCACCCGGGGCGTGGCAGCAGTCTTGACGCCCGAACCGATCTCGATGCCGACGGGGACCAGGGAACCTTGGTCGGATGTGGTGGATCCAGCCCTGCGGTAGCTCTGGTAGAGGAGATCCTGGAACTCGGCGCGTTGCCGCTTGAAGCCGGTAGTGCGCATGTTGGCAATGTTGTTGGAGATGACTTCAACATTGCGCTCTTGGGCATTCATGCCGGTGGATGCTATGTAGAGAGCTTTCATCGTCTATCTCCTCAAGCTGCGGCGTCGCCGAGCCGCTGAATTGCGGCGCGGCGGATCTCGTCCTGCCGCTGCATCAGCGACGCCAGGCTCTGGTAGGATCGAGAGACGCGGATCATCTCGCTCATTTCGGTGACGCCCGAGACGTTGGAGCGTTCGACGAATCCCTGCTCAACCCGGGTTCCCGCCGCGGGAAGGGGCGTGCCGCCGGCAAAGAGATTTCCACCCTCGCGGGTCAGTTCCTGTGGGTTCGCGAATTCGACGATCTGCAGCCGCCCCTTGGACCCGGTGGCCGTCGAGACAGTGCCGTCGGCGGCGATCCTGATGTCGGTTTCCTCGGGGTCGAGCTGGACTTCCCCGCCATCGGCGAGCACGGGGTAGCCGTCGAGATTGACCAGCTTTCCGTCCGCATCGATCTGCAGTGCGCCGGCTTTGGTCCAGCGCTCGCCGGCGGGAGTCATCACCGTAAGGAAGCCGTCTCCCTGCAGCGCGACATCCAGTGGGTTGCCGGTCTGTACCAGCGCACCGCCAGTCAGATCATGCATCGTGCCCCAATCCTGGGTGAACGAAAGCGGCTGGTCGGGCCAGGCGAAGTCGCGGTCCTCCGCCACTGGCATCAGGTATTCCTCGAACAGGATCTTTTCGGCCTTGAAACCTGTCGTGTTGACGTTGGCGATATTGTTGGCCACCACGTCCATTTGGCGCTCAAGCGCGATCTGCCGCGACAGGCTGATAAGCTGCGCATTTTCCATGGCGCTCGTTCCCCGTTAATTCCCCGGACCCGCTCGCTTCCCCAAGCTGGCGGGCCTGGCGTTAACGGTGCAGAAACCATGCCAAGGCGCGAAATTGAATTAAATCAATTGGATAAGCGGAATATGCGATTGTGTTGGCCGGCGGAGATTGCGCTTGTGCGGCAAAAGCTGCCCGGCAAATTCTGCCGGTTTGCGCTCAATTGTAACCAATCGTTAACCATGGGGCGCTTAGCTCGATCCAGCGCCGGAATCGCCGGGCGAACAAGGATTTGCAGGCATGGCGGCAGAGGCCGAAATCGAAGAAGGCGCGGCCCCGGCCAAGCGTAAGCCTAGCAAGAAGCTGCTCATCATCATCACTGCGGCGGCGCTTCTGGTTGCTGCCGCCGGCGGAGCAAGCTTCTTCCTGTTCTTCGCAGCCCCCAGGGACGCAGCCTCCGAAGCTCATCTGGCCGAGATTCCCGACACCTTCATCTTCAACCTGCCGCCGATGACGGTGAACCTGAACAGCGACGGCGAGGGCGAACAATTCATGAAACTCACAGTCGCTCTCGAGGTCGCCAACGAGGAGATGATGATCGAGATCCAGCCGCGCATGGCCAAGGTGATTGACGCGTTCCAGGTCTATTTGCGCGAATTGCGCCGCAGCGACCTGGAGGGCTCGGCGGGCATCTATCGGCTCAAGGAAGAGCTGCGGCGGAGAGTCAATGTCGCCATCTTCCCCGCGCAGGTGGAGAGCATCCTGTTCAAAGAAATCCTGGTGCAATAGGAGCCGGCCATGGCGGGTCCAAACGATCAGGACAAGCTCTCCGAAGATTGGGGCCTGGACGAAGCGCTGACCGGAGCCAGTGCTACCGCCGGCGCTGATGCGCCCAATGACGACGCAATCTCCGCCGAATGGGCGGCGATGCTCGATGCGGATTCCTCCAAGGAAGGCGACGGCGCCGACCGGGTGCTCAACCAGGACGAGATTGATAGCCTGCTCGGGTTCGATCCGAATGCAGGCGGCAATGTCGAACTCACCGGCGTACAGGCGCTCATCAATTCGGCGCTGGTCAGCTACGAGCGCCTGCCGATGCTTGAGATCGTCTTCGACCGGCTGGTGCGGTTGGCGACGACTTCGCTGCGCAATTTTACATCCGACAACGTCGAAGTTTCGATGGACTCGATCTCCTCGGTGCGCTTCGGCGACTACATCAATTCCATCCCACTGCCGGCCATTCTTTCGGTGATCAAGGCCGAGGAGTGGGACAATTTTGGACTGCTGACGGTGGACAGCAATCTCATCTACTCGATGATCGACGTGCTGCTGGGCGGGCGTCGGGTGGGTGGCAACATCCGGGTCGAGGGGCGGCCCTATACGACGATCGAGATGGCGCTTGCGCGGCGTATGATCGAGGTGATCCTCGATGATACGCACAAAGCATTTGAGCCATTGACCCCTGTGCATTTCAAGGTAGAGCGGCTGGAAACCAATCCGCGTTTCGCGGCGATCTCGCGCCCGGCCAACGCGGCGATCCTGATCGAACTGCGCATCGAGATGGACGACCGCGGCGGCAAGATCGAGATTCTTCTGCCCTACGCGACGATCGAGCCGATCCGCGAGCAATTGCTGCAGATGTACATGGGCGAGAAATTCGGCCGCGACCCCATCTGGGAGGGCCACCTCGCAACCGAAATCTACGCGGCGGACGTCGAACTCGAGGCGATCCTGCACGAGGTCGACCTGCCTCTCAGCCGCGTGCTCGGCATGAAACCCGGCGACACGATCATGTTCGATCGGACGCCGACCGATCCTGTCAGGTTGCGTTGCGGCGAGGTTGATCTCACTGAGGCGATCATGGGGCACATCGGCAACAATGTCTCGGTGCGGGTCGCGCGGCCGCTCAATCCGCCAAAAGTGACGATGGCCGCCTTCGAAGCCATCGATGAGCCTGGAGAGGGGCGCTAATGTTCGGCATTTCACTGGGGGTAGTTGTCGAGGGGTCGGTGGCGATATTGCTCGCTACGACCATTGGCTACTGCGTTGTTCTAAACCAACGTCTGAAGCGGCTTCATTCCGATCGCGACACGCTTCGGAAGATGGTGGCCGACCTGGTGCAGGCGACCGCGCTGGCCAATTCGGCGGTGCACGAGCTCAAGACCGCGGCGCTCGAAGCCGACACCGTGCTCAACGGGCGCCTGGAAGAGGCGGAAAAGTTCGGCATCGAGCTGGCGAACCATGTGACAGCCG
>Ga0214473_10010251_pt1 | contig 11033 bp, 6 predicted proteins | sample RVTome_7_FD_203509 | JGI IMG/M metagenome (GOLD analysis project Ga0214473, IMG submission 203509) | Soil microbial communities from uranium-contaminated site in the Upper Colorado River Basin, Wyoming, United States - RVT98D197 | ecosystem: Environmental > Terrestrial > Soil > Contaminated >...
CTTCCGCCGCGCGCTCGCGCTGCTGCCCACGCTCGGGGTGAAACGGCTGATCAGCGCGCGCTTCCCGCTCGCCCGCATCGAAGAGGCCTTCGCCCATGCCGCGGCCGGCCGTGGCGCGAAGACCGTCGTGGTACCTGCCGCGGCATAGCCGAGCGAAGCGGGCGACTCTGGGGCCGCGCCGGAGTCGCGTGGGGGAGGGACGCGATGCCACACGCCGATCACTGGGACCCGAGCCATCCGGCGATCTGGAGAGAGAAGGCGCCCGGCGAGCATCGCGCGCTCGCCCTCCGCCACCCGGCCTACCCCTACGAGCGGCCGACCGGAGACCTCCGGGAGCTCCCCGAGATCGCCTCGCAGTATCTTCGCAAGGTCGGCCCGCTCTTCGAGCTGCCCGGGCTCTTCGACCCCAGCGACCCCCAGACCGCCCATTTCACCTGGCCGCTGGCGTGGCTCCGGATCCTGGAGGACGAGCCCGCCCCACCGCGGTCGTCGTTCTGGATCAGGCGGCGCGACACCTCGGTCAACCCCTCCCCGGTGGTCGACCGGACGATCGTCCTCCTCGCGCTGCAATCGGCCGCCGCGAACGAGTCGGAGCAGGTGATCGGAAGCCGCCTCGGCGTCCGCATCGTCGCGCACGTCGACCCGAAGCCGGTGGCGGGGCCCTGGAGAGTCCGCATCACGAGCTCGGCCTGCTCGGCGGACCTCCGGATGGCGCTCACACCCTACCCCGAGCGGATCCAGAAGTTCTTCAACAACCTCTTCTCGCTCGGCACGTTCCGGGCGAATCTCGAGCAGCTTGTCCACGAGCGGGCCGGCGTGAACCGGGACGGGCTCCGCCGCTCCGACGGCTACCGGATCCTCACCCGATCCGGTGGTGGTGGAAATCTCGAGTTCTACCTCCACGTGTCGCCTTCCGCGACCGACCCCGAAGGGCTGGCGTACGCGCTGACCGCGAAGCTCGACGTCGGCCCCACCGGGCTGGTGGACGACGTCGAGATCATCGAGATCTGCCCGTTCGTCGCGCACGTGGTGACCGGGAAGCTCTTCCCCCAGGATCCGGCTTCCCAGGTGGGTGCCGGCAAGCTCGTGGAGGTGCGGCCGAGCCGAGCGCCGGCCCGACTCGAGAAGTACCGTTCCGACATGGACCTGGCGGGCCTGACCCCGGATGGTGTCGGAAATACTCCGCTGACGGATGCGCCGCTCAACCAGGTCCGGGTCACGCAATCCCGCCTGGCCGAGCCGGCGGCCGACGAGAGCTTGAACCAGGTCGTCAGGCCGGCGACCCTCGGTCACACCCGGACGAACCGGTTCGCGGCGCTCAGCGCCTATCGGAGCGCGCGCCGGCTCTTCGACACGATGCGCGCCTACGGGCTCTTGCCGGGGGCCTACTTCCGGTTCGCGACCCTGCCGTTGCTGGTTCGCTACCGGGCACCGATCAAGCCGGGGCCCGGGAAGGACGGCCGGACCATCAACGCCCAGGTGAACTACTTCCCGCCCGATTCCGACCTCCTCGGTATCTGGGATTCGAGCAAGGTCAAGCCGGTCGAGGTCAGGTTCGCGCTGGCCGACCTCCGGCGATCCACCTCGCGCCGCGAGCCGCTCGGGCTCGCCGCGGACGAGCGCTGGAGCTGGCACGAGTACTGCCACGTGCTCCTCGCCGCCTCGACGGGCGCGCTGGAGCTCCACTTCGCCCACAGCGCCGGCGATGCGCTCGCCGCGATCATGTGCGATCCGGACTCCTTGCTGGTGATCCAGCCGGGCATGCGCGACGAGTTGCGGGGCGCGACCTTCCCGTGGGTCTACCTCAATCGCCGCCACGATCGCCCCGTGTTCTATGGGTGGAGCTGGTGCGGACGGTTCCATCGCGCGGATCGCTTCCCAGCGGTCGGCAGCAACTGCCGGCGCAAGGCGTACCAGTCCGAGCAGATCCTCTCGACGTCGCTCTTCCGGCTGTACCGGGCCCTCGGCGGCGACACCCTCCTCGAGGGGGAGCCGGACCGGCCGAAGCGACGCGCCGCCGCCGACTACACCGCGTATCTCATCATGCGCGCCATCGGGTCGCTCGGCCCGGCCGCTTGGGCCGTGGTCGAGACCCCGGATCAGCTCGTCTCGGCGCTGACGGATGCGGACATCGCGACACTGCCGGTCTCCGCGGGCCCGCTGAAGGACCGGGTCGGGGGCTGGGCGCACAAGGCCGTGCGGTGGGCATTCGAGGCCCAGGGGCTCTACGCGGCCGACCCGCTGGCCGTCACCGACGCGCCCGGCGAGCCGCCGCCCGTGGACGTCTTCATCGACGACGGCCGAGACGACTCGGAGGGACGCTACCCCCGGGGCGGGTACATGCCGGCCTCACTCGACTGGGACGGCACGCCAGCCTGGCACGCGGCGCGAGAGGCGTTGAAGATCACGGGCAACCAGGTCTCGGTCGAGGTCCGCAACCGGGGGCAAAATGACGCCGCCGGAGTGACGGTCGGGGTGTGGTGGGCCGACTGGCCGGCTATCGATCCGCCGAAATGGAGCCCCGCGAAGTGGACCTCGCTCGGGGTCAGCGCGCCGACGCTCGTCCCGGCATGGTCGAATCCGCCGGCCACCCCGACGAAGTTCGGACCGTTCGCCGGGATCCCGACGACGCCGCCGGGCCGTCGCGTGCTGATCCTCGCCGCCGCGACGTGCCCAGCCGATCCGGCGAACACCGATGCCGCGACCGGCCTGCCCTGCACCACGCACGAGACGCCGATCGTCGATCTGGTCGCGGGCGATAACAACCTGGGGCTCCGGCCGCACGTCGTTCCCTGAGCGCGCGCTCCCAGGCCGCGGGCTAGGCCCACTCCGCCTTCGCCCGGTGCAGCACTAGATTCAACGTGGGGCAGTCGATCAGATCGCCGCTCCCGACCGCATTCGCCGCGTTGGTCGGCTGGGTCGTGTCCCCCAGCAACAGCGCGGCGATCGCGCCGGCCATCCACCGGCTGGCCAGCGAGTCCGAGGGGTAGTGCACGCCGAGCCGCTCGCGATTCTTGGCCAGTCGCGCGCCGAGCCAGAGGAGGGGGCCCTTGAAGATGTCGGTCGACATCACCTTGTTCAATCCCGGCTTCCCGAGTGGGGTGGCCCCCGCGCCGGTCGGCTCGCCGAACACCGCGGCGATCTCCGGGATCTCGAGCAGCAGCAGGGCGATGAAATGACCGAGGAAGGAGTGCCCACTCGGGAAGGACGGATGACGGGGCGGACCGAACGGCGGCACGAGCCCGGGGCAGATACGCGAGGGCCGGACCCGCTTGAAGTGCGCCTTGTAGCTCATGTAGACGAGGTTGCCGATGGCAAGCCCGCAACGGATGAGCTCGATCGTCGAGGGCTTGCGGTCGCTGTCGGCCCAGATGAAGTGGATGATGTACGCGGGAAGCCCGTCCGCCTGGGCGTTGATCTCGGCGAGATACCGGTCCCGGTCGTCCTCCATCATCATGAACAGCTCGGCGATCTCGGACTTGATGAAGGGATCGAACTCGGTCTGCCACTTCAGGTGGAGGGCGTCCGTCAGCCAGCCGCGCGTCTTGAGCTGAGCGGTGTCGAACCGCCAGTTCCGGTGCTGAGCGGCGAACTCGCGCGCGGCCAGGATCGAGGGTAGCGACGTGTCCTGTCCCTGCAGCCAGGCGCCGAGGTTCGGGTCGAAGGGGAGGGTCCAGAAGCGGAGCGCGGGGTCCCAGTCCTCGGTCGTCCAGTCGAGAGTGCCGACCGGATCGAAGATCGCGTCCTTGGGGAAGGCTTCGCCCGCGTAGTTGTCGGGCGCGAAGTCGAGCGCCCAGGGCTTGAACCCGAGCTCGAGCGGGGTCGCGTAGTAGCTCCAGGAAATCGGCGCGGTGCCGCCGCTGCCCGCGCCCGTTCCGGTCCCCGTTCCCGTGCCGGTTCCGGTCCCGCCTCCCGTCCCGGTGCCCGCTCCCGTCCCCGTTCCCGTCCCGGTGCCGGTCCCCGCGGCGGTTCCCGTCCCGGTGCCCGTCCCGGTGCCCGTGCCGGTGCCCGTCCCGGTGCCGGTGCCCGTGCCGGTGCCCGTTCCCGTCCCAGTGCCCGTTCCCGTGCCGAATGACGCCCCAGTACCCATGTCCGCCCCCTCGATCCCGGCGCCGTACCCTGCACGCCGAGGATCACATCACCGGCCGTCTCCTGCGCTCACGCCCCGAACGCTAGTCGGGAAGGCCCGCGAGCCGAAGCCCCGACGCCAGGCGCTCCATATCGTCCGGCCGACGGAGCGGATACCACGACGCGAATACCGAGACGCGGAACCGGGGCTCGAGGGCCAGCAGGTTGCCGGCCGCCACTCGGGCGCGCTCGAGGTCGCCGGAGAGCGCCAGCGAGGCGGTCAGCGTCCGATGACACGCGACGAAGCGCGCGTTCAGGCGCTCGGCCTTCCGGAGCCAGCCGATCGCCTGGTCGTAGCGACCGGCCACGAACTCGGCGATACCCGCCACGGTGACGAAGAAGAAATTCATCGGATCGAACGGGCTCAGGCGCCAGGCGTTGCGCAGTCGCTCGAGCGCCTCGTCGGGGAGCCCGAGGAAGCAATACGTCGATCCGCTCACGCCCCAGGCGAAGGCGGAGTTCTCGTTCAGCTGCAGCGCCCGGTCGAACAGGTCCGCCGCGGTGTCGAGATTCTTGCGGAGAAAACTCTGGATGTGCCCGGCGACCGCGAGGCAGAAGGCGTCGTCCGGGTCCAACTCGACCGCGGTGGTGGAAGCGCGCAGCGCCTTCTCGGCGTCGGCGGCGGGTTCCAAGGAGCGCCCCTCGCCTCTCGAGAGGTTGAGCCACCAGGCCAGGTAGGCGTGCGCCTGCGCATACAGCGAATCGAGCGTCACCGCGCGCTGCAGGTACGTGCCGGCGTCGGCGAAGTCCTGGTCGTTGAAGGTGTAGAGGAGCGACAAGGCCCGCAGGACGCATTCGTAGGCGTCGAGGCTCTCGGTCGGCTTCTCCAGGGCGCGCGCGGCCTCCACCTGGTAGAGGCGCGGCTCGAGCGCACCCACGATGCTGGAGGCGATCCGGTCCTGGAACTCGAAGATCTCCTGGTCGGAGCCGTCGAACTTGTCGGCCCACACGGTCCGATTGCTCACCGCGTCGATCAGCTCCGAGGCGATGCGAAGGCGCGGAGTGTGCCGACGGACGCTCCCCTCCAGGACGTAGCGGACACCGAGCTCGGAGGCGATGTCGCGGACGTCCATGTGCCGGTCGCGATAGCGAAGCGTCGAGTTCCGCGCGATCACGTAGAGGGAATGGCTGCGGGATAGACCGTTGATGATGTCCTCGGTGATCCCCTCGCCGAAGTATCCTTCGTTGGGATTGCCGCCGAGGTCCCGGAAGGGTAGGACCGCGATGGCCGGTCGCTTGGTCCAGGAGAGGTGCGGCTGCGAACGGGCCGGAATCCGGTTGCCCGTCTCCGGCGCCTCGACGCGGTACATACGGATCGGCCGGCTGATGTTCTTCAGCACACGCTCGCCCAGGTCGCGGAACACGATCGGCATCTTGTTCCAGACGTAGTCACGGACGGCGCCGGTGACCACGATCTCTCCCGGCGCGGCGAGCTGATGGATGCGGGAGGCGACGTTGACGCCGTCTCCGATCAGCCGTTCCTCGTCCACGATGACGTCTTCCACGTTGACGCCGATCCGCAGCGTCAGAGGCGTACGCTGCTCCTCCCCTTCGGGGTGGGCCATCGCGCGCTGCATGTCGAGGGCCCAGGTCACGGCCGCGACCGCGCTCGGGAACTCGATGAGGACGGCGTCGCCGGAGATCTCGAGCAGACGGCCGCGGTGCTCGATGATCCGCGGCTCGATGAGGTCGGCCCGCAGGGCCTTCCAGGCCCGCAGCGTCTCGACGTCGTTCTGCTCGACCAGCCGTGCCCATCCCGCGACGTCCGCAAAGACGATCGCGGCCAGGCGCCTCAAGATCGGTGCGATCTGCTCCATGGCCACGCCGTGGGGATGATATGCAATGGGAGCGGCGGACGCCACACCTTTCTACTTCGGCGCGGAGATCCCGTAGGCCTTCAGCTTGCGGTAGAGATGGCTCCGCTCGATGCCGAGCCGCTCGGCGGTGCGGGTCATGTTCCACTCGTTGGCCCGCAGCTCGCTCAGGATGAAGGCGCGCTCGAAGGCCTCCCGCGCCTCCTTGAGCGTGCGCTCGCGCTGGGCGTCGTCCGCGGGCGGCTCCGCGTCCCGCGGGCGGAGGGGGGGCGGAAGGTCCTCGGGGCCGATGACGTCCCGCGGGCTCATGATCACGAGCCGCTCCACCATGTTGCGCAGCTCCCGCACGTTGCCCGGCCAGTCGTAGGAGAGGAAGTAGGCGAGGGCTTCCACCGAGACCGTCTTGGGCCGCTTGCCGTTCTCCGCCGAGAACATCGTGACGAAGTGGGCCACCAGCAGGGGCAGGTCTTCTTTTCGCTGGCGCAGGGGCGGGACCTCGATCGGGATGACATTCAGACGGTAGTAGAGGTCTTCCCGGAAAGCACCCGCCGCGATGCGCTCGGGCAGGTTCTGGTTGGAGGCGGCCAGCACCCGGACGTCGACGCGGATCGTGTCCTTGCCGCCCACCCGCTCGAAGGCCTGCTCCTCGAGCGCGCGCAGCACCTTGGCCTGGGTCTTGAGGCTCATGTCGCCGATCTCGTCGAGGAAGAGCGTGCCCTGGTCGGCCAGCTCGAACTTGCCACGGCGGCGGGCCACCGCCCCCGTGAAGGCCCCACGCTCGTGCCCGAAGAGCTCCGACTCGATCAGCTCTTCCGGGATGGCCGCGCAGTTGACCTCCACGAACGGGCCCTCGCGGCGCGCGGAGAGGGCGTGGACGGCGCGGGCGACCAGCTCCTTGCCGGAGCCGTTCTCGCCGTGGATGAGCACGCGGCCGCTGGAGGGCGCCGCGATGGCGATCTGCTGCCGCAGGTGCCCGATGAGGGGGCTCTGGCCCACGATCTCCTGGCCCCGCTCGAGCTGGGCGCGCAGCGTGCGGTTCTCGCGCTCCAGCCGCGTGTGCTCCAGGGCCCGGGTAGCGGCGAGCAGCGTCTTCTCGAGCGAGAGCGGCTTCTCGATGAAGTCGTAGGCCCCGAGCTTGGTGGCCTTCACCGCGGTCTCGATGGTGCCGTGACCCGAGATCATGACCACCGCCGTCTCCGGGCGCAGTCGCTTCAGCTCGGCCAGGGTCTCGAGCCCATCGACGCCGGGCATCCAGATGTCGAGGAAGATGACGTCCGGGGTCTCCTCCTGCAGCCGGGCGATGGCCTCCTCGCCCGAGCCGACCGTGGTGACCCGATAGCCTTCATCCTCCAGGACGCCTCGCAGAGTCGTCTGGATGGCGCGCTCGTCGTCCACGATCAGGATGTGCTCGCCCGGCATCGAAGTCCCGCGATCAGGCCTGCACCGGCGCGGCCACCGGCCGGCCCGCGGGCAGCTCGATCACGAACCGGCTGCCGTTCGGCGTGTTGTCCTCCACGCGGATCGTCCCGCCGTGATCGGACACGATCTGGTGGACGATCGGCAGCCCGAGCCCCATGCCGGTGGTCTTGGTGGAGAAGTAGGGGACGAAGAGCCGCTCCCGATCCTCGAGGGCGACGCCGGGCCCGTCGTCGGCGACCACGATGCGCACCCGGTGGGCCTCCGGCAGCCAGGCGGTCTGCACCACCACCTCCCCGGTGCCGCCGACCGCCTCGACCGCGTTGTCCACGAGGTTGAGGACGGCGCGCTTGATCTGGTCCGGGTCCACCTCGACGGGCGGCAGGTCCGGCGAGAACACGGCGCGGATCGCGAGGCTCGGGTGCGACTCGCGGTAGAGCACGATGACGCCTTCCAGCAGCCGGGCCAGGTCGGTCGGCTTGGGCGTGAGCGCGGGCATCCGGGCGAAGCGGGAGAACTCGTCCACGAGCTGCCGCAGGCCGTCCACCTCCTGGATGATGGTGGCGGTGGCCTCCTCGAGCAGCCGCTTCTCATCGGGGCTGCGGTCGGTCGCGAGCCGGCGCCGCAGGCGCTGCGCCGAGAGCTGGATCGGGGTCAGCGGATTCTTGATCTCGTGGGCGATGCGCTGGGCGACCTCGCGCCAGGCGGCCAACCGCTGCGCCTTCAGGAGCTCGGTGAGGTCGTCGAAGGCCAGCACCATGCCCACGTAGCCGCCGTCCGGCCCCCGCAGGGCGGTCGCGGAGGCCAGCAGCGCCACCGCCTGGCCGCCGCGCCGCAGGTGCACCTCGCGGTCGAGCATGCCCTCCCGCACCCGGCCCATGCGCTGGATCAGGGCGTCGATCTCCGCGTACTCGGGCGAGCGGAACACGCGCTCGGCGGAGCGGCCCTGGATCTGGGCCCCGGTGAGCCCGAGCAGCCGCTCGGCGGCGCCGTTGATGGTGGTGACGCGTCCCTCCGGGTCGAGCGAGACCACGCCGGTGGCCACCGCCTCCAGCACCGTCTCCGTGTACCGGCGACGGTCTTCCATCTCGCCGTGCTTGGCCTGCAGGTCCCGGTAGGTCTCCTCCAGCTTGGACTGCGACGCGGCCAGGTCGCCGGTCATCCGGTTGAAGGAGTCCACCAGGACGCCGATCTCGTCGTCGGCCCGGACCTGCACCTTGTACTGGAGGTTCCCGGCCGCGACCTCGCGCGTGCCTTCGGCCAGCATCTGGATGGGCTCGGTGATCCCGCGGGCCAGGTAGAGGCCGAACCACGTGGCCGAGAAGACGATGATCAGCGTCATCAGGAGGAAGAGCAGGATGTAGATGCCCTTGATCGGGTTCTTGAGCAGCCGGAGCTGCTTGTACTCCTGAAACGCCTGGCTGATGTTGCGCAGCCGCGCCTCCAGGCGCTGGGGCACGTGGATGGCCACCACCATCGCGGCCACCACCGCCTGCTCGCCATCGCGCACCGGCACCATGGCCTGGATCATGTCGCCGTTGTCCAGCTCGTGGACCGTGGTGATCTCCTGGCCCCCCAGCGCCCGCTTCACGTGCTCGCTGTTGGCCTCGCGGGTCGGGACCTTGGCGAGCACCGGGTTCTTGACGTGCACCAGCTCCTGGCCGTCGCGGTTGAAGATGGTGATGGCGGCCACCCCGAGTCGCTCCTGCTGCTCCGCGAGGTAGGCGGCCAGCGCCTCGCGCTTGCTCTCGGCGAGGAGCCCGTCGCGCTCGACCACGCGCCCCATGTAGCGCCCGTGGCGCAGCGCGGTGGTCTCGAGGCTCTGGTAGTAGGTCTGCGCCACCTCCATGGCCTGGTCCAGCGGCCGCTCGACCTGCGGCTTGAACCAGCCCTCGATGGAGGTGGTGATGAAGTTGGACGCGATGAGGAAGATCAGGATGCCGGGGACGAGCGAGAGAGCCAGGAAGGTGAGGACGAGCTTGGCCTTGAAGCGGGAGCCGATGATCTTGTGCCGGCGCTCGAAGGAGAGCTTGACCAGATTGCGGAAGAGCAGCACCAGCAGCAGCAGGAAGACGATCAGGTTCAGGTTGAAGAGGAAGAAGACGATGAGGTTGGAGGCGAACGGGATCTGGGGCGCCCGGATGCCCACCTCGAAGACGGTGGCCACCACCAGGAGGACCAGGATCCCCCCGATGATGAGCAGGTTGCGCTTGCGCTTCTCCTGCTCGTCCAGCTTCTCCTGCCGGCGGGTGAGCGGCATCACTGACCTCGTACCGGGGTCAGCAGGCTCGACTGCACCCACGGGGTCTCCTCGGCCTCGCCGGTCATGCGCGCGAACCAGGAGTTGACGCCGCCGAGCGACACGTCGGAGCGCACCCGCACGTAGTAGAGCTCCTGCTTGTCCAGCGCGGCCACCGGGGCCAGCTGCCCCACCCGCAGCTCGGAGATCACGCGCTGGGCCTCGCGCAGGTCCTTGGTGAGGACCGCCTCCCGCTGCTCGCCCTTGAGCGGCGCGACCTTGTATTCCTTGGTGAGCACGTTGTAGCTGAGCTGCCGCTCCACCATGCGCGCCTGCAGCCGGCGGTCCACGCCCAGGCGCGTGTGCTGCCAGAGCTCCACGTAGTACCGGACGTGCGTGACGATGCCGGTGTGGATGGACTCGTGCAGGGAGGCCGGGATGGCTCCGAACAGCACCACGGTCACCGTCACGTCGAAGTCGTTGAGGAAGACGGACAGGTTGCTGATCCGGACCTCAGCGCCCACCGGGGCGGGGCCGGTCGGGAAGCCCAGCAAGAGAGCGGCGAGCAGGCTCGCGCCGAGCGCGGTCCTGATTCGCGGGCAACGACGGTGACTCATCATGGAGCAGCCGCACCATTATAGCGTCGGGATCGGCGCCTGCGGCGGTTCGGCTGGGGGGATGGAGCGGAGGGGGCCGGCGCCCTACAGGGCGGCGACACCCGGCAGGAACCCGTCGCCGGTGCTGGCCACCGGGGCGGGGACGGCGGGACGGGTGGCTCGCGTGACGACCCGCCGCCGGTCGGCGGCCACCGCCTTCTGGATGGCGGCCACGAGCTGGTAGTTCAGGGCGTGGCCGGCGTTCCGTCCCACCACGTGGGCCCGCAACGGCCGGCCGAGGAGGAACAGGTCGCCCACCAGGTCGAGGACCTTGTGGCGAACGAACTCGTCGGGGTAGCGGAGGCTGTCGTTGAGGACCGATCGCTTGCCGACGACCACCGCGTTCTCGAGGGAGCCCCCGCGGGCGAGCCCGTTCCGCCTCATGGCCGGGACGTCCCGGAGGAACCCATACGTCCGCGCGGCGGCCAGCTCGTGAGCGAAGGTCTCCTCGGTGATGCCGTAGGTGCCGACCTGCAGCCCGATGATCGGGTGGCTGTTGTCGAGCGTGTAGCTGATGCGGAGCGAGTCGGCGGGCAGCACCTCCAGCCAGCGGCTCTCGCTGCCCACCCGGATCGGCGCGCTCAGGACGATCGGCCGGCGCGGGACCGGAACGGTCACGCGCCCGCCCGAGCGCAGCAGATCCACGAAGGGCTTGGCGCTGCCGTCGGCGGCGGGCACTTCCGGCCCGTCGATGTCCACGATCATGTTGTCGATGCCGAGCGCGGCCGCCGCCGCCATGAGGTGCTCGACGGTGCGCACCCGCACGCCGAAGGCGCCGAC
>Ga0214473_10010252_pt1 | contig 11033 bp, 14 predicted proteins | sample RVTome_7_FD_203509 | JGI IMG/M metagenome (GOLD analysis project Ga0214473, IMG submission 203509) | Soil microbial communities from uranium-contaminated site in the Upper Colorado River Basin, Wyoming, United States - RVT98D197 | ecosystem: Environmental > Terrestrial > Soil > Contaminated >...
CGATCAGCGTAGCGGGAGATACCCTCAGCCTGACCTGCACGGAGGAGAACCGGTTCGTGATCGACACGGCGCCCTCCGGGACGCTCACCTTCACGGTCGACGGCGGCGGTGCGGTCACCGGGCCGCAGACGTACTGGTGGGCGGCGGGGCCCGGGCACGCGGTCGCCTTCGCGAGCCCGCAGGCCTCCGGGCCGGACTCCCGCTACGTGTTCTTCCAGTGGTCGGACGGGAGCACGGCGAACCCGCGGACCTTCACGTCCGGGACGACGACGCCCGGGTCCTACACGATCCAGACGAACCTGGAGCACCGCTACACCTTCGACACGAGCCCCGCCGGCCTCACCATCACTCTCAACGTGGGCGGCACGAACGTGGTGACGCCCGGCCAGATCTGGCTGAGGGACGGCGTGGCGGTGACGATCACCGCCCCCGATCCCGCGGCGGGCCCGGCGGGCACCCGCTACGTCTGGGTCAGCTGGTCCGACGGCCTGGGCGTGAGCCATTCGGTGACGCCGACGGGTCCCGCGAACCTCGTGGTGACGTACCGCACCCAGTACTTCCTCACGGTCACGACGACGTACGGCACGGGCTCGTGCAACGTCGCGAGCTGCTGGTATGACGCCGGGCAGAGCGCGACGGCGAGCGTCAACACGGACACCGTGCCCGGCGGCCCCGGCACCCGCTACCGGTTCGCCGCGTGGGGTACCGACGCGACGGGCGCGGTGTACTCCGGCTCGAACCCGATCACGATGAACGGGCCGAAGACCGCGAGCGCCCAGTGGACCACCCAGTACCAGCTCACGGTCACGACCCCGTACGGCTCGGGCACGTGCAGCGTCGGGGACTGCTGGTACAACGCGGACACGACCGCGACCGCCACCGTGACGCCGACGACCGTGCCGGAGCCCTCGAGCCCGACGGACACGCGGCACCGGTTCGCGCAGTGGGGCGGGGACGCGAGCGGCACGGCCGCCACGTCGAACGCGATCACGATGAACGGGCCGAAGACCGCCGCCGCGCAGTGGGCCCTCCAGTACCTCGTGGACATCGTCGAGGGCCAGGCCGGCATCACGGGCGCGTGCAGCAGCACGGACTGCTGGTACGACGACGGCGCGTCGGCGACCGTGAGCCTCGACCTGCCCGGGATCAGCACCGGGACGGGCTCGCGGGTCGGCTTCGTGGCGTGGGGCGGCGCGGCGAGCGGCTCGGACTACTCGGCGTCGAGTCCCTTCGTCGTGAGCGGCCCGCGGACGGTCACCGTCACCTGGGGGACGCAGTACCAGCTCATCCTGAACGGGAACGACCCGGACGGGACGGGGAGCCAGGTCACCCTGAACCCCAGCCCCGTCCCGGGGGCGAACCTCTGGTACGACGCGGGCGCCGTGGTGACGCTCTCGGTCCCGCAGCGCACGGCGGAGTTGGCCGGCGTCCGATGGGACTTCCGCGGATGGAGCGGCGGGGCGACGGGCACCGGGCTCAGCGTCCAGGTGACGATGGGCGCCCCGCAGACGGTGACCCTGACGTGGCAGCGCCAGGTCGAGGTGACCTTCACCACGCTCCCGGCGCTGACGGGCGTCGCGGCGACGATCGACGGCTCGCCGATCGGGGACGGCTACTGGGTCGACGACGGGGATACGGTGACGATCGTCGCGCCCGCGCAGGTCACGAGCGGCGGGAAGACGTACGACTTCCTGACCTGGGTCGGCGTCACGGGCGGCGCGTCGACGACGGGATCGTTCACGGAGCCGACGGCGCTCGTGGCGACCTACCGGGAGGCGTCGTCGCCCATCGCCCTCTACCTCGGGATCATCGGGATCATCGTGGCGGCGATCCTCGTCGCGCTCTTCCTCCTGATGCGCAAGCGGAAGCAGGAGGCGCCCCCGCCCCCGGTGGCACCGGCGGCGGTGGCGGCCGCGCCCGCGGCTCCCGCGGCGGCGGGCGGGACGATGGAGTGCCCCTCGTGTGGCCTGACGATCGAGGCGGGCGCGGCGACGTGCCCGATCTGCGGCGCGTCGATCGCCCCGCCCCCGCCCTCCGCGGTGAAGGACGAGCGGATCCGGAAGCTGGAAGAGGCATACACCAGCGGCCGGATCACGAAGGAGCAGTACCAGGCGAACCTGAGGCGGATGCGCGGCCAGTAGCGCATCCCCGCGGACCGGCGGAGCCGCCAAAGCCCTTATGGGCGAGCGGAGCCTATCGCGGGTTCCCCGTGATGAATCGACCGACGCTGACCCGTGATGTGTGATGGGCGATCTGAGGGGCCCCGCAAGCTCCATATACCCTGCTCCAGATGGAGACGCGGGATGCACTCATGCCGAGCGGCTTCGAAGTGCTAGGTCATAACCGCGCCCTCCAGCTCCACTGGGCGCGGCGGTTCGGTGCGTACGCCATCGACGCGGTCGTCGCCCTGATGCCCACGTGGCTCGTCCTCGCCCTCCTCGGGGCGGCGTCGGACGTCGTCCTCCTCGGGGTCGCCTCCGGCGTCGTATTCGTCCTGTACGGGACCGCCGCGGAGGCGCTGCTCGGGAAGACGCTCGGGAAGTACGTGTTCGACCTCGAGGTCCGCCCCGTCCGCGGCGCGCTCACGGTCGGGAAGGCGGCCGCCCGGAACGCCCCGAAGTTCTTCTGGTACCTGTTCCCGCTCCTCGACGCGATCCTCGGCCTCCTGGGCGAGGGGGATCCCCGCCAGCGGTTCTCGGACCGCGCCGTCGGGACGACGGTCGTCTGGCGGGAGGCGCCGCCGGCCCCCGCGCCGCCGGAGGCGCGGGCGAGCCGCCAAAGTTAAGTAGCGTCCTCCGCATGGGCGCCGCGATGCTCTTCATCTGTCAGCTGCGGATCATCCCCGGTCAGCTCGAGGAGGCGACCCGGATGTTCCGCCACCCGAAGATCCCGAACAACGTCATGGTCCACGAGTTCCTCGCCCTCATGGGCAAGCCGGACGCGATCGTGATCTTCGAGGCGCCGGACGCGCCCACGGCCGCGGACTTCGTCGTCCAGTTCGGGCGCGTCGCGGAGTCCCAGACGTCCCTCGCGCTCCCGATCGAGGACATCAAGTGGACCCAGTAGTCTCGTCCTTCGGGGCCGGCGAGGTCGTCCGGTCCCGGCGGCGTCGCCTCCACATCAGGTACGTGAGCGCCGCGAGCCAGATCCCCTCGATGACGATGATGCCGATGACCGCGATGACGACGGCGTCCTCGACCGCCACGGTCTCACCGCCCCGCGATGCCGGGACGGAGGCTTGAAGCTTCGGTCATGTCGACCACTCGAAGCGGTGCAGGGCGTTCCCCTTCCACAGGAGTGCGATCTCGTAGTCCGTCGACGGGATCGTCGCCACGACGATCGTGTCCCCCTCCGTCACCGTGCCCCCGCCGTCGAAGTCCCCGAACGTCACGTTGCCCACGGTCCCGACCACGACGGGCTTCATCTCGCTCGCCGCGTCGAGCACGCCGCCGATCCACAGGCGGATCTGGAATTCCGTGAGGGGCCGGATCTCCGTCACGCTGAGGCGGAACTGCGCCTCCCCCTCCGGGTTCCCGGTGTTCACGAGCAGGATGCGGGGCGGGACGTTCTCCCCGGCCTGGGCCAGGTCCTTGACGATCAGGTACAGGACCCCGGTCAGGACGACCGTGATCGCGACCAGGAGGATGATCGCCACGACGGCGGAGACGCCGGATTCCGAACGTGGGGCGCGCATGCAGCAAAAGAGGGAAGAGGACCCCTCTCGGGGTCCTCGGTTCGTTCTCGCTCAGGTCGAGTAGTCGCGGCTGCCGACGGAGCTGCCGTCGCTCCACAGCAGGCTCACGACGAAGTCGGTCTGCGTCGGAAGCCCGCCCGCGCGAGTGGCGCGCAGCGTGTCGCCGCCCGTCAGGTCGCCCTCGCCGCCGAGGTCCGTCCACGTGATCGTGTACGCCCCGAACGTCATGGACGCCGCAAGGGTCTGCGCAGTACCGACCGTCGTCCCGTTCGCGGAGAACGCGACGCGGTAGTTCGCTGCGGCCTTCGTCTGGCTGGCGCCCGCGACTTCGAACTCGAAGCCGTTCGTCACCGCCTCCGGCTGCCCGAAGGTGATGTTCGGCTTCGACGCGCCAGGCCCGGCCAACAGGCCCGTCACCATCACGTACAGCACGGCCGCCAGCACCACGGTGATGGCCACCATCAGGATGGTAGCAATCACCGGAGACACCGCCTTCTCATCCTTCCGGATGATCCAGCTCTTCATGGTTTTGTCCTCCGGTGGGGGTTTCCCACCGCTCGCACAGTAGCTGGTAGAAGGGATAAATGTTTCGCCTCGGAAATCACCCCTGTATAGGGGGTCCCTACTCGATCTCGATGCCTTCCTTGGAGAGGACGAGGGGGTGGATGCCCGTCTTCTCCGGGTGGTTCCTCACCTTCCTGATAATCAGATACCGGTTGAACGAGGCGCCGTCGCGGACCCTCTCCAGCTCGAACACGCAGTCCACGATCTCCTCGACGCCGGACTGCACGCGCGCGTCGTGCACGCCGCCGAGCATCGTGAGGAGGGCGAGCCCCTCCGTGCGCTGCACGTGCGCCTTCACCGTCCGCAGGGCGCTGAGCACCTCCGCGGGGTCGTAGTACTCGAGGAAGAAGTCGAGGGCGTCGATCACGAGGCGGAAGGGCGGCTTGAGCTGGCTGATCTCGTACGAGACGGCGGTGAGGAAGTTCACCTCGCGCCGGACGCCCGCCTCCTGCGCGTGGGCCTTCACGAGGTCCTTCATCATGAGGCCCTCCTGGCGGAACCGGCTCGCCTCCAGGCGCCGCGCGAGGACGGTCTCGTAGTACTGGTTCCCGATGTTCAGGATCGTGAGGTCGGACCGCCACCCGAAGTCCTGCATCGTGCCGACGACGTCCTCGTCCCGTTCCGAGGTCGTGACGTACACGACGTTCTCCTCGCGGGCCCCGCTCGCGCCGGCGAACTGCTTGGCGAACAGCTCGAGCCCTGTCCCCGGGACGCCCGTCACGAGGAGGGTGAACCCCTTCGGCACGCCGTTCATGAGCGCCCGGTCGAGGGCGACGATGCCGGTCGGCGCGGTCTTAGCCACGGGGGACGGCCTCCACGGCGATCGTCTCGTCGCACACGAGGTTCATCATGTTCCGGATCTCCTCCGTCTCGTACTGCTCCATGGAGAAGATCAGGGTCGAGGCCTTCTTGCTCCGCAGGTTGTTCACGAGGATGTGGAGGAACTCGCTGAGGATCTTCGTGTTGTTGTGGATCGCGAGGCTGTTGATGCTGTCGACCACGACGACGGCCCCGCGGTCCTTCGCCTTGCGGATCAGGTACTCGACCTTGAGCATGATGTTCTCGAGCATCGTCGGGGACTCCACGTAGATCGCGTGGGGGTGCTTCTCCGAGGCGCTCATCATGATCTGGGAGATGCAGTCGACGAACCAGATGTGCTCCACGGGGATCTCGAGGACCTCCAGGGCGCTGATGATCGAGCGGGCCGGGATCGTGCTCGTGAGGTACAGGGCGTCGAGCTCCTTCTTCGGCGCGTAGATGTCGAGGATCGCGCGGATCGTGTCGAAGTACTGCTCCGCGCCCATGCGGAGGGCGACCGCGCTCCCCTCCGGCATCTCCGCGAGCCTCTGGGCGATCTTCGCGGGCACGTCAGCCGCCTCCCGTCGCGACGCTGCCGCCCTTCAGGAGCGGCACGAGGAGCACGCCGGTCGTGGTCAGGTCGAGGACGTACTTCGCCCGCGAGTGCTGCGTGCCCCGCATCTTCACGACCTGGAGCGTCCGCAGGAGGTCCCCCCGCCGCTCGAGGTTGCCCATCACGATGATGCCGTCCGCGATCGCCTCCTCCACGCCGTAGGTCGAGTACCGCTCGTGGGAGGGCGAGATCTCCGACACGAGGAGGGTCGTGCACCCGACGGCGGACAGCGCTGCCCCCATGCGGAGCACGAACTCCCGGATGATCTCCTCGGACTTCAGGCGGTACGAGACGGAGGTGATCGAGTCGACGACGAGGCGGCGGATCCGCATCTCGCGCACGAGCCCGACGATCGCGTCCGTCAGGATGTGGATCTCCTCGTAGTCGAAGACGGGCTTGTCGAGGCCGAGGCGGTCGTACATCACGGGGATGTCGATGAAGTGGAGCCGCCCGTCCTTCACGAGGCGGTCCTCGAAGAAGTCGTACGGGATGATGTTCTTCAGGAGCTTCTCGGACGACTCCGTCACGGAGAGGAAGAGGCCCGTGTCCCCGTACAGCGCGCCGTGGACGAGGAACTCGAGGCACATCGACGTCTTCCCCGTCCCGACCGCGCCGGTGATGAGGATCGTGTTGCCCCGAGGGACGCCGCCGTTCAGGATGTTGTCCAGGCCCTCGATGCCCGTGATGCAGCGCTCGACCCTCTCCACGGGGGCCTCCCGCTCCTTCGAGGGCGGCATCGGGCGTCGGAACGCCCGGGGGCTATATGAATGTCCCGCCGAAATCCGCGTCGAAAAAGGTCGATACGTTCATAGGAGCGCCGCCGCTTCTTGGCGGCGATGGAGAAGCCCGTCCTTCAGGTGGCGCTCGACTTCATGCACTTGAAGCGCGCGCTCCAGGCGGCGAAGGAGGCCGTCGAGGGCGGCGCGGACTGGGTCGAGGCCGGCACCCCGCTGATCAAGTCCGAGGGCGTCGAGGTCGTGCGCGCGCTCCGGAAGGCGTTCCCCGGCCGCGTGATCGTCGCGGACCTGAAGACGATGGACACGGGCGCGTTCGAGGTCGAGATCGCCGCCAAGGCGGGCGCGGACGTCGTCACGGTCATGGGCGTCACGGACGACGCGACGATCGCGGAGGCGGTGAAGGCCGCCCGCCGCTACGGCGCGAAGATCATGGTCGACCTGATGCGCGTGCCGGACAAGCCGAAGCGGGCGAAGGAGCTCGAGGCGCTCGGAGTCCACTACCTGAACCTCCACGTGAGCATCGACGAGCAGATGATCGCGCGCACGCCCCTCGAAGAGCTGAAGGCGGTGTGCAAGGCCTCGTCGCTCCCCGTGGCGGTGGCGGGCGGGCTGAACAGCGAGACCGTCGCGCAGGCGGTGAAGGCCGGCGCTCGGATCATCATCGTCGGCGGCGCGATCATCAAGGCGGAGAAGGTCGCGGACGCGACGCGCACGATCCGGAGGGCGCTCGATTCGAAGGTCCGGATTCCGACGGGGCTCTACAAGAAGTACGGGAAGGAGGACCTGTTCTCGGCGTTCGGGAAGGTGAGCACGCCGAACCTCGCGGACGCGATGCAGAAGCGCGGCGTGATGCGAGGCATCGTCCCGAGGAACCCGCACCCCGCGAAGACGGTCGGGCGCGCGCTCACGGTCAAGACGGCGGACGGGGACTGGGCGAAGCCCGTGGAGGCGATTGACCGCGCGGAGAAGGGCGACGTGATTGTGATCGACGTCGGCGGCGGCCCGACGGCGGTGTGGGGCGAGCTCGCCTCCTGGTCGTGCAAGGTCAAGGGCGTCGCGGGCGTCGTGATCGACGGCGCCGCGCGGGACATCGACTCGATCATCGACATCGGGTTCCCGTGCTTCAGCCGCCACCTCGCGCCCCACGCGGGCGAGCCGAAGGGCCACGGGGAGATCGGCGGGGAGATCGAGTGCGGCGGCCAGATCGTGCGCACGGGGGACTGGATCGTCGGCGACGACTCCGGCGTCGTGGTCGTGCCCCAGGAGGTGGCGGTGGAGATGGCGAACCGCGCGCTCGACGTGCTCGAGCGGGAGAACCGGATCCGCGAGGAGATCAAGCGCGGCGGGACGCTGTCGTCGGTGCTCGAGCTCGAGAAGTGGGAGAAGGTCGGCTAGGCCGGCGCCGCCGCATACACCGGAAGGGCCTTCATGCGGCGCACGCGCCGGCTCTTTGGGTCCACCTCGAGCTCCAAGCCCTCGAGGGCGTACGAACCCAACAGGATCGCATCCCCCGCCCTGCCGAAGACCACGAAGGTCTCCGCGCTGCGGTCCCCGTAGTGGACGTAGACGCGTCCCACCCGGCGAGACATCGACTTGCCGTTCGCGACCCGGAGTTCCCGTCGCTCCTCCGGCTCGACCCCGAGCCCTCGGAGGACGTTCTCGGGGACGATGGAGGGGAACGCCCCGGTGTCGACGAGGAGCCGCAGGGTCTTCCGAGGGCCGCCGCGGACCCTGGAGAAGCCCACGCGGATGTACGTCATGCCCATGCCCTCTCGTTCGGACGCGCCCCTCATAGCCCTTCGTGTTACATGTAGTTTGTTCGCCTCACTGCCGGAGGCGGTCCGCGACGGACCGGACCTTCTCCTCCATCGGCGGAGACGTCCCCCGCCGCGAGTCGATCTTGATCGCGATCGACAGCCGCTCGCATTCCTCGAGGAGCGCGTCGTGGCACCGCTTCACGACCGCCATCACGTCGTCCCAAGTCCCCTCGACGACGGTGCCCATCGGGTTGAGTTCGTATTTTAGCCCGCTGTCGTGCACGATCTGCACGGCCTTCGCGACGTACGCGCCGACGTGGACGCCCGCGCCGATCGGGGTGATGCTGAACTCCGCGATCATGGAACCAGTCCCGGGATCGCCGAAAGCCCTTAAGTAGCACGGCCCCTGCCTCCGTCGCATGGACCGGTCGAAGGTGGAGCGCGTGCTTTCCGACCTGAAGGGGGGCCGCCTCACCGTCCGGCAGGCAATGGAGCGGCTCCGCGGCCTGCCGTTCGAGGACCTCGGGTTCGCGAAGGTCGACACGCACCGCGCCGTGCGGAAGGGATTCCCGGAGGTCGTCTACTGCCCGGGGAAGACGGACGCGCAAATCGCCCGCATCGTGCAGCGGTTGGCGGCGAACTCGGACGTCGTCCTCGCGACGCGCGCCACCGCCAAGACGCACCGCGCCGTGCGGTCCTCCGTCGAGGGGCAACCGGTCGCCTTCGACGACACCGCCAAGATGATCATCGTCGGGAGCAAGCCCGCGCGGCGCGTGGGCCGCGTCCTCGTCGTCACGGCGGGCACGTCCGACCTTCCGGTCGCAGAGGAGGCCGCCCTCACCGCCGAAGCGATGGGCGCGCGCGTCGAGCGGCTGTTCGACGTGGGCGTCGCGGGCGTGCACCGCCTCCTGCAGCACCGCCAAGCGTTGGAGCGGGCGAGGGTGATCGTCGTCGTCGCGGGCATGGAGGGCGCGCTGCCGAGTGTCGTCAGCGGCCTCACGGACCGGCCCGTGATTGCGGTGCCGACGAGCGTCGGGTACGGGGCGAGCTTCGACGGGCTGGCGGCGCTCCTGGCGATGCTGAACGCCTGCTCGCCCGGCGTGGCGGTCGTGAACATCGACAACGGGTTCGGGGCGGGGTACCTGGCGGCGCGGATCAACGCGGGCTAGAATACGCCGACGTACCACCCGGCGGCGTAGAGAGCGGCCGTGGCGGCGATCATCCCGACCCACAGGGGCTTGTCGAACGCGAAGATCTTCGACCCGTCGAGCGGCGGGAACGGGATGAGGTTGAAGAACCCGAGGAAGAGGTTCACGAACGCGATCGACGCGACGAGGTACGAGGCGAGGCTCACGAGGGGGTTGAGGGACGCGCCCAGGGCGAGGGCGAGCCCCATGAACCCGGCGGCGAGGGCGAGGTTCGTCGCGGGACCCGCCGCGCTGATCCGTACGTTCTGGCGGCCCGACACCTGGCCGGACACCATGACGGCCCCGGGGGCGGCGAACATGAACCCGAACGCTGCCGTGAGCACGCCGAGCACGAGCCCCATCGGGTACGCGCGGAACTCCGCGAAGCACCCGTAGCGCTGCGCGACCTTCTTGTGCATGAGCTCGTGGAGGAGGAACGCGGTCAGGACCGCCACGAACGAGGACAGGACGATGATGCCGACGAGGACGGGCCCGCCCCAGTCCCAGGCGCGAAGGAGGGCGTCCGCGCCCCCGACGGTCGCCATCGAGAACGCGAGCGTCATCGCCCCGACCGCGAGGAGGATGTGCCGGACCTCGAACGGGCTGAACCGCATCCGCGGCGGCGCGCGCTCGACCCGAACCCAGGACACGGGCCGCCGCAACTGTCCGCGCCCTAAAGACGTTTCTACCGGAACTTCGCGCCGCAGTTCCCGCACTCCTCCGCGGCGGCGTCGATCGCATCCTCGCAGAGGGGACAGAGGAAGCGCCCGTCCCGGCGGACCTTCAGCACCTGCGCCCGGACGAGCCGCACGAACCTCGCCCTGAACGCTTCGGAGCCCTCCTCCCGCAGGATCCGCTCGAGCTCTCCAGTGTCAATCCCGCGCGACCGCCATTCCCGGAACTGGTCCTCGTACTCGCTTTCCACGGACGTCGCGAGGCCCGCACCCTCGAACGCCTCGAGGATCTCCTCCCGCACCTCGGGGGGGAGGCCGCGGAAGTCGGGGTCCGCCGCGAGGTCGTACACCTCGCCTGCGACCTCCTCGATCCTCTGCTGCACGTCCTCCGGCCGGGACCCCCGCTCCCACGGGGAGCCGCACGCGCGGCAGCGCGCGTTCTTCGGGTCGCGGGGCACGCCGCACGTCGGGCACGGGACCGTCTTCCGCACCGGGGCGGCGGGGTGCAATTCCCCGAGCGTCATGCGGCGCGCGATCGCGCGGTGGAGCCCCTTCCGGATCGCCCGCTCGGGGAGCGCGAGGCGCAGGAGGTCGGAGGCGTCGCGGAAGCCGCGGGCGGCGAGGCGTCGGGCGGTGACGGGGTCGATGCCGGGGAGTCTGGCGAGCCGCGCGGCCGCCTCGTCGACGTCGGGGGCCGGCGGGGGCTCCACCTCGCCGCCGCAGGCGTCGCAGCGCGCGAGGGGACCCTCGAACACCTTGCCGCACTTCCGGCAGAGCGCGCGACCGCGGAGCAGGATCGTCCCGCAGCGAGGGCACGCGTCCTCCTCCCCCCGCCAGCCGCACACGCCGCAGCGGCGCGCCTGGACCAGCATGACGCCGGGCGACTCGGGAGCGGAATACATCAACGTGCGCCCGCGGTTATCAGGAACGAGCCTACTCCGCCGCCTTCTTGTGGAATGTCCACAGGGAGAGGAAGAAGAGGCCGACGAGCCAAGCGACCGCGGCCGCG
>Ga0214473_10010253_pt1 | contig 11033 bp, 8 predicted proteins | sample RVTome_7_FD_203509 | JGI IMG/M metagenome (GOLD analysis project Ga0214473, IMG submission 203509) | Soil microbial communities from uranium-contaminated site in the Upper Colorado River Basin, Wyoming, United States - RVT98D197 | ecosystem: Environmental > Terrestrial > Soil > Contaminated >...
GGCGCCACTGTCTTCAATTTGATGTTTAATCTCAGGGCTGACATAAACAGGACTGATGGCAGTTAAAACGGCTCCCGCTTTTAGGGCTCCGAAATAGGCTATGATAAACTGGGGTGAATTCAGGAGTAATAAAGCGACTCTATCCCCTTTTTTAACTCCTATATCATGCAGAGCTGTGGCGAACCTATCGACGTGGTCTCTTAGCTCACGGTAGCTCATCTTCCTGCCGTAAAATATTACGGCAGTCCTATCCTTCCATTTCTCTGTGGCTTCGTCGAAGGTATCTACCGCAGACTTTTCCAGGATTTTAATGTCCGGTGGTACCTCCTTGAGATAAAACTTTAGCCATGGTCTTGATTCATATACTGCCTTGTTTGTATCGGCGGCCATTACGTCACCTCCCCCTTTATTTGAAGCCAAGTATAGCATAGTGTTTGTGTTTTGCCAATGTGCCGGAGATGTTGGGTTGTGCTATTTAAATGCGAACGAAATATATACAGGATTGATTCTTGGGGATTTACCAGCTTTCGCTCTGGTACTTTCATGATAGCACTAAATTCTAAGCTTAAGAAGACTATCGCCTGTTCTATTATCCGGCAAATTTGCACGATCGATAATTACCGGCAGCTATGTCGGGCGTACGAAATACTACGATAGTATGACTGTCGATGTCAAGCCTGCTACAGCTCGTCCTCTCTCAGTTCACGGCGAGATACCTTGCCGACATCTGTTTTAGGTACTTCACCCCTGAACTCTACGATTCTGGGACATTTATAGTGCGCTAAATTTTCAGCGCAATATTTCATAATTTCCTCTTCTGAGACTTTGCCTCTTGCCTCTGTCTCAAGGACAACTATGGCTTTGACTTTCTCTCCAACCTCTTTGTCGGGGATTCCAATTACACCCGCTTCCTTGACTTGTGGATGAGCGGCCAGTACCTCCTCTACCTCCCTGGCGAATACAGCCAGGCCCTTGTATTTAATCATGTCACGTTTTCTATCGTAGAAGTAGAAATAGCCTTCTTTATCCATTCTGGCCAGGTCGCCGGTGCGAAGCCAGGTTTCACGGCCGATTTTGACAAACATTTTCTTCGTCTCTTCCGGATTATTCCAGTATCCTGGGGATATTTGTGGACCCCTGATGGCAAGCTCGCCTATCTCGCCAACGGGACGAAATTTGGTGCTTTCAGGGTCCAATATTCCAGCTACTGTGTTGGGCATGGGCACGCCGAAAGAGCCGACCTTTGGTCTCCCATACGGACTGCCCATTCCAATTGAGCTTGTCTCAGTCATACCCCAACCTTCGTGGATTTTAGTCCCTGTCCGTTTCTCCCAACCCACCGCCGTATCCTCGAGAAGAGCATCGGCGCCGGACACGAGAACTTTGAGGCGCTTCCAATCGATTCTGTTGGTGCGGTGATAATCTCTAAGGTATTCATACAAAGACGGAACGCTGAAGAAAATAGTTGCCTTGTTGCTTCCGATGGCATTCAAAATGTCGTCGAGGTCGGGGGTGGTGAATATCACCAGAGTATAGCCCTGAGCCAATCCTCCCAGCATAATCACCGCCTGACCGTAGATGTGGTAAAAGGGCAAATAGGCTAATACGGTCTCTTTGCCTTCCTGGACAACATTTCCCCAGAACTTTTCGCCCAGGTACCGAGCTGCAGTGAGATTGTAGTGGGTTATCATAGCCCCCTTGGGCAGTCCCGTCGTCCCTCCTGTGTAGGGTAGAGTTACTAAGTCCTCATGAATATTAAACTTGATTTTTGGTGGATTAGGTGGATACTTCTTAATCAAGTCCTGAAATTGATAGAATCCTTCTCTTTCGAAGATTTCTGTAGGTGGCGCTGCCATCTTCTGGTACACAGCCCGGAGCACGCTACTGCCCAGGAACTTTTTCATACCCGGCAGGTACTCGGCGATGCTGGTCAGGATAACCTTGTCTAGCTTGACTCCTGCCCGTTCGACATTATCGTAAAGTATGTCCTGGCAGATGATTATCCGGGCGCCGCTGTCTTCAATTTGATGTTTGATTTCAGGACTGACGTAAACAGGACTGATGGCAGTCAGGATGGCTCCGGCTTTAAGGGCTCCGAAATAGGCTATAATGAATTGGGGTGAGTTCAAGAGCAGTAAAGCAACCCGGTCTCCTTTTTTGACACCTAAATCCTTCATAGCTGTAGCAAATCTATCGACGTGGTCTCTTAGCTCGCGGTAGCTTATCTTCCTGCCGTAGAATATTACTGCAGTCCTATTCTTCCATTTATCTGTAGCTTCATCGAAGGTTTCGACCGCGGATTTTTCCGGTATTTTAACATCCGCCGGTACTTCCTTGAGGTAAAACTTTAGCCATGGTCTTTTTTCATATTTTGCCTTGTTTGGATCAGATTTTTTTGATTCAGCCTTCTTTGGGTGGGCCTTCTTTGGGTGAGCCTTCTTTGAGTGAGCCTTCTTTGGATGAGCCTTCTTTGAGTGAGCCTTCTTTGGATGAGCCTTCATTGTCTCCTCCTCTTTTGCTAAGTCGTAAGTATAGCACATTATACTCGTATTTTGCTACTGTGGATGAAGTGTTGGTGGCGTTGTTTTTCAGTCCTGAATATCCAATTTATTGCCACGCAGGCTCTGGAACTGATAAAATACGTTACTTTGGTGCGATTGCGGGTTAACTATGCAGGTGACACCGGGCGTAGTTCACAGTATAATCAAGCAGGCTCGTCAAATATTTGCCACAAGGAGGTTCGATTGAGGAACAATAAGAAACATTGGGTTTTGCTTTTCGGGCTTATCATACTGTTGCTTAGTTCTGCCGTTGGTTGTGGTCAGCCGGGATATACCACATACAAAAACGATACGGTAGGGTATAGTATTAGCTATCCGCTCAACTGGAAATCGGAAGTGACAGAGGACGGAACAAGATTTTTTGTAAAGTCCTCGACGCTTTTTGCTTCTGTGAGAATAGACGTAATAGATGTTATGCCGGCTCAACAAGCTGCTCAGCGTTGGGTCATGGCCATGGGAACAGGTTCGGTAGACTTCGCGCTTTTGGAAGACAAAGCAATGGAAGGATTCTGGAACTGGTATGTTTCATATGATTATGACGTGGGCACCGGTCCGTTTCACGGAGAGGCTTACTTCAAGACTACGAAAGACCACGTTTATAAATTGGACACAGCGGGAGATAAGGACAGATACAATACTTATCCCTTCCCAACTATAATCTCATCATTTAAGCTGCAGTAATGATATAGTTTAGTCCAATCTATATCGTGCAGGGTAACACCGTCATAAAAAAGCGAGAAACCAGCGCTGGTCACTACGCTGGTTTCTCAGTTTTGGTTAAGGGGGCGATGACTCGCCTAATTAATAAAACGCAATAAGTCACCAGAAGTTTATGCTGATTTACGGTTGAGGCTGAAAATTTTTGTTGCTACTGCGAAACAGTCATTTATTCAGGCGGCGAGCGATGAGCTCCCGGGATGACACCACTCCAGAACACTTTTGGCATGGCTCACCTCCTATGACGTTAAGGTTTCTCTAAGAAATAAGATATAACAGAAGACGGCCAATAGCCCTATTTAGTTATGTAATTTCCCGTCCGCAGGTCTGTCCTGATTGTGTATCTATGGTGACTGGTGGTGATTGGAAACGATAAAAAATTAGCCAACAAAAATGAATTCGTTATGGAATAGTTGTTTTACTGCACATAACGTTAAATTGTTCAGGCATTAAGAGCCTTAATAAACTATACGCCACCGTCAACGGATATCAGAAACGGGACTTCTTATCTACCTTATTTCAATTTCTTGCTGCACTTGTTGCAGTAGATCTCGTCCGGTTCAGCGGGGTTGCCGCATTTAGGGCAGAAGTTTATTTAGCTACTCGTTTTTTAGCCCTAGATGAAGCCTTCTTTACCCCAGTTCGGGTGGCCGGTTGGGTAACAGACTTTGTCCGGAGACGGTATATGAGATAGACCACGCCGGCGATGACCAGCAATGTAATCAATATGGCTATGATTGCCGGCCAATAGTTGGGTCTCCACAGTATTTCTACGGTAGCGGGTCCGTTCATAATTTGCTGGCCCCTGGCGTTCACCGGCGCCTGAGTCACGCCCAGGAACCTCCAGAAGCCGCCCTCCACGGGGACTGCATGCAGCGATAAGTTCCAGGTGGCGGTGCTGCCTGCGGGTTCAAAGGAGCGCTCGTCTATGGCCGGGTAATCCGAGGTTAGTCGCAGCTGGTAAAAAGTATCGTATGCGGCAGTGACAGTCCCTCCCTGATTGACGGTAAAAAACAGGTTCTTGGTGGGGCGGGTGGTGCCGTCGGGAAGTCTCCATTCCCGGAAGACCAACTTTTTGCCGTTCTGGATATCAGTTTCGATGGTGCCCGGCGCGGTACTGCTGAAATTGCTGCCCACAGCATAAAAGCCGGTGCCCGGTGGCTGTGTGGCTCCGGACGGTTCGATGGCCGTCTGGATGTATACCTCCTGCGCATAATCGAAAAAGGCATAGTTGTCGACGTCGGTCACCGTCTTGGTATTCGACCCTATGACTGTGAACCTGGTATTAGTGTTCGGGACCTGTACCGTTTGATCGACCATCACTAAATGGCTTTCGCACGGCACGGAGGTAAATATTTCCTCCTGGCCTCCTACAAGCGTGGCCTCATGTGTACCGTCGATTACCAAATTTGTCTGGCCCTGGGTGAGGCCGGAGCCGATTTCTACTGTGAAATCGCAAGCGGTCGTGTAGTAAAAGATGGGAAGGTAGTTAACCCAACAATCGACTATAAAGATGAAAGGACGGCTGATGGCTGGGCAGCAGGTAGCGTCTGTGCACAGACTTGTATCGGTAACCGTGGCCGTTACGGTGTGAAGCCCGCAGGTGCCCGGGGCGGGAGTGCCTCCGATGATGCCGAGGGCGGCGTCAGTCACGGTCAGCCCGGCCGGCAGACCGGTAGCGGTCCAGTTCAATGGCCCCGCACCGCCTCCGGTGGCGGTCAACGTCATGGTAAACGGTACGCCCTCCCAGGCCACCGGGTAAAACGTTGGATTGATGGCCGTAACGCAGGGCGGGATATTGGCTGCGACATTGAGGGTGACATTGGCAGTGGTCGGCGATACAGTTACGCAAGGCAAAGTGGCTGCGCCCCAGGGCCAGCAATCACCAGGGGTACAAGAGGGAGGGCAAACGCAAAGTTCGGAGACCTGAACGCCGAAGGTATAGGCGCCGGCGCTAGGCGTGGGAGGACAACCTGAAATTGCTCCGGTATTCTGGTCTATGTTTACCCATGCCGGAATCCCCGTCCCCGTATCTACCAGCCAAAAGAAAAGGTTTTGTGGAGGGTTCGAGCATGTACAACAAGTAACGGTAAGTTGGGTATCAACAAAGGGCAGGCATTCGAACGCGTTTATGGCTATGTTGGCAGGAGTAATGTCGAATATGGCCTGTGCAGGCTGGGTGTTCAGAGCCATTCCTCCCATAGCCAGTGACAGGGCAACTATAGTAACCAGGCATAATCTGAAAAAGACCGCTATCCTACGGCACTTTCCGAAGTTCCATGTCCTCATTTATCTACCTCCATTTTTCTCTCACAGAATGGATTTATTTTTCATCCGGTCTGCCAAGTAGAAGCCGTTAGCGATAAGTTTGGGGTATTGTTTCACCCTGGCCACGGCAGGCTGCGGCCGCTTGGGACTGGGTGGTGTAACAGGCGCCTCCGGATTGGGTGCATTGAGCCTGGGTGGTCTGGTAGACCTGGCCTTTCAGGCAGCACCAGCACGTCGGTGGCCGGCAGCGTTCCATCGTCTGGGCCTGGTTGGTGGACCAGTTGGAGCCTCCTACCTGGACACACTGAGCCTGGGTGGCCGTGTAGACCTGGCCATCCCTGCAGCAGTATCCCATCGGCTGGCAGCGTTCCATCGTCTGGGCCTGGTTGGTGGACCAGTTGGAGCCTCCCATCTGGACACACTGGGCCTGGGTGGATGGATAGTATAGCTGCCCATTGAGACAGCAGTATCCTTTCGGCTGGCAGGCTTGTATGGCCTCGTTCTGGTTGGTGGACCAGAAACCTCCTATCCGGGTGCACTCACGTTTGGTGGCCTGGCTGACTTTTTCGTTGGCGCAGCACCAGCCTTCCGGCTCGCTGTAGCAATACCAACTTTGCTGGTCGTCAGGGGAGTAGTAGCAGCGCGCATCCGAGCATTTCTGGGTGAACCCGAGGTTTGCAGCCTCCCCGGGTTTCAGACAGTAGGCGCATTCGTTGGGGCATTTGAAAAAATTAGGTTCATTACGATTAGTAGTCGATGGAGTTGAAGTACCCGGTGTAGAATACTGGTCCAACCATTTAGGCGTACGCTGCTCGGTCCGGTTATCCGTCGGCGCTGATTGTCCAGCCGGTATAAGATTGGCGGCAAGAGATAGCGTTAGCTCTGCCGTATCGCTGCCGTATTCGTTGCTGGCCATGATGATGGTGATAAACTTACCGCTGTCGTCCGTCGTTATTGCGGCGGCCGGCAGCCCGTCGGCAGTCCCGTTAAGGGCGGCGCCGGAAGGGTTGCTGATGTTTTTAATGTTAGCGCCCGCCTCACTTATCACTACATTCGTGGCGCGCTTCACCTTGAAGGTATATACGGCGGCGGCATCGGCGGTATCCAGTTCCATGGGGTCAGCCTTGAACATCTGGATTACCGGTCCATCCCCACCTACAGCGGATGGGGCGTAATCGACTTCGTTCTGTTGTAAGGGCTCAGCCTGGCACACCTGGACGCCTGGTAGCGTCCCGCCGTTACCGGACTGATTAGTGTACGCGACTGCCCCGGCAGTGGTGAGGCCGATCAGTACCAGGCAGAGGCACAACCCGAAAACGCCATTCATGCTGCGGACCCATCTAAAACCTGATAATTTCATGGCTCAACCTCCAATTAAAATTACTGCAAGCCCAGACTTTTACAGGTGTAGTGCTCGGTTAATGTAAACCCTGGTACAGGACTGGTGTAGTAGCGATGGAAAATAAAAAGAAGGCCATCTGCGAGTCCCTAAAATAAATTATGTAGGAACATCACTGGTGCTAGTGTACGACACATTTTTGCATATGTCAATACATCGGTTCATTTAGCGGAAAAATTGGAGTGCCGAAAGTGCCACCGACATTGGCTTGAACAAATGGAGTTTGTGAGATTGCCACGTCGCTATATTCAAACGGCAATGATAGGTTAGTTCGGCTATTATTTACTTGTGGATAAGTGGGTCAAATTCGAGAGGACAGCCTCCCCAGCAATGGAGTATTTATTAAAATGGCTCCATCCGGGCAGGTTTCCTGGCAGCAATAGCAGCGAATACAGCGGTCGTAGTTATGTCTGGGCGGCTGGGACCTGTCACCTTTATACCAATCAACGGCCTTGGGGCGGACGGGACACATTTTAACGCAGATACCGCAAAGGTCGCACCTGGCTTGGTCAATAACCGGCCTCTGGGTTATTCTATTCTTGATGAAGGTACTGAACCGGCCGCCGGAACTATGGACAGGTGGCATTCGATTTACTTCAAAGCTGGGGTCGAAAAAGGAATCTATATCTCCACCAACAAGTTCAATATTCTCAACACGGTATGTTCCCAGTTTGGCAGCTTCACCTGGCTGGCTTGTCAGTACGATGACAGGATTAAGGTTAATAATCCGGCAGGCTGTGGCATCCAGGGCTATGGGGTCACTGGAGAATAGCAGGACATTTAGCTGCTTCAGCTTGCCACTCCTGGGGCCGTTACCCTCCATGGCTGTAATACCATCCATGATGTAAAGGCGGGGTCTTATAAGCGTATTCAAATCAACCAGCATGGTGGCGAAATCGTAGGGGTCGGGCAGTTTAACGTGGTACTGGCTTTTGAGCAGGCCGGGTATGCAGCCGAACTGATTTTTTACGGCACCGGTAAATAGCATAAAACCGTGCGTTTTGAGCCTGGGCAAGCTTACCAGACCATCACTGTCCAGTACGCCATTGGCAATGACGAACTTTTTTACCAGTAAGGCATTCTTATAGCTGACCGACTTGCCGGAATCGAAATCGGCTATTTCGAGACCCAGCTCGTCGCCGACCTGCTTCAATCCGGCTCTTCTGATATTAGGCTCACATTTGCCGAAGGCCGGGGAGTCGCCATAAGACACGACGGCGCCGGCTTCTTTGAGCAGGAAGGCTGCGGCTCTGAATACGGAGGTGTGCGTGGTCACGCCGTTATTGGGGCTGGTGCCAATTAAAACGTTGGGTTTCAGCACTATTTTATCACCGGGTTTGATGAAAGTGGAGACGCCGCCGAGGAGGTCGAGCCCGGTGCGGACGGCTGCCAGAACCTCAACTCTATCGTAGGAGACGCATTTAACGAGGGCGACTTTTGATTTATTCGCCAATTGACGACTCGCTGTCCTTTTTCAGAATATAGTCCCGGATGATTTTGAGAGATGCTTCAATCAGCTCGGGTTCAATAGATTCAGTGACGTCATCCTGTGTATGATACACGAGGTCCTCATCAAATCTTCTGATATCAAAGCTAATGCCCGCCATATTGACAGCCTCCACGCCGAGCTTGCCGAATTCAGCGGCGTCGGTAGCACCGGCGCCGAAGGGCATAGCGGCGATTTGGGCGGGATAGCCCAGCGAGCCGGCAATATCGACGCAGTCCTGCGCCATGGCACGGGACAGCTTCACGGTGGAATTCAGGTCTTTATACAAAAAGTTCAGGTTCTCGAGCTTGTATAGCGTATCGATGTTAAAGACATACGTTTTGGTGCTAAGCAATTCTTTGCCGTGTTTCCGGCAGAAAGCACGGGCGCCGCGGAGGCCAGCCTCTTCGGCGTCAAAGGAGGCTATAATCAAACGGGTATGGCGCAGGGGGTTTTTACCGGCTTTTTTAGCTTGGTGGAAAAGCCTGGCTGTCTCGCTGGCGGCGGCTACGGCAATCATATCATCACCGGCAGCCGGAGATACTTCTCCCGTGGTGAAAAAAGCCAGCGGAAGCTGGAAAATACCGCCGACCATCAGGGCTACGGGTACCCAGAGCTGGGCCCAGCCGGGAACAGGAACTTGAGAGAAGGCTAGGACGGTGCCAACCAGGGAAATAAGGAAACCGAGCAGCAACAATAGTATGCTGGAGTTGATTAGCCTGGCATAGTACTTCGGGACGTAAGCCAGTAGCTGAAAGACATAGGCGGCGTCATGATGGGCACTGACCACGACCTGCTGCTTTACCTCGCCTTCGGGTTCGATGGAGCCGAAGACGTTGTAGCCGGTGGCCTTGGGGAAATAGGAGTCGAGTAAATCCCAGTAGCGGGCAAACTGGGCATAAAACATAAATATTGCCAGGCCGTAGACGACAAGCGCCGTCACCGGGAACCGGAAAAATAATAGAATGGCGCCGGCAAAATAAAGGACGACCAGGGCTGGGATATATTTCAAGAAACTCTTGGGGTGAACGGTGAAGTCTTCCACTTGCACCGAGTCGGGGTCACAGTACCTGGTAAATTCCTGTTTTATGCGGTCGGCGGCATTTTTGCAGGCTTCGGTTCCCGCCAGGCGTTTGGGATATCGTTCCACGACCTCATCGGTGAAATCGAAGACACGCTGTACGTGAGTGGCCGTTATTTTTAAGCCGGAAGGTTTCATGGTGAAATGCTGTGGTAATGTTAAGACGCAGGTGGATGGTTGTCAAATGAAAATCCCCCTTTATCCCCCAACGAAAATGAAAGATTAAAGACCAAAAAGCAAAGGGAGATTGAGAGGGATTTTCCAAATTTACCTACGTGTCATCCGCCTACGGGTGACCGCAGTGTTTTATATTCCTAACTCGGCGACAGGGTTGCTTTTCCCACCACGGAATGATGGTGCTCCAAGCATCTGTCCCCCGTCCACTACTACCGTTTCGCCTGTTACATATTTAGCCAGGTCGGAGGCCAGGAAGAGGACGACACCGGCCACATCCTCTGGTTCACCCAACCGAAGCAAAGCAATCCTTTCCGTTGCAGCTTTGCTGGCTGCCGGCTCTTTCCACAGCGCTTCGGCGAGTTTTGTCTTTATCAGCCCCGGCGCAATGGCGTTCACCCTGATGCCCCACTGCCCCCATTCCTTGGCCATGACTTGAGTCAGCATGACATAGGCGGCCTTGGTGACGCTGTAAATAGCCAGGTCGCTAGCCCTTAAAGCACCCACTGAGGCGGTATTAATCATACAGCCTCCACCCTGCTCTTTCATTACCCTGGCTACCAGCTGTGCCAGGAAAAAAGGACCTCGCAGGTTAACGTTAAAGGTCGTGTCCCAGGCCCACTCCTCGGCATCCAGCAGGGGCCCGAAATAAGGATTTGTGCCGGCATTGTTGAACAGAATGTCAATCCGACCGAATTCTTTTACCACCATGTCGACCAGATTCTTCGAGTCTTCAATCTTTGCCACATGGGCAGCCACTGCCAGGCTTCTCACTCCTTTGGCCTTGACCTTCTCAGCTACCTTATCCAGTTCAGACTGCTTGCGGCTGGCTACCACTACATCAGCGCCGGCGCCGGCAAAAGCCAAGGCACTGGCTTCACCAATGCCTCGACTGGCTCCGCTTACCAATGCCACCTTGCCCTTCAGAGATATCTTGGAAAAGTCCATTTGTTTCCCTCCTTATTGTTGGCTGCTTACAAAAGTTAGCACGCGGCAGCCTCCCAGTCAAGGACACTTTCAGGCTATCTGGATAATATCGGCTTAAAGAGAACGGACAATTGTGTGATTCTAGCCCGTTGTGGTAAATTGTAGGCTGAATGAAATCAAAGGAGGGCTATATGGCGGCAAAAAGTGAGTGGCAACGGCAGTTAACTATTCTGATAATATCTTTCCTGGCTGGCTATTTCGGTCTGGACCGTTTTTACCGGGGAGAAGTGGCATTGGGCGTTATTAAGTTGATAACATGTGGCGGCTTTGGAGTGTGGTATTTAGTGGATGTAGCCATCGCTGCCTATAGATTTGGAAAACTCGACTAGTCTTGGAAGCCAAGTGAGGGCGGATTTCTCA
>Ga0214473_10010254_pt1 | contig 11032 bp, 8 predicted proteins | sample RVTome_7_FD_203509 | JGI IMG/M metagenome (GOLD analysis project Ga0214473, IMG submission 203509) | Soil microbial communities from uranium-contaminated site in the Upper Colorado River Basin, Wyoming, United States - RVT98D197 | ecosystem: Environmental > Terrestrial > Soil > Contaminated >...
GGGCCCGGGTCATCGCGGGCGAGTCGTGGAGTGGCACGTTCGTGAACCGCAAGAAAGACGGGACGTACTACACCGCGGACGTGGTGATTTCCCCCATCCGGGCGGCGGACGGCCGCATCACGGCCCTGGTGGGGCTGCAGCGGGACGTCACCCGGGAGCGCGAGCTGCAGGACCAGCTGCGCCAGGCCCAGAAGATGGAGGCGGTGGGGCAGCTCACGGGCGGCGTGGCCCACGACTTCAACAACCTGCTCAACGTGGTGCTGGCCAACGGCGCGCTGATCGAATCCACCGGCCTGCTCCGCCCGGAGCTGGCGCCCTACCTGGAGGATATCCAGGGGGCCGCGCGGCGGGGCTCCGAGATGATCCGGAAGCTGCTGGCGTTCAGCCGCCGGGAACAGCTGGCGCGGCGCGCCGTGGATCCCGTGATGCTGATCGGGGAAGTGCTGCGGACGCTGCGCCACACGCTTCCGGAGTCCATTGCCTGCGAGCTGGATGCGCCGGTGCTCGTCCCCGAGATCGACGCCGATATCGGCGCGGTGGAGCAGATGCTCCTCAACCTGGCCACCAACGCGCGCGACGCGATGCCGCAGGGGGGCACGCTGCGGGTATCGGTGTTTCCCGAGCCCTTCACGGCGGGTCTCGAGGCGCCGGAGGTCGAGATCGCGGTCTGGGACACCGGGGAAGGCATGGAGGACGGTGTGCGGGCCCGCCTGTTCGAGCCGTTCTTCACCACCAAGCCGGCGGGGCGGGGCACCGGCCTGGGGATGGCCATGGTGTACGGCCTGATGCAGCAGCACGGCGGGACGGTCCGGGTGGAAAGCACGCTGAACGTCGGGACCACGGTCCGGCTCCGGTTCCGGCGGGCGGCGGGGCAGCTGGGCCCGGACGCCAAGCGGGCGGCGCCCGCCACGATCCGGGGCGGCGCGGAGACCATCCTGCTGGTGGAAGACGAGGAGGCGCTCCGCCGGGCGGCCGCCCGCATCCTGGAGCGCTTCGGGTATCGGGTGCTTGCCGCGCGGGACGGGGTCGAGGCGCTCCAGGTGTTCCGGGCGCACCGCGACGCGGTGGCGCTGGTGGTGTCGGACGTGGTGATGCCGCGGATGGGTGGCGAAGAGCTGCTCGCGGCGCTGCACCGCGAGCGGCCCGGACTCCCCGTGTTCCTGGCGACGGGCTACACCCAGACCGACCTGTCGGGGCCGGCCCAGGAGGCGTCGGGCGTCTGGTTCATCCAGAAGCCCTGGACCGCCAACGAGCTCCTTGCCCTGGTGCGGGAGGTGCTGGACCGCGTCGCCCCGACCGCGCCTCCCGCCCAACCGTCTCAGCTGTCGTAGTACAGGTGGAACTCATGCGGGTGCGGGCGCAGCCGGATGGGATCCACCTCGTTTTCCCGCTTGTAGTTGATCCAGGTGTCGATCAGGTCCTCGGTGAAGACTCCGCTCTTGGTGAGGAAGGCGTGGTCGTTCTCCAGCACCTCGAGCGCCTCGGTGAGTGAGCCGGGGGTGTGGGGGTACTTGGCCAGCTCCGCGGGCTCCATCTCGTAGATGTCCCGATCCAGCGGATGGCCGGGGTCGATCTTGTGCTTGATCCCATCCAGCACCGCCAGAAGGATGGCGGAGAACGTCAGGTACGGATTGCAGCTGGGGTCGGGGCAGCGGAACTCCAGCCGCTTGGCCTTGGGATTGCTGGAGTACATGGGGATGCGCACCGCCGCCGACCGGTTCCGGGCCGACATCACCAGGTTCACCGGGGCCTCGAAGCCCGGCACCAGGCGGCGGTAGGAGTTGGTGGTCGGGGCGGCGAACGCGAGGACCGCCTTGGCGTGCTTGAGCAGGCCGCCGATCCCGTGCAGCGCTAACGGGCTCAGGTCGGCGTAGCCCTTGCCCCCGAACAGCGGCTTGCCGCCCTTCCAGAGCGACAGGTGCGTGTGCATGCCGCTGCCGTTGTCCTGGAAGACCGGCTTGGGCATGAAGGTGACCGTCTTGCCCTGCCGCTTGGCGACGTTCTTCACGATGTACTTGTACCACATCATCTGGTCGGCCATCTGGAGCAGCGGCGCGAACTTCATGTCGATCTCGCTCTGGCCGGCCGTGCCCACCTCGTGGTGGTGGGCCTCGACCACGATCCCCACTTTGCGGAGCGCGTAGACCATGTCGCCGCGGAGGTCGTGGTACGTATCCGTGGGGCTCACCGGGAAATAGCCGCCCTTGAAGCTGGGCTTGTATCCCAGGTTGGGCTCCTCGAACCGGGCGGTGTTCCAGGCGCCCTCGACCGAGTCGATCTCGTAGTAACCCCGGTGCTCGTTCTGCTCGTAGCGCACCTCGTCGAAGATGAAGAACTCCGGCTCGGGGCCGATATAGCAGGTGTCGGCCACGCCATTGGCCTTGAGGTGCTCCACGGCCTTGCGCGCCACGTGGCGCGGGTCCCGGGTGTACTCCTCGTGGCTCACCGGATCCACCACGTTCGCGATCACGCTCACCGTGGGCTCGCGGAAGAAGGGATCGAGGCGGACCGAGGCCGGGTCCGGGATGGCGAGCATGTCCGACACGTGGATCCCCTGCCAGCCCCGGATGGAGGAACCGTCGAAGCCCACGCCGTCCACGAAGGTGCCTTCGTCCCAGGTCTCGAGGGGGAACGAGCAGTGCTGCCAGGTGCCGAGGAGGTCGGTGAACTTGAGGTCCACCATTTCGGATTTGTGTTTCCGGGCGAAGTCGAAGAAGTCTTTCGGGGTGCTCGGCGCGCTCGGCGTGGGGCTCATGCGGGGCTCCGGGGCGGAATGGCGGGGATAAGATGGTGGCTGACGACCTGGGGCGGCAGGGGGCTACGGACAGGTCCGGCCGACGACGAACCAGCAGGCGGCCTGCGGCGCGGTCTTGAAGAACGTGAGGAGCAGCGCGCCCACCTTTTGCTCACCGGGGTCCGACGGGTGGGTGCCGTCCGACTCGAAGTCCGCTACGCGCCAGACGAGCCCGTCCGCGCGGGGCGCGAGCCCGTCGGCCCAGAGATACGCCCCCCACGCGAGCCAGGGGGCGACCGTGTCGTAGTTGAGGTTGCCGGCCCGCGGATCCATTACCACGCCCCCGTTCGCCATCTGGCCGATCTGCGCCTCGATGAGCCACTTCACGGAGAAGCCGGACTCGAAGGCGTACGGCTCCGGGTTGAGCTGGATCGTCGCGTACCCGGCGTAGATCCGGCTCGACAGAAAGACGATCTGGAGGTTGGGGTAGCGGACCTTGGCGGCGCGAACCACCGCGCCCATCCGTCCCATGAGGGAGTCGGCGTCGGACCCGGCGGCGGGCATCGAGCCGTTCCCCGGTCCCTGCACGCCCGGCGCGATGTTGGCCACCTTGATCCAGAGCACCTGCAGCTGCTGCTCGCTCAACCCCTGGGGCGCCAGCACGTCGTCGCGGACCCGATTGTAGTTCGGGTCGGTCGCTGCGTCCCAATCGCCCGCAACTTGGGAGCCGAGGGCGCCATTGGCGATGACCAGTGTGGAGCCATTCACCGCCGGGTCGGCGGCCGCCTGTCCCGTGAAACTCCACGGGTTGCACGGTCCGCCCGCGACGCCGGGGTCGGTGGGGGTGAGCTTGGCGCACCACTCCTGCGTCGTGTTGGACATCCCGATGGACATGAGCACGTACTTCCCCGAGGGGCTGGGCGCGCCGGTCGCGTCCCGGGGCTGGATGCGACGCGCCCGCTCCCGTCCCACGCTGTCGTGTTGGCTCGGGGGCACGCTGGAGCCGCCGGGGTACAGCCCGCCGGCGAATCCGAAGTACCGAAAGGGCGCCAACTCCGTGAGGGGGATGAAGGGATTCTCCGGCAGCAACCCGATGTCCTGAGAGCTTACCGCCGCGAGGTTCGGCGCGCCGAACCGGAGGGTGTAGGTACCGGCCGGCCCGGTCACAGCGAGGGTGGTGAAAGCCGCGCGCCCGTCGGCCGACGTGACCTGGGTCGTCGTGCCGGACAGGGTGGCCCCGGCGGGGCCCGATGCGAGCGAGGCGGCGACGGCGATGCCAGCCGCCGCGACCGCCTCGCCGCTCGCGTTCAGCGCCTGGACAACCGGCTGCGTCGGGAGCGGAGCTCCCGTCTGCGCCGTGGCCGACGGCGGCGTGAGGAGCGCCAGCGCGGTGGGGGAATCGCCGGCAGGGGGTTCGATGACGTTGCCCGAAGCGCACGCTGCCGAGATCGCCGCGATCAGGAGGAGTCCGTGCGCTCGGCCGTGTCTCGTCAACCGCCGCCGCTCAGTCCTTGGCCCGGTCGAGGTACTCACCAGTGTTCGGGTTGACCCGCACCCGCTCGCCCGTGGCCACGAATTCCGGCACGTTGATGGTGACGCCGTTGGACAGCGTGGCCGGCTTGGTGGACGCCGTCTTGGTGGCGCCCCGCATGACCGGCGACGTTTCGACGACTTCGAAGGTGCTGGTCGAGGGCAGGTCCACCGCCACCGGCCGGCCGTTGTAGAACTCGGCGATGATCTTCATGCCCTCGGTGATCCAGGGCGCGGCATCGCCCAACGCCTCCGCGTCCAGCTCGTACTGCTCGTAATTCTCGAGGTTCATGAAGGTGAACCGCTCGGGTCCGGAGCGATACAGGAACTCGAGCTCGTGGGTCTCCATCTCGGCCACGTGGATCTGGTCCACGGCCCGGAACCGGTGTTCGACGGTCGTGTTGCTCTTGAGCTTGCGGAGCTTGGCGTGCACCATGGCCCGGAGGTTGCCGGGCGTGTGGTGATGGAACTCGATCACGCGGCAGGGCTCGCCATCGTACATGATGGCCATGCCCCGGCGGAGGTTGGTCGCGGAGATTGGCATTGGGTCGGGGAATCTAGCGACGGAGCGTGCGAGATGGGAGTGCGATCGAGATCGCCTACAAGTACTGCTGGAACAGCACCATCGCCACCAGCGTCACGCTTACCTGGACCGCCACCACCGGCCGCCGGGCCCGGTTGTAGGCCTCCGGCAGCAGCTCCTCCAGGACCATGAACACCATGGCCCCGGCGGCGAAGCCCAGCCCGTAGGGCAGGGCGGAGCGGAAGGCCTCCACGAACAGGAACGCGGGCACGGACATGAGCGGCTGGGGGAGCGACGAGAAGATGCTCCACCCCGCGCAGGCCAGGACGCTCACCCCCCGGGGCCGGAGGACGGCGCTGATGGCCAGGCCCTCCGGGATGTTGTGCACCGCGATCGCGAGCGTGATCACGAACGCCAGGGTGGGCCCGCCGCCGAAGGACACGCCCACCGCCACCCCTTCGGCGAACGAGTGGACGGTCATGACCAGCACGATCAGCACCATCCGCCGGGCGTCCGCCCCGCGCACCCGGCCGAATTCGATGTCGTGGTCGCCCAGGAGCCGCTGGGTGACGAGGATGAACACCACCCCCAGCAGCGCGCCCACCAGGGTCTGCCACGCCCCGTAGTGCGTCCCCTCGGCCACCAGCCCGAAACTCGCGCCCAGCATGAGGCCGCCGGCCACCGCGTTGGCCGAGGCGACCACGCGGGGCGAGATGGAGCGCAGGAACAGGAACGGCACCGCGCCCAGCCCGGTGGCCAGCGCGGTGATCAGCCCGTAGAGCAGGACCGTCAGGGCCGCGCCCGTCACGCCAGCACCGACTGGAGAAACACCACCATGCCCATGGCCAGCACGGCCACGAGCGCGATGGAGCGGTGTCCCGCCTGGTGATACGACTCGGGCAGCAGCTCGGCCATGACCAGCTGGATCAGCGCGCCGACCGCGAACCCGGCGGCCCACGGGAGCGTGGCGGGTGCGGCGCCCACGATGGCGAAGGTCGCGATCGCCAGCAGGACCTGGCTCAGGTTGGTCGCGACCGCCAGGCCGGCCGCGCTCGCGACCCCCACCCGGCGGCCGGTCAGGATGGCACAGAGCACGGTGGCTTCGGGGATGTTGTGCACCGCGATGGCCAGCGCCATGAACGTGCCGAAGGGCAGGTCGAGCGCCATGGCCGCGCCGATCGCCACGCCCTCGGAGGCGGAGTGCAGCGAGTTGACGAACAGCACCTGGTAGCCGTAGGCGGGGCTGGTGTCGTCCAGGCGGTTGAGGTCCAGGTCGTCGGTGCCGGACAGCATGTGGGTCAGCGTGACGAACGCGATGCCGAGCAGCGCGCCGGCGGCGACCCCCCCGCCGCCGCGCGGCAGGCCCGCGATCAGCAGGATGTAGGCGGCGCCCAGCATCATGCCCGCCGCGCCCGCGTTGGCCCACCCGATCTGGGAGATCGGCAACGCCCGGCGGAACAGGAACGGCCCGCCGCCCAGCACCGCCGCGCCCGCCGACACCGCGGAGAACAGGAGCACCACGAGGGTGGGGTTCACCCGGCGCTCAGGGCGTCCGGAGCGCCGGCATGGTGAGCAGCGCGCCGTAGAGGTCGATGGCGTACCACAGGTTGCCGATCCGGAGGTTCTCGTCGGACGCGTGCTGGTTGTCGTCGTAGTTGGCGACCGGCACCACCACGACCTGGGCGCCCCCGCCGGTGAAGAGGTAGAGCGGCAGCGACCCGCCCATCCCGGGCAGCAGCACGAGATCCTGCCCCGACACCCGGCCCGCTGCCGCCACCACGTCACGGACCACCGGCGCGTCCATCGGGGCCCGCGCGGCGGGATAGCCGCCCAGGCGCACGACCCGGGCGAGGCGCGGATACCGGACCCGGGTCGAGTCGTCCGGCTCGTCGCGCACGATGTGGAACCCCTGGGTCCGGATGTGGGCCTCGACCAGGTCGAGCATGCGGTCCGGGTCGTTCCCCTTCACCAGCCGCAGGCCCAGGTTCACGGTCGCGGTCGCGGGGATCACGTTCCGCGCCCGCGGCCCCACGTCGCCGCTCGACAGGCCCTGCACGGTGAGCCCGGGCAGCAGCAGGCGCTCGGCCAGGGTCGTGGGCTCGGCCTCGGTCCGGGCGAGACCCAGTTCGCGCCGGAGCTCGGCATCGTAGGCGGGGAGCCGGGCCAGCGCCGCGCGCTCGGCCCGGCCCAGCGGCTCCACCGTGTCGTAGAACCCGGGGACCAGGACCCGCCCCGCGTCGTCCTCCATGCTGGCCAGGAGCCGGGCCAGCAGCTCGCCGGGCACCGGCGCCCAGTTCCCGTAGTGGCCGCTGTGGAGCGACCGGTTGGCACCGTACACGGTGATCTCGAGGGCCGTGACACCCCGGGCGCCGAACGCGATCAGCGGCCGGCCGCTCTGATGGACCGGGCCGTCGAGGAACAGCCAGACGTCCACGTCGGCCACCCGGTCGCGGTAGGTCTCGAGGTACCGGCCCAGGGCGGGCGACCCGGCCTCTTCTTCGCCCTCGAAGAAGAAGACCAGGTTCGAGGTGGGGGTGAGGCCCTCGTCGCGGAACGCGTCCAGCACGGCGAGCAGCGCCGCGATGGGCGCCTTGTCGTCCCCGGACGACCGGCCGTAGAGCCGCCACTCCGGATCCACCGGCTCGCCGTCCCGGGGCAGGGCCCGGGGCGCGCCGCCGGCCTCGAGGGCGCGGGTGGTGAGGGTCGGGGTCCAGGGGCCGTAGGTCCAGCCGGTCGAGTCGGCCGGCTGCCCGTCATAGTGGGCGTACAGCGCGATCGTGCGGGTGGCGCCGGGCACCTCGAGCCGTCCGAGTACCACGGGCGGAGCGCCGGGGAGCGTGAGCTGCTCGGCCCGGACGCCACGCCGGGCGAGGGCCCGCTCCAGATACTCGGCGTTCCGGCGGATGCCGGCGGAATCCGACGCCACGTTGGGCAGGGCCAGCAGCTCGGCGAACTCGCGCACGATCCGCGGGGCCTGGCGTTCCCGGTGCGCCCGCGCCGCCGCGAGCCCGTCCTGTTGGGCGGCAGCCCGGCCGGCGGGGACGGCCGTCACGACCAGAGCGGCGAGGAACAGTCCGCGGACGACAAGGGGCATGGAATGCGCCGGTGATGAGGTGAAACGAATCTACCCACTCGGCCAATCCTGTCTGCCTGTCTGCCCGTCTGCCCGTCTCCAGAGACTGAGACTCGGGTGCAACCAGTGGTGCGAGGCGGGGCCGGGTGGTTAGCGTGCGGAGCACTCTCGAGCGCGAGGCCCGTACGATGCTGCCCAATCCGCTCCACCCGGCGGTGGTGCATTTCCCGATCGTCCTGATGTTCCTGCTCCCGATTATCACCGGGGCCGCGCTCTGGCGGCTCCACGACGGGGCGCGCCGCCGTTCCTGGGGTCTGGTCGTCCTGACGGCCGCGGCCGTGACCGGCTCCGGGTGGTTCGCCACGCGGACCGGAAATACCCAAGAGGAATTCGTGGAGGACGTGGTGGCCGAGCAGCCCATTCACGACCACGAGGAGGCGGGCGACACGTTCGTCCTGGTGTCCTGGATCGTGCTGGGGATCGCGGTGGTCGGGGCCTTCCCCGGCCTCGCCGGGCGTGCGGGCCGAGCGCTCACCCTGGCCGGCGCCCTGGCGCTGGTGTACTTCGGCTGGCGGACCGGGGACCTGGGCGGCAAGCTGGCCTATCAGCATGGGGCGGCCGCGGCCTACGTCACGGACTCCGCCACCGTGACCGCGCGGCCGGCCGGCGAACGCCGCGAGAACCACGATGATGACGCGCACTGACCGAGGGGCCTGGCATGCATTCTGCTTGCGAACTAGGTTCCGGCCTCGCCTCTAACACACGTACCGTGAACGAGATGGAGCACGCATGACCCCGAACGATCTGGCCGTCACGGCCAAGGCCCTCGTCGCCCCGGGGAAGGGGATTCTCGCGGCCGACGAGAGCTTCGGCACCATCGAGAAGCGCTTCAAATCCATCAACCTGCCGTCCACGGAAGAGAACCGGCGCGCCTATCGCGAGATGCTCTTCACCACCAAAAGCGTGGGCGAGTTCATCAGCGGCGTCATCCTGTTCGACGAGACGCTCCGGCAGAAGGCCACGGGCGGCCTCGCCTTCAGCAAGGTGCTGGACAAGGCGGGCGTGATTCCGGGCATCAAGGTGGACACCGGCGCCAAGGACCTGCCGGCCTATCCCGGGGAGAAGATCACCGAGGGCCTGGACGGCCTGCGCGAGCGCCTGACCGAGTACGCCCGGCTGGGTGCCCGGTTCGCCAAGTGGCGGGCGGTAATCACCATCGGGGACGGGATTCCCACACGGTACTCCATTGACGCCAACGCCCACGCGCTGGCGCGCTACGCGGCGCTCTGTCAGGAAGCGGGGATCGTGCCGATCGTGGAGCCCGAGGTGCTGATGGACGGCGGCCACGCGGGCGAGCGCTGTGAAGAGGTGACCGAGACCACGCTCGCCAGCGTGTTCTTCCATCTGCACGCGCAGCGGATCGAGTTGGAAGGCATGTTGCTCAAGCCCAACATGGTGATCCCGGGCAAGAAGGCGACCGTGCAGTGGAGCCCGCAGCAGATCGCCGAGGCCACGGTGCGGTGCTTCCGGCGAACGGTGCCGGCCGCCGTGCCGGGCATCGTGTTCCTGTCGGGCGGGCAGACCCCGCAGGAAGCGACGGCCAACCTCAATGCCATGAACGCGATGGGCCAGCATCCCTGGCAGCTCAGCTATTCGTACGGGCGGGCGCTGCAGGACGAGGGGCTCAAGGCGTGGGGCGGCGTCACGGCCAACGTGGCCACCGGGCAGGAAGCCTTCGCGCGGCGGGGCAAGATGGTGAGTGCCGCCCGCTACGGGAAGTACACGGCCAAGATGGAGATGAGTGTAAGCGCAGCGTAGTGCTCGATCCATCCTTCCTTCCGCTCCAGGCCCTTCTCGCCGGCCGCTACTCGATAGAGCGCGAGCTGGGCCGCGGCGGCATGGGCATCGTGCTGCTGGCGCGGGACGTGGCGCTCGACCGGCTGGTCGCCATCAAGCTCCTGCCGCCCCACCTGGCGCATGACCCGGGGGTGCGCGAGCGGTTCCTGCGCGAAGCCCGCACCGCGGCCGGACTCTCCCACCCACACATCGTCCCCATCCACGCGGTCGAAGAGCAGGGCGACTGGGTGTTCTTCGTCATGGGCTACGTGGACGGCGAGACCGTGCGGGAGCGGGTGGAGCGCGGCGGCCCCATGTCGCCCCGGGCGGTGCTCAAGCTGATGCAGGAGGCCGCCTGGGCGCTGGGCTACGCGCATGAGCGGGGCCTGGTGCATCGCGACGTCAAACCCGACAACATCATGATCGAGCGGGCCACCGACCGCGCCATCGTCATGGACTTCGGCATCGCGGTGGCCGGCGGCCAGGGCACGTCGGGCGAGGTGATCGGCACCGCGCGCTACATGAGCCCCGAGCAGGCCTGCGGCGAAGAGGTGGACGGCCGGTCCGACCTCTACGCCCTGGGCGCCACGGTGTTCTACGCGCTGTCGGGCCGCGCGCCCTTCGAGGCCCCGACCGTGCCGGCCCTGCTGGCCAAGCACGTGTCCGAGCCCGCGCCCGCGCTCGCCCTCGTCCGGCCGGAGGCCGCCGGCCGCCTCGGCGCCATCGTGGACCGGTGTCTCGAGAAGGATCTCGCCCGGCGGTTCCAGAGCGGGGAAGAGCTGGGGGCGGCGGTGGACCAGGCCCGGGGACGCGAGATGCGCGCGCCGCCCCTGATCCGCGGCTTCATCCGGAACGCCCAGGTGAGCACCATGGTGTTCCTGGCCACGGCCGTCGCGGGGCAGGGGTTCACGGTGAGCCAGGGCACCGTCTCGGTCAGTGGCTCGGGGTCCGGGATCATCGGGACGATCCTGCTCTTCCAGCTGGTGATCGTGGCCCGACGGCTGCTGCGGGACGGGTATGCCTTCGGCGACATCCGCACGGCCCTGCTCGCCGAGGCGCAGGTCCAGGCCGAGGAGGCGGAAGCGGTCAGGCAGGGGCGGTTCATCCGCCGGCTCAACGGCCTGTGGCACCGCCTCTGGGCCGGCCGGTTCGGGCGGTGGTTCTTCCGGGTGGCGGGAGTGGGGATCCGTCCCCCGGACCGGCCCGCGGTCCCGTCGACCGATCACACGGAGCTGGTGCTGGGCCGGTCGGTGGCGGAGGCGTACGACGCGCTCCCCCGGGAGCAGCGGGACGCGGCGCCCGGACTGCCGGCGGTGGTGGAGCGGCTCGAGGCGCG
>Ga0214473_10010255_pt1 | contig 11032 bp, 9 predicted proteins | sample RVTome_7_FD_203509 | JGI IMG/M metagenome (GOLD analysis project Ga0214473, IMG submission 203509) | Soil microbial communities from uranium-contaminated site in the Upper Colorado River Basin, Wyoming, United States - RVT98D197 | ecosystem: Environmental > Terrestrial > Soil > Contaminated >...
TATTTGCACTCGGCGTTGGGATATCGGACACCGAACCAAGCCGAGAAAGCATACAACATGAGCCGCAGGACTATCTTAGAAACCGCTTGCTAAACGGGGAGCATTACAGGATGCAATACTTGCTTTTGATCTTTATGGATTTTCATTCTATTCTGCATCACATCGTCGAGAAAAGATTTATCAAAGAAGAACATAGTATATTGCAAGTGCTTTGGCTGGCTAATGATTCCTAATGACATTAGTTCCACAACATAGTCATCACCGACATGCCCAAAGCCGTACGCCCCCCCTTCCCCAAAAATATCTCCGTCTTTGCTCGTCGCTTTGAATATTGGTTTCCAAAGCAAAAGAGAGTCTTTTCTCCCGAACAGAGTAAGTTGTAAACAGTCTCCCGTTTTATTTTCTTTTGAATAAGGCATTTCTTCTGTTGCGACAAAATAAAACAACAGTGAGTCTTTATAAAATCCCATAGCGGAAAACATGCCAACATCGCAATAAGTCTGCTTTTTCATCTCGTCTACAACGTAAAACTGGAACTTGGGAGATTCAGTTTTGCCAAGAAATTTTCTTAAATTCTCTTGGAGGCCCTCAATTTCGAATGCATCTAATCGATGAATTTTTTGCACTTCTTCAATTGATGTCTTCCATGCAAAATTGTAAGGTTTGCCGAGGGTAGAGGCACTAGTGATAATGACTAATGCTATGCACAGTCTGATTTTCATTTAAGAGACCTCCATTAATGTCAGTCTGAAAAAAAGATTGTTATTTATTTTAATATAACCTTTTGGGGGTAGCAGTCAATCTGCTGAAAAAGTGCTTGGTCGAAAGAGAGATGTCCAAATACTCTTGACTCTTCAACTTATTTCCGACTACCTTTGTCCAAAAGCTCACCATTGGAAAGGAAAAATTACAATGTTTAGACTTGGTGCGAAAGTATTGATTGCCTTGACGGTTTTCTTTTTGTCTAATTCCGTTGCGCAGGACTTCGATAAAGTCCAGATAAATGCCGTCAAGGCGGCTGAAAATATCTATATGCTCGAAGGACAAGGCGGCAATATCGGGCTGTTCTTTGGGCATCAGGGAAGATTCATAATTGATGACCAGTTTGCCCCTTTGCACGAAAAGATTCTAGCGAAAGTAGAAGAACTGACCGGCGCCATACCCGAAAATGCCAATACCTATGTTATAAACACACACTTCCACGGCGACCACACTGGCGGCAATGAGCTTATGGGTCAAACCGGCGCTGTCATTGTCGCCCATGAAAACGTGCGGAAACGACTCTCTGTCGAGCGCATCATACCATTTTTCAACAGCCGCAATCCGGCTATGCCCGAAAGCGGCCTGCCGGTGATAACATTTACTAATGACCTGACCTTTCATTTGAATGGCGACAGTGTCAAGGTAATCCATGTTGCCCCGGCCCACACTGACGGCGATGGCATTATCCATTTTACTAAAGCCAATGTAATCCACACCGGCGATATTGTATTCACTAACAGCTATCCGTTTATCGATATTGATAATGGCGGCTCGGTTGTCGGAGTCATTGCGGCAACGGAAAAGATTCTGGCCATGTCCGACGGTAACACTAAAATTATTCCCGGACATGGCGGCCTGTGTGACAAACCGATTATTGAGAAGTACCTCAAAATGCTGACCGCCATTTATGGGCGGGTCTCAAAAATGCATGCTGAAGGAAAGACTCTCGAGCAGATTCAGGCGGCTAAACCAACAGCGGAATTCGATAATGACTACAAGGGATTCATATCCGCCGACAGTTTTGTGGAGATAATCTACAAAGACCTGTCTGCAAAAAAATAGACCGAAAGTTTGGGAATGGGGACTGCTGGGAGATACTCAACTCAATTATTTATTATGGGGCTCCAGCATTTCTTCAAAGCTCAACTTCTGATTGTTCCGGCGCATGCGCATTTTGTTGAGCAGGATTTTGGAGAGGTCCGTCAGCGTAAGTTTTTGAGCTTCGCCTATCACTTGATCTTTGAATTTCGTCCAACGCTCGTGAAAAGCGCAAGGCGTCTCCGAAGAACACTTGCCCAGTCCCATGACGCAGTCTTCTTCCAAGGGCGTCAGCGAATCCAGCGAAGCTATTACTCGATATAGAGTGACTTTCTCGGGATCAACAGCCAACTCAAATCCGCCCGTGGGACCTTTGGAAGAACTAATGTATCTCTTTTTCACCAACTGCGTCATCACTTTTCCCAAATACTGCTCGGGAATATCCAGAATTTCAGATAGCTCACGCGTTTTGATAGTTGTTCCTGCATCCAGCCCCGCCACAAATGCCAGCGCGTCAATTGCGTAGGAAGTAGCTTGCGGATATATCAAGTTTTGTCCCTTTCATAACTTAATGGCCTTAATATAAAATGCGCCAAACGAAAACTAAGCGCTAAGTTTACCGACTTCAGTATCCTTAAATTACTAATTTTTGAATGTTTGTCAACGAAAAATCCGTAGTTACTAAAATGGAGCCGGCCCCAAGCATTGCTTTGCCGATGCAATACAGTAATATATTGAGACGTAACGACTTATAGACAATAGTGTTTTGAAGGCGCTGTCATTTTCGAGAAATCATAAAAAAACTTTCCAATTACGCTTGACAATAATACGTAATAAGTCGATATTTCGGATACAAGGGTCGGCTACTCCCAAAGAGGGAGGGGCGCCATGTATGAGCACAAAAGTTTCACCGGCAAGGAATCAAATTCATTAGGGCTTGGTGAGCTTGCACCAAAATTCGAGTCCGATTCAAATTACGGCATAATCAAACTGGATGACTACAAAGGGAAATGGGTCATCCTCCTGTCTCATCCTACTGACTTCTCGCCCACTTGGGCCAATGAAATCGAAAAATTTGCTCACTCGTATTGTGAACTAAGAAACCTGAACTGCGACCTGATCGGGATTGCACCAGAAAACAATCATTCCCTTTTGATGTGGCCAAAAGCAGTTCAGGAGCAATTTGGCGAGAAGATCTGGTTCCCGGTGATTTTTGATTCTCATCACGAGATTGCCAGGTCTTGGGGAATGATTAACCAGGAGGACGAAGCCGCAGGTGTAAGCCGTTCGATTTACATAATCGACGACCGACAGATTCTTCGTTCCATCGTGTATTACGACCCGGCCAATCCGGATACCATGAATGAAGTAATCCGTCTGGTCAAGCTTCTTCAAAAGTCCAATGCCTGCGGCATCGTTACTCCTGACAGCTGGCGGCCCGGCGATGAATGGATATTGACGGAACCGGCGGGAGAAGTCAAGCCCGAAGGAGAACGCCGTGAAATTACGTGGTATTTCTGAATTGAAACTCATTTGACACAATATGCGAATCTCGCAGGATTCCTGCGACACTATTAAAGATCTAGCGTGAACTGATAAACATAGGAATGTACAAATGAAACACAATAAACTACTAAAGAGCGTATTGATGATGGCAATGTGGGCGGCCGTGATTTGCACTGCGGCATTCTCGTTCGTGCTGGCCGCGGAGCCGGGTACAATCGGACCACGAATAATTGACGATGTAGTAGAACCGTATGATGACGTTGACGCGGGCCCGATTCTAACAAAATTCATCGATCCTCTGCCTATTCCGGGCGTCATGCCCCAAGCGGCGCCCAACCATTACGAGATTGGCGCCTATCAAATTCAACAGCAGCTGCACAGCCAATTGCCACTAACCACTGTCTGGGGTTATGGCACTTCGCCCGCCACTGCCGGCTATCCCGCCGCGACAATTGAAGCTGTCCGCGGTGTGCCCATTACTGTTCATTGGACCAACAATCTGGTGGATTCATACGGGAATCCCCTTTCTCATCCTCTCCCCGTGGACCAGACACTTCACTGGGCTGACCCGCTGGGGACCGGTCTTTCGATGGAAGAGTATTATGGTCCCGTGCCGCTCGTGACCCATTTGCATGGTGGAGAGGTCGAACCGCAAAGCGACGGGAATCCGGATGGCTGGTTTACGCCCGGTTTCGCCATCAAAGGCACGGGCTGGCAAAGAGAAATTTACAGCTATCCCAACAATCAGCTGCCGACAACCTTATGGTATCATGACCATGCTCTCGGCGTTACGCGGTTAAATGTGTACATGGGCTTGGCCGGATTTTATTTACTGCGCGACCCGGGCAACGAACCCGCGAACCTCCCGAGCGGCCAGTACGAGATTCCGCTGGTCATTCAGGACCGCATGTTTAACGAAGATGGCTCACTGTTGTATCCGGAAATGTCCGTTAATCCCGCTCACCCGTACTGGGGCCCCGAGTTCTTTGGCAATGTTATTCTCGTTAACGGCAAGGTGTGGCCTTATCTGAACGTGGAGCCGAAGAAGTATCGGTTTCGCATTCTCAACGGCTCGAATGCCCGCGTGTATGTGATGCGTTTAATTAACCCAATTACAAAAGTACTCGGTCCGGCATTTTGGCAGATCGGGACCGATGGTGGATACTTACCCATGCCTGTTATGCTAAACGATCCGACGAGTATTAAATCACCCCGTTTGGTTCTAGCCCCCGGGGAACGCGCCGATGTAATTATCGATTTTTCCGCTATACCAGTCGGGACCAATTTATTACTCGATAACAGCGGCAAAACCCCGTTTCCCAAAGGAACTCCAGCTGATCCTCGCACCACCGGCCAGATAATGCTGTTCCGGGTCGTGCCAAGCGACGGCATGCCTGACCTATCTGTCATCGCCGCCGGTTCGACACTTCCCAATCTCGGTACGCCGGTGGTTACCCGCCAATTAACATTGATCGAGTTGATGGGACCCGGCGGTCCTCTGGCCATGTTTCTGGATGGCCACATGTGGGACGGAATGCCGACCGAAACACCAATGGTCGGAACGACTGAGTTGTGGGAAGTTGTGAACATCACAGCCGACGCTCACCCAATTCACTTGCATCTTGTCCAGTTTCAACCATTAAATCGTCAATTGATTAGCCCCGCTTATGCAACTGACTGGATGATGGCCAACCCCGAAGTGCCAAGTGATGACATTGAAACGTTGCCATTGGCGCCTTATTTGCAGGGATGGCCATCGCTTCCTGATGCAAATGAGCGCGGCTGGAAAGATACTTTTCGGATGAATCCTCGCGAAGTGTCACGAATTCTGGTTCGTTTCGCGCCACAGGACGGTTCGCCGTCATATGACTTCGACCCAACGGCAGAGCCCGGATATGTCTGGCACTGCCATATTCTCGAACACGAAGACAACGAAATGATGCGGCCGTTGCAACTAACAGCGCCGACTGACCCGATGGCCACATTAGAGGGTGAGCCGAAGTCATTCGAAGTAGCCAACGCTTTTCCGAACCCGTTTAACCCGGTTACCAATATCAGTTTTTCTCTGCCGGAAGCGGGTGTCTGGAAGATTCAAATATTTAACGTCTTGGGACAACGTGTGAAAGAAATTGAAGGCCTTTCGCCAGCCGGAGATGTTTCGGCGGCGTGGAACGCTGTTGGAGAAGCTTCGGGCGTTTACTTTTACACTGTGGAAGCCAACGGAATGATTGAAAAAAGAAAGATGATGCTGTTGAAATAAATGAAAAACCAGCTTAGCTGGATTGAAATACAAATCCCCCGCAGGATTTCCGCGGGGGGACAAAAAAGTTAAGGATTAATTCTAGAAACAAGGAGGATTTAAAGGACACTGGCAAAATGGCAACCGTTTGAAGAGCGGCTGTCGCTTCGCCGCGAAATGATGGATCGGCTCTTCGACAATTTTTTTGCGACCGAGCCGAGATTGGTAACCAACGGCCACTGGCTGCCGGAAGTTGATCTAGCCGAAAATGATGAAGAAATCATTGCGCGGATGGACATTCCCGGCATTGACCAGAAGGATATCAAGGTCACCATGTCAGGCGATTACCTGACAGTTTCCGGAGAGCGCAAAGAGGAAAAAGAAGAGAAGAAAAAACACTTCTTTTCTCTTGAGCGCAGACTGGGAGCGTTTGAGCGGACCATTCCGATTCCTGCGCCGGTTGATGCCGACAAAATCAAAGCGGAGTACAGCAAGGGTGTGCTGGAGATTCATCTCCCGCGCAACCCGGAAGCCAAGCCGCATCGGATTCCGGTTATAACCAGATAGTCATGGAACTATTGGTCAGGCCCTTTTAGGGCTGACGGTAGAGTATCTGGTTACTGCGAACGGGTCGGGCTACGTGCCTGTTGATGGATGTGATATCTGTCCAGCTGGGTGGATAAATCGGTGAGGATATAATGCCCAAAGCGAAGCCCGACCTTTCTTTTTGAAGGAACTGTAAAACCCAAATAGGAGATTCTGATAACAAGTTTGACTGCTCTTAACCCACCTTGAAAGCCACCGGCATTCACAAAGCCAGCATCCCCCATAGCGGCCCGTCAGAACGGCCGCTACTTCTTTTTATCGAACTCAATTGACAGTTATAAACCAACCACTTGTGTCTTTTCATTTTAAGAGCTAAATTGGATAACGGCTTACGAAAAAAGCGTCGGCAATGGCGTTTCGGGGAGAAGCACGCTTAAAACGCATTCAGAGAAGAACTTAAGATGTTATCGTAATTTAACCAAATTTGGCCGCCAACTTTGGCACGGGTAGCTTGTATTTATGTCAAATGAACCAGACGTTCAACTTATAGAACAATGCCTGAATGGAAACAATCGGGCGTTCGGGGAACTGGTTGAACGATACCAGAAACCGCTGTTTAACGCGGCTCTGAAAATCGTAAACGATAGGGATATGGCCAAAGACGTGACCCAGATTGCTTTCATAAGAGCTTACGAAAAACTCGATACTTACAATCAAAAGTTCAAGTTTTTCAGCTGGATTTACCGGATGGTGGTCAACGAAGCCATCAACGTCTTGCGGCAACAGAAAAACAGGGTAGATCTCGATGAGTGCCAGATGCTGTCCAATGAAAACCCCGAATCAATGCTGCACCACCGGCAAGTCGAGGAAAAAATTGAAACGGCAGTGGCCAAACTTCCCCTGGACTACCGTATGGTAACAATATTCTATTATTTTGCCAATTTGCCGTATGACGAAATCAGTTTTGTTTTGGGCATATCCGAGAAAAAAGTCAAATCACGTTTGTATTCGGCCCGGCAGATTCTCTCCCGCACCCTGTCAGAAAAGGAGTTGGCTTACAATGATTAGCGATAAAGTAGTTGAACTGATACATCGCGACCTCGACGGTACTCTTTCACAAAAGGAAAGGGCGCAATTGGAGAAGCATCTGGAATCAGACAACGAATCCAGGGAAATGCTGGCCAAACTGCGGCTTCTTCATAAAAAGCTCCATGAAATAAGCGAAACTGAACCACCGGCGGACTTAAAAGAGAGTGTAATGAAATCTCTGCCGGTAGTTCGTTATTCAGCTCGAAAGCAGGAATTATCTGTAGCTTCAAAGATTATCGAGCTCTTTCAGGTGCCAAGGTTTCAAATGGCGGGGATGTTTTCGCTGGGAGCGGCCGCGGCATTGCTTTTTTTAGTTATTACTCAAAACCTGTCAATTTCCCAGCAGGCAACTGCTGAAAAAGCGATGGGTACGATATTATCGCCGGAAAAAATCGGAAACGTAGAACAAGTCGATTCAAAGCATTTCACAATCGACGATTATAAAGTTGATATAAACACATCCCGCTCGGAAAATATTGTATTTGTACGAATTGATCTTAAGTCAGAATCAAATCAACCGGTCCAGCTGGTGGTGTCCTCCGAGGCCGCCGATTTGAAATTTCATGCGCTTGATTACAATGCCCCGAATTTGATCCACGCCAGTTTCGGCAATGACTTCTTTTCCGCGGCCACTGCCGGTCCGGGAAACTGGGTGCTGGCATTTGACGATCCGGACAAGGCAACCGAAACACTCACAATAGAGCTTAAAACGGAATTAAATTCCATAACGGAACTTGTTGATATTCAAAAAGCTAAGGTCGAAAATAATTGAAACGAAACACTGCCAACTTCTATAGAGATGCAGTGTATTTAATGTAACAGTGAATTCAGTGATTTAGAAATAGAAAACAACAATAAACAATAGGATTCAAGGGAGGACTTTATGTCAGGTTCAACGAACCAACCAAAAAAGATAGGGACCTCGGGCTGGGTCATAATTGGGCTTTTGGTCGTCGCAGTGGCGATAGTATCGTCCAATTATTTTGGTTATCCGCCGTCAGGTGACGATGCCACCGGCGCAATCGGCGCGGCTAAGAAATATCAGCAAGAACAAATCAGCGAAGGCGATGTCAATTTGGACAATCCCGAACTTCAGGCCCTGCTACAGGATGATGAAGTTCTGGCAGTTCTGGAGAATGCAGAATTTCAAAGAGCCGCTAATAACGAGCATTTTAGGGCAATGCTGACTGACGTGAAAATGCGTCAAATACTTGCATCCCCGGAAGTTTCGAGAATTTTAATCAACGATGTTTTCCGCGCTCAACTCGAAGTGCCGGAAGTCAGCCGTTTGTGGACAAGCGAAGCGGCCCGCGCTTTTGCCAGTCCGCAGGTCGTTGACATTATGACCGACGAACAGGCCAGAGCGCAATTGAGCAATGTCGAAGTTTCGCGTTTGATCAACTCCGATGTATTTCGCGCGCTGGCGGAACAACCGGAACTGGCCAGAGCGTTTTTTGCTACGGATCTTTCGCGCGCCGTTGCTGAGAGCAACCTATTATCCAGAATGTACACTCCGGAAGCTATGAAAGCTTGGACTAATCCCACTATAATTGCAGGTCTCGGCGACGAAGCATTCCGTAACGCCGTTGTCGCAGTAGATGATGCGGCTACCAGTGCCAGTCCGCTGTATCGCCAGGCCATGGCTACTGCCGATGTAGCCCGCATTCTGACATCCGACGCGTTACGCCAAGTTTTGGCAGTACCGGAACTGGCCCGAGCCCTTAACAATGACGCATTTCGGGCGGCTTTCGCGGCCCCGGAAGTTGCCAGAATTCTCAGCACGGCGGCGGCCCGCCAAGTGATAGCGGCGCCGGCTTTATCCCGACTGTTTGCCAATGATAAATTTCGCGCCATGCTGGCTAATCCGAGCGCTTTGAGCCGGCTTTATACGCCGGAATTCTCCCGCGCGGCGGCCTCGCCGGAAGTAGTCGCGGCATTTGCCGACCCGGCTTTCGCCCGGGCCCTGCAGTCCCCGATTCTGGTGGACGCATTGGCTAATGACAATTTCCGCGCGGTTGCGGCTAATGTCGATCTAGCCCGTCTGCTTACCAGCGCCAATCTTCGCGCCGTTATCGGCGGTTCGGCATTGGCTCGCGCATCCAATGTTCAGGAATTCCACCGGGCGCTGAACACCGATAAATTCCGCGCTATGATGGAAACCAACGCTCTTGAGAGAAGAATGAGATAATAAAGGTTTTATTGCTTTGTTTCGCCTGTCAGCGAACAAGAGCGGGGAAGTTGGCTTAAGCGGCCGCTTCCTCGCTTTTTTTATTTTCATAATCTCAAGTTTACAGCCGGGCAATTTTGTACTATACTTTTTCATTAATATCTCCTCTCCCCGAGAATTTGAATGAGTTGTAACGAAAATAAAAAATTACTGATACTTCGATTTCAGCTCCTGTTCCTTATCTTGGCCGGACTATGGGGTTCTTCGGTACAGGCGCAGCTATACAAATATGAGACTAACCGGCTCCGCTTGATATACTACGGGAAAGCTTTCGCCTATCTGGTGCCGCATGTGGTCTCTTGTTACGAAAATGCCCTGACCTACCATCAGGAGTTTTTTGACTACACTCCATCGGACAAAGTCACTTTGTTCATGCACGATTTTTCCGATTTCAACAACGCCGGCGCCAGCACCGCTCCGTGGAATAAAATTTCTCTGGCCATCGCACCGGCCAGTTACGTGTTTGAAACTACTCCGGCCAATGAACGAATTAATGCCACGCTCAATCACGAAATCGTCCATTTGGCGGCCGGAGACAAAGCGTCCGGGAGCGACAAATTTTTTCGTTCAATTTTTTTCGGAAAGGTTTATGAAACTAATGAAAACCCTCTGACAATACTTTATAGTTATCTCACGTCTCCGAGGCGGTCGGCATCGCGCTGGTACCACGAAGGCATTGCGGTGTTTATGGAGACGTGGATGGCCGGTGGACTGGGACGATCCCAAGGACCGTGGGACGAGATGGTTTTTCGCACTAAAGTCCGCGACTCCAGTCGCATCTATGATCTGGTCGGGCTCGAGACCGAAGCGTCCAAAGTGGATTTTCAAGTCGGGGTCAATGCATACCTCTATGGCACCCGTTTTATGGGCTATCTGACCAATGAATACGGCCCGGAAAAGCTGATTGAGTGGGTTAATCGTAATGTCGGCTCCAAGGCGTATTACATTTCGCAATTCAAAAAAGTGTACGGTCTTTCAATGGCAGACGCCTGGCAGAATTGGATTGATTGGGAATTTCATTTTCAAAATGAGAATTTGGAATCAATCAAACAGTATCCAATTACACAAGCGCGGCCTCTGGTTGCAGAAGCGCTTGGCTCGGTTTCGCAGACATTTTTTGATGATGAACTAAACGAAATTATTATGGCGGTGAACTATCCGGGGCAAATTCCATTTATCGGCGCCATTAATGTCGGGACAGCCAAAATGCGAAAGATTTGCGGAGTCAAAGGTCCGGCCTTGTATTTCGTCGCATCGCTGGCTTATGATAAAAAGAACCAGACGCTTTTCTACACCACCGATAACAACGATTGGCGGGATATTGGTTCGGTCAACGTCCGCACCGGAAAAAAGAAAATGCATCAGAAAGACGCCCGAATCGGCGACCTGACTTTCTGTGAAGCGGACTCATCGCTCTGGGGTGTGCGGCATTCGTTTGGTATCTCGACTATCGTAAGAATTCCATTTCCGTATGACAAATGGAATATGATTTATGCCCTTCCTTACGGCAAAGATGTTTACGACATGGATATTTCTTCCGATGGCAAATTACTCTCGACAGGTCTGGCTGAAATAAATGGGCGTCAGACTTTGATTCTTTTCGATGTTGACTCCCTGATGAACGG
>Ga0214473_10010256_pt1 | contig 11032 bp, 5 predicted proteins | sample RVTome_7_FD_203509 | JGI IMG/M metagenome (GOLD analysis project Ga0214473, IMG submission 203509) | Soil microbial communities from uranium-contaminated site in the Upper Colorado River Basin, Wyoming, United States - RVT98D197 | ecosystem: Environmental > Terrestrial > Soil > Contaminated >...
TATCACTACCGGCTTGAGATGCCCCGTATTCAGGAGCTCCGAAACCTGTCCGGGTATGGGTTCAAACGCGAAGAAGCCGTTATCCGCCATCCAGCCGTCATTGTAGAATTTCGAAAGATATCTTGTACCCGAATCGGGAAGAATCACGACGATGACGTCGCTCTGTTTCGCTTTCCTGGCCACCTCGAATGCGCCGAATATTGCGCCTCCCGACGATCCTCCGGCAAACATTCCCTCCTTGCGGGCCAGGTCCCGGGCCGCCACGAAACAATCCTGGTCGGTAACTTGAATGATCTCATCGACTACCGAAAAATCCATGGCTCCCGTCAGCATGTCCTCGCCGATGCCCTCCACTTTATAAACATGTGGCTCTTTGAGTTTGTGGTCCTTGAAATAATCATAAAAGACCGAGCCCACGGGGTCTACGGCAATAACCTTGATATTGGGATTCTTCTCTTTCAGGAATTTCCCTGCTCCGGAAATAGTCCCGCCGGTCCCGATACCGCCGACAAGGTGCGTTATTTTTCCCTCGGTCTGTTCCCAGATTTCGGGCCCCGTCGTGGCATAGTGGGCCGCGATATTATCCGGGTTATGATATTGATTTAAGTAGAATGAGTTGGGAGTTTCAGCGGCTATCCGTTTGGCGGTCTCATAATAACTGCGAGGTGAATCTGCGGGAACGTCCGTAGGCGTGATTACAACTCTGGCCCCGAAGGCCTTTAGCAGATCGACCTTCTCCGATGACATCTTATCCGGCATGGTAAATATGGCCTTATATCCTTTAACCGCCGCCGCCAGCGCCACTCCCATTCCCGTATTGCCCGAGGTGTTTTCGACGATTACGCCGTTACGCTTCAGCTTTCCCTCGCTCTCCGCCTTCTCGATAATATATAAAGCCATGCGGTCCTTGATCGAGCCGCCGGGATTTAAGAACTCCGGCTTGACCAGCACCAATGGCCCATTCCTGGGGGCCAACTTGTTGAGCTTGATCAAAGGGATATTCCCTATAGCATCGAGGATGTTTTCAAAATATTTCATTTTGCCACCTTGGATTTTCTGCCATTACACAGCAGCATTCAACTCTCCAAAAATAGAGTCGGTTTCTCAAAATTCTCATTCAATCCTGTTGCAGCCGCGGCGCCGTGAAATCTAATACTCTCTGGGCCGCCGCCTCGCCCGCCTCAGGGCGGGCGAGGCAAAGAAACCCCCCGGTACTGCGTCGCGTGCGAGCACCTGCGCCATATAGTGCATCATCTCTGCAAGGGCCGGATGTTCGGGGGGTTTCTTTCCGGCCTGATGGCCGGGCGGCCCCAATGACCCGGATTCTGCATGGCGTGCAAGCTCCCGGCAAATCGTTACTGTTTCCCCTCGGTCGCCTCGACCTCCAGATCGAGCTTCTCGGTGCGGCGGATAATTGTTATGGGCCTTTTTGAGCCGATTTCTTTTTCCGTCAGCTGTCTCTGCAAATCGTCGATATCTTTCACGACCTGGTTGTCGAACGCGATTATTATGTCACCCATCATAATGCCGGCGTTGTGGGCCGGGCTGCCATCTTCGGTTGACATGACAAGCACGCCTTTCTCCGCCGGCAGGGTGAAATACCGCACGATTCGCCTGCGTATCTGCACGTTCTGCCCGGCAATCCCCATATAAGCGCGCCTTATCTTGCCATCCTTGATCAATCGTCCGGCAACGAATTTGGCTGTATTGATACCTATCGCAAAACAGATTCCTTGCGCCGGCGAAATAATGGCCGTATTCACACCGATTACATGGCCCCGCCAATCTGAAAGCGGACCTCCGGAGTTTCCGGGATTAAGAGCGGCATCGGTTTGAATCACGTTATCTATCAGACGTCCCGATTGTGAGCGAAGTGATCTGCCGAGCGCGCTGACCACTCCGGCAGTCACGGTACATTGAAATCCGTATGGATTGCCAAGCGCGATAGCAAGCTGCCCGACTCGGACCCTCTGCGAATCGCCAAACGTTACCGCCGGGGAGTCCGGCGCTGAGATTCTGATAACCGCCAGGTCCGTGCCGGGATCGTCACCCACGATTTCCGCCGAATAGCGATTACCATCGGCGGTAGTTGCATGCACGCTGCTGGCGTTATGAACCACGTGGCTATTTGTAAGAATAAAGCCGTCTGGCGTGAATATGAATCCGGAGCCGCTGCCGGGTCGCTCCAACGACGGCCGCTTGCTGCCCTGTCGGGGTCTTATAATTTGCTTCACCTCGACATTGACTATTGACGGGCTTACCCGCTCAGCCGCATTGACAACTGCCCGCGAATAGGCATCGAGAAGCTCAGAGTCGCCGCTCCGGGCAGCCGAGTGCTCTGTTTCGACCGACGTCTCAGGGACGCCGGTGACGGAAATATTCATGAATCCGTCATTCATGTATTGGCCTTTCATTTTCTAATAATAACGACCCTTTCCGATAATCAGGTTCCAGAAGGGACCTTATCCTTTTTGCGTGACATATACGCCTATGAGTATGACGATTCCGGAGAGGATACTTCCCAATGATAGTCTTTCCCCGATAATAAAATATGCCATAATGGCTGTCAAAACCGGCTGAAGATTAGTGAAGACTGCCGCCCGCGACGGTTCCATATGCTTAATTATCCAGTACCAGAGAGTGTATAATATTACTGATGTTATCACGGCGGTATAGACGATGCCGCTCCATCCGATCCAGGTGACATTGGCGTAATTGAATTTCGAGGCCACATAAATTCCAAATGGAATATAAATGACCGTTCCCAGGATCAAGGCCGAGGCGGTAACCGTCATGGCGCCGTGCTCTTGAGCCAGCGGCCGCCCCAGCACCGTAAAGAAGGCCCAGGCCCAAACAGCGATCAGTATCAGAAAATCGCCCAGAAGATCATTGAGAGCCAATGTGAATCCCTTTTCCAGGAAAAATGCCAGCACGCCGATCAATGCGATTGATATACCGAGCGACTTCGCAGTCGTAAAGCGCTCCTCGTTTCGCCAGACGGAGAGAATATATACCCATATCGGCGACGTGGCATAAAGAAGGGCTGGATGTGTCGGCGGCGTGAGGGAAAGGCCGACCAGGAAAAATCCCTGATTTATCGGAATGGCGAGAAGCGAGAGAAGCAAGATTAACTTCCACTCCCCTTTGGAAAACCGAGTATATTGTTGTCTCCAGATCAGGATTATGCCGAAGATCACCGAGGCCAGCACAAAACGGTAAAAACCAAACGTGAGAGGCGCAATCTCGCGCAATGCGCCTTTAGCTATGATAAATGTGCCTGCCGATGCCACCGCCTGGAGCATCAAGGCCCAATAAACACCTGCTTGAATCGAATTTGCCCGCGCCTCATTCATATAGGGTATAATAAACGTTAGCAGGGCAGTTTGGGTTCATGGCGATTACAATTTAATTGTCATTATTACTAAAAAGCTGTAGCAGCTGGCCGCGCGGCTCCATGACCCGATATTGAATCAAGTCCAACTCTTCATTGACTACCTTTGACATCGTCCGTATCTTTTATGCCGCCATGCCTCAAGAATCATTCGGACGCCCTTCCAAAGCCCAGCAGGAAGCTGTAGAATATCTCGACGGGCCTCAAATTATTTTGGCCGGGGCTGGTTCCGGGAAAACAAGGGTTATCGTCGCCAAGACTCAATTCTTGATCGAGCAGAAGAGTTATGCTCCCGATTCGATCCTGGTGATAACCTATTCCACCAAGACGCAGGCCGAGCTCGAGGAGCGATTAGGGTCGGCCATGCCCGGATTATCTATCGGCGATGACTCCTCGCTGCAAATAAAGACGTTCCACGCCCTGGGGATGGACTTGATTTCCGAATTCGGCCATCATCTTCATCTGTCATCCGAAATCACAAAGGTCAGCGACCATCGCCTCTGGCAATATCTCAAACGCGCAATCGGCGAGCTTCTCGAATCAGACCTCCTCGACACCAACCAGCCCGAGAAGGTCTATGGCGACATAAAAGCATTCATCTCACGCGCCAAGGACGAGCTTCTTCTTCCGGACGAAATCATCGCCAGGGCAGAAGCAGAATTATCGCGGATACCGATTGAGGAGAACGATGATGCGATTATCCTGCGCGAGAAATGGGCTAAGGCTCTCGAGGCCGGCCATATATACAAATCGTATGAACGAATAAAATCCGAGGACGTTCAGCATGGCGGCATAGACTACGGCGATATGATATTGCTTTCGCATCGCCTGCTCTCGAACAGCAGGGTGACTGCGGCGACCATCAGAAAACGGATGCGATTCATCCTCGTCGATGAATTTCAGGACGCCAATTTTGCGCAAGTCGAAATTCTTCGCCTGCTGGTCGGGCCATCGTGCGGTGTTACGGTTGTTGGCGACGACGATCAAGCCATTTACCGGTTTCGCGGAGCGAGCTTTGCCTCCTTCAAGCTATTTCAAAAGCTTTTCCCCGGCTGGAGGGCGTTTAAGCTCGAGGAGAACTTTCGCTCGCAGGCTAATATTATCGCGGCCGCCCAATCCCTGATCGAAATAGACCCGGGCGCGCGTTTCGATGCCGGCAAGAAGATGACTCCTGTCAGGCCCGGCGGGTCCAAAGTATACATAAGAAAATGCCCCGACGATTTCTCGGAGGCATCGTCGGTAGCCTGTGAAATTGAGAAACTTCTTAAGGATGGTGAACATAAAAAGCCGAAATCGATCGCCATACTGGTGCGCGCCCGCCGCCATAAAGACATCTTAATCAAAACACTCGAAAGAAAGGGAATTCCATATTTCTACGACAAACGGGTGTCGGAGATCAAAAGCAAAGCGGCCAAGATTCTGTTATTCCTTTACGAATTCACGGGTGATCCCACGCGGGCTGATTTACTGACGCCGATAATCAGTCATTTCCTGCCCGGGATACGCCCGGAGATTGAGCGAGAGCTCAATTATCGTCTCGGCCGGGAGGCCGGTAACTTGCTTGAGACCCTCGCAAAATCAGCAGATGAACTCAAAAGCGCTTCCTTAGCGGGTGTAAGCGGCTTGGTTGAGCTTCTGAATCGGCTGATTGAGCTATCGAGAAAACATGAGCCGCTGCAACTTCTGGAGCGAATTATTTCCGAAGCGGGAATTATGAGAAGCGTCATCGCCGGCGGTCGTATCGATGATTATGAGGCTCTCGAGGAAATTGCGAGCATCCTCAAAATTGCCGAGAAATTTCAGGAGGAATACCCGAATTCGATCCACGCCGATTTTCTGGAATACCTTTCCTGGCATTCATCTTTCGGCGGCGAAAACGAGCATGATATCGATACCGATTCACCGCTGATAATCCAGACTGTTCACGGAGCCAAGGGGCTCGAATATCCCGCGGTTTTTATGATCAGTCTCTCCAACGCCAAATTTCCGCCGCGAAAGCAGTATGCTATAATAGAATTTCCACCAGAGCTCTATAAGGAGGATCTCCCCCCGGGCGATTATCGCATGCAGGAGGAACGACGGCTGTTTTATGTCGGCATGACCAGGGCCAGGCAAACCCTCTATCTATACGGGACCGAGAAAAAGGGAACGAAGATTTCGCAGTTCGTATCGGAGCTTGAAAAATCGCCCGCATTCAAAGATGTTGCTGTCACGGAGAAGTTGGAGCCGGCGGAAACTTTCACCGTGGATAAAATCGGCCCCCTCGAGGCTTTGCATGACCCGACCGCAGCCATAATAATCGCAGGCAATAAATCGGCTGCGGACGTGGCCGCCCAGAGCATGCTTGAGCTCTGGCGTAAGAAAAGCGCCGGGTCGTCTTCGCCCGAGGAATTTGAATTGTTGAAAGACGATTTTCTGCGCGAAATAGATGCCGGATTAATTGAATTAAGAAAGGCCATTGCCGGCGACAAGTTTACCCCGAAAGAGCCGCCCCAACGAATTCAGTTTGATACTCTCTCATACACCGACCTCGAGGCATTTCGAAACTGCCCTCTGCAATTCTATTTTGCAAAGGCGCTCAGGATGCCATCTCCTCCCAACCCCAATGCCGCGCTCGGCTCTGTGATACACAAAGTGCTTCAAGGGGCCGGTCAGGCATTTAAAGACAACCGCGAATTGAAATTGGAGGAACTGCAGGCTTCATTCGAAATGCAATGGGCCGGAGTTTCGTTGCCGGACCCCGACCGCAAGGAGCGTCTTCGGGCGCGCGGCCACGATCTTTTGGAACGTTTTGTGCGAATGCAGTCGCACAGATCGGGAAAACCTGTCGAGCTCGAGAAAAAATTCTCGGAGCCGTTATTCGATAACGGACGAGAATCCGGGCCTAAGATTATAGGAAGAATTGACCGCATCGACTCCACGTCGGACGGTTTCGAGGTGATCGACTACAAAACCGGCAAGCAAAGTTCCGCGGACCTGAAGCACGACCTGCAGCTTCCGTTATACGCCCTGGCCTGCAAGAGTCTGCTGGGCCAATACCCGAGCCGTTTAACATATATGTTCCTGGGCGATGATACGCAGTATGACCGGGAATTCAATCCCGATATTATTAAATCGATGAAAGAGGAAATCGGTGCGGTTATCGAGCAGATCAATTCGTCCGATTTCGTCGCCACGCCCGGCCAGCCATGCCGAACCTGCAACTTTGCCAGAATATGCCCGGCTAAGGCGGAGGGGTGATAGTATGCCAGGCGAGAAATCAAATTCAAATACAGGTGATCCAATAAATCGAAATGCAGCAATTATGGTGAATGAGAGGAGAATGATATGACCCTGCTTCTTTCGCGCGAGGATGTCATGCAAGTGCTCGATATGGGCGATTGCATGGATGTGGTGGAAAAAGCCTTCGGCGAGCTCTCCAGCGGCACGGCGGTTTTGCCCCTCAGAATTAATATTACGCCGCCCGATGGCCTGGCGCTCTACATGCCGGCCTATCTCAAGGAGATGGGCGCCCTGGCCTGCAAGGTAGTGACCGTCTACAAAAACAATCCCAAGCTTCATAACCTGCCAACTACTATCGGCAAGGTGCTACTGCAAGACCCCGGGACCGGCGATGTCATCTGCATTATGGATGGCGGTTACCTGACTGCGGTCCGCACCGGCGCGGCCAGCGGGGTAGCCACCAAATATCTGGCGAGGAAGGCAAACGGCATGGCGGCTGGTATTTTCGGCGCTGGTGTGCAGGCCAGGATGCAACTCTGGGCGGTGGCAGTAGCCCGTAAACTCTCCAGTGCATTAGTGTTTGATATCAGCGACGAGGCCGCGGATAAGTTTGCCGCTGAAATGAGCCGCAAACTCAGCCTTGATGTCATCCGCGCAAAATCGCCCGAAGAGCTTCTTAAATCGGATATTATCTGCGCGGCAACCTCATCGGCCACGCCCATATTCGACGGACGAAAAGTAAGTCAGGGATCGCATATCAACGGGATCGGAAGCCATACGCCCACTGCCCGGGAACTCGATTCCGAAATCATAAAACGATCGAAATTTATAGCCGATTCGCGCGAGGCCTGCCTCAAGGAAGCGGGCGACATTATGATTCCCATTGCAGACGGCGTTATCAAAGCCGATCATATTCACGCCGAGTTGGGGGAAATTGTCACAGGCAAGAAAAGCGGTCGTGTCAATGATAAAGAAATAACTCTATTTAAATCGAATGGGCTTGCCATACAAGACGCCGCCACCGCAAAATTGGTATATGAGAAGGCGCTGAAGGCGGGGATTGGCAAGGAAGCGCAAATTTAGCGGGGGAAATATATCTTTGTAGCCCCTGCAAGGTTTTCAATATTACATTTGATCGTGGAACTTCTCAGTCGATCCTTCCGGGGCGATTCCAATAAAACCGGATAACGCCCCTTGGTGTCGCCATCCAGATATGATCCCCGAGCATCTCAATAGTTCTGACATCACTTGATATCATGCCGTCGGCTGTCGTAAAAATGCGCGAGTACCCATCCGACTTGCGAAATTTCCACAGGCCGACATTGGTGGCCGCCCACACATTCATGCTGTCCACCGCAATTTTCCTGATTTGCCAGATGCCAAATTTGCCCTGGTCGGTTATGGTCGATGCCACGCCTGTGACGGTGTTGATTATGATAACGTCATTTTTGGTGCCAAAATAAAGCGAATCTCCCCACCCCGCCATATCGAGAATGTCGTCCGAGAGCATCCCCTCGGGCGTGTTGACGAACTCAAAGTCACCATAGTTATTTATTTCCCTTCTCAGGGCGCCGCGCTCCGTTCCCACATAGAGATATCCATCTATTGCCTTAAGGCAGTTAATCCGCCAGCCTGTCATCCGATTTTTTCCTGAAAGTGGAACGCCGCCTTTATCTTCCTTCACTGCGCCGGAATCATTGGGAAACTTTTCGTCTTTTCTCTGAGGCTCCGCCCTGCCGCTCCTGGCGACTGCTCCCAGCCCGCGGTCGGTGCCTGCATAAATCCAGGCAGTGTCTGCGGCCAGCGATGTTATTTCAACCGATGGCAAGGGGGAAAAATCGGCATAAGTGGTGAATGACCCGGCCTCGGAATCATATCGTACAAGCCCGTAGACTGTGCCCAGCCAGGTATACCTGCCGTCGCCAAGCGCTGACGTAATGCTCGTCGAGCCGATACCGGTTGTATAGCGCGGAAGGAAGTATTGAAATGCCTGCATCGACGTATCGCATGCGGTAATTCCCGGCTCGTCGGCATCATCGAGGCCCGCCCCAATCCAAAATTTATCGTCAACGCGAATCAGGGCTGTAGCGTCCTCGGTATGAATACTATAAGGCAGCAGCTTGAGATCGCCATAGCGGGAATTTATCACTACAGGGCCCAGGCCCCAGGCGCCGACGAACAGGCGGTAAAATCCGTCGTCCACGCCTCTGGTCAACTGATAAGAGCGAAAATAAAGGTCTGTGATGCGTCCATTCTGGTATGTGTAGCCAAACTCTGTAGTCAGGACGCCAAGGGCTCCCGGCGAAAAATCGTTGCGGGCCAGGTCGAAAGGGAATTCGGCGGCTGAATACCATTGGCGAAATGTCGGCTGGTAATATACGGGGCCTTGACGGCTAAGCGCGTATATGCGGTCGAACGCGGGGTCATAGGCTATATTTTCAATATAAGGGGCGGGCAGGCCATCGGTAATAGTCATCGGCTCAAGCCAGCGATTGGCGAAACGGTCGTAACGGATGACTCCGCCGCTGGTGCCGAAATAGACGGTCGCCTGGTCGAGGGCCGCCGACGTTATGAACCTGAAATTAGTGTAATTGACCCAGTCGCCTTCTTGAAAACCCTGGGGATAGGCAGAAATCACAATTGAAATTGCAAGAGACGCCGGCAGGCCCATATAGGGGAGAATATATTATTATCAAATTGCCTTTCAAAGCACGAAAACCGCAATAATCATGCTGGCGCTGTGCAAATGCGGCGCCGGCAGTATATTGCGCTTGCGGCAACTATTCTACCTTTTCGATGGCCTGCCTTCCCCGGTGTCTCGCTAAGAGGTTTGGGGGGCAATCATCGCAATATAGCAACCCGTCGTTTAGACCATGATAATAGTTCACGAAGTATGTTATGTCATTTCCGAAGAACTGACAATTGCCATTAACGTCGCCAGCAGCATAAAACGGATAAGAGGGCACGTCCGGAGTGCAATCGCATGAATCAATCGGTGTGGGCCCGCCATCCCTGAAATAGCTTATGGCATAAGTTATATCTACCTGATTGCCGACGCCGTTGCCGTTAATGTCACCTATCACATAGTCGCAGGGCCCAATTATGATAACCAACAAAAATCCTCCACCCATGACAGGCGGCCACTCGTTCTCGCCCAACGTATCCGAGAATGCAGTCCCTCCCGCGCGCTCATTCGTCCCTGGCACAATCTGAATTGTGTCCTCTGTCAATGCGATATTCTCGCTTACTATGAATTTGACCGTGGCCACCTGGAGATACTCCCCGTCGGTATTAAGATTGGGGTTGGGCTCGCCGTAAGTATCCGAATACCCCTGCACTGATTGAGTAGTATATCCGGGTAAATTCTGATCCGGATTTGGCTCAGTGAAACCACAATCGTCCCAATCGGATAATGGAAACTGCAGAGTACCGCCCAGCCATTGAGATATGAAGCCGTCATCCGCCGCCAGCGCAATATTAAGCGCCGGCACGTGCTCGTCGTTTTTGACCCAGACCGGCATTTCGACCGTGTCGCCGGGCTCCGCCACCATAGGCGTTAAGTCGAGATTGCCGATTATTATCGTGTCAGGCATTTGGAAGTCCTCACCGGACGGTGGGAGTTGAGGATCTGGCAATGGCGTCGGGCAGCCAGGGCCATAGAGCAATGAGTCATTGATTCCCCTCCAGTAGCCAACTAAATATGTCATATCGATGCCATTAAATTGCCCGTTGCCGTTAACATCGGCAGCGCATTCGTTGATAGGCAGCGGTGGGTACTTAAAATAATTAAAGCCATAAATGACATCGGTGATAGCCGTGGCGTCGCCGTCACTGTTCAAATCGCCCAACACGTATCCCTCCTCGATGACCACAAGCCCCCCGACCACATTTGGGGCCCATTCCACCAGGCCGCTCGAATCCGAAAAAGCCGTGACGCCTAAACGTTCGATATCTCCCGGAAGAAGCTGGGTGGTATCCCCGGCTACGGCGGTATCGATAATCGCAACGAATTTCATTGTGGCTACCTGTGAATAATTGCCGTTAGTATTCAGGAACGGATTAGCGGGGCCAGACATATCCGCCCAGCCCAGAATCGACTGCGTGGTATATCCCGGTAACTGCCGATCCGGCTCAGGAATGGTAAACAGGTGGGCGTCCCATTCCGACAACGGGGTGAAAAAGGTATCGGGCAGCCACTGAGTTATGAAGGCATTATCTGCAGCAATTGGCATGTTGATTCCCGCCACCAATTCGTCATTTTTCACCCAGATTGGCACTTCAACCGTGTCCCCGATAAAGGCAGCTATGGGGGTTAAATCCAAATTGCCCACGATAATCGTGTCTGGTATGCCGGCATCGACCCCGGAGGGGGGGAGTACAGGGTCGGGGAGTGGTGGGGGACAACCCGGGCCGGGCACC
>Ga0214473_10010257_pt1 | contig 11031 bp, 9 predicted proteins | sample RVTome_7_FD_203509 | JGI IMG/M metagenome (GOLD analysis project Ga0214473, IMG submission 203509) | Soil microbial communities from uranium-contaminated site in the Upper Colorado River Basin, Wyoming, United States - RVT98D197 | ecosystem: Environmental > Terrestrial > Soil > Contaminated >...
AACGATCCCGAGTACGAGCCGCAGGAGTTCTACTACACACACGCCCTCAGCGACAATGCCGTGCGGTATATTGCCGAGCACTACGAGCAATCGCCGGATAAGCCCTTCTTCATGTACCTGGCCTTCACGTCCGCCCACTGGCCCATGCACGCTTTGGAGCGGGACATCGCCAGGTACGAGGGCAAGTACGACCATGGCTACGGGCACTATCGCCGGCAGCGCTTCGAGCGAATGAAGGCGATGGGCCTGATCCGCAAGGAGTGGGACCTGAGTCCGCAGGCCGGGGATTGGGAGGGCGTCGAGCCCAAGGACTGGGAGGCCCGCTGCATGGAGGTGTACGCCGCCATGATTGACGCCATGGACCAGGGCATCGGGCGGGTCGTGGCCGAGTTGAAGAAGCAGGGGGCATTTGAAAACACGCTCATTCTCTTCCTTCAGGATAACGGCGGCTGCGCCGAGCCGATGGGCCGGGGGCCGGGCATCAACGAGAAATGGCTCGCCGGGGTCAAGGACAATCGGCCCATGGCTCCAGACGAGCTTCAGCCGAAGATCTGGCCGCCGATGAAGGCGCGTGACGGCCGCCCCGTGCGAGGTGGGCCGACCGTGATGCCGGGCCCCGCGGATACCTATATGGGCTACGGCCGAAACTGGGCGAACGTCTCCAACACACCGTTTCGCGAATACAAGCACTGGGTCCACGAGGGCGGCATCTCGACGCCGCTCATCTGTCACTGGCCCGCAGGCATCAAAGCTCGCGGCAGGTTCTGCCACGATCCGGGGCAATTGATCGATATCATGGCCACGTGCGTCGATGTATCGGAAGCCAACTATCCGCCGGACCGCCAAGGGCAGAGAATTCAGCCCATGGAGGGGACCAGCCTTCGTCCAACGTTCAAGGGCAAGTCCCTCGATGAGCGGGCGATCTTCTGGGAGCACGAGGGCAATCGGGCCGTACGCAGGGGTCGGTGGAAACTCGTCTCGAAACACCCAGGCGGCTGGGAGCTGTACGACATCGCTTCCGACCGCACCGAGATGCACGACCTCGCTGCGAAGCACCCGGAGAAGGTCCAGGAGCTTCAAGCTCTCTACGAGAACTGGGCCGCACGCTGCGCCGTGCAGCCTTGGCCGTTGAAGAAACCTCAGCAGAGTTGAGTGGAGTGAACGCACTATGAATTCGAAAGTGAATCGACGGGAATTTCTGAAAGGAATCGGTCTGACGGCTGCCGCTATGGCTGTGCCGGGATGCAACCGCTCCTTGCGAGGGACATCGGCGAATGACGAGAACCGGCTGCCGAACTTCGTGATGGTCTTCATCGACGATATGGGCTATGCCGATGTCGGGTGCTTCGGCGCCCAGGGGTACGAGACGCCGAGCATAGACCGGCTGGCGGCCGAGGGCACGCGATTCACCGACTTCTATGCGGCCGCCTCGTCCTGCACGCCGTCGCGAGCGGCCCTGCTGACGGGCTGCTATCCCCAGCGGGTGGGCCTGCCCAACGTCTTGGGCCCGCGAGCGAAAATCGGCATCAGCGACGAGGAAGTGACGATAGCCCAAATGCTCAAGCCGCTCGGCTACGCGACCGCCTGCTATGGCAAGTGGCACCTTGGGGACGAACCGAAATTCCTGCCCACACACCACGGCTTCGACGAGTATTTCGGCCTGCCTTACTCCAACGACATGTGGCCGCGCCATCCGGAAACCCCGAAGAACTATCCGGAGTTGCCGCTCATCGAAGGCGACAAGATCATCCAGCACAACCCCGACCAGACGCAACTGACGACCTGGTACACGGAGCGGGCGGTGCAGTTCATCGAGAAGAACAAGGACGGGCCGTTCTTTCTCTATCTGCCGCACTCGATGTGTCACGTGCCTCTGTTCGTGTCGGACAAGTTCAAGGGCAAGTCAAAGCGGGGCCTGTTCGGCGACGTCATCATGGAGATCGACTGGTCCGTCGGCCAGATCACGGCCACGTTGAATCGCTTGGGGCTCGACAGGAACACGATGGTGGTGTTCTGTTCGGATAACGGTCCCTGGCTCAGTTACGGCGACCATGCCGGCTCGGCCAAACCGCTGCGCGAGGGCAAGGGCACGACCTTCGACGGCGGGCAACGCGAGCCGACGATCATGCGATGGCGGGGCAGGATTCCCGCTCGCAAAGTCTGCCACGAGCCGGTCTCCACGATGGATATCCTGCCGACGATCGCCCGCCTGACCGGGGTGAAGCTGCCCGACCACACTATTGACGGCAAGGACATTTGGCCGCTGGTTGCCGGTGAATCCGGGGCCAAGAGTCCGCACGAGGCGTTCTTCTATTATCAGGGTTGGGCCCTGGAGGCGGTCCGCAGCGGCAAGTGGAAGCTGCATCTGACGCACGGCTATCGCACGCTGAACGGACGCCCCGGCGGTATCGGCGGCATACCCGCCAAGTACGAGCAGGCCAGGATCGACGTGGCCCTGTTCGATCTCGAAAGCGACATCGGCGAGCAGCATAACGTCGCGGATCAGCACCCGGATATCGTGGAACGCCTCATGCAGATGGCCGACCGTATGCGACAGGACCTGGGCGATTCCTTGCAGAAGACGACCGGCGCCGGCCGCCGCCCGCCGGGAAAGGTCTGAGCGGACGCGCTCGCCTCTTGGGTGGCAGCGGCAGGCGGCAGCTTGCCGATGGTTCGACATCATAGAAGAGGGGACAGATATGAAGGCTCAAATGACACGACGGGGATTTGTCAGGTGGATCGGGATGGGAGCAACGGGGCTGGCGCTCTCGGGATGCACGCGCGAGCTTGGAGTCTCTCAGGCACGCAGGACGGACAAGAGGCCCAACTTCGTGATCATCTTCGCCGACGACCTGGGCTACGGCGACCTCGCCTGTTACGGCCATCCGACGATCCGCACGCCGAACCTGGACCGCATGGCGGCCGAGGGGCAGCGGTGGACGGACTTCTACGTGGGGGCATCCGTCTGCACGCCGAGCCGGGCCGCACTGCTGACCGGCCGGCTGCCCATCCGCAGCGGCATGTGCAGCGATGTCCGCCGCGTTCTGTTCCCGGACTCCTCGGGAGGATTGCCGCAGAGCGAGATCACGCTCGCCGAGGCCCTTAAGCCCCAGGGATACACGAGCGCCTGCATCGGCAAATGGCACCTCGGACACCTGCCGCAGTACCTGCCCACCAACAACGGCTTCGACTACTACTTCGGCATCCCGTACAGCAACGACATGGACCGCGTCGGCGGCGAGGGCCGTGAGGCCTTCAAGAAGCCGAAGGTCGAGTACTGGAACGTTCCCCTGATGCGAAACACCGAGATCATCGAGCGGCCCGCCGACCAGAACACCGTCACGAAACGATACACAGAGGAAGCGGTGCGATTCATCGAGCGCAGCAAGGACCGGCCGTTCTTCCTCTATCTCGCGCACACCATGGTGCACGTCCCGCTGTTTCGTTCGGAGGACTTCCGGGGCAAGAGCCCGCGCGGGCTGTATGGGGACGCTCTTGAGGAGATCGACTGGAGCGTCGGCCAAGTCATCGAGACGCTGAGGCGGGAAAAGCTCGCGGGGAATACCTTCGTGGTCTTCACCTCGGACAACGGCCCGTGGCTGACCTTCAACCTGCTCGGCGGCTCCGCGGGCCTGCTGCGCGAGGGCAAAGGCTGCACGTTCGAAGGCGGCATGCGCGAGCCCTGTATCACGTGGTGGCCCGGCATGATCCGGCCCGGCGTCGTCCGCGAAATGGGCTGCACGATGGACCTGTTCACGACGATGGTCAAGCTGGCCGGAGGGGAGGTGCCGTCGGATCGGATCATCGACGGCCTGGACCTCTCGCCCGTCCTGTTCGCCAGGGGCCCAAGCCCGCGAAATACCGTGTTCTTCTATCGCGGCGTCCGGCTCTACGCGGTCCGCAAGGGCTCATTCAAGGCTCACTTCATCACGCAATCCGGCTATGGGAACGACAAACCTGAAAAGCATGATCCGCCGCTGCTCTACAACCTCGACCACGACCCATCGGAGCAGTACGACGTGGCCAAATACCACCCCAACATAATCGCCGACATCCAAAAGGAGGTCGCCGAGCACCAGCGAACCCTAGTCCCCGGCGAAGACCAGCTTGCCAAACAGATCCGGAAAAGCTGATTGGCGGCATCATTCGCCTGTATGAGGGCACCGTGCGCACAACAAAGAGGTGGGTTGAAGTGGGTGGCAGCGTCATGCTTGCTCTGCCACAATCTTGTCATACACCTGGGGTATCCGGGCGGTTCACGTACGGCTTGCAAAAGAGCTTTCTTGCGGCTATTATGGGCGAATGGCGAACAAATCCGCGAAAAAAGAAGAAAACCCTGTAGCGGTCAATAAGAAGGCGTACCACGACTTCGAGCTTCTGGAGAAGTTCGAGGCGGGGATCGAGCTTCGCGGCAGCGAAGTGAAGTCGCTGCGGGCAGCGGCCGCAGACCTGACGGGCTCGTATGCCAGGATGCAGGAGGGGGAGTGCTGGCTGGTCGGGACGAAGATCTCGCCGTACCAGCAGGCGGGGAATATGGGTCACGACCCGACTCGCAAGAGAAAGCTGCTCCTGCACAAGACCGAGCTGCACCGGATCTGGAGCAAGCTGGAACAGCGGGGCTTTACGCTGGTTCCATTGCGGATCTATTTCACGAAAAAGGGCATCGCCAAGGTGGAATTGGCCCTGGCGCAGGGCAAGAGGCAGTATGATAAGCGCCGGACGATCACCGAGCGCGCCCAGAAGCGCGATATCGACCGGAGCATGAAGAAATACAGGGGAAGATAGGGGACGGATATGGCCGACGAAGAGAAGAAAATCATCATCGATGAGGATTGGAAACGCGAGGCGCAGCAGGAGAAGGAGAAGTTGGCTGCCAAAGAGGCGGAGGAGAAGAAGAAGGAAGCTGCGGAGGAGCCTAAGAGAGGCCCTCGTGGGCTGCCTCGCGGAGACTTCGCCGGCCTCGTCAGCATGTTGACGACGCAAGCCCTCTTTGCCTTGGGCCTGATCCAGGTCAGGGGCGAGGAGGACCGGGAGCCGGACCTCGAGCTGGCCCGGTACAATATCGATATGCTCGAGGCCATCGAACAGAAGACCAAAGGGAACCTGACGCCGGAGGAGCAGGAGTTGTTGAAGAACACGCTCAGCGACCTGCGCATGGGTTATGTCAGCATAGCCAATCAGCTCTCCGCGCAGGAATGATCGCGTAAATAGATGGTAACACTGGAAATGGGGGGCGGGCGACGACTGCCTGTGGATGGGATTAGAGTCTTGGCCAATATTCTGGATAATATCATTACAGATAAACGGGAAGAAGTGAAACAGCGGCAATCGCGGATCAGCCTGGAGCAGCTCAGGGAGCAGGCGGCCGGCAAGCCGAAATGCCGCAACTTCTACAAGGCGGTCACGAAACGGAACCTTCGCGGGATCAATGTCATTGCCGAGGTCAAGAAGGCCTCGCCTTCCGTGGGACTGATCCGCGAGGATTTCGACCCGGTGGAGATCGCGACGACGTATGAGCGCTGCGGGGCCGACGCGATCAGCGTCCTGACCGACGAGAAGTATTTCCAGGGCAAGCTGGAATACCTGGAGCAGGTGAAACAGGCGGTGTCGCTGCCGGTGCTGCGCAAGGATTTCATCATCGACATGTGGCAGGTGTATGAGTCTCGCGTGGCCGGGGCGGACGCGATCCTGCTGATTGCCGAGGCGCTGCGACCGGGCGATCTGATCGACCTGATGATTGCCGCCGGTGAACTGGGCCTGACCGTGCTGGTGGAGGTACATGAGGCCGATACGCTCCTGGCCGTCCGCAGCCTGATCGGGTTCCCCAAGAAGGGGTACAGCGTCCTGGGCATCAACAATCGCGACCTGACCACGATGAAGGTGGACCTCGGCACAACACTCCGGCTGGCCGGCCTGCTCGACAACGGCGGCGAGCTGGTCTCCGAGAGCGGCGTCAGGACGCGAGAGGATGTGCGAAGACTGAAAGCGGCCGGCGTCCGGGCCGTCCTCATCGGACAGACCCTATGCGAACAGCCCGACATAGAGGCGAAATTCAACGAGCTGTTCGGGTGAGTGATTCCGCAGCCGATGGGTGATATCATGGGCGGGATCTTGTATGCAGTCCCATTCTTGCATCTGGGTCTTCTGGCGGGGACTCTCAGCGGCCAGTTCGGGGCAAAACTCGCCGGCGTCATCAGCGAGGTGCTGCTCAGATGCCTCTTCGGCATCGCCCTGCTAATCGCCACCCTGAAGATGATTCTCACCAAGTAGTTCGGGGTGTCATGCAGGAAATCACCACATAGCCCCCTCGGTCAGGACTTACAGGTGTGTCACTCTGCCTCAACCATGTTCAGTTTTTCGAGAAAAGCGTACGCTTTGTTAATCGATTCTTCTGGGATATCCCAAACAAGGTTCTTGGCGGCTGTACGAATAGCGCAGGTGGTCATTGGGGACTCTGTCTCACTCAATATATGGCAGGTTTTCGCAGCGATTGAAAGCTCCACGTAGTCACCAGTATCACCCGCAGCCTTCAGTTTGTCAAGTACTGACATTACCTTCGCGCACTCGGCTGGTTCTCGTTCCTTGAGGGTCTTGACCACGGTCCTACCATCGTCCGTTAGGGTGTAGTCGTACCGGCGCACCTCGAAGCCGACGCTGTCAGCTACTCCGAATCCGAGGCTTCGCTCTTGGACGAATCCAAGACCCTTGAGTCTTGCCAATCCTTCCTCCACTTCGACTGAATATGGCCCGTAGTAATGTGCTTGGTAGTGCAAATCCTTCCCCAGCAGTTCTGCAAGGAAGAAACACCGTTTCTGGAGGAGTGTTTTGCCGCTAATAGTACCCCCTGAATGATCAAGCACAAGTAGAATAAGCCTATCAGCCTTCATCGGTTGCTCCTTTCCCCATCTCCTTCTGGGCTTCCTGCGAGGCCAGTTTTGTAATGATGCTCTGCAGTGATACGCTGAACTCGGCCAAAACCTTCCTTTTCTCGACCGGGTCCTTGATCGCTACGGGAGCGTAGACCTCAATCGATGCAATGTTTTGCTTCTCATCAATAGATCGGAATAGGGTGGACTCTTCCTCAAATTTCTTGGGGCCATCTCCGGTAAGTATAATAATGGAACCTTCGTTATTGCGTGACTGCTCTCGGACCGACTTTATCGTAAACTGGTTTACGATGACATGATGATTAGGGATTTTCACTCCACGGTTGGAGGAGAAATACTCAGCGATTTCCGATTCTATTTGGAGTCGCAATTTCGGCAATTTACGAAGGTCTGCGAGCGTATCTCGCACGTTCGGGTCCGGGAAGTCAAGGAGAGGCTTTCTAAAAACAACTTTGAAGAGCCTCCTTTCTCTCAGCCGCCGGAACAGTTCTGTTGCTTGGCCCTCTTGCTCCAAAGGACAGACAAGGGCGGTTGCAAGCCTTGCATCGTCCCATTTGAGATATTCATCCAAGTAGGCACGCGTACTGTCGTACTCATACAGCTTTATTAACCACGGCAGCTTGTCAACCGTTATGCCCAACTCTAGTGCTCGAGTGATCATGGAGTCTGTGATGAGCCTGATCTTGTGTCGATAGACCTGGGTTGACATGTGGTACTTGGCAATCACAAACTGCTCGATGGCATAGACACCATCCGCCGATGCAGCGAGTTGACGTTCATGTTTATCGGGCCATGCTTCCAACGTGCTGATTAGTCTATCACTGTCAAACACACCATATTTGACGCCGCAGAAGTAGCTGTCACGAAGCAAGTAGTCTTGTTTATCTGCATCAAGTGGCCCTGAGATGATCGCTCTTTCGATTCCCTCGCCAGATGTGCCTCTCAGGTAACCCAAGATTCTCTCTCGCTTTGGCTCTCCAAGTATTTTTCGGATCTCCTCGCAATTCTCGATAATACCCATCGTGATATATTCGTGGATGTCTTTCTTGCCCGGGCCTTCCGCTTTGACAACTTGGAATTCCTCAAGGATGGCCTCTGAGACGTGCGAGAACGGCCCGTGGCCAAGGTCGTGAAGCAGGCCTGCCAGGCGAAGCAATTCACACGTTTCCCCGTCTTTGATGAGCTGCTCGGCTAGTTTCCCGGCAATGTGCATGACTCCAAGGCAATGTTCGAGCCGCGTGTGCAAAGCGCCCGGATATACGAGATTAGCCAGTGCAAGTTGGCGTATTCCCCGGAGCCTTTGCATGGCTGGTGTATCCATGATCGCCTGCTCCAACTCCGAGCGGTGGATGAATCCGTGAATCGGATCGCGTATCTCACGCAGATTGCTCATCCTCTCCCAGACTCCCAATACTGTCCTTTATCGCAAGATAGAGGGCGCACGGTGTAGGCATTGCGCGACGGTCCATCGGAGAAGTCACTCATAGTATTGCCAGTCCACTTCGATATACTCCCTAGCCGGACTGTCCCCTGCCACAGACTGCCCTCACGTACTGACGCATATGATCTCTCAGGCGTCACTCGTGCTGGCAAGCATAGCAATGAACAAACTGCACACGCCTCGTGAAATCATGCTGAGCATAGTCAAATAATCATACTCTTTCCATTATTCTACACTCCAGTCGGCACCCACGTCAACCCCAAAGTGCTTCTTCTCATCCCTTCTGCTGGATTTTGGCCCAGGTGTCCTTCAGGGTGACTGTGCGGTTGAAGATGAGCTTGTCGGCGGTGCTGTCGGGATCGACGCAGAAGTAGCCGAGACGCTCGAACTGGCAGCGGCTCAGGGGGGCGGCGCCGGCCAGCGATGGCTCGACGTAACAGTCGTTCAGTGTCTCCAGAGAACCCGGGTTCAAGTTGGCCGTGAAGTCCTGGCCCTCCGGGACCTCTTCCGGGTCGGGCTTCGTGAACAGGTTGTCGTACAGCCGCACCTCGGCCTTGAGGGCGCGCGCGACGGAGAGCCAGTGCAGGGTCGCCTTGACCTTGCGGCCGTCGGGGGCGTCACCGCCTCGGGTCGCCGGGTCGTAGGTGCAGTGGAGCTCGACGATCTCGCCCCTGGCGTCCTTCACGACGCGGGTACAGGTGACGAAGTATGCGTAGCGGAGGCGTACCTCGCGGCCAGGGGCCAGCCGGAAGAACTTCTTCGGCGGCTCCTCCATGAAATCCTCCCGCTCGATGTACAACTCGCGAGAGAAGGGGACCTTGCGCGTCCCGGCGGACGGGTCCTCGGGGTTGTTCACGGCGTCGAGTTCCTCGACCTTGCCCTCGGGATAGTTGTCGATGATGACCTTGAGCGGATGCAGCACGGCCATGACGCGCGGCGAGGTCTTGTTCAGGTCCTCCCGCAGGCAATGCTCCAGCAGGGCCGCATCGACCGTGCTATTGAACTTGTTGACGCCGATGAGCTTGCAGAAGTTGCGGACGCCGGAAGGCGAATATCCCCGCCGGCGCATGCCGGAGATCGTAGGCATGCGAGGATCGTCCCAGCCGCGAACGAACCCTTCTTTCACCAGCTTGAGCAGCTTACGCTTGCTCATCACCGTGTACGTCAGGCTCAGGCGGGCGAACTCGATCTGCTGCGGGTGATGGATCTTCCTGCCCCACGGGCCGGACCCGTCATCGGTGCGGCCCTCGTTGACGGCGTCGATGAACCAGTCATAGAGCGGCCGGTGGTTCTCGAACTCCAGCGTGCAAATGGAGTGAGTGATGCCCTCGATGGAATCCTCGAACCCGTGCGCCCAGTCGTACATCGGGTAGATGCACCACTTGTCGCCCTGGCGGTGGTGTGTCTCGTGTACGATCCGGTACATGATGGGGTCGCGCATGTTCAGGTTGGGATGGGCCATATCGATCTTGGCCCGGAGCGTTTTGGAGCCGTCGGGGAAATCGCCCTTGCGCATCCGCTCGAACAGGTCGAGGTTCTCCTCGACCGTGCGATTGCGGTAAGGGCTCTCCCTGCCCGGCTGGGTCAACGTGCCGCGGTACTCGCGGACCTGGTCGCCGGTGAGGTCGCAGACGTAGGCCTTGCCCTTGCGGATCAGCTCGACCGCCCACTCGTACATCTTGTCGAAGTAGTCGGAGCCGTAAAAGAGCCGGCCATCCCAGTCGGCGCCGAGCCAGCGGACGTCCTCGATGATGGAGTCCACGTACTCCTGCTCCTCCTTCTCCGGGTTGGTGTCGTCGAACCGCAGGTTGAACTGGCCGCCGGACTCCTCGGCGATGCCATAATTGAGGTTGATGCTCTTGGCGTGGCCGATGTGCAGGTAGCCGTTGGGCTCCGGCGGGAACCGCGTCGTCACACGCCCGCCCCATCGGCCCGTCCGCAGGTCCTCCGCCACCATCTGCCGGATGAAATCCAGGCCCTTCTCCCCGCCCTCGCCTCCGTGGCCGTTTGGCCTGTTCCCTGATAACTCTTTGTCCTTTTCCATATCCAATTCGCTCAACATCCCTGAGATTCTGCTTGTATAGCGTGGCAGGTGTACAACCGGTCCACTCGCTGGGGATTCAAGATCAAACCGGCCGCTATCCTACACCCGCGAGCCCGATACTGTCTACGAAATACCGGCCGAAAGCGTTCCCCCCGTGTGGCCGAAGTAATCTTGTAGGATGGGCTGTGCCCATTATCCGCCTCTGTCCCGGAAATTGGCTTTGTTTTCGCAGACGCATAATTCGCATTCTTCTCTCATAACCCCTTTTCTGAACAGCAATTAGCTTTCATCCGAGCTTCAGCGAATGGGCATGGTTCAATTCAGGGTAACAGTTGGGGTGTGCGGACTGATGGGAAATAGGGATTCCTCCCGGTCAAGAGAGTAGATCGGATGCTGCGAAACCATCGGACAGCCCTGCTGGCGTTTGTCGAGGTCCTGCAAGAGAAACTCTCGCAAGTGGCCCAGCGGTTTGCCGTACCCTTGACGACGGTACAGGCTCTCTGTGAGATCGAGGCCCTGGACAAGCGATCCGGTCTCTACTGGCAGCGGATGGCCCGATGGCAGAGCCTCCTGAAAGAGCGATGGTATCCGATCCACCAGGCGGTTCTGGAGGCGATGGCCCAGACCCCTCGCGCCAGTTCGATCGTCGAGAATCTCAA